>ENA-OWNT01002102-OWNT01002102.1-seawater-metagenome-genome-assembly--contig:-NODE-2102-length-21690-cov-6.782446_pt1 | contig 21690 bp, 9 predicted proteins | sample MGYA00238136_ERZ651165 | MGnify/ENA primary metagenome ERZ651165 (study PRJEB26861, sample SAMN08777766) | seawater metagenome | isolation source: coastal seawater | place: USA: Florida | collected...
CTTTCTCTGTGATGTGCTAATTAATCTTCTATCAATGTATATTCAAGGGTCATAGCTTCACCCTGAGCATCAAAACTGCTATTGATGGTAATGTATCCAGCTTTAGAAATAGTGATGTAATGGATACCAGTTTCAAAGGCTTGCACATTTGCTTCTCCATTTATTGTTTGAAAGGTGCTGCTTTGGGCTCCTTTGGTCAAGGTGACAGTTGCCTCAATTGCTTGTTGATTGACTTTTTTTGTTTTTATCCGAAGTGTAGGAACTGGGTCACCCTCTAGTATGGGGTGTGCATTGGCAAGTACGGAGATAGGTGCGCTAAAAGAGAAGAGAAGGCTGATTCCAAAAATCAATAAAAGGCTGGCAAGTGAAAGTTTTTTTGTACGTGTCATTGTTTTTTTGACACGAAAAACTTTTGATGTATCTGTCAGTAAAACAGATAGTTAGCTGATGTTTTGGCTCGGTTATCTAAGCTTCGGTTTCGGTTATCTAACTTTTTTAGTTCATGGCACTATGCCCCCTTTTTTGCCTTACTCAAAAGTGTAAGTCTGTTAAACAGTTCCTTCTTGTAAGTATGTCCAATCGGAATCAGCTTTTGGTCAATTAGCAGAGTGCTCTCGTCTATTTTGCTGATATGATTCAGGTTCACCACATACTCCCTGTGAACCCTTAGAAAAGGTACCTGACTCACGGAGAGCTTTTGCAGGAGCGACTTTGCCGTAATGCTGATTATGATCTTCTTCTCCTTAAAATGCACTTCCTGTTGAGAGCCCATAGGCCTTATAAAAAGGATGTCGTTGGGCTCAATGCGTAAATAGCCCCCTTTGTCATAAACAAAAAAACATCCTTGGGCTATTTCGCTAAATGGCTGTGTGCGCACTAATGACTTAAAGGCCATTTGTATGGTGTGGTGTAAGTTGTAGATGTTGAAGGGTTTTGATAAATAGGCGAGCGGATTTGCCTCTTTGGCCAGGTCGAAATAGTGAGAATCGTGGTGTTTGGTTAGGAAAACAATTTGTACCTCCATTTTTTGAAGTATCCTCTTTGCTGTAGTAATGCCCGCTAGTTTTCCCTCAAAATCAATGTCCATTAATACCACATCAGCCATTTTTCTACCCAAAATTTTCAGAGCTTCTTCGCCGGAGTTGGCAATTGGGTTTACCAGATAGCCCAAGCCTTCCAACTGCTGCTCCATCATCCCGCTGATGATTTTGTTCTCTTCTACAATTTGAATGATAAGAGGTTCCTTCACGTAGTTGGGAGCTTATGAAGTGATGGATAACCAGTGAGAGCACAGATGGCAACTAGCCCCTGAGAAGGATTCTCCTTAATGTGTTGCCTGCGTTTGTTTACCTTAAAAATCAGATTCGCCGGAGGTGCATAACAATGGGTTTCAATTACTCTTAGAGAATTCATGCTGTACTACTGCTTTTGCCATAGAATTACTTCTATGAACCAATTAAATGGATCATTAAAACCTGCGCAGAATCCTGAAATTTCACCTCCCCTAAATAAGGGGTTGTCTTTTCTAATTTATAAAAAAATGCCTATCCCCTGAAATAGGGGTGGTTTTGTTGCCTTTAGGAATAAGCAGGATAAGAGAATGTGAGGGCAGGACGATTACGGCCGGAAGAGATTGAGCACAGGGCGCTCTGAGACAGGCAGTCTACAAATGCTTTGAACTACTTAGAGGCAGTATGTTTCAGTGTTTAATGGAGCTTTCGCCCAGGAGTAAGTGCCCTATTTACAAACCTATGATAATCCCCATTTTCAAATTCCAGGGACTACCGTACAGTGCAGGACGAATTCCTTGCGAACCTTCGTTGTATAGGGTGTTGTAGAGCAACATCATGTCTATGGCGGAGTTTTCACCCAGCCATTGTCTGTAACCCAGGCCAGCCCATACGTTGCTCAAATAGATGTTTTGGTTTTGAAACTGAATACGAAGGTTTTCATATTCACCGTAGCCAATAATGTTTTCTAAAATGGTGTACGAACCAAAAGCCCTCCAGCCCACTATACTTTGAGAGACTTTACCACCAGCATTGTCTTTTTGGCGCCAGTACTGATAGTTCAAACCAACACCAGGTCTGAAACGCTCAGTAACCTTGTACCCTATATTGGGCGATAACTCAAAGTAGGCACTTTGGCCTAGTTGTAGTCCAAAATTTCCGCCAGTAAATAGCTTGTGCTTGTCAAAACCACCTTCCGTTTCTTCGCTTCTGTCAGGTTTCGTTGTATTGGGAGCGGTAATTTGAGCGCTTAGCGACAACGAAACAAGTAGGAGCAGTGTAGCAAGGATGGCAATGCGTTTCATATTTTCGAATATAGAGATCAAGGCGTATATCTTCCTTTACTTAACACGCAATTGTGGCAATAGTTGCGCAGACCAGGGTCAATATTTTAAAACGCACCATGTAGTAGGTGCCACGGGCTTCTGCCAAAATTGAAGACAAACCCTATAAACTGACAGTACCCTATGACGCCAGCCCTCATTTAGACAGGTGTTTGACAGCCCATATCTGCCAATTTTTCGGAAAGCACACTAGGAAAGGTATTTGATAGAAGCAGGGCAGTACAAATAGGGAACATATGAATTTCAATAATTTCACAATAAAAGCTCAGGAAGCTGTTCAGAAGGGACAGGAGATTGCCCAGGCCAATACAAATCCCGCCATTGAAACAGCTCATATACTGAAAGGAATGCTATTGGTAGATGAGAACGTAGTAAAGTTCCTGCTCAATAGATTAAATGTTAATACCCAACGCGTGTCGCGGGTGTTGGATAAGATGATAGAGTCCTATCCCAAAACAACGGGAGGGCAGTTGTACCTGTCAAATGATGCGAACAAAGTACTCAGTAAAGCGCTTAGTACTTCAAAAGAGATGGGCGATGAATTTGTTAGTGTAGAACATATGTTGCTGGCCGTTGCAGAAGGTAATGATACCACAGCAACTATGCTAAAGGAGAGTGGGGTAGCTAGCGAAGCACTCAAAAAAGCCATAGAACAATTGCGAAAGGGAAGTAAAGTAACTGATCAAAACGCCGAAGCCAAGTACAATGCGCTTGAGAAGTATGCCAATAATCTCAATGAGATGGCAAGGAATGGAAAGCTTGACCCTGTAATTGGTCGGGATGAAGAGATCCGAAGAGTAATCCATATTCTGTCAAGAAGAACCAAGAACAATCCTTTGCTGATAGGTGAACCTGGTGTTGGTAAAACGGCTATTGCTGAAGGAATTGCCTTTAGAATAGTAAATGGTGACGTACCCGAGAACCTAAAACCGAAGACTATTTTCAGCCTTGATATGGGAGCCTTGGTAGCGGGAGCTAAGTACAAGGGTGAGTTTGAAGAGCGTTTAAAAGCCGTTATAAAAGAAGTGGTAAGCTCTGATGGGCAAATCATTCTTTTCATTGATGAAATACATACTCTGGTAGGCGCCGGTGGAGGAGACGGAGCCATGGATGCGGCCAATATTCTAAAACCTGAGTTGGCACGTGGACAGCTTAGAGCCGTTGGAGCTACTACATTGGCCGAGTATCAGAAATACCTGGAAAAAGACAAAGCCCTGGAGCGTCGTTTTCAAAAGGTGATGATTGACGAACCTACCGTAGAAGACTCTATATCAATTCTAAGAGGGCTTAAAGAGCGCTACGAAACCTATCACAAAGTACGCGTAAAAGACGAGGCCATTATCTCGGCAGTGGAGCTTTCAAACCGTTATATATCCGATCGTTTTTTGCCTGATAAGGCCATTGACCTATTAGACGAAGCATCGGCAAAACTGCGTTTGGCAATAGATTCACTTCCAGAAGAACTGGACGAGATAGAACGTAAAATCCAGCAACTGGAGATTGAACGTGAAGCCATTAAGCGTGAGAAAGACAAGGAAACGCTTGATAAGCTCAGTGCCGAAATAGCAGAACTGGACACTGCCAGGAAGTCTCTAAGAGCCAAGTGGCAATCAGAGAAGGAAATAGTAGATCATATTCAGCACACCAAGCAGCGCATTGAAGACTATAAGCTTGCAGCAGAGCAGGCCGAGCGCAGCGGTGATTTTGGTAAGGTAGCTGAAATACGGTACGGCAAAATAAAAGAAGCCGAAGAGCAGCTGGCCGACTTCCAAAAGAAGATGGTGGAGATGCAAGGATCTGACGCCATGATTAAGGAAGAAGTTACCTCTGAAGACATTGCCGGAGTGGTTTCAAAATGGACCGGAATTCCAGTAACTAAAATGCTTCAAAGTGAACGCGAGAAGTTACTTGATATGGAGCAGGTGCTTAACAAAAGGGTAGTAGGTCAGGCCGAAGCCGTGGAAGCAGTTTCTGATGCCGTTAGAAGAAGTAGATCAGGCTTATCTGACCCCAAAAGGCCTATTGGATCTTTCATCTTCTTGGGGCCTACCGGAGTGGGTAAAACAGAGCTGGGTAAAACCCTGGCCGACTTCTTATTTAACGATGAGAATATGATGACGCGAATTGATATGAGTGAGTTTCAGGAGCGTCACAGCGTGTCGCGTTTGATAGGTGCCCCTCCCGGATACGTGGGGTATGATGAAGGCGGACAACTTACGGAAGCCGTGCGCAGAAAGCCTTACTCGGTAGTACTGCTTGACGAAATTGAGAAAGCCCATCCTGATGTGTTCAATATCTTGTTGCAAGTGCTGGATGATGGCCACCTTACCGATAACAAGGGGAGGGTAGTCAACTTTAAAAATGCCATCATTATCATGACCTCAAATATTGGCGCACACATTATTCAGGAGAATTTTCAATCTTTTGACGGCAAGGACCTTACTGGAGTACTGGAAACTACCAAGCTTGAGGTTTTTGAACTTCTTAAGAAAACCATAAGGCCTGAGTTTCTTAATAGAGTAGACGATGTAATGATGTTTAAGCCCTTGCTCAAAGAGGATATTAAACACATAGTAGGCATACAAATTGACATTTTGAACGAGCTACTTGCCCAAAATGGTATGCACTTATCGCTCACAAAAGCGGCAGTAAATCATTTGGCAAGCTTGGGATTTGACCCCGAGTTTGGTGCGCGACCATTGAAGCGATTGATACAGAAAAATGTACTAAATGAACTTTCAAAGCAGATTTTGGCTGGTAAAGTAGAGAAAGGAGGAAAGATGGAACTGGATGTAAATGATGCCGGACAGTTCATTTTTGGAAAGAAGAGTGTTGACCCAATTTTAAACTAAAGTTGACCGGCACTTATAAATAAGAAAACACGAGGGGTACTTTTGGTGCCCCTCTTTTCAATACACGAAAAGATTATGAAGAAGAGAAACTTATTTGACGCATCGAGCTTTGCTGAGGAAAGCCCGGAAGATACAGGAGAGTTTATATCCTTATTGTCTCCTGAAGAAGAAGAAGAAATGAACACGGCCGAAGTGCCGGATGTGCTACCTATACTACCCCTACGCAACACCGTACTTTTTCCTGGAGTTGTGGCGCCTATTACGGTAGGTAGAGACAAGTCTATCGCACTTATAAATGAAGCCTATAAAGGAAATAAAACTATTGGTGTTATCGCGCAAACCTCTGCCGATATTGAAGATCCGGAAGTGAGCGATTTGCATCAAATTGGTACCATAGCCCATATCCTTAAAATGCTGAAAATGCCCGATGGGAATACCACCGCCATCATACAGGGAAAAAGGCGTTTTAGGGCGCAGGAATATGTGAGCACAGAGCCCTATTTCAAGGCAAAGGTGAGCCCGGTGGCAGAGCCTGATTTTGAGAAACAAGACAAGCAAACCGATCTCGTTTTCAATACGCTTAAGGATCTCTCTAAACAGATTATCAATGGCTCGCCCAATATTCCATCAGAAGCCATTATCGCTATAAAGAATATCAATAGTCCTCGCTTTTTACTGAATTTTATTTCGTCTAATCTCAATTCTACGGTAGAAGAAAAGCAGGGACTTTTAGAAATTATTTCAATAGAAGAACGCGCTCAAAAAGTAATGGAGATTCTAACCAAGGAACTCCAGATGCTGGAAATTAAGTCGCAAATACATGACAAGGTGAAAACTGACCTTGACAAACAGCAACGCGACTATTTTCTGCAGCAGCAGATGAAAGCCATTCAAGACGAATTAGGCGATGGCGGACAGAGTCATGACATTGATGATTTGAAGAAACGCGCTGCTGAAAAGAAATGGCAACCCTATGTATCCGATACCTTTCAAAAGGAATTGGGTAAGTTGGGAAGAATGAATCCTGCGGCCGCAGAGTATTCAGTCACCTTCAATTACCTTGAGTTACTGCTCGACCTGCCTTGGGATGAAACCACTGAAGACAATCATGATCTTAAAAGAGCAGAAAAGGTTCTAAACAGAGATCATTTTGGTCTTGAAAAGGTGAAGAAGAGAATCCTTGAGTTTTTAGCCGTGCTAAAGCTCAAAGGAGATATGAAGAGTCCTATTCTTTGCCTGCTGGGACCTCCCGGAGTGGGTAAAACTTCATTGGGAAAGTCAGTAGCCGAGGCTTTGGGCAGGAAATATGTAAGAATAGCCTTGGGAGGTATGCGCGACGAGGCAGAAATACGCGGACATAGAAAAACGTATATAGGAGCTATGCCGGGACGTATTGTCAATTCTATTAAGAAGGCAAAATCATCAAACCCGGTAATGATTCTTGACGAAATAGAGAAAGTGGGCTCTGATTTTAGAGGAGATCCTGCATCAGCGCTATTGGAAGTGCTGGATCCGGAGCAGAATACTAGTTTCTATGATTATTTTCTTGAGCTGGACTATGATTTGTCTAAGGTGCTGTTCATAGCCACGGCTAACTCGCTGGATACAGTACACCCAGCCTTGCGAGATCGTATGGAGGTAATTGACCTGCACGGTTACTTAATGGATGAGAAGGTTCAAATTGCCAAGAAACACTTGATACCACGGCAACTTTCAGAACATGGTTTGGAGCCTGCCAATATGAAACTCACTGATAAGACCCTTGAGTTTATTATAGAACACTATAGCAGGGAATCAGGAGTGCGTGGGCTGGAAAAACTTATTGCATCCATATCAAGGAGCAGAGCAAAGGATATTGTTTTTGAGGTAGACCGACCTGTAAGCGTTTCAAAGGCTGAAGTTCAGGAAATACTTGGGCCGATCAAGTTTGACAAAGATACCTACCGCAATAAAGACCTGGCCGGAGTAGTAAATGGCCTGGCATGGACTCCGGTAGGAGGCGATGTGTTGTACATTGAAGCTAGTCTTAGTCCTGGCAAGGGCAAACTCATTTTAACCGGTAAGCTGGGTGAAGTAATGAAAGAGTCGGCCAGTTTGGCATTGAGCTATCTTAAAGCACACTACGCTTCCTTTGGTTTGGAACCTGCTGCCTTTGATAAATGGGATGTGCACGTGCATGTGCCAGAAGGAGCTGTACCCAAGGAAGGCCCATCGGCAGGGGTAACCATGCTTACGGCCCTCGCTTCAGCATTTACGCAGCGAAAAGTACGTTCAGATATTGCCATGACCGGTGAGATTACCTTAAGAGGTATAGTGCTTCCGGTAGGTGGAATTAAGGAGAAAATACTGGCGGCCAAACGCTTGGGCATAACTACCATAGTGCTCTGTGAACAAAACCGAAAAGATGTAAACGACATCAGCGAGAAGTATATTGACGGACTCAGCTTTCACTTTGTCAAGAAAATGAGTGAAGTACTCGATGTGGCACTTCTGAAAGAAAAAGTTCCCAATGCAATCAATGTGAATCAACCCGAATTTGAGGAAGCCAATGCGTAAAAAGTAGCTGCATAGGAGCATTTTTGAATCGAACCATAGGCTGTGCAACCCGCCTGAAGCAGAGCGAGTTATTGGTTTTACAGTGAAAAAGAAGAAGTCAATTAAATTAATTCTGCCATTTTCGCGTTAAGCATCTCGTTCAGTAACAACTTATGAGAAACATACTCTTATTGCTCTTCATTGCATCTTCCTTTCAGGCTTTGGCCCAAATTGGAGGGAGAGGCGTGTTTGAATCACTCAACCTTCCACCTTCGGCCAGAACGGCGGCTTTGGGAGGCCAGCAGATAGCAGTAATAGACAACGAGTTGACTTTAGGGTTTCAAAATCCGGCCTTGCTCAATGGCGAGATGCACAATCAAGCTACTTTTAACCAGGTAAATTACCTGGCTGATATCAGTTTTGGCTATGCGGGTTATGGTTACGAACTGGACTCCGTTACCACCTTTTTAGGAGGTGTTCAATACCTTAACTACGGTGAGTTTATTAGAGCCGATGAGTTTGGAGTACAGAATGGTACTTTCTCTGGCGGCGACTTTTCATTGGTAGCGGGAATAGGAAGAAAGTGGAAATACGGTCTTTCCTATGGTGCCAATTTCAAGTTTATATATTCTCAATTGGCCAATTACTCATCGCTTGGAGTAGCTCTTGATTTGGGCCTTACCCATAACTGGGAAGAAGCACAAATGGTATCGTCATTGGTGATTAGAAATCTTGGAACTCAGATTACTTCCTACTCTGGCAATAGAGAAGGGCTTCCTCTTGATATACAGCTGGGATTCTCAAAACGCCTGGCCAATGCTCCTCTGCGTCTGAACGTTACGGCACATAGCCTCAATATACCTGACATTAGCTTTATTAACCCCAACCAGTCAGTGATCATTAATTTAGAAACTGGTCAGCCCGAAGTAGATTCAGTGTCATTTGGTGACAAAGTATTTAGACACCTTGTTTTTGGTGGAGAGATTCTGTTATCCAAAAACTTTCATGTTCGAATGGGATATAATCACCAAATGAGACAAGAACTTACCCTTGAGCGCATTAAGGGAGGAGTTGGATATTCCTGGGGTTTTGGGCTTCGAATTTGGAGGTTTCATGTGGACTATGCCCGGGCCTCATATCATTTGGCTGGTGCTTCAAACCACTTTTCCATTACTTCTAACTTGAGCAGTTGGATGAAAACGGAATCCTAGGTAGTTGTAAGGTATTTTGAGAAAAGTACTCGTCACGGCTAAGGCCAATTTCGTCAAGTAAAAACCAAGGCACAACACAATTATTCGTTGATCTTCAATGGCTGATATACCTTTTGCCATGGAGAGTGATCTTCAGGCTTTCGAGGTTATATTGGATGATGTGAAGTGTTTTAGGTATTTGAGAAAAACCGGTGCTTGGGAGCATCGGTTTTTTTTATGCATGCACAAACGCGGCTAGTAAAGCTAAAATATCGTTTCTTTTGTTGTGCACAATAGTAGGTTTTTTGAAGGTTCAGGTAGTCGTATGTATTGTTTGCAGCATGTTCTGTGCTCTTCCCTTTAGTGTACTTGCACAGTATAATAAGGAAGATATGCTTCAACAATTAAGTGAAGTAGAAGGCGAGGAAGCCATTGACATGGCCTTACAATTTGCCGACGATCATTCGAACGATGATCCAGCTTTTTTTGATTCCCTGTCCGTACTGCTATTGCCCGAAGCCGGTGCGAATCCCATGCTGTTACAGAAATTGAAGATGTTGGAAATCTTTGCCGAGATCCACTATGACCATGTGGAAACAGCCGAACTTATTTTTCAGGTATTTGACTCAGGCGTACCACTTACTCATAGAGATAGTGCACGCATGTACGGACTCTTGAGAAACAACTATCTGGAGTATGACCTGTATTCAGAAGCTCTTGAAGCCCATAATAAATACATCAGCCTTTGCAGAAAAATTGGGAAAAACGATGAAGTGCTTACTTCCGATGCCCTAACTGCCTCCATATATCTTGGACTCAAAATGTACTCCGATGCCGTTGAGATATACAAAACGCTTATCGATTCCTGTGAAATGAATGATATGTTTTATTGGAAAGCCAATTACATAAACAACATTGGCGTGGTACACATGTATGCTGGGAACTATAAGAAGGCCACCAAGTATTATGAGCGTTGCATTTCCTTTCTACATGATACTTTATTTGAGCCATCCACCTCCTCATCCAACGATTCCTTCTTTGTCAATCTTGTCAAGGGAAACATTGGACAAATAGAGTACCGCTACAATAAGAATTACAAGAGAGCCGAGCGCCTTATAAAAATGGATTTGGTGTATAGTCTTAAATACGACATCAAAAATGCCATGGGCTGTTATAACTCACTCGGTGAAATTATGCTTCATCAGGAACGCTATTCAGATGCCTTTAACTACCTCAAAAAGGGGCGCTCACTTGCATATAAGAACCCCTTGTCAAAGCCGGTAATAAAAAACCTGCAGCTTCTTTCTGACTACTATGCAGCGAAGGGGAGTTTTGAAAAGGCATATGACATTCACCTGAGGTATACCAGAGTGTCAGATTCACTTCGGTCAGTTACTGACTACAGTAAGGCATTTTTAGCTCAGATGAAACGAGATCATGACCTCAAGCAGCTGGCATTGAAAAGGGAGCAAAACAGTATTCTTAAAGCGGAAGAGGAGATCAAACGAAGAGGAAGCTACCTCCTGGTACTGTTGCTGGCACTTACGGTCTTGAGTCTGTTGCTTTTACTTATTATCAGAGCCTACAGGCAGAGAGCAAAACGAGAAAGAGAGCTGGCGGTTGTAAATGCAGAAATGAATAGAGTGAACCAGCAGGTAACCGACTCATTAGCAGAAAAAGAGATACTTATAAAGGAATTACACCACAGAGTAAAAAACAACCTTCAACTCATTTCAAGCCTACTGAGCATTCAATTGAATGATGAGACGCAAACCGAGATCATTGGTGCCTTAACCAATGCAAGCAATAGAGTAAAGTCCATTTCCGACATTCATCAGCAGTTATACAAATCTGATTCACTTTCTAAAATTGAACTGCTGCAATACCTGAAAGAACTGGCTCATAGCCTTCAAATCTCATTTGGTCAACATTCTAGTGATCATTTTGAAGTACAGGGCGAAGACTTATTGGTAGAAATAAATGATGCGATATCCATTGGTTTAATTTGCAACGAATTGATTAGCAATAGTATAAAGCACGCTCGCGCTGTAGGAAAGCCTCTTTTGGTCAAAATTGTGCTTAGCTATGGGCAAATGCTTGGGATACACTATACAGACAATGGTAAAGGCAAAAAGCAGCCTGGTCAACAAAAAAAAGGAACCGGGATGAAGTTAATAGAACTGCTTACAAGACAGCTCCATGGGGTTATGCAAATATCATTTAAGGAAGGCGTGAGTTTTATACTTACTGTCCCTGTAAAAAGCGTCCGTGCATGAAAAAGGTACTCATAGTGGAAGATGACCTCATTATTTCAGAAGACATCAAGATAAAACTTGAACGTCAGGAGCTTATAGTGTGCGGCCAGGCCATGTCGTACAACGAAGCAGTAAAAATCTTTGAGGAAGAATGTCCCGACCTTGTGTTTATTGATATCCAGCTGAAAGGAAACAAAACGGGTGTCGATTTAGGGCATTTTATTAACGAACATAGAAGAAGTGTTCCCTTTATTTTTCTTACTTCAAACTCAGATATTGCAACAAGAGAAAGAGCCGTGCAAACCAATCCCTCTGGTTTTGTAAATAAACCTTTTGTTGAAGAAGACTTGATAGAAGCCATTTGCCAGCTTCAATAAGTCATATTTATCCCTGACCCATTTGATTTTGCCATCCCCCGTAAAAGGGATATCACAAGAATTGGCCTAAAGGTCACGGCCCCCGCCGGTTTCATCACATTCTTTTTTTTGAAGTTTCACAAGCGTATACCTTGCTATTCGATTAAGTGGGCTTCGATGTGATTGGTGTTTTATAGGTTTTGGACACCGCCTCTTAATCATTTTAAGGTTAACTACATGATTAGCAAGCAAATAGTGTTTTGTCTTGCCTTAGGCGTTTTATGTCTTCAGGCGAAGTCTGTTTCTGCAACCGTTCAAATGGCTGAACTGCGGTATGAGTCAAAATTCACAGAACCGGGAAGTTCGCATACTGAAGAGTTCACTCTGGGTATCATCCTTACTCTGTATTCTGAAATAGGTGAAACACCAGCTGGACCACAACATGCTTATGTATATGAAACAGAGCTAGGAGCACTGGTTTCAAAAATTAAGCTTGAGAAAACCAAAACAGAACCCATCTCTAAAGACACGTTTGTGGTGGCTTGTGAAAAGGCAAAACAGGGGCTGATTAAAACAGTATACAAAGGACATATAGGGGTGATGCGGATGATCAATGGTTACACCATTTATTGGAACCATCTGGAGCTACATGACCCCATGGTTAATATCGACCCAACGGAGATTGTTGATGGAGTAACGCTAAAGGCTCAAGTACCTGACCCAGGTGAGAAACTAATAAGTACTCCATCTTTTTCAAACTTGATCAATCCGAATCAATGTGCCGACGGGTTGAACAGATTGAACATTGGGTTGGCCAACGACCAAGCCGATGGCTCGCTGCACTTCATTAAAGTAAGCAACGGTCTTTCCTCTAAAATGATGGAGAGCGGCGGTCTTGAGAAAATGCCCATAGCACGCTCGCAAGTAGAAGACAGGCCTCTTGGCGAAGTGAAACTTAACTGGGACAAAAAGAACAACACGGTAGAAATAAATGGAGGTTCTCCAGGCAAGTACCTCGCAGTTGCTGAGATCAAAAGTCAAGACAATTCGACTTGCTCAAGCCAAGTCCTCTTCATATTCAATTTTAAGTAGACCATCATTAATCTAAAAACATACAGGAATGTTTCGTCTTAGCGAGTTTTCAAAAATGGTCAGGACCACCCTGGCTCTTTTGTTTTTAACAGTTTCAGCCTTTACAGTGAGGGCCGCCGATTTCTATTGGGTGGGAGGCTCTGGTGACTGGTCCGATATCGCAAATCACTGGGCAACCACATCAGGAGGTAGCACCTTTCATGTGTTGGTGCCAACACCACTGGATGATGTGCATTTTGATGCCAATTCTTTTGGAGCGGGAAGCGATGTAGTAACCATCAGTTTCGAAGCATTTTGTAAAAGCTTCACGGCAGCCAACATGCCGGCCGGAGTTACCTTTCAGTTCAACGCTGGAATTAACATGGAAGAAGACTTTAGCGTGGATGGCGATGTAAACATCAATAACCACGTTGGAAACTTTGTAGTGAAAAATGGCGATGTCACTCTGGATAATAGTGTTCACTTCTACAAAAACAACGGACACTTCTATGTAACAGGAGGAGACGTGTTCTTAGGGGATGATGTGTACTTCGATAAAAGGGGATGGGTACAACAAACCTATATCTACGACGGTACCTTCTACTTTACTGGAAGCAATGCTTCCTTCTACCACTATGACGGATACCTGAGATGTTATGATGGAGGTATGAACGTGACCAATACCAATTACTTCCAGACATCTTCACATGATGGATATTTTTATGGAGACTTAGAAGTAGGCGCTGGTGGTTCACTAAGCATGTCAAGAACTACTAGAATGTACAATGGTGGAGTAAGCTTTGATGCTGCGGCTACCATTACTCAAAACGCAAACCTGTATTTCTACACCACTTCATTGGCGACTTATGATATCAAAACAGGTGGCCACGAAATGAGAAGAATTGAACTTGGTGGTACCAACTATGGAGCTACCTACAACCTTCAGGATGACTTGAATTGTCAGAATGAAGGACTCTATTTATATGCCAACGTTTTTAAATCAAACGGACATGCAATCGATGTAGGGCGGTTTTATTGCTGGACAGGAGGAATTTGCAAAGTTGATTTAACTGGAACAAGCCTTGTAAGAGTAAAGCGGGAGTGGAGAATGCACCCTAGTACCAACACCACTTTAGTTATAGACAACGCGGATATACTTCTCTATCAAGCCACCCATCAATACTTCTACGGTGGAGCCAAAACGTACAACAATGTAACATTCGATAATCCGCATACCGGGAATGTTCAGATTTATATAAACTATGACAACACCTTTAAGGATGTAATAGTCAACTCCTATGGTCAGGCTTATCTGAGATGGTATAACAACAATACTATGACCAATTTTACCTGGAACTACTTAAATGATCTGAACTCACAACAGACCCTGGGTATATATGGAAGTAACACAATTACCGGTACTCTTGATTTCAACCTGAACGGTAACCGACCCATCATTCAAATGAATGGGAACAACAATATTGGCACCCTCGATTTTGACAAACCCAAGCAAATTCTACTGGGCGCAGGTTCAACACAAACAGTAGGAACTATTAATCCGATTATAGGAACTTGTGATGAGACTATTCTTATTAACTCAACAAGCCTTAACAGCACTGCCCGTCTTTCTCAGGCTACCGGAACTGTTGTGGCCGATTGGGCTCTAATGCAGGACAATACGGCACAAGGAGGTGCTACTTTTAATGCAACCAACACAGTTGATCTCGGAAATGTAGGCGGATGGAATATTACCGCATTAACCGCCGTAACTTATTATTGGATAGGAGGATCAGGAAACTGGAACGATCCTAACCATTGGTCTTTAAGTTCAGGAGGTGTAACAAATGGTTGTGCGATACCATCCAGAATTGATGACGTAATCTTCGATGCCAATTCCTTTACAGGATCAGGGCAGTTCTGTAACATGAACGTGTCTGGTGACTGTCACAACATGACCTGGAACGGCATTGCTTCGGGAGCGGGGTTTAATGGCGGAAACCAGCTGCATGTATACGGCGATTTGACCTGCGATGCCAATATGAATTGGAGTAAATCAGGTGATATATATTTCCAGGCAACAGATGCTGGTAATACGATTACCACCAATGGTATTAAACTATACCAACTTCGCTTTACAGGGCAGGGAGTTTCTACTGGTGAATGGATATTACAAGACGATTTGGCATGTCATAACACGCTTTATTTCGAACGAGGAAATTTCGTTTCAAACGGACATGACCTGGACGTGTACTCCTTCTATAACTGGACGGGATCTGTAGCTGATATCGATTTTACAGGAACATCAACCATTGAAATAGACCGAGAGTGGAGGATTTATCCGAGTACCAATATTACGCTTGATATGGATGCCGCTACCATCCACCATTATAGTAACACTCACATGTATTTCTATGGTGGAGGTAAAACCTATCATGATCTGCACATAGAGTTCATTAATACCGGAAACTATTATGTAAGGCATGAACAGCACAACACCTTTAGAGATGTAAAGATTACCGCCCCAGGGTCTTTCTATTCTGACTGGTACCACAACAGTACTTTCAGGAATTTTGAAGCCTACCAAAATGGTACAGGTAATACCCAACAGCATTTTACCTGGCATGGAACAAACACATTCAATGACTTTACATTCAAGGGCAATGGAAATACCAAACCGTATTGGAGGGTTTACAACAACAACACCATAAACGGAACACTAACGCTTGAAAACCTAATCCGTTGGGAGATCAATTCAGGACGCACTCAAACCATAAACCAGGGTACGATCACTGGCGATTGCAACCAGTGGATGGAACTAAGGTCTAGAAGTTATAATAACCAAACCAACATATCAGTTTCTATAGGAAATGCGCTGACCACTAACTATGTATATCTACAGGATATTAATTCAAATGGTGCCGGCGATATAGATGCCTACAATTCAGCGGACATCAACAACAATACGGGCAACATAATATGGAATACTACTACCCCAACTAATTTCTATTGGGTAGGAGATGCCGGTAGTTGGTCTGATCTTAACAACTGGTCTTATGCATCGGGTGGAACCCCGGGGGTTACTTGCTTACCAAGTCTTTTGGACAACGTATTCTTCGATGTTAATTCTTTCAGCTCACCAGGTCAGAATGTAAACATCAATGTACCAGCGTACTGTAACAATATGGTCTGGGACAATGTCAATTTCCCAACTATCAATGGTACGGTCATGTACATCTATGGTTCCATGATTCTAGACAAGAACCTAACATGGAACAACGGTAACTGGATTTATATGATGGCCACTGATGCCGGCAATACCATCAAAACAGAAGGGGTTCAGCTGTACAATCTCGATTTTAGAAGCAGCTACTCAGGAACCGGTGAATGGATATTACAGGATGATCTGGAGTTACGTTATGATATGTGGTTGCGGTCTGGAACTTTAAGATCTGGAGGAAACGAAATCACGTTGCGTTCATTCTTTGCTTGGGAAAACAGAGACATGACTCTTGACTTGACGGGTAGTTCTGACTTTAATTTGAGTCATTGGTGGCAATGGTATCCCAACAACAGCAATACACTCGTCATGGACGATTGTAACCTCAACTGGGACTACGAAGGGCATGAGTTTCTCTCCTACTTTGGTCAAAATGAAACCTTCAATGACATCACCTACAACCATACCGCAGCGAACAATCACAGAATCTATCATCACTATACCAATGGAAGCACTTTTGGTAATATAACCATGAATCTGGGCGGGTACCAGCGCGTAGAGTTTCATCAAAATATCGTTGCTGATGATATCACAATTAACTATACCAACCCAACCAACAATATCCCAACCGTTTACTTTTACAATACCGCAAACCTTAATACATTAAGTATTACATCAACCGGAAACGCCGGTCCATATGTATACCTAAACCAGTCAAATACTTTTAATGACTTAATTGCTGCCGGAGTCGGTACCAGATTGTATCTGGGAGCTAACAGGGTTCAAACCGTAAATGGTATTTTGAGTATCGGTTCTGGTGGTTTTCCAGTCCATGTGCGTTCAACATCTGATGGTACGGTAGCCACCTTATATAAACCAAGTGGCGAAGTATGTTTAGACTTCGTGTTGCTAAAGGACGTAACGGCCACTTCGGTTCACGGAAGTGATGTTACTGACAACACCGACTTTTTTGCAGGAGCGCAATCAGCCGATTTGGGTAACAATAGCAGCAACTGGAATTTCTCATCATGCGGCGCCTACTACTGGGTAGGAGGTACCGGTGATTGGAGTGACCTTACCCACTGGGCTACCTCTTCTGGAGGAAGCGTTAATCACACCATTTTGCCAGGTTCGGGTGACGACGTTTATTTCGATGCCAACTCCTTTAATGGGACGAATCAAGTGGTCACTGTTGACGTTGCCAGTCCCACAACTAAAAACATGACATGGCAGTCGGCATTGTATACGCCAACCCTTGCCAATGCTTCTGGCGCTGATAATCTATACATACACGGATCACTCAAATTGATTCCGTCTATGAACCAAAACTTCACAGGCGACTGGAACTTTATGTCAAATGTGTCAGGCAATACTTTGAACTCAGCAGGTCAGCCCATGACCGACGTGACCTTTGTGGGAGGCAACGACGGAGAAGGTGGATGGGATCTGGACAATGTATTGGATGTTTCCGGAACTATCGATTTCCGAAATGGATCACTTGATCTGGACGACTGGGATGTAAGTACCAAAAACTTTAATGCCACTACTCCTAATACAAGAGTCCTGAATTTGACATCCTCAGAAATAACGATCAATGATGGACAATGGAACCCATCTGATGCAAGTAATTTGACATTCGATGAGGGAACCTCAAAAATTGTAGTACAAGGAACAGCAGCTAGTAATTTCTACGGAAATGGGCTTGCGTACAATGACGTTACCTTTACCTCAACAGGAACACTTAATAGTAATGTCACTGGCTCAAACACTTTCAATACCCTGCGTTTTGAGGCTGGAGTAACAGCAACAATTGAGGCTGGATCTACTCAGACTGCCACACAAATTGAAGCTGAAGGTGAGTGTACCAGGAACGTGGTTTGGAAATCATCATCATTTGGCAATGCCTACAATTTTAGCCAGGCTTCAGGCACCACTGATGTGGAGTTTACAGCTATGAGCGATAACAATGGCTCGGGCACAGCAACTTACGATGCAGCTCTAAGTACTAATAATGGCGGTAATACCAACTGGAACTTTAGTTCAGCAGCCATTTTAACAGTATCACAAGAAACCGGCCTTGTAGATTGCATCACCAATAATGACGGTTACGCCAAGGTGACCCCATTAACAGGTACAGCACCATACTCATATGTATGGTCAACATTGGAAACCACTCAACAGATCAACGGCCTTTTACCTGGTACTTATACAGTAACGGTTACTGATGCTAATGGCTGTACAGCGGTGGAAGACTTAGACGTTATCAACCAGCCTTCGGCGCTGGATCCGGTAGACTTCAGTATATCAGATGCCGATGTGTGTATTGGTACGGCGCAAACCTTTAGCGCAGATGACATATCCAGCACCGCACTTGATTTTGATGGATCAGGAGACCATGTGCTAGTTGCTAACAATAGCGCTTTTGAAACAAGTAGTGGAACCATAGAAATGTGGTTGAATTCAGCAGGGTCTTCAGACAATGAAGCCTTTGTGGGAATGAGAACTTCCACGTCTAATACCCGATACAGTTTCCACGTAAATGAAGGAGCCAACACAATTGGTATCTTCAATGGTACCGGGTTTTACACATTGTCTCAAAACATTAACGTGGGGCAGTGGTACCATATAGCCGTAGTATTCAACGCTACTACAACAACAGTATATGTTGATGGTGCCTCAATAGGTACCTTACCTGGAATCAATACCTCGAAAACGGGTATGGCATTGAGTATAGGATCACCAAACGATGGTTCATATACACATGAATGGTTTACCGGTAAATTGGATGACGTAAGAATTTGGGACGATGAAAGAACACCCTCAGAAATTCTTGCCCTCAAAGACATTCCATTATACGGCAGCGAGTCAAACTTGGTAGCCTACTACAATTTTGAAGATGGAACCGGAAGCTCCACTGCATCAGACAAAACAGCCAACGGTTTCGATGGAACATTGACAAATATGGATGCCAATACCGACTGGGTGTCTCCAGGCGGGTTGAACCCAATAGTAACTTATGAGTGGGATTTTGACGATTTCACCAGTGCATCTACCCAAACAGCCAACCATACCTATGCTGCTGGTGGCACATATGAAGTAGAATTGAAAGTTCGTGATGCTGCCGGTTGTCCGGTAACTACAACTAAAACAGTTCAGGTAGGAAATATTCAGCAGAGCGTTACCAAGATCAACGTACTCTGTAAAGGTGAAAATAATGGAAGTATCGATGTTGTTGGTTCTGGAGGAGTAACTCCTTATGAATACTCTATTGATGGTGGCTCTACTTACGTAAGCACTTCTACATTCAATAATTTGGCTCCTGGTACGTATCAGGTAAGAACCAAGGATGCTATTGGCTGCGAAACCAGCATTCAAAACTTTACCGTAACGGAGCCTGGTACCAACGTAGCGTTTACTGTTGGCAATATTATTGATACCGAATGTCCTGGAGAATTGACAGGTGGCTTTACCATTAATGCAACTGGTGGAACACCATCCTATGTATACTCTATCAACAACGGTATTAACTACGTACCCTTCAATGTAATCACTGGCCAGTCGGCTGGCACATACACAGTGAAGGTGAGAGATGCCAATGGTTGTGAAACAACTTCTCAAACAGTGGTTATTGATCAGGTGGATGATGAAGATCCTGAAGTAAGCGGATGTCCAACTGACTTTACTGTGTTTACATCACCAGGTCAGTGTACAGCTGTGGCTACCTGGACGGCTCCTACAGCAACTGATAATTGTGGTAATCCCTCAATAAACCAAACGCAGGGCGCCCTAAGTGGTTCAACCTTTGCTCTTGGTGTACATACCATAGCGTACGAAATATCTGATGCGGATGGAAACACCGTCACTTGTTCATTTGACATCACAGTGAAGGATCAAGGCAATCCAACAGCAAAGTGCATGAATACTACCGTATATCTGGATGCCAATGGTGAAGCCTCTATCACAGCTGCTGATATTGATGACAACAGTTTTGACGATTGCAGTGCTGTAACTCTGAGCGCAAGTCAAACAGACTTTACTACCGCACATCTTGGAAACAATAATGTGGTACTTACCGTAACAGATGCCGGCGGGAATACTTCAACCTGTACAGCCGTGGTAATGGTAGTTGACAATACTGATCCCGTAGCAGTTTGTAAGGATATCACAGTGCAACTGGATGCCAATGGTGAATACACACTTGACCCCGCGAGCATAAATAACGGAAGTACTGACAACAGTGGAGTGTTTACCTTATCAGCTTCACACACTGCCTTTAATTGTACCAATGTGGGAACCAATACTGTAACCCTAACAGTTACAGATGGAAGCAACAATACTGCAACATGTAACGCTCTCGTTACCGTAGTAGATGACGTTGATCCGATAGCAATTTGTAAGAACATTACGGTTCAGTTGGATGCCAATGGAGAAGCATCTATTACCCCATCTCAAATTGATAATGGTTCAAGCGATGCCTGTGGTATTGCTGGTTTGTCTGCGAGCAAAACCGATTTTGATTGCAGCAATGTAGGAGCCAACACCGTAACCCTTACTGTAACCGACAACAATGGCAACACTTCAACTTGCGATGCTACAGTAACTGTGGAGGATAACATAACGCCAACAGCAATTTGCCAGGACATTACAGTTACACTTGATGCTAATGGACAAGTTTCAATTACCGCATCTGATATCAATGATGGTTCAAATGATGCCTGTGGTATTGCATCAATGACAGTTTCACCTAGTTCATTCAATTGTGGTGATGTAGGAGCGAATACCGTGACATTGACGGTGACAGACAATAATGGCAATAGCAGCACCTGCACATCTACGGTAACAGTAGAAGACAATACTGATCCAACAGCAGTCTGCAACAATTTAACTATTGATCTACAAAACAGAAATGCTTATACCCTTACTCAGTCCGACATTGATTTTATAGCCAATGGATCTGATGACAACTGTACGTTTACCTATGCCATCACAAGTGGTAAAACCACATTTGACTGTGATGACAGGGGCCAAACCCATACAGTAACGCTTACGGTGACAGATGCATCAGGAAACACAAGTACTTGTAACGCTGACATCACTGTAACCAATCAGAACAGCACCTGCAACGACCCACCAGTAGCCGTTTGTAAGAACATCACGATATATACAGGAGCTAATTGCGATGCCGGTATAGTGGCTGCCGATGTTGATGGCGGATCCACTGATCCTGATGGTGATCCACTGACCTATACACTGGATAATTATGGTCCCTTTACAGTAGGTACCCATACGGTTACACTTACAGTAGGAGATGGCGAGTACACAGACGATTGTACCGCTACCGTAACGGTTGAGGACAATACCAATCCCACAGCTGTTTGTAAGAACATTACCATCCAACTGGATGCCAACGGAGATGCATCTATTGTAGCCAGCGATATCAATAATGGCTCAAGCGATGCCTGCGGCATTGCAGGTTTGTCTGCCAGCAAAACTGATTTTGATTGCAGCAATGTAGGTACCAACACCGTAGCCCTTACGGTGACTGATAACAACGGTAACAGTAGTACCTGCACTGCTACCGTAACGGTAGAAGACAATATCGATCCAGTGGCCATTTGTAAGAACATTACGGTTCAGTTGGATGCCAATGGCAATGCCTCTATTGTAGCCAGCGATATCGACAACGGGAGTAATGATGCCTGCGGTATTGCGAGTCTGGATGCCAGCCAAACCAATTTCAACTGTAGCCATGTAGGTACCAATACCGTGGTACTTACAGTAACAGATAATAATGGTAATGTAAGCACTTGCAACAGCACGGTAACGGTAGAAGACAATGTAGATCCGGTAGCCCTTTGCAA
>ENA-OWNT01002103-OWNT01002103.1-seawater-metagenome-genome-assembly--contig:-NODE-2103-length-21685-cov-4.200389_pt1 | contig 21685 bp, 18 predicted proteins | sample MGYA00238136_ERZ651165 | MGnify/ENA primary metagenome ERZ651165 (study PRJEB26861, sample SAMN08777766) | seawater metagenome | isolation source: coastal seawater | place: USA: Florida | collected...
CAAATCTCTGCCACCACCGAGGCCAAGGAACGCTGTCCGGCCCGACCGTTGAGCCAATGGCCGCGCAGATAATTGTCTCCATCGCTCCAAACCCCGGTCAGATTTGGAAAAGCCGGGAACGGGCGCGCATCCCAGGCCCAGACATAGGCATTGCTCATGTCCAGCATTGGCGCGTCATATTCGCTGGAGATCGGGTTGTTTGTCTCCCGCATCCAATAGGCCAGTGTCGCACGCAGGTATTGCATCTGCATCAGATCGTCGCGATGGCCATTGGAAAAACGCGGCAGCCGCGATTCCGAACTCTTTGGATCAAGGAACTTATTGGGTTGATTGGTGCCCTTGTCGATCGCAGCACAGCCAAGTTCGGTGAACCAGATCGGCTTCATCTGCGGCACCCAGGCGGTGGTGCCCGGCTGGCGTATTCCGTCGATCCTTTCATGATGGCTGTTGAGCCACCAGGCGCGCAGATCCTTATACCGCCAGATCCAGGCTTCGTCATAGGCTCCGTCGGTTATTTCGGTGCGGATCTGGGCTGCGCGAGCTTCTTCGGAGTGGTAGTACCAATCATAACCCTCTCCCCCTTCGATATTGGCTTCAAGATAGTCCAGGTCATAGATGCTGCGACGTCCCTGCTCTGCATCCAGATGGGTCTCACCGTCCCGCCAATCCGAGAGAGGCATGTAGTTGTCGATACCGATGAAGTCGATATTCGGATCGGCCCAGAGCGGATCCAGGTGGAAATACCGGTTCCCATCGGGCGCGGTATAGCCCCAGTATTCCGACCAATCCGCCGCGTAGCTCAGCTTGGCTTCGGGCAGCAGCTGGCGTACCTCTGCCACCAGTTCCTGCAGTGCCGCAACAGCAGGAAAGCCCTGATCATCACGGATCTGGGTGAGCGCACGCATCTCTGACCCGATACAAAAGGCTTCGACGCCACCAGCCGCAGAGCAGAGCATACCGTATACGGACAATATTGCCGTGTATTCAAATAGATTGGGCTTAGTGACGTACGCACTATAAGCGTATATGCTAAGTATCTCGTGTCGGTGGTGTTGACTTGGTGATGATGTCACCACGTCACCACGTCACCACAGTTAGTTGTTGATGATCGCCGCAGTGCCGCAGTTCGTTCGCCGAACGTCGTCGAGGTTCGTTCGTTCGTTCGTTCGCTCGCTCGTTGACGGCGAACGAACGAATGATGGAGAATGGGGATCGATCACCGATCGCATCGACCGTCCGACCGTCAGGATCAGACTGTGACGTCGTAGCGTCGCAGGTCGTGCGAGGCTGGGAAATTTTGCTGTTCGCTACTCGAGTATGGTATTGCCACCCCCGCACCTCGCGGGTATTGATTGCCTGTCACGAACGTGTCACCTCGTTTACTGACTATGGAGTCAGGAACTGAGGCACTCGCAGTGGAGCAGGAGGAGGATTGCTGGCGTACGTGCGTGCTATCGAATAATGCGTTTGTAACTCAATCATAACTGCCTCAAGCCTCTCCGCAGCAAAGAGCAGTTCAGTATTTGTAGCTACAAACTCGCGCGCGTGCATAGACAACTCCACCCGCGACACCGACTGTCTTTTCTTGGTGACCAAAAACATTCACCGTACGTTGTCGGCTTTCTTTTCGTGGAAACTACTTGACTTCACAATTTGTGTTGATGTGAAAACCAAACGCGTCTCTCGCGAAGTGCTGCGATGTCAGAAGTATTGACGACGCTACAAAGCGTCGACGAGGATGAAGGTGGTGACGGTATTCTTCGAGCAGCGCCCGCAGGACCCGCCGTCGCTGACCGTAGCGAAAGTTCCGATGCTAGCGTCGGGATCAATGCTTCATTGCCAACCGCAGAGGTAATTGAAGAGACCGACCCCAACAACGGGGTCGTCAGTCCAGTTCACATCACTCGAGTTCCCGGTGCAGGCCCACACCATTATACAATGGAAACCATGCGCGCGCCCGCGGGGTTCACCAGCGGCATCGTGACAAAAAAGGATCGAGTGATTGTTCCGTCGTACGACATCAACGGCGGCGCGGATACCAAGTTTCAAACAGACCCGTGCGACATTGATCTCAAGGGGATAATTACGCCACTTGAGTACTTCAATGCCATGACAAAAATCAATGAAGCAATGTCAAGCGCCAGGGCCAAACCAGTGGACACTGTGTTGGCTGCCACCAGCATGCTTGTTATTCCACTTATTCCGTGGGCAATTCGTCACCGCAAGCGGAAGACAAAGCGCAAAAAGATACTGCTGGACCAAGTCAAAATATTCAATGAAACGCATCAAGGTGTGTTGCCGATGCCGCCGTGCCGTTTTGCGACATGTCGCCTTTTTTGCTTCGTGAGAACGGTGACCAAGGATGACTTGTTGATGACATTGATAGGTGTTCGGTTGCGGTGGCGGAGAAAACCTAATTCTGATTTAGTGCTCGAAAGGATACCCGTCGAAGCTCAACCAGTGAGCACAGTAAGCTGACATTTGCCGCAGCGCGTTGTGCATGGGTGGACTCGACTGCAAGCTGTCTCCGCATCTTGCAAGATGTTGATGTCATTATTTACAACTCTAAGCAGCCAATTAGTGATTACATTTGTTGCTATCCTCGACGTACTGCGCAGGGTGGACTGGTTGACGAGCACGGGTATCCTTCGCACAAACCTAAGCATGTCCGCGCTCGAGGGCCACCACATTAGGATCGTTGTCATTTGCACGCGCGTTGTTGAATCTGTGAGAGCTGGGCCCGGCCACTGGTGCAATTGCAGGCTTCTTCTTGCGGTTCGCACTCAATGCAATTACTATTGCCACAACGGCCACAACCAATCCTAAAATTCCAAAGATGACTCCAATGAGTGCGATCAGGCGCGCGTCGTCGATCAAAGCAGTCTGCTCCGCGGTGAATTCTGCCAGCGAGTCGTCCATAGAAGAAGATGGCTGATTGCCACTGGGGCCATTGGCACCGTTTATGGCAGCAGTGTTGTTGGCAACTTCGATTCGCAAACTGTCAATTGAGGCGGTGTTGATTGAAATTGCATTTGCATTGATTGCGACTGATGTGAGCAAGCTGTGCAACGTGGCATTGAGCGCGTCGATAGCTGCTTCGAGCTCAGTAATAGACGCGCTGTTGCCATTGGCTTGATTTGTGAGGCCGCCGACGTCCGTTTGCAAAGACGCAGTCGCTACGTCCAACGCATCCACATCAACAGCGGTCTCTGCGACGGAGGCGCTTAAGTCCGACAAGGCAGCTTGTAGCGCTGACACGTTGCCCGCCACCTGCAGAGCGTAGGCTTGTGACGCAGTTGTCGCGTAGAAAACGCTCACATTGGCCTGCAGGGCTTGCAGGGAAACCTCGACATTGTTGATATCTGTAGATTGCTGATTAATGCTGCCGGTGTTTACTACAATAGCAGCGGTATTCGCGCCGATGTCACTTGCTTGTGACGCGAGCAAGGCTGTGTTTGCTGATATGGATGCTTCGTTGGCCGACACCTGATCTTGCACAGTGCTAAGTTCTTCTTCTAAAGCGCTCTGAACAATGCCAATTGTGTCGTTGACCACGGCAATCGAGGCAGTGTTGTTGTCGACCTGCCACTGCAGAGCATCAAGGTCAGGGAGGCTGTTCACAGCCGACGTCACCGAATCGACAGCAGCTTGCAGACTCTCAGAAGAATTAGCGACCTCAGCCTCCAACCACAGGAGACTTGCGTTCAGTCTGTCAATTCTTGTGGAGGTTTCTGAAAATTGCACTGAATGATTGTAGATCTCCAACGTGTGTTGTGCAATTGCTGCCGCCAGTTCAGTATCGTTGACCAGCAAGCCATCGATAGTTGTGTCCAACTCAAGAATTTGATTCGAAATCGTTGAAATGGAGGTACTCGCGGTGGAAATCAAACCGGCATGCGAAGTCAGCGTTGCATTGAGAGGAAAGTCCTGGACGTACACTTCTTCAACGCAAAAGTGTGCTGTGCTCTCTCCCTTGCTAGAGCAAGTGGCCCCAGAGCCGCCGAACACAAAGGAGAAATTGTGCGTGGCTGCACCATTGGAGCCAAAAGCTACCGCATGAGCTCCGCTGGCCACGTTGTCCGACCCACCGCCAACAGTACTGTACTCACCAGATGCAACATTGCCATGCCCGCCGACAATTGAAGCTCCGATTGAAGACGCCGTATTGCGGGAGCCGCCAACGACCACGGCGTTGGCGCCCGTGACGTGATTCCGCTGACCACCACCCACAATGCTAGACTTTCCTGAAACGGTGTTGTACGATCCACCGCCAATTGCCGAGTACTGACCTTCTGCAGTGTTGTCATCGCCTCCAGCCACCGTTGCAGACAAGGCATTCGCGGTGTTGTTTGTGCCGCCAGATGCCGCGGCCGCTTCACCAGCGGCCGTGTTGGTCAAGCCACCCCCGACGAATGCGTACAGCGCGGTTGCGAGGTTGTTATCACCCGCGACCACGGTCGATAACTGCCCGGACGCGGTGTTCTGACGCCCGCCGCCGACGTGGCTCAGAAAGCCTGATTCTGTGTTGGCTGTTACACCAGCATGCAGCAGTGAGGCCACTGCCCCACCCAGTAATAGATGGCGCGATATCATGATGGCGGCTACGGCAGCACTCTGTGCTTCTTAACGGCGACGGCGGGGCTGCAACAGGTGTCACGAAGCCGCGAGGAGGGAAGATAAAACAGGGAGCAATAAATTCCGCTAAAATACTGCACACAAGACGGGAAAAGTAACCAATACAGCAAGAATAAATATCTTCTTCCACGACATGTTCACACGAACTTACCACTTGACGGAACGGTGTCGACCTGTGGAGCGCGTGCTACACAACGCAAAGACTTGGCAACTCGGTGAGCCGTGGCGATGACTTCCCCGTCATGCAATGCTCCCCTCAATCCAACATCAGTCCACTCGTCGCTCTTCTTTCAAAGTTCCAAGGCTTCATAGCCCACCCCAAGCCACACCAACAACTACGCTGTTCAGGGCGCAGGGCGTGGGTGTTTTGATGTATGTGTTGGTGTGTTGGTTGGCTTCTGGTTTTGTCAGTCTCCGCCGTCGCAACGTTGTCCGTAGCCACGTTGACAAAGGTGACTGCGCGGGAGATTCAGGGTGCATGCCACGGCTCAACAGAGGGGTGAAGCGGGACATTCATTTGCTGCAGCTGCTGCTGTGGTCCTGCCTGCACGGGGGTGATGGATCAATGTATCTTGCGTCTTGTCGGCAACACTCCAAACTCCGAACGGCGACGACGGATGAACGGGTGAACGGGTGAACGGACGGACGGACGGACGGACGTGAAACGCCCAACAGCAACAACGACAACGCCGAACAACGCCGAACAACACCGCACAACGACTTGGATCTTCGTAACGTCGTCGCGCACGAACGCACTCTCATTCTATTCCAAAAAGTATTCGTACTTGGTACAAAAATACAGTACTTCGTACTGTGAACTCGGAATAAAATGTGTGGAACTGTCACGTCGTCATAGTCTGAGCCTGTAGTTATGTTTTTACAGATTCTATGGTGTAAAACGTGTAAAAATGAAAATACACGCGTAAAACGTGTAAATACACGATGAATACGTGTAAAAATGACCAAACGTGTAAAAATTAACGTAATTACGTGTAATTACACGAAATGAGAAAAGATGTTCCGTGGGGTGTTTTGTGGCAGTTAGTTAGCGGCGTTGGTTCGTTCGTTCGTTCGTTCGATCGATCGTTCGTTCGTTCGTTATGGGTTCGTTCGTCCGTTCGTCCGTCCGTCCGTCCGTCCGTCCGTCCGTTCGTTCGCTCGTTTTGGTGCCGTTGGTTGGTTAGTTGGTTGGTTGGTGGGTTCGTTGTCGATTCGTCAGTTGCTTCGTTCTTTTGTTTGTTGGCTGGTTGGCTGGTTTGTTTGCTGGTTCGTTTGGTGGTTTGGTGGTCTGTTGGTTCATTTGGTGGTTGGCTCGTTGGGTCTGTCTTCCATTGCAGATCGCAGATTGCTGAATGAAGGTTGGTTCGTTGGCTAGACTAGTTCGTTGGTGGCTCGATGACTTGTCAGTCGCCATGCTTGCTAAGGCGACGGTGCCTGCGTACGTCGCCTCCAGGCTCTAGGGCGTATCGATGTGTTGTGTGGTTGTCAGGAAATCGAGTGGTTGATGTACGTTGCGGCTGCGTTGCATTGTGGACAAGTGCGTTGCGGACATGGAGCTAAGGGTGAGCACCTCCAGCCCCGTTGGCTGGTGCGCGATTGCCTGGTTTTGCTGCGGGTGCTCATCACAATTTTCGAACGTAGAAGTGAACTCGAAACAAGTGTTTTGAGTGAAAAAAGTGTGATGCTGTGATCTCAACTCGAGCATGCTGTGAGCGACATTTATTTGCAGCCAACTGAGTTGGGGAAATGTCAACGCCTTCGCAGTCAGTGTCAAAGCATGACTGGGGCAACGACTCAGTGGCTCGCATGGCAAAGCGAGTTGACAAGCTTCAGGGACCCGAAAACATATTTACATGGTTGCAAGATGCTCGCATCGCTTGCCCAGCTCTTGACCACCGTGAGCTACTGCTGTATCGACAGTCGGGGTGGTCGATCGAACGCCTGACCGAATTCTGCCGCAAGAGCGGCTCGAATTTGCCTTTCCCGACCGATTTTCGAGAGAATAACGAACGAATTGTCGAGGCCGCGTTCCACAAGGGCGAAACAACCGCCGTATCTCCTTCTTCTACGGACTCCGCTTTGGCTTCGGTCTCGAAAGAAGGCGAAGTCGAGCGCAAAAATGGCGCCGGAATGTGGACGCCGGCATTTGCAGTGTTGGAATATGGTGTGCTACAGGTGTACAACTCAGAAGCAGAATACGATCGACGCAAGCGCTCGCCGACATCGCGAGTTCCACACGAGTACTCTTTGGCAGAGGCCGAAGCTGTGTGTCGTCTCGGGCGAGAAATCCACGTGTTTCGCTGCTTGGGAAAGCTGCTTCGGTTGAGAACCACCACCAGTCAGCTTGCTTCGGAATGGGTGTCCGCCATCGCTGTGGCCGGAGCCCAATTCACCAAGGACGACACTCTATTCGCCCAATCTCAAGCAGTTCTGAAGTCATATCAAATCCAACTGCGTGATCACATCGACGGAGCGCGGAAGAAACTACAGGAGGAGTTCGAGGCAAACATTAAGAACATGGCAACCAACAAGAAAGACGAACTGCAAAGATTGCGCAAAAATTTAGATGATGAGCTGGAGAGAAAGAAGCGAGAATACGAAACAACCGAAGACAAATTCAAGAAAGCTATTCAAGACCAAGCCCAGCAGGAGGCGAAGGAGCGAAAAGAGAAAGAATCAATCAAAGAAGAGCTGGCTCGTCGCGCGAGGGCAGCATTTGACCCCAACAACCCTGATGCTGTCGAAGTTGTCGGTGGGTTTGAGGTCGACAGCATTGGATTCTTGGACCGCGAATACAAGGCCAGATTGGCACATTTTGCGTCCAAACTTTTAGATGGTGACTTGAACACAACGGACAAAGTTCTGCTCAACGCCACGGCCCAAGGGCGAACCGAGGAAGAAGAAGCTGAGGTGCTCACGAAAATGTCGGACGCAGTTCCCACCATTGACGTTGAGAAAGAACGTAAGTTGATGCGACAACATGTCCAACATGACGCTGTTTTGGATCAACTGGAGCAAGACTTGGAGCAACGCCACCGTATTCTCCTTGGCAATCTCCACGCACAACACAAAGCTGCAATTGAGCGAGAAGAAGAACGGCACCAACAAGTGAGTGCATTTTTGTCACATTTTCATGGTATTTCCTTGACGGCTGGCTCACTATGCATATTTTGATAGTTGTTGTCGTTGGAGAAAGAGCGGCTAGTGCAGGAGTCTCAGCTGCGCCGAGGTCAGAGGAGAGCGATGGAAGCTGCCAAGCGTAGTCGTGAAAGAGCTCTCAGTAAGTTTTTTCCGAAGGCTTGACAAGCATCGTGGTGATTGCTCCCAGCGCTGACTTTGTTGTGGTGTGACCAGACCAACTCAACGAATTGCAGCAGGCGAAGCACTTCGAGACCGAGCGCGTCAAGATTCAACAAAAGGTTGAATTTCTCTCGAAAGAAAACGAAACATTGCAAGACCAGCTGAAGAACCTGGAGGCTGAGGAGAAGAAGTTGGTGGTTCGGTTGCACGAAGTGGAGCGCCGCGGTATTGCAAACAGCCTTGCCAGTGCCGGGATGGATTCCAATCTATCAGATCACAAAGATATCGGACAACTTGAAGATGCGACCGGGCAGCACGTTGTTGACGAACCTAGTTTGGTGCGCCAGCTGCAACAGCTCTGCACTTCGTTTGTGGAAGACTTACGCAACGACAAGTACGGAAAGAATTTCTCATCTTTTGCGACTTCTGTCTCGTATGGTCGAGCCCGCAACAACCTCAAGAAACACACAGCACAACTTCAGAAAATTCAAAGTTTGATCATGCGCTGGCAGTCGAAGTACACCAGTCGGTGTGAACAGACGGCTCGGCGTGCACAAGAAGAGAACATGGCGTCAAGTCGATATCATGAGAAAACGTGGAATACGATGAGCTGTGGCGATATGTCCTCATTGTTGTGCCTTCGTGATAAAGCGAGAGTGCAGTCCATCTTAAAAGCTCAAGAGCAAGCATCTGTTTCGAGCACTGGCACTGCGGCCGGAGCTGTTGACTTCTTGTCTGGGTCACCCCCGCTGTGCTCTTGCTTGGAGGAGGTATTAGGACCGGTGCGAAGCTTTGGTCACCGCCTTCAACATGCCGTGCATGAGCAAGACAAGAAGACGCAAGATCTGCTCACGGCGATAGAAAAGAAGCAAGTATCGCAAATTGAGTCAGCGCTGGTGAGTGCATTGTGCTCAGTTATCGCACAATACATTCCTTCATTGCGCGTCAGGGCTCTCTCTGACAATTGGCATCTTGTGTGCTTTGCTTAGAAATACGTCAAACAACGTGTGTCTCGGGGAGTAGCTCCAGAAAAGGCGTTACGTGACTTCTGGTCCACACATGGAGTTGAAGGGCCGGATCCAGTTCCCTTTCTCGTCAACGGCCCGTCGCTGGCGAGCTTGCCCCCAAACAATAAGTCGAGCGGGCCACTGACTGCTTTGGTGCACGGTCAAGAAGAAGACTCCGCGCTTCGCAGCATCGACAGCATCTTGAATCAGCGTGACGACTACGGCAGCACATTCACGAGCGATGTTCTTCGTTCACCTGCTCAACTACAGGACAAGTAAACACATGTAAAAAGTACCACTTCACCATTTTTATCTCACACACATTTGCATCACGGTGCGCGCTTCGCCACGGTGCTATCGCTGACGCTGGTTGCGGAGCGGACTTGCCGTTGTTCCGACTCCTTCGACATAATAAGTGGCGCTTCGTCACATTCATCCATGCAACATGCGCGCAAACATGCATTCCGGAGCCCGGAGCCCAACCTCAAAGAAAGCATCGACGCATTTCGTCTGGAGAACCAATTGCTGTGACGACGGTATGGTAACGAAAACAAAAGGCAACATACGTGCAGCATACTGCAAATTACGGCACGCCGCGCTTCGCTGCGGCATATAGTAGACTTCGCAGAATTCATACTGTATGCGCAGTAACGCAGGAACGCGAGTTTGGAAGTTGCAAGTGGGCCACACACAACCCACAACCAACACCGCGCAACACACAACGCAGAACACGCCGTCTTTGTTGTGCGTTGTCATTGTTGTCATCGTTGTCATCGTTGCCATGTCATCGTTTCTTTGACCGCTTGCGGTGGTGGTTGTGGTGGTTGTCATCGTTGCCGCGTTCGTTGTCGTGGTGGTGGTTGCGACTGTGCTGTCGTTGCATCACCGACCACAATATTCGCTCCAAAACAACCCACGCAAAGCGTTGTCAAGCGGATAGTCTTCGCGTCAGGAAACAAGTTCGCGGCATGCGGAAGACGGAGTTGAAACGTCGTTAATACGCAATGCAGGGGGTGCGTGTAGGTGCGTGCGCCGTTGGAATGGCCTCTAAGGCCAAGAATAAGTCTCGAACCAACCGGACAACATGGATACAAGGCTTGCAACAAACAGCAGGGCTACTTGAAGTAGCGGCGACATGCGACGACGTCGAATATGACATGTTGCACTGAACGACTTCAATATCGTCGCAACCGCGCTCAACGTCTGTTGAAATTGTGGCACATTTGTTTTTGGGGACGGTGTACGTTGGCCGTATGTGCTTGCAACAGAGCTAATGGTGTGCATCAACCGCCGTCGGAGCGTCGACGTTGCTTTGTGAACTGCCAACGGGCAGGCGGTAAACGAAATGGGGGTTTGGAGCATTCTATTGCTGGCATCGCTAGCTTTCACGGCCAGTCAACCTCACCACGCGCATGGTGTGCCAAACCTTCAACGTCGAGAGCTGAAGAAGCGGAACAAGGGATCGAAAACATCCAAAAGTAAGAAAGGTTCAGACATTTTCGCGACATGGAAGCCGCGTTCACTATACTCGCCAACCAAACTACGGGAACTTGTGTTTGAAGAGTTGCTTGACTATCAAAAGACGGTAACCCTCAGCGATACAGAACGCGGAGAGTTGTTCGAAGACTTCAATCGTGCATTCAAAGACGAAGAATATCTGCAGCACCAGTTTCTCATGGGTACAGAGAAGACGTCTCCGCTGCGTCTCCTGAACCAGTTGTACTTCAAAAAAATTAGTGAGCATGCCTACTCACGGCAAGCAGTTGAAACAGTTGACAGCCAGCTTAAGTTTTCGTATTCTGAGCAGGAGCAGTCCGATATGTCTAGCTGCAACCGCGCTGAAAAGTCACTACAGCGTTCGAAGTACTTGCTCAATAACAGCCGACTGCAGGCAAGTCCTAAACCGGAGCGGCCGCCGCATGTGATATTTATCATCGCGGACGACTTGGGATGGTCAGACATTGGATTCCATGATCCAGGGATATTCAGTCCTTTCATCGACCGATTGCATTCACAGGGCGTTGCACTCAACAACTACTACGTCGACTTAGTATGTAGCCCTAGCCGGGCGTCGTTCATGACTGGAAGGTATCCGATGACGACTGGCGCACTCGATTGGTTTCAACGGACGTCTTTACAGGGGCTATCGCTTGACGAAGTAACCATGGGTAACATGTTCAAAGGAGCTGGCTATGACACGCACTTTGTGGGAAAGTGGCACCTTGGATACTACTCTGAAGAATCGACGCCGACTTTCAGGGGGTTCGATAGCTTTTTCGGCATGTACGGCGGCGGAGCCGACTATTATCGACACATTGCGTCTAAGAACTATGACCAGCGCCGCGACTTCACCTCTAAGTGTGGAGCCGGGTGTTCTGTGTTGGACTATGCTAGTGATGGCACGTACAGCTCTCACCTGTTCGGCGAGGAAGCTGTGCGGCGTATCATGAACCATGAAACAGAACGTCCACTGTTTCTGGTGATGTCCTTCCAAGCCGTCCACGGACCTGCACATGTCGCACCTTTCAATTACGAGAAGAAATGCGTTTCCAATCTCGCAAAGTCAGTCAGTGCCCAACAATCAGACCCGCACAACGAGTACATTGCACCACTGCTAACACCTCCAGGACTCGGTGCGTTAGCGTCGCAACGCAGTCAACAAAGACGAAGAAAATTCGCCGGCGTTGTTACGGCCATGGACAACGCCATTGAAAATATTACAAGCGCGTTGCACCATCAAGGCATGCTCGACAATTCTCTGATTGTCTTCACGACAGACAATGGCGCAGCGACGGTGGGTGCGGATGCATGGGGCTCCAGCAATTTCCCGTTCCGGGGCGGTAAGCACACCATTTGGGAAGGTGGCACGCGTGGCGTGGGGGCCGTGTGGGGTCGACCGGTGTCGTCTGCAAGTACGTTTGAGCCGTTTGTATCGGAACATTTGATGCACGGCGTGGACTGGTTTCCCACATTCTTGGAGTTGCTTCGAGACTGGGACGCACCGTTATCGAACGTCACTGACGCAGTGGCATTTGACGGTGTCAGCCAACTCAAGGCCTTGCGAGGCCCTAACGAAGAGTCGCCTCGATCGTCCTTCGTGTACGGCAATGTTCGTGACTATTGCTCGAAGCTGGCGCCATTGAGCACGTCGAGGCGCAGCAGACAGCAGCGAAAAGTGGGGTGCGGATTCGGGATCAGAAGCGGGGATTGGAAGCTCGTGTACGACTACGGGGGCTACAATGATGTGTGGCCTCAGAGCCCCACACATAGTTCGCCCAAGCCGGCCCATTCCAAGGACAAGGAAGAGCAAGGGGAACTGTGTCCTGACTCATACTGTTTGTTCAACATTCGACACGACCCACTCGAGAAGAATGAGGTGTGACGAAGTGCTAGTAATTCCTGTTTGGCGGTAGTACAGACGACACGACTTCTCCATCAACTGTTTTGTTGGTATTTGCAGGCCTCGTTAGGAACATTATTTATTTCTCCGGAAGACGCTGTGGCCAAAAAAGCGCAGCTGGCACGAGAGATGAAGCAGATCTGGCTAAGCATGGCAGACACTTCGACCAACGTGCAGGGAAGTAGTGAATGCAAGAAGTCGAAGGCACAGAACTGGTTCACCCGCTCTTCTCTGGTGAATAGTATTCCCTGGAAGGTCCGTCACAAGCGACTCCGCAAACAAAAACTTTGCCAAATCGCCTGGTTAAACATGCTCGCATCTACAGGACCTCGACGAGTTAACACCTGAGATAATGAGAAGCCCCAGCAAGGACTTGCTTGCCAAATTTGGAAAAGATCGGGTACGCCAAATGCCGTTCGTCCAGCGAGGAGCGAAAAATAGAACTTACTGGACGTACGGGTGCAATGCGTTAACCAAACCGGTCAAGCGATTACAGTGAGTGATCGTTTTGCACACCGTGCTTGCAAATACTTTGCGTGCTAAATTTGCAATTTGACCATGCACAGGGAAAAGTTTGCAAACGAAACAATGATTCCGTTGCCTTCTTGACCAATGAAACGAGAGGCGACAATTTTTGACACCATAAAAATTTAACATTGTTCCATCGATCCACGCAAAGCAGCTTTGCATCATAAACGGCATTTAGCGCTGGAGCATGGGCACTGCGTAACGTGGCTTGCGGCTCAGATGCATGATGACATTGTCCAAACTGTCACGAAGGTGTTTCCACGCTTGCACGTACTGATGTTGCGCGACAGTCCACACTTGCAGAGATAGAAGTTGCAAAGGGTGCGTACGATGTGTCTGTCCGTCACCGATGTCAGTGCCAGGCAGGACGATGTCAGCAAATCTGCCATTTTCATCAGTCTCGTTGCTGAGTACCTGCGACTCGCTGTCGTGGTGCAGCTGCATCATTTCTCGTAGGCAGTCCTTGACCTCTTGCAGATAATCCTAATCAAGCAATTCATAGAAATAAGTGCGGCTTGCATCCATCACCCAGAATGGTGGCACACGCTCTCACCTCATTCGCCAAAAGCGCGGCCCGAGTGTGTTCAGCTGATGCAATGACCAATTTCTACGCCAATAAACAAATTCAAGCCGAACTCAATACTGCGGTCGGGTAGCCGCAATACTTGAGTATAAAATGCCATGCAAACCTGCTTGGAGTCTCTGTGCGCTGCGTCGCGCACATTGAGAACATGCTTGACACCAGTCGCGGCTTCGATAATGTGTCTCACCTTCATCCAACACCCAAATCCTTCGTGTGATGGTCATGTGCGAACGAACAGCGCTGTGTTTCTGGCACCGTACCTCTGTTCGAACTTTCTGACCGTGCGTGCGGACTCGATCGACAATCTTCCTCAGAGTTGGTGAAAACTTCCTTGTATCTGTTGCTTCGATTGCAGCATCAAGGAGGCGGTGAATTTCCAGCAAACGTCGGAGATAGTATCGACTAACATTGCACACAAGGCACAAAGCCGTCAACAGCTACGTTCACGAAGAAGGGCCGAGCCACGTGTAAGACAATACGTACATGACTACCAAGTACTCCGGGTGAAATGCGGCTCGTGTGCAAGAAAATTCTGTCGCTGCCTGCAAGCTCAGGCCTTCATGCGTGGTTAATGCGGTGCGCATCTGATCTCGTTCTCTGCTTCGTGCAATCATTGCTGCCTTGACTTCAGCCTGCATTGCATATGATCTCGCTAAACACGAAGCACATATCCGTGTACTACTGCTGCGAAATCGAGGATACGGACCATGCTAGAGTTGTAATCCATGTCGTCGTCAGGGTACAAAACTTTCTCATGCAACTCAAACAAGCTGTCATGGTGACTTTTGAATTGCTCCACGGTGGAGTTCAGTAACGTCACCGCCGTTGAGCGAGCACTGACTGGAAACACGAGGGCGGCGCATATAATGTATCTGCAAGCACCATGCAGAGATATGATGAATCAGCCTCGCATTTTGGGCCGAAGTCAATCCGCGCTTGCTACTTACACAGCGACTCCAATAAACGTCTGTGAAATGCGGGAAAGCGTGTACGACGAAGTGTCCACGAACGTTGACGTAACACCAACGTCACCAAAGACGATGATGGCGGCTGTGAATGCGCATACCTGAGCACCATTACAATGGAGGTGTTGTCAGCAACCACAAACATAACAAGCTTGCACGAGTCGTGTGTGCACGATCATACTTGTGCTGCGTAACCGTATCGAGGATTCTTCTGAAGGAGACAGCACATGAATGCCCACAGTGTGAGCCCAACGATTTGACCTGCTGGCGCATCGGCCAGGAATATGTCCAAAAAGCTCCCGAACAACGCTCCCGTGACGGTGCCGAAAAATCGAAGGATGGACACTTGGAACGACGCTCCGATATTTGCGTCACTGATGAAAACGACAGTCAGCGGCGCCCAAATGGAATTAGAAAAGATGATGTCGTAGGTGGAATCGACCGTTGCGTTCGCCCCTGCCTCGTCTTCGTTGGTGTAAGTGTACCTGGTCAAGAGATACGAGATACACGAGACAAATTGCACAACACAATGAAGATACGCATCATCTGTTCGACGCACATGGCCAACTCCGAGGAGAGACTGTCATACTTACAACAATGGAACAATCATGAGAAGTGACGACAAGGTGATTGCGAGCGTGGAGGAGAAAGACTGCTTGAGATGGGTAATGTTTTGCGGGCCACAACCACAGAGGGTTTTCTTTCTTGCTTCAGGAGATCCGCCGCCGATACCGCATTTACCACATCCTGCCATGCACAACACGAAGCAGCAAATCTGCGTGTGCGTTGGGCCCGGAGGGTTGCGATTGCGCGTTTTAGCGGAGATGCGGCGAATGAACGTTTGCAGAACAAAGAGTAGTTTGCCTTGGCCGACATATCCCAAAATGTCAAAGTCATTAACCTGCGAACCGTCAGCCGGGAACATAAGCTCTCTGCGACGGCGGGATACGGCAAGAACGAGTTCTTCAAAAATAGCCTGGGCTTGAGCACCTTGCTCTTCTGTCAGCAGGTATCCGTTGTGCAGGCGATCGACAACTTCCTGTGAGCCGAGGAAAGCAACTAACTGCACCATCGACGGTGTCGCTGCCTTTGTTAGTTCCTTGAATAGTTGCATTTCTTTAACTTCACCCACCAAAATGTCTTCGTTTACGCTTGGTGCATTCTTTTCGCCTGCAGAACGCTTTGGGGTGACCGAAATAAAACCGGCCCCGCGACGAGACTGAACGACAAAAAGGCACAAATTAAGGCGGACTCACACAATGGACACCTGGCCAACGCAGGAGAGTACGTACTTGTGCGCTCACTGCGCTTTGTTGCTCTACTCGCCTGCGCTGCAAAAGTTTAAAGTAGAAGAAGCCGCTGTGAGCGCCAAAATTGTCAAGCTGTTTTCCTTGGAAGCTGATGGCGTCGCTTTCTCGATGTCCCATTGAGCTTCGGGCGAAGGCGTACGCAATGGCAGCGATGGCTTGCATCGCCTTGTTTTGAACGGGCGTTCTGACGCTGCCTTCCTCTGCAGGGCAGCAGCATCCACCACACTCCATGGTCAACGGAATCGCGATGTTCTTTAGACCAGTCAAGTCTCCGTCAAGGTGGGCCAACAAGTGCTCCATAAGCTGCACTTGATGTGCCTCGGCTCGGTCAATCTGCGAGTGCTTACTATCAGGATCAGAGCGATCACCGTCGTCGAACGCCGGCCTGTGGTACGCAAGGAGGATAGTCGATAGTGAAGCCCGCACCATGCGCGTAGAATCTCTTAAAATGCGGCGATTAATTTGCGCAGCATCAACGAAGTTGACACGAGGCCACGGAATAAAGGAGGATAGGAAGGCGATAGTTGTCGCCACACCGAAGGACACGTAGGTAATCAGCAGAGGTGCCCATGCTCCATAATCACAGGTCTCACTGTTGACGGACACACGGATCGACTGAAGTGCACCAATTAAGTGCACAGCAGAAATAAACTTCATGTTTACCGGTGTTCCAAAGAAACTAAGCCAATACCGAACGAACCACATAATGAAAAAGAATGCCGTTGCCTGTGCGATCGGGGAACAGTGAAGCGGCAGTGTGGCGGCACAAACGACAATGAATCCCACGAAGAGTGCCCACAGTATCAAAATCGCTTTGAGGATGGCAGTGCCCAGGTTGGCGCCAGTGGCTGTAATGCCGGCGATGGGGAGAAGAAAGGGGATTGGGGCAATGATCAACAATGGTTCTTCAGGGACATACAACACCAGGACCGACAGGAAGCAGAGAGCGACAGCGCAATGCATTGCGTCTTCCACGCTTTGGAGAACGGAATCGCGGATGTGGCAACATTCCACTTTTGTTTCACCGCCAAAGCTTTCGTCCATTGGGGGTGGGTTCAAGATTTGTGTGAAAACCGATTGAATCTCCTCGGAGGTCATGGAAGCAACCTTATCAGGGACATTGCACGTATCACGGGATGGATTTGTTTCGGTTCGGAGTTTTGCGGCGGGAGCAGAGTCTCCCGCCGGCTGCGCCACGTTATTTGGTGCATCTGAATCGGTGCCTTCCACTGCCGAGCCATCCTCAACAGTGACGGAATCCAAAGCGATTTCCGACAGTTCAATGGTAGTTGACTCCGGTTTTGACGAAGAGCCGTCGCTCATGGTGGCGGACTTGAGTTGGCACGCACCACGGCGAACACTGTCGACGTTGAACAACGAACGCTCTGATAAAAACTGTTTGAAACTGTTTGAGTGCAGTACAGCTTGCGAACTTCAAACTTTTTTTAGAATTCTTAACTGCATTGCAGCCCAGAGCGTGAACTCACTTCACCTAGCATCGTCTCGGCAAGACGGGACGCCTGCATAAGTCGTCCCAACAACGACATGATCATTGTTTTACGCCTCGCTAGCTCCGCTCGTGCACATGACCATCCCTCACCATTCCAACCCATCGCGCACCAAACGAGAAAGGCAATAACTGTCATACATTAGCGCATGACGTTCGACAAACCGATGATATCTGATGATCTAGCTAAGCAAAGAGAGAAGTGCCCGCGCCGCGATACAACACAACACCTCATCACATCACATCACTGCACAAACAGCGACCGACGTCCAACGAACGACCACAAACAAACGGCCGTCCAACAGTCACCACAGCCAGCAACCGACCGACACAGTCGCAACGTCACCGACTAACTGACGGACTGACCACACCACCCCGTTCAAGCGAACGGAGTCAAAACCGTGGTGACTCTGTTCGCTTGAACACGTGGTTTTGTCGTCTCCGTTCGTCGTTCGTCGTTCGTCGTTCGTCGTTCGTCGTTCGTCGTTGAGTCGTTCGTCGTTCGTCGTTATGATGATACGATCTTTCTGCACAGTCACTCGCAGTCACTCACAATCCCACCCACGACCCGACAATGACGCCATTTGTCACAATTTGTTCGATAAATGCATCCAATCGCACTACACACACATGTACTCAACACCGATCATCATGAACACGGTAACGCCGTTTACCATGATTTGATAGACAAATATACACGTATCGCACTGAAAAATGCATGTACTCAATGCTGTGATCGGTTGCAACTTTTTGTGCTGCGTTTGTTCGTTCGTCCGTTCGTTCCCACGTCACATCGACGTCGACGGTTGACGTCGCGCGTCAAATAAATGGGCAAACGGAGCCGCGTTCGTTGAGGTGAAATGATGTGGCAGTTTCTGTGGTTGCTGCGTGTGGCGGGTGGCGACGGTCCGTGATGGAAGGTAGCCATGTGAGACTTCAGGTGGCGCCATTGAAAGTAATGTGGGGAATTGAGAGCGAGGCATGCGAGGGATGACGTTCCACGGCTGCAACGGCCGCCCCCTTGCGACCATCCACATTGAAACGGGGAAGTGCACGAAACAGTGGATTTCAAAACCCAGACTGTTCTCCTGCCACTGACATTTTGCAACGCATTCCGTCTTGGTATTGCGGAATACGGCTTATTTTTTCCTGAAAATTTGCGCAGACGTAGGCACTCGAATGCCTTGGATCCCGCAAAATTAACTCACGCGCCTCGTTGCCGACGTTGCGCCTGAGCTGGCACCAGCGTGTCACTCACAATTTGTCACGATGGGACGGTGGGAAATTTGCTATGAACTCGGCTACAGAGCGGCCAAGAAGCAGGATCTTTCGGCTTTGCTTGACACAACATCAAGAAAGAAGATTCTGTTTCTGAACCAGTCCGGAATTGTTGGGCCTGACTTCGGGGACAGCGTCGCGCTCAGGACAATTGCGTCCCCCAACTCCGTGCACGAATTTTGCCCAGCAAGGGCGGCAGGCCGATTGTACTGTTTCGAGCTCGATTTGCGAAACATTCATGCAGATGGCGGGGACCGACTCCCGGATGATGTGGGGAGTGCCGGGATCGAGAAACACGCCGAAGGTGCTGATGCTGCGCCATCTTCTGACCCGCTGCAGCTGTTCAAGGTTGCCCTGGTCGCAGACGTGATTGCGCCAGCGGCGCAAAAGGCTCTTGATGCTGCTGGCCTTCGCCGACTATGGCTTGGTCGAGGTGCGCTAACACCGCTTGATCACGTTGCGTCCGGGGCTGTGAAGCTGGGCGCGTCCTTCAAGCCATTTTTCTTCCTCGCCGCATGTGTGGTGATTCGCAATTCACGAGGAGAGTGTCTGCTGACTCGGAGGAACGAAGAGATGAGGACGTTCCCGCATTGCTGGGTTTTCCCAGGTGGAGGTCATGATGGTTCCGAGCCTCTTGAAACCACTGCACTCCGAGAAGCACATGAAGAAACTGGGCTTCGCTTGGAACCCGGCCAGTTGAAGCGCCTGTGCCTATGGGAATCTGCCTTCCCCACAACCCTCCAAGGCTGCCTGGATGCCGGTGGTTTGAAGAGGCACCAGTTGGTTGTGTTTTTCGTCTGCCAGCTCAGTGAAGATCAAACCAAAGTTATCGACGAACAAGGACTCACATTGCAGGAAGAAGAAGTAGATGAGGCCGTTTGGCTATCAAAGGAGCACATTGCCGTGCTCGGTAGGGCCAAAATTGGAATTACAGGGGTTGAGAATGATGATGGGACCCTAGTTCCGTCATGCATTCGGCACGCGTCAGGCGAGAGAGACGGCAGTTCCATCGGAATACCGCTGCATCTCATGAACGGCGTGTACCCGGATCCCTCCACCGGCCAAGGATGTGGCGAAGGACATGTGTTCGCCTTGACAGTGCTCGCGCACGAAGAGATCTAACTACTATTGTGAGGAATGAGGACAGACCGTGAATGGGTGAAATGATAAATAAACTTACAACGTTCGAATTGAACCATCGGTCAAACGTTCGCCAGTGTGCCTTGTGCATGCTCCTAGTTGCCTGCACGCTACTCACACTATGTTTGCGCTGCCGTTTTGTTCTCTACGTCACGAGGGACTTAGCAAGGTAGAAATCAATGGAATATGTTCCAAAGTAGACCACGAACATGCCAATCAAAACCCACTGCATCAAGCCCATCGAGTTCGCCACCATAGGGCTAATTGGCGCGGCCTGTTCAAGAGAGCATTGATGTTAACGGGCGAGCGATATTTTAACAAGCGCGAGGGGCAAAGCAAACCTCTTCCTCAGTATTTGCCTCCGCGCCGAGGGTTTGGATCGCAGAGTGCCGATTTTTTGCAATGGTGCGATCTAGAGATGCTGTATACTCTTCCCTTGGTTCTTCGACATCATCCCCAACCCCAAGCTTTTTGAGACACTTGGCACGGAAGGCCGGGTCCAAATCAAACTTTGCAAGTCGCTGAGCTTTCCACTTGCTCAATTTTTCCTGTGACGGGACAGCCAACACACAAACGAGCAAAACACATTGAACCAGTGTTAGGGTCAGCACCTTCTCTGATTCACAAGTGCGTGCACACGGACGCTCAGGATTCTGCAACACACCTCATATGCAGCCATGCGGGCTTTGCCCTTTTCGGGAAGGTTGGCGAGAACTACTTGATCTGGCTGCTCCTGCTTTGGCTCCTTCGATTCCTTTGACTTCTCCTTGGGCTCGGGTTCGGTGTTGCCACCGATCCCTGAGGCCGAGAGTACTTGCCCCAGAATAGGAAGGAAGAAAAGGAGGGATGGCACCTTCTCAATGCAAAGGTGCTTAGCGGCATTGGACCAAATGAACCAAGGGTGCTCCGCGAGGGGAGACTCGATGCCGTCGAATAATCGCAACATTGCTTCGCAGTGTTGAAATGCCCCATACGCAAACACTGCCGTGCCGGCCCAGTGCAGAATCGATTGAAAGCTGATCGTGAGCTCAAGTGTGAACAACCCCTGCGTGCACACGCCGACAGCTGCCATCAGCCCAGCCTTGCGACTTCCCACCAGCGTCTTTGTCGCCTCCGCCACGTAGGTGGCATTGTGACCGAAAGTGAAGTGTCGTAGCAGTGCCCCTTCCATTCCAAACATTCCCACAGCCAAGCAGCACGCCACCAAGCTCATGCCTACTTGATACAGCAGCTGTTCTGGCCTCTGTACTCCAAGTTCAGAGATTGCCGGAAAATACACACCCTTCCTTATTTTGTTGGCTTTCGCCATCAGAGAGTAGCACAGGCCCAAAGTCGACAAAATTGTGTACACGAGGGCAATGGGCACAGCTGCAACCAAAATAGGATGGTCCGGCTGATTGATAGCACCAGCGCATGTCGTGATCGCAGGGATTGCGATGATCGGAACCAGCAATCCAAGTGGCGCTTTGAACGACTCCGCAGGGGAGTTCACTGTTTTTATCGCGCCCGAAGTCATTTTCTACGTGTTGATGACGTCAAATGGATCGGCCAACTGGCGCGCTCCGATCGCTTTTAAAAGATCAATAATTTTGCAATGCAAAATTCCCAAAGTTCCAACGTCAGCACACTGGTTGCTCGCGACTCAGCCTACATTGTAAATGAACTGTCAATATATCATCCCACGTCCTGCTGCTCGCAGCTATCAAATCAGCGTTTTCGACGCGCGCTTGTCGCGAAGTGCTTACACAGCACTAATTGTGGCAAGAAGGTAAGAGAAACAACAAACAACGAAGAGCAACACACAGCAACCACGGCGGCGACGACGACGACGAAGTCGATGCTTTTGCTTCAACGCACCAACGCACCAACGCACCAACGCACCAACGACGACGACGGCGGCGGCGACGACGGCGGCGGCGACGACGGCGGCGGCGACGACGGCGGCGGCGACGACGGCGAACGCCGAACGCCGAACGACGAACGACGAACGACGAACGACGAACGACGAACGACGAACGACGAACGACGAACG
>ENA-OWNT01002106-OWNT01002106.1-seawater-metagenome-genome-assembly--contig:-NODE-2106-length-21661-cov-3.955940_pt1 | contig 21661 bp, 17 predicted proteins | sample MGYA00238136_ERZ651165 | MGnify/ENA primary metagenome ERZ651165 (study PRJEB26861, sample SAMN08777766) | seawater metagenome | isolation source: coastal seawater | place: USA: Florida | collected...
GTTGCGTTGTGTTTTGTTGTGCTGCGTTGTGTCGTCGTCGTCGTCGTCGTCGTCGTCGTCGTCGTCGTCGTCGTCGTTGTTGTTATTGTTGCTGCTGCTTTTGGTGGTTTTCTTATTTCAGCGCCGCTCCCTGCGACTGTTTGTTCGTGGTATCTTGCCGGCTTCATAATTAGGAAGTAGTGCACTTTGCGCATCGAGGGAAGGAATTGGTCGTTGTCGAGGTGGTGACTCTTCGTTGTCGAAGGTAGCTCCGGTTTGTTGTTGGGGAGGAGAAGAATCGTTGTTGGTTGTTGGTTGTTGTCTGGCACAGAGATTACGGATTTGGTTGTCAACAAACACAGTTGTGGCTCTCACACGGCGCGGCATTTACCTTGGTGTGGCTCGCCTTTGGGCGCGTTCGAGTTGAGAGTGAGCAACTACAAAAGTGGGCAACTACAATGTAGAAGCTAGCAGCAGCGCGTGGAAGCCACCGACATCCAAGTCGATCGTCACCTGTATCGTCAAACTGCGATGAAAGCGGCCTGAAAAACGCAAACCCAGAAGAGGTCGCTCTATTTAACATTTCAAAGTTGTCGTGACCGAACGACAACGACTCAGGAAGCGAAGCGTTCGCGGTATAAAAGCATGGGGAGAGTTCTCTTTTGGCAAATTGCCGGCATTGTGCTCTTCTGGGCTGTGCTCGTCGCATTGCGGTTAGACCAACCGATCGATGTCACGAACCCGGAAGTGCGGCTCGGCGATCACACCTACGTTAAGTCAGACCTGAATGCGCCCATATTGTCTGGCGCATTGCTTTCCGTGTTCGAGTACGTCGCCACACGATCTGTGTTTGGTGGAGCCATCCGCCGTTTTCTTCTCAATGACAACAAGATTCGCCACCTTCGTGAGCTTGGGGCACAAATGCCCGCAGACGTGTTGCCACTCTCTCATCCCTTGCGCCGCCTCAATAAGGCGGAACGTGAGGAGTATGATGCCGGCGTGCAGCAGGCCGTGGCCAAGCACACGGACCTTGATTCCATTGTGCCATTTGTTGTCTCAGACACAGTCCGCCAAAGTTTGGCACTGCAGAATTCAGAAGTCCTTCGGTTGCACGATGCTTTTCTCGCGGGTACCACGACCCCGACTGCAGTGACTGGGAAAGTTTTGAGCGAAATTGACCGCCTCCAGCCGGTCTACAAGATGTTCGCGTCTGCACCACTGTCGGACGAAATTCTCGCAGCTGCAGCAGCATCCACCCAGCGATACGCGTCTGGAGCACCCCTCAGTATTTTTGACGGCGTCCCCGTTGCGTTCAAGGATATGATCAATATTGCGGGGTACGTGATGACCGATGGCTCCGCTTTCAAGAGAAAGTTTAATCCGGTGTCCAACAAGGATGACCTCATTGTCAAAAGGTTTCGGGACATTGGTGCCATCATCATGCCGCCAACTTCCATGGTAGAGGGCGGTGTATCACCTGTCGGATTTTGCGTTGAGGTCCAAGGCCCTTTCAATCCTCACAAGGCGTCCCACTACTCTGGAGGGTCGTCTGGAGGATCCGCGGTTGCAGTCGCGCTGGGAATTGTCCCTGTCGCCATTGGATATGACGGTGGCGGCTCCATTCGCACACCTGCCTCTTTGTCGGGTGTGGTTGGGTTTGCGACCGGCTACGGCCGACTTCCGTTCGAGTCTCACATTACAGGCACCAATATCAAGGGTGGACCATTCACACGCACAGTCGCGGACGCAGCATTGGCGTACGCTGTCATGGCGAGACCGGTACCAGAAGGTGTGTTCTTGCTCTGTGCGTGCTTCGTTGCTCTTCAGCTAACAGTGTTTCTTGGTTTTGTTTGGACAGGATACCGCGGATTCTTTGACGAAATGTACGATGGGAACTTTAACGGCGTTCCCAAAGCGATCCTCAATCAATTTTTGCAGCCAGCTCCAAAAGGACCTGGTGGTGAGACGAGGGACTTGGTTGGAGTGAAACTGGGCGTGATGCGCGAGTGGTTTGACGACTGCGATTCTTCGGTGCGGGAAGTTGCATGGGCAGGCTTTGCCCAGTTAGTTGCCCGTGGTGCAACTGTGGTTGATGTGGTAGGTGGCCTGGGTTTTGTTGCGTTTTTAGTCCCAATGAGGTGTCATCTCATTTTCACTCGTCGTTGTCCTTGGTGTCGAAGTCCATCCCCAATTTGAGTCAAGGACGTCTCGCGCACGCTTTCACCATCGCCTCAGAGTTCGCATTCGACTGGGACCCAGTAGTCGGCCATCCTGGCGTTGGATCCCTAGTTGAGCCAAACACAAGGGTGAGCATCTGAATCAACACGCAAATTTGACCGCGTTTTGTGCTCGCACCCGCGGGCCAATCGTCACGGTGTGGTGTGACAACCTGCCACTACTGGCCCTATTGTTTGCAGGTTACCGTTGCGCTCGGCCACACTGTCACGGCGGTCGAAGTGAAGAGCGCTGAGCGTATGCGAGCATGGCTTTTCGCGTACCTACGTGACGAGATATTCTCGAAAGTACGATACAGCACAGTTGCCTGACTTTCGCTGCCTGTTGTCCGTCCGCCTCACGCTGGTTCGCTGTTGCAGGTGGATGCAATTGTAACTCCGACCACGCCCATCTCCGCACCCGTAATTCGTGATGGCAGTCGTGTCAATGGTGAAAGCAACTCCGCGCGCGACGTGGAACTGCTCAAGTACGCAAGCCCCAAGTTCAAGTTTCCACTGATGTCAGTAGACTTTTGGTGATCGCTCATCGTTGCTGCTTGATTTGTCATCTGTAGGTATGTCTACGTGGCCAATTTCCTCGGCCTTCCGTCTGTGTCCGTCCCGGTCGGCCATGACGGCAGCAACGACGACATGCCTGTTGGCTTGATGATGACGGCTGCCTGGTGGCAAGAGGATTTGTTGTTTCGCATTGCTCAAGCTGCACAATCTGCGTCAGCAGAGCACGTTCATGCACCAGCTGACGCGATACAACTATAGTTTTTGTGGCCTCTTCATGACCAAGCAAGTTGTTGCTGAAACAAATAAATAGTCCGGCAACTTCTTTTTTATATTCAACATAAAAACACACCGTTGAGAGAAAGTTCTCCCAGACACAATAAATCAAGTCCGGCTCCCGGCTTTCGCCGAATTGTGGATCATCCACACTCGAAAGTGCGCTTGGCGTTTCGATACGTCGTGGAGTTTTCGCTTCGAAACAGCTTCTGAAATTGACGACGCAGCTTCCTCCTCGTACACGACGCGCTGGAATTGCTTCTCCCCCCTATTTTTGAGGAGCTCTGGGTTTTGCTTCAAAAGCTGAGGTGTTTTTTTCAGAATCGCTGGTTGTGTTCTTCGAGGCTGGAAACCATTTTTCTTGGGATCTATCTTGATGTGGACGTCATCGATCAAAAACTTGAGAAATTCGGTATAGTCGATGAAGCCGCTTCTGTCGCAATCCACCTTGAAGACAACAACCCCAGCAGGCACGTTGACCATGGTGCAGGGGTGGCGGCTGTCGACAACGAGATACGAACGAACCTGGTTCAGCACGAGGTTGATTTCTTCGTCTGAGATGCCCCGAATCTGTAGGCGGCAGAGCTGTGAAAACTCCGCTCTGTTTAAACCGCCATCGTGGTCCTTGTCAGCGGCCGTGAAGCGACCCCAGAAATCCATGACCCCCATTCGGTAACTGTACGAAAGGAACACAACATACACCGGCTAAAACAATCTTTCGTCAAGAACAGCGAATGCAGATGCACAATGTGAATACTCACGCTGACGCCATGATCTTCTTCTTCACCACCCTCCACATTTTTTCAGTTTGCTTCTTGCGCCTGGAGGCTTCTCGTTGGTGGAAGTTGACAACGCGTTGCGTCTGTGGCCGATCTGGGGATGGTGGTCGATGGATGAAGCTGTTGTTTTGTTCCATGTGCTGAAGCTGCTCGACCGTATCACGGTCTCGGAACGACGTCACTCTAAATGTAGCATACTTATTCAGAGCATCAGGCTTCTCCTTCTGTGTCTTCACCGTGCTTGACAGGTCGATGTATGACTCATCGTGGTGGTGATGGTCATCGTCGTCGCTATCGAAACCTCGTTCGTCAACAAAACGGTCAATACCAACGTCGAAATCTCCGCCACCGCCTCGGCCGTTGCGGTACGACCCCCCAACGCATTTGTTGCGGAACCCATCAAACGCAAACGATACTCCTCGATGCCCGCGCGGACGTCGTCTTGTGCGTCTGGGTCGCGCTGGTTCGAGACCTAGTGCCCTGCTTCTCCGTGATGCGGCAATTTGCATTTCCGCCTTTTGCTTTGAGACGTCCATCAACCGCGGCTGCAACTGATGCTCTCGAAATGTTTGCGGCGCGGTATGGAACAGCATTTTGTTTTTGGCCGCGTCCGCCGGCTTCTGCGCAAGGGGCGGCAACGAAGTTCCTGGTCGTGACGAGAGGAGGCTATCATATGTTGAATGTGAACGGGTGTGCCGTCGCGAGTCGTGGGAAGTGTGGGGTTTTATGGGTGGGGTGACACCTTTGTTGGCACGGCGCCGAAATTGTGATGACACCGATCCCGAATTATGAGAATTCTGCTGCCGCAAAATCAACTTGTTGAAGGTGTGAATGTCGGGCATTTTTCCTGTGGACTCGTGGTCCCGACTCGTGGTCCTGGTCGGACCACGGTTGTCAATACTTCATGATGTAGCCCACTTACAACGCAACACCACTAGAAGAAACTACGAAAGTAGCAACAGGGCTTGGTTGCTGCGAGTTTGTTCACAATTTGTCAAAATTCGACTAACTGCCATGTCGCCCTTTCGAAAAGTTGTGGGCTGCCGCCCCACCTCCTTGCGCCATTGGCAATGGAATCAACCACGGCCACGCCGTGTTTTTCAACCACCCTCGCCCAGTCACGAATACCTTCGCACGAGCACTAATGTCGTGCGGTGCCACAGATCTTCCCGCGGTTCAGCAACATTTCATCTGCGTTCACCCTCCGGCCATCCATCCTCTCTTCTTGCATTGCATGCCCCATCTATTGCAGTCCAATTTCCTCCCGTCTTCGCGGAAACAAACTCCACTGCGTTGCTTCCTACGCCACGCCACGCCACGGCCGCGCCGCAGGCATTCATTCACGAAAGCTCGTCATGTCCACAGCCCCCGACCCCCGCCGCGGTCGTCGTTCGTCGTTCGTCATTCGTCGTTCGTTACACGTTGCATGACGCGGACGGGTGACGCGTACCATGTGCGTACGCACGGCCGGCCAGCCAGCCAGACCGTGACAACACGCCGCAGAGACTGCTGTTTTCTACTTCCAATTCATATGTACTGTACTCTTGACAATCATTTAGTTCAACTTCCACTTTCACTGTTGAGACATTGACACTTCATTTAGTGTATCAGTTTAGACAACAGCACAGTGCATGCAATTGTGTTTTCGATTTTGATGAAAACGAGTAACGACTGCGAGCTGCAAGCTGCAGCTGAAGTGAGTGACTGTGAGTGAAGGACTGTGAGTGAGTCAGCAAAGGTCAGCAGTCGCCGCGATCACGTCATCGTCCGCTGTCCTCATGCGGCGCACCTCAGAAGTTCCCTCACAGCGATGTCAGCTATGACCATACCCAGGTAGTGCCCACAATGGATTACGGGAAAAGGTAGCTTTCGTTAGAGCTTTAGTTAGTAGAGCTAGCTGCCGGGTATTAGCTTTTAGTTAGAGAGCACGATTGGAGTCACCCTGCTACACCAGGCATTGTTGAATCTCAACTTGGTAACTGGAGAATTGATTGAGGAAGCGAGACAGAAGCTCGTCGACGTGTCAATCCATGCATAATAAGGCAGAAAGTGTGGCATTCCAACTACCTGTGTCATCAGCGTTATCCGCTACTTTTATATTCAATCAATCAATCATACCAACGCATGCCGTGTCGCATGTGTCCGAGGAGGTGAACCGGGTGCACTGAGAAAAAAAAGAATAGAAGAAAGTGCAGCTGTTCGAATCGGAAGCAGGGATCACGAAGGAGTGCCATCGTCTGACGTCGTTCATTACGTCTGCTTTTTGCTCTGGTTAATTTTAAAACGGATATGCTGTTATGAGAACATGCAGCGTTGTAGCAGCCAGCATAGCAATTAGAAGGCCGCGGTACGCTGTTGACAGGCGCAGCGAAGTTGGTGCTGGCGAAAAAATTTGGAGAATGTCGATCAAACAATCAACCTGTGGTCTCTCAGCAGCGAGCTCAACCCACAATCGCTTGCAGTATTTTGCATGCTTGAAAGTGGCACAGCACCGTTGTGCAATTGTGCAAGTCCATTGGAGTAAATCCGACTTGCTGTGCGGGTACACAGCGTCATATGAAAAGCTCTACTATTTTAACAAAAAGAGCTCTACTCGCCATCGACCGGGTGGAGAGGTTCTCGTAGGTCTTTGCCGTATTCGTCGCGCTGCCGCTGTCGACGGCGGCGGCAAAACACTATTGTGAGAATGACGGCTGCCAACACCACCACGCCTGCGGAGGTCCCCACAGCAATCTCGACAACCTCTTGGTTGCTCAGACCCGGCGGACCCGTTGTGTTTGAGCTTGTGGTGGTGCCATGGCCGGTCGTCGTGGCGGGTGACGTGGTCGGCAGTGGGCACGCATAATCCGACAGCACAAACTTCTGGTAACTACTATTCGAGCGAAATCCTTGCTGCGCCACGTAGCATTCGCACCCTGTGGTGTTTTTGTACGATGCTACCCAACTATAATTGTGGAAGTGGTCGGCAGGGTCTGCATCGCCTGGATATTTCACGGCGCAGGCCGTGTTGCAGTCCTCTGCCGACGCAATTGAGCAGGACCCTTTTGGCGGCGGCGGCGGCGCCTGGCAATAATTTGGGGTTCCGTATGGCGCCGTGGGCGGAGTTAAGAGCACACATGTCCCATCGCGGAACATGCCATGCGAAAAGTCATTTGGGCTTGGGTTCGGGCACGAGTAGGATGGCGGGACCTGCGAGCTCCCGTCTTTGCCCCCTCCATTCTCGCAGTAGAAGGAGGGAAGCGCGCCGACGCCGGGTCTGCTTCCATCGTAGGTCCAAGGGCACCACCGCGTGTTGCCGAGAGAGTCCGTTCCATTGCACGGGGTATTCCCGGTCCCGCAACAGCAGCATGCGGGATCCGCTCCACACGTGGGATCAAAGTTGTCCTCGCAGACAGGGATCAACTGACCGTCTCCAAAGTTATACTGGCTCACGGTGCAGCTGTTGGCACACGTGTAGCCCGTGCAGTTCGGAGGTTTACCATGTTGGTGTCCACTGTCAGGTGGATAGCCACGTTCAAAACAGTACTTGGCGCATGGATCTGTTGAGTTCTGGACGGAAGGGGTCAAATCCTGGATCGAACGCCTTGTCAGCAAGTTGCGCTTGGCCAATGAAGCTCCCTCCATGACCACAGTTGCGCCGCCTCTGACCGAGGACTCGGCACCACTTCGACTCTAGTAGTAGGTACCGACGATGACAGTCACGGTCGCATCTTTTTTCGTGGAAAACGGGGAAAACTTATTCCACGTCGACGCTGAATTTTCCCTGAATGTTTTCCACAATCCCTGAACAAAAAAGTGTCGTTGCACTCCGACTTGCGGCCTCGCCTCAACGCAGCGCAGCGCAACCAACCAGACATCTATTCCACACGGATAGTCCCGTGGGCGCAGGACAGACACCGAATGATACTGGCAGTGACCAAGAACCATGACTGTCTTGACAGTCACCGACACGACAAACGACAAGTGATACGTTCACCAGACACCGAGCGTTCGTGTGGCATACACTGCCACAGACAACACCACCAACACCGTCGCAAGCAGCGACGACAGCACCGACCCGCCAACACCAGCACCAACAGCCATCCCACCACCAATACCATACTCAGTACCCTACATAGACCACCACCAACACCCCACCAATACCCCACATCGACGGCAACCAACATCACAAGGACGCCGACAACAACAACTCCACCAACACCAACACCAACACCAACACCAACGAACGACGAAGACGATGAACGACGAACGACGAACGACGAACGACGAACGACGAAAACAACGACGAACGACGAACGACGAACGACGAACGACGAACGACGAACGACGAACGACGAACGACGCTCAGTCACACGCTCACACACAGTCTTCTTCTTCTCCTTCTTATTCTCTTTTGTAAAACTGTAAAATAGAAACTGAATGAATTAGTACTGTACAATATCAATTACAAATTAATCATTCCTTGAGATACTATACTTGCAATATTACACTCAATGAACAGTACAGTGTTTTAATTATCAGTAAACCCGAATGTCAAAGATTTCCCAAAGATTCAAAGATGTCAAAAGATTCAAAGATTCCAGTGAGTGCCTGGGAGGGCGGAGGGCAGCCTGCCAGCCCCTTTCACCACCACCCACCACCTGCCAACCAACTTTCAACTTTCACCACTTACGTCTTCCAACTCCACCTCGTTTCACATGTACTGTACGCATATCACAACGCTTCGCTGCGCATCACTGCACGGCGAATATTCATTTTCCGTCTTCATGTGTGCAACTTGTTAGTATACTATTTATCAATATCCAGTAGTGATATGAGCACTTGGGTGTATCAAATGTTCATACATTCCACTATTCTCTTCCACAATTCACTTATCCTCAGTGATAAGACCTTTATTTCAAACAGCAGTGACCGTTGAATACATGATACAGCATAGCATGCCGCAAACCGATAATAAAATAGCTGGGCTCACTCACTCACACACTGCGCTGCGCTGGATGGCAGTCAGTGAGTGACTGAGTGAAAGTAACCAACCACTGAGAGCGGAGAGCGGAGAACGGAGAGTGAGTGAGTGAGTGAGTGAGTGCGTGAGTAATTAATTGAAGTGACAGTGCGTGCGGTGCGGTGCATTCATTCATTCAGTCAGTCAGTCAGTCAGTCATGCATTGCCCTCTCTCTCTCCGCCTTGCTGGGGTGGGTGGCTTGCTTGCGGTGCGGTGCGCTGGTGTCACTCACTCAACTCAACTCACTCACCCTGCGGCTCGCTGTCGCTGTCACTCACTCAGTCGCTCACTGTTGCTGGATCTGCCTCTCATCTGACATCCATGCGTTCGTTCGTTGTTCGTTCGTTCGTTTGTTTGTTCGTTCGTTCGTTTTGGGTGGCATCAACGAACGAACGAATGACGAATGACGAATGACGAACGACGAACGACGAACGACGAACGATGAACGATCAATGACCATTGACCATTGACCACTGACCTCGTGGTCGCCCTCGTGGTCGTCCTCGTGGCCGTCCTTCCTTCCTTCCTTCCTTCCTTCCTTCCTTCTTGGAAGAACGAATCCAGGGACGAATCTGGTCAGGGTCTGTCTGCTAGGACGCGGACGGGGACGGGGACGGGGACGGGAACGGCGAGGACGAGTGGATGGCTGTCACTTGCTTGCGGGTTTGCTTGCTTGTTTGTTTGTTCGTGTGTTGGATGGATGTATGGGGTGGGTGGCTATTGTCTGTGTGTGCAGGGCGGTTGTAGGTTTCACTGCCTTGTGGTGGTGCGTCCTGTGGCGGGTGGCTATTTGTGTATTCCGTTGCTTGCTTGCTTGGGCTGGTTGGTGGTTTCCACGGCAACATCAATAGTTTCAGGCTTTGTGTCTTGTGGCCCTGTGACCTTGGGGCTCGTGAACACTTAGTTGTTCAAGGTGTGCGCGGTGCACCCAACAGCATCTTGTCGTATCTGTCGTCTTGTTGTAGAGGTCAATTGGTTGCCATGGTTCGCTGTGTGTAGTGATGACACGGTTTTGACAATCAGAGCGAGAATGGGTTCGTGGTGAAGTTGCGAAGACAGACGTGAGGACCGTGCCGCAGGGGCAAGGAATACTTGGTTCAGTTCGAAAGCGTTTGGTGGTTGCCTTTCGTGCGGGGAGTGGCCCACGACAAACGATCGTTGAGGAAAATACCTTGTCGTCTCCTTTGTTCTCGTTTTACTGCCACGACTACAAGAAAGTTGTATTCATTCTCCGGGAAGATTGTGAGTGGCTTTTGGTTGGCCCACTCGCGACCGCTGCGCTTCGAGATTTGTGTTCCTTGGCAAAATCCATGTGAAAGCGAAGAGAAGTTAATTGTACGCCAGGACCATAGCGATGTCCTTGCATCGGTCTCAATGGTCCGCCGAGCTCCCGGTACTCACGTGGGACAGCCCGGACGACACTTCGAGTCTGACCAGGTGTCGTTCAATGTCCAGCGACCTGCATTGCCCCTCGCTAGGAAGTAATAGCTTGTTCAAGGGTAAAACAGTGAGCGCCACGCAGTCGAGCTTCGCGGACTTCCTCGCACCCACGAACAACCTTCGCGGGCCGGCCACCGCCGGGAGCAACGGTAGCAACAACGACGTCGCGCGTTTGTCTCCCGGGCGAGCGAAAAATGCGTCGAGCCCGCTCGATAATTCGAGCCTCATTGACCGCCAGATCGAGGAAGACATCGGAAATCTCCTTTCCGAAATGAAAGGTATGTCTCGTGGAGTGGACGCTTTGCTGTCGAAAATGAACACGAGAAAGACCATGTGCCATCGGAGGAGGATGAGCCGCTCGCTGCCTGACTTGAGTGTGCTCAAGAGCCCCGAGAAACGTCCCAACCATACCGCAGCGGCAAGCCGCGACAGGAAATCTGAGGCGGCGAACAAAAGGGCTGTCGGCAGTGCCCGCACCAGACGTCCCGCGCACGGCAAGTCTTCGTCGAAAAGCAAAGCTGGGTCTGTCCCGTGTCCTGGCTACGGGTGCACGTCATTAGCGGGCTCGCACCACGCACACCTTGGCAAAAAGAAACAAAACCAAGATAGCTTCTTGGTGCACCGCGACTTCCCGACCAAGGGTGCGCTGGTGTTTGCCATATTCGATGGGCATGGCCGTAAGGGAAAGAGTGTGTCGAAGTTCTGCGCCGACAACTTCGTCAGTTGCTTGCAAAAGTGCAACTTCCATAAAACAAAAGCAAACCGCCATGCAGCCATTTCAAAGGCCTTCCAAATGTTGCACCGCCAGTTGCACAACACAAATTTTGACACTGTCGAGAGTGGGAGCACTGCCGTTGCTTGCATCTTGTTGCCCGCCGAGCAAAAGGCAGTCGTGATCAACTGCGGTGACTCTCGCGTCTGCGTCGGTAGCGTGATGCCGAGCGGCGTGTCGGAGCCGCCGAAGTCAAAAACACCGAAGGGTGTGCGATTGACTCCAGGCCAATTCGCATTGGATGGTGGAAAACCCACCTCGCACTCTCGAACCAGCAGCACGCCCTCAACGTTGAAGCCTCTGTTTCACATCAAGTTTCTTCTGAGGGCACACAAACCAACTGAGCCAAAGGAACGGCGCCGCATCGAAGCCGCTGGCGGAGTGGTGTACTGCATGGAAGGTACATTTTTCGACATACCCTTTTATGATCATTGCCTGCGCTTTCGTTGATTCGGTCATCAACTTGTGATGGTGTAGGTGATTGCGACCGAGTTTGGGGCGGCGACCCCACAGATGAATATAGCACAGCAAATTCTGGAATAGCGATGAGCCGAAGTCTCGGGGACGAAGACTTGCACCGGTGCGCGCTCAGTACCCGCTACGCCTCGCACACATTTATTATGCCTCAATGTCTGTTATCTTGTTGTCTTTGCTGCGCTCGATACTCACAACGCAGATTCGGGGTCACTGTGGAACCTGACGTGCGCGAGGTATCCATCTCGTCCTCAGATGACTTTTTAATATTGGGATCCGACGGAGTTTTCGATCAAGTTAATGAATTTGACATCGTTGCTCTGGCAGAGCACGCTCGCGAGCGTGACGACAGCGACCATGGGCAAAAGTGGAATGCAGAATCGTTCAGCGAGGAGCTTTGTCGCATGGCTTGGAGAAGATGGAAGGCTAAAGGTTCGAGAATAGATGACGTAACCGCCATTGCAGTGAATTTGCGGCACTGTATGGTTCCCTTCGCTACAACTGCAACAAGAACTGAGAGTAGTAAACAAGCCCGCAAGGTGCAGGTGACGAAGCTGTGATACGCCAGCGAACGCTGTATTGTCGCGAGTGCACGCCTTGGTTCGATTGGAAAACAGTCTATTATTTATTAGTTACTTACAACTATTCAAAAAAAAAAATCACTCACGGAAGCAATCACAATTTGCTGTTTGCGGTTTTGGAATGTCACTCTTGTAGTTGTCTGACCGCGGCAATTGCACTACGGTCGGGAAGGCGGGGTGGCGCAGTTGCGCCGCACCCGCAAGATCACGGGATATGTGGTCGAAGTCGACTACTTGAAGGTTCCGGTTTCAAAATCAAACTGCGACGACAGGGCAGCGTCGACTGGGGACGGCGGCATCGGCGATACTATTTGAGCCGACGAAACTTTTACCTGCTTGTTCGGAGTGGGATCGCTGCGGGCAAAACCCCCCAGCGAGGGCGGCACGCCGCCAAGAGGTTGCTCGCGCGAGTCGGAGCGATTGCGGCGCCGACGTTCGGCATAGCGCTTGAACACAGGGGCGCTTTCGTCAACCGTCCCAAGACCGATAACCGGCTGGCCAAATGCGAGCCTTCTTTCGACGATTTCACGCTTCCTGTTGCGCACGCGCCCACGGCCAATGGATATTTCGCTGAGGCTACGGTGGCGCTGCTGGGCAATTTCAGGTCGCAGGGCATCCGGGCAAGGTGAAAATTCGCAAGGCCATCCCGCAGTGTTGCCGCAACTCCACTGAATGTCGTCCTCGATCGATGACTCCAGGTCTAATTCGGTGCCGAGGTTTCCGCCGCCGGGTGAGAGAAGGCCACTTGGAGAAGACGAAGCACTCACAGCGCTGTTGGCTCTGCTGGCGGAGGCGTGGCGAAGATGCCGCTGGATGAACTTGGACTCGATCGCTTGCTTTGCTGTTGGTCTTTTCCTTGGTTTTATGGACATCAGGCTCTCGATGAAGTTTTTAGCGTCCTTGGAAATATTGTTCCAGATTGGATCATTGCGATCGAACAAAGGCACACCCCGTTCGACGTAACGCCAATGATGGGACTTTCTCCTTAGATCGTCCCTTGACGGAGCTTCATACGGTGGAAATCCAGCGACCAAGATGTGCGCGAGCACACCAACACTCCACATGTCAACACTGCTGGTATATCCCTTCCCGCCAACGATTTCGGGAGCCATGTACTGCAAGGAGCCGACCAAGGAGTAGCACCGACCGCGCAGCCGACTGTGACGGTTTGATCCACAGACGGATTTTTTGTGGAAAATCTTGGATTTCCGTCCCTCTCTTGAGGCCGCCTGAACCTCTTGCTCGACACTGTAATCACTGTCGCTGCAGTCGCTATCGGCACCAGATTGAGTGGACACGATCTCAACCATCGTTGCAACTCCGAAATCCGCGATTTTGATATCGCTGATGTCGTTTCCGATGAGGATGTTTTCTGGCTTGATGTCGCGATGCACGATGCCTTTGTCGTGGAGAAAGGCAAGCGCATCCAATATCTGGTACAAAATACCAGCGGCATCTTTCTCGGAGAAGCTCCCAAGGTCACAGATGCGGTCGAAGAGTTCGCCACCTTCGACAAGTTCTGTGACGATGTACAGCGTGTCATCGGTCGTCACAACGCGAATGAGCTCTACAATGTTTTTGTGGCGTGACTGGCCAAGGGACTCCGTTTCAAGCTCTAATCGTTTGTCGTTGCTGCGAGACTTGTCAATGCACTTGATGGCGACTCGGCGTCCGGAGTCTAACAATTCGCCTCTGAAAACTGTGGAGTAAGCCCCTTGTCCCAACACGCCTGTGAAGCGCAAATAGTCCGACAACGCCAGAGGAGTGGGGAACGCGTCTTTGAGATCAAGGAGGGGACTGTTGGGTAACTGGTCTTCCACATTGAGCGGTGTGGGCCGTGCCCTGCCCATATTTGGGGTGGCAAACGATGTGACCGACGACATGTTGTCGGTATCGAACAAAGTTGCCACGACGCTGGCAGAAGTGGTTTGCTTCTGTGCGCTCATCACCGATAGCACCGTCTCCAGCTCGGCACTGTCACGTCGGTGGGCCCGCGGAGAAACCGGCGTCGGGCCGGCATCATTATCGGAGCAGGACGTTTCCACAACCGGAACTGGCTGCGAAGGGAGATCATGTGAGCGTGTGGGCTCACTAGCTCGTGTGTCGCTCACCCTGGTCTGGTCATCTTGTTCGGGACTGGTGGACAAAGACATGCGCGATATTTGTTTCGAGAGGCTACGTGACGGTGAAATGGGCGCAGATTTGGGCCTGTCTCCAGGTTCAGGTGTTGCTTGCAAGTGTGGCGCCAGCGATTCAGATGCCACAACGACGGCCGTCGCTTTGGCATCGAAACTGCGACGCGCTTTGCCTTTTGCATTGCCACTGTCACTGAAGGGCCCCAGGTGTTTCTTCTTGGTACGACCAAACATCGGGACCTTCTGTCTCGTAAATGGTTGGAAATTCTCCGAGCCACAGCTCTTGCAGTTACGGCGGTCGCTTCTCACAGTCAACCGCCCACAACGTGCACAAGCTTTCTTGGCTTTGCGCAGCTGGGTAGGAGTTGCTGTGTACGGAATGAATGACTCGCGCTGGTCACTAATACACTCGTCCAGGTCAAGCGTTTGCGCAGCCGGTCTGGCAGCCACATCGTTAACGGAAGGTGGAGTATCTGATGTGCATTTCGCTGCCTGGGCATGCGGGCGGCTTTGGTGATTGGATCGATCCCGGATCATTGTGACCGAGGGCGAGTCGTTTCTCGTCTAGCGGATCAGTTCACCATAGGGCACAAAGAGTGGCAGATCAGCTCAGAAATGCAAGACCCACAATCGGCAGTCGTTGGTCGACAGTTTTGCTCGTGAAGTGTTTTTCGTGGGGAGGTTATTCGTTTGTTTTGTTTGCTTTTGTGTTTTGTTTGTTCGTTTGTTCGTTTGTTGATTATTTCACGGTGGCAGCATTGTAAGCGGTTCCTGCTCTGATTCCTTGAACGTGCCTTCGTGGGCCACATCTAGATGTGCGCTTGACCTTCCAAAACAACGACCAGTGCCTCCGACGACGCAATGAGCGTGCCGACCCTTCGTTCGAACTCGAAGAACGAGCGCGGAAACTGCCCGGCGACTTATCGCTGCCGTTCACCCGAGAAGCCATGCAGCGAGACGAAGCCACGACACCTCAGAGCAGCATCTTTTCTTCGCAGCGGTTCCCCCATCCACTGGGCTATGGGGGACGGATGCGCACACGGGGGAGGTACTTCATCGCTGGGAGGTATCGTTCCGTGATGATCCAACGTTCACAGAGTCAAGCTCAGATGCCACCACGTCAAACTCCACGAACTCCGAACCCAACAACCACAGCGTGATCCCGCGATTTGCCCGCAGTCGTTGGACGCACACGGGGGTGGGGTGGGTGTTGGGTGCTACGGTTGTGGATGAAGCGGCGACAGAGTCTGTGCTTCCAGTAACTGCAATCTTCGCAGTGACGACTCGATGCAATCGCGCAACACAAACCCAACGGCCCACCGTCCCGCGGAACGCGACCTGACATTTCTCCAAAACAGCAGTTGGAGCTCTCAACTGTTGTGCGTGCGTGTTCGCACTGCCCCTGTATAATACTGAGTACACGCGAGTACAGGCGTGAGTTGAGGGGGCGCCGCAGACGTCCATGGCCGCGGCGAACGTTTACAGTGCGCATCCACAACGCAATGCTTCTTCCTCGCATCAGCCACGTGCGCCGTCGTCAATCAACCAACTCACACCTTCCCAGCACTCCCACCAGCGAGCTGCAAAAGCGAAACGGAAACGGAAACAGCAACAGCTGCAACAGCAACAGCAACAGCAGCAGCAACAGCAACAGCAACGTATTGTCTTCACAGAGAAAGCACAAACGACGACGACAACCAACGAACGACCAACGAACGACCAACGAACGACCAACGAACGACCAACGAACGACCAACGAAACGACGACGACGACGACGACGACAACGACGACGACAACGACGACGACGACAGAACACCAACAGCCAGCCAGCCACTCGCCTACCATCTCGCTTTCAGCGCCCTTTTCCATTCTCCTGAATCACTTACTGTACACTCACTTCCATTTAATTTCACTAATTTCATGCACATCCATTTACACCCGTTAATCCCCGTTGATCACTCGTTTCACCTCGTTTGTGTCCGTGAATTCAGTAACTGTACAGTATTCGATATCCAAAGTTCATCACGGACGAATCGGAAGCGAACTGTCAGCGAATTCGCTGACGACTGACCGCTCGCTCACTCCCTCACTCACTCACTCACTCAAACCCACTGAATGAAGGTGGATGGATGGATGGATGGATGACTGATTTGTGGGCGTGGGAGGGAACGAGTGAGCGCATTTTTCAAACAGCGCGGTTTTGCGCGCAGTCAGTCGTCACTCACTCACTCACTCACTCTCAGTGAGTCAGTGAGTCAGTGACCGACCACAGCTCACTGTCAGTTCACTTACTTCATTCACTTACTTCACCACTCACTGCGTGCGAGTGAATGAGCGAATGTGGGTGAAGGTGAGTGAGTGAGTGAGTGAGTGAGTGAGTGTCCGACAACTCAACTCAACTCAACTCAACAACTCACACGCAACTCAACTGTAAGTCACGATGTCAATCGTGATGGATTACTGAAGTGTGTGTGGGAGCGGAGCGGAGGGGAGGGGGGCTGTGGAGTCGGGTCAACGGCTGCTGACTGACTTCATACCTGACTCACTCACTCACTCACTCACTCACTCACTCACTCACTCCCAGAACAACTCACTGACGTTCGTTCCTCCCTCACTCACTCACTCACTCACTGTCTCACATTTTGACATTTTGTTGTTGTTGGTGGGGTTGGTTGTTGACACTGTTGATGCTTTTTCCCTTTTTGCCTTTTTGCATAGTTTTATAGTTTTTAGTTTTTAGTTTTTAGGTTTCGTTTTTGTAGTTGTCTCAGTTTTCAGTTTTCAGTCGCTTTGGATTTTGGATTTTGGATTTTCGGATAACGATGATAAATCGTTGGATTGGGCTTGCTGCGTTGTGACAGTGAACATTGTGAGGCATTTCCGTACTGTACACTATACTAAAAATTGAGCTAACTGACTAATCGTCGCTTTTTAAGTACTGTACTGTTCTGTGATTTACTCAATGGTAATTCTCAAACACAGAAATGTATACTGTATACTATTTCTACCACAACAGTTCACATAATTCATCGATATGTATCCGCAACCGGCATTTAGTGGTTTTGTGCTAGTTGTTGTGTGGTGTTATAGCTAATTACTGAATGTAGATACCATATAACGAACGTGTGAAAACAAAGTGGGAAGGAAGTGTGGTGAAAAGAAGTGAGTGAGCCAGTGCGCCAATGAGCACAAAAAAAACCGACGAAAAAACTGCCAAAATGGGGGGAAAACGTCCAAAAAATGCAGAAGGCTGATCCACTATACTGCCAACGACTGACCATCTTGTGCTCACATAGTAAATGGCAAAATACAAAATGAACAAACAAGTACTGACATCTCCGATTCCTGTTTAATTAACACTGACTGATTAGCGGGAAGGGTGAGTTTCTATGAAATGTCAACGGAACTTTTTTACGATGTTACGATTTTACGATTTTACCATTATGCAATTTTGCGGTGGTTGATTCTTGCGATTGTACGATGCGATTTTGCGATGTTGTGATTTTGTGGTCGAGCGACGGCGATGGCGACAGGCAGTCAGCCGTTTGCCGCGCGAAGTCGCTTCCCTCAAAAACGATGCTGGTTGGCTGGGGTATGTATGCATGCATCATCGCGCAATTCGCAATCCTCGCCAGCTGCCAGCCGTTATTCAATCTTGTATGAATGGTCATGCGGCTGAATGCTGTCTCGATGACACATCACATCGCTCCCGCGATTGCGATTGTTTTAATACACCGAGCCGACAGTTTCGTACCGCGTGAGCTGCTACGCGTCGCAAATGGGCGCCGAAGCGCCGACTTGCGTAGTCCCTTCATGAGCAGGGAGTCGTCCGCAACATCTACCGTGCGTGGCCTCCGCCTGTCATGTTTTGCACGTTAGAATACTTTGTAACTGTTAATTAAAGGTGCAAGACCGAGAATTGTCGCAGCCGGTCAGTGGGCCGGTGCGTGTGAGCTGAAAGGCTAGCGGAGTCAGCAAAGAAGCCACCCGGGCAGAGGTCGCAGACACTGAGACTGAATGCATTGCTGGATTTGTTGTTCGCATCAACAACGGGGAGTGGGCTACAGAAGTCACTTCTGGAACAGTGAATGCTGCTGTCTCCAGAAAGACTGCACGGAACCCGAACTAGAGGACCGACCATCAGCTGCGTTGGACACTGATGTGCTGCTTCGATATTCCAGCGGCGCAGGGTGGTGCCAAACTTGCGCACCATTTTGATCGGGTTGATGTTGTTCATGGTGATACGTCCTTTGCTTTTGCTGAACACTGCCACTGGATGCGTGCGTGTGGTGGCCATACGGAACGCTTCCGGAACCGGTGCCACTCGGACGGGCATTCGCTGACTGGGACAGATACCGTGATGTGTAAGACATGTTGGTCTGTGGCTGTTTCGCCCAAGCAAACGCTTTAGGCTGCTCATGTCGCAGCGTCCTGCCATCGCGACTCGCCACGTGCTGCATTTGGCGATCGTGAAGCATGTTGCTGTAATGTTGCGCAGCATCTTGAGACCCTTGCGCCGGCTCGGGAACAGAAAGCAGCTGTTGCGGACGTCGCATCTGCATAAACTGAAAACAGACATCAAGAATAGTGACCTTTCATGACTGGCAACTTGATAGCACCACAAAAAAATAAATCAAAAGCCGACCTGTGAATCCTGGCGCCCCATGTCGAAATTGCTGGATACTTCGTGTGGAGTGTCTGGCGCTGCAAGGACTTGGGAGGTCTTGATCAGCGCCAATTTGGCGTTGGCATCCTCTAGCTCTGTGACTTGGCGCGTTAGAACCTCAACTTGCCTGCGAAGGGCCATGCATTCGCCTGCGGTCGATGATGTCGCAGATGATTCTTGACCGGCGCGAGACGGGCGAGCCATTGCAGATTTCAGCCGAATCATGAGCTCTCGGCACTGCACCTCCAAGTCTGTGGAGCGCTTTTCCTCGGCAAACAATCGCTGTTTTGCATCGATGAGTTGCTGTTGAAGACCTTCGATCACTGCAGCACTACTTTCACTTTTTGCGTTGAACTCCTCTAAATCAGCTACGCGGCTCATGATCTTTGTTTTAGCCTCCTTTGTTTCTTCGAGGTGCCGCGCCAGTTGGTCTGCCCGCCGTTGGCTGGACTCAGCATTCCGCGTGGCCTCTGCTGCTTGGCGTTCTGCTTCTGACAGACGGATCTCCAGAGTGTGGCAGCGATCCCGTGTCTTTTCTTGCTGATCGAGAAGCTTCTGATTCAGCTTTCGAGACTCCTCAGCTGCGTCATGCTTAGCACTGAAGTCGCCTTCTAACTTCTCGCACTTCGCTCGGTCCGTGGCCACTTGTGACGCCATCTGATCCAAAGCTTCCTGGAGATCGGAGCAGTCTTGTTTGCTCTTCTCGAGCTCCTGCTTGAGAAGTTGAGTGTTTTGCTCGTACTGCTCAGACATCTTTTTGTTTTCAGCACGAAACATCTCACGATCTCGAATTGCGTCGTTTTGTTGCTGTTTGAGTTGTTCGCACAGCGCCTGTAGGTCTTCACTGTTTTGATTGCGACCTGTCGCGCTGCCGCTTCCATGGTCGTACATCTGCATAAACTGTTCCTGCTGACAACGCAATTCTTTATTCTCCCGCATTAAATCTTCTACCAACAACTCTAGATCAGAGTTCTTACTCCGAAGGACCTGTGCTTGGAGCTCTCCGAGGGCTTTCGCTTGTGGGCTGCCTCGCTGAGGCTTCTCCGGAGAATTTGTTACGTGTGCGACTCGGTTCGATTGCAACAGCTGCTCTGACAGTTTTTGCACTGCAGCTTCGGCTTTGTCAGCCCGCTGGCGCTCGTACTCAACTTCTTCTTCAAGATGCTTGGCTTTCATCTGTTTGCTCTTTGTTGCTGCGACGGTTGGTCCGTCCTGGTCCCAAGGTTTCACAGCAATCTCTTTGTGGATGGCCTTTTGCGAAATACCTGGCTTGGGAGGCTCGTCTCGAATTTGGCGATCCGCAGAGGTTCCACTCTGACGGAACTTATCCATGATGTCGTCTAACTCCTTTTGCGTTCGCATTGTTTCCGCGGAAACAGGCAGCTGATTTTTACCGGCCCCGGACACATTGCTGACGGCACGCCGACCCTGGTTGTGCTTGCTCCACTGGGTGCCGACAGGTGCACGGTCATTGCTGTTGAAGGGTTTGTTCTCGCGATCATCGTGCCGAAACCGTGTTTTCGGGGTTGTGGATCGCGTATTCACTCTTGACCTTGACTGTTTTCGTGCCGACTGCAACGTCGCGGTTTTTCGCCTTCCCTTCCTGCTCGAGTTTGAAGACTCTGCGTCCACAGACAACGAGAAATTGCGCGGCGTCTCAGCATCTTCTTCGTCCCATGGGTCATTCACCCTTGACCCTTGCTTTCTGGTCTGAAGCTGGATCGACATGGCACGGTGTACACACAAAATGGAACAATATTTTTTGTCTGGGCAGACAATTTTCAACCGACGAAGCTCCGCACTCACGTGCCAACAATACCGGCTGCGCGGACGGGGGCGGAGGGCCTCCGGTTGTGAATGACAGCTGCTTGAAAACTCTTCCGAGATAATTTGCTACAACTATGTCGGCTTTTCCTCCATAATTTAGATGCCCGCGACCCTGGCCTGATCTCCCTGGATCCTTTTTCAAGAGCCGGCCTTCGGGAGCACACTTCGTTCAGGGGCCAAGTTGGCGCGCCAATTGGAGGGACACATCGTTGTGACATTCAAACACACGATCGAGGTCACACGCACGCGACAACCTCAACCTCGGAACCACAACCCCGTGAGTACACATACAGTACATCAAACCACGCTCGCCGCCGCGTTTCTGCGCTTCCTGCACCCAACCATAACACAGCACAGCACCACAGCACCACAGCACCACAGCACCACAGCACCACAGCACCACAATCCACAGTCCACAATCCACCGTCCGCCGCCCGCAGCCAAACAAACGAACGAACGAACGAACGGACAAACGAACGAACGAACGAACGAACGAAGTTCAAACTTCACTGCGAACTTTGAACGGTTTTGTCAAACCGTCGCTTCACTCACAGTCACTCACTCACTCACTCACTCACTCACTCACTCACTCACTCACCCGCGTGCATGTTTTAAAATTCTGGTTTAGTCAGGACTGAGTACTGAGTTTATGTACTACAAGTACGAAATCTGTGAAAAGCGTAGTTATTATTTTGTTCATCATTCCGAAAAAATCAAAATACATGAACTTTGAAAGTTACTAATGATCGATTGAAGATTGCTGATCATAATGAGTAAATGACCTTTATAAAAACCGTAAATTAGTGTATCCAAATACCCGCAGACAAGTCATCAAGGCACGCTGCACGCTGTCGTCGTCATCCACAGTCACTCACTGTTCGTCGTTCGTCCGTCGTTCGTCGATCGTCGTTCGTTCGTCGTGCGTCGTTCGTCGTTCGTCGTTCGTCGTTCGTCGTTCGTCGTTCGTTGTTCGTCGTTCGTCGTTCGTCGTTCGTCGTT
>ENA-OWNT01002108-OWNT01002108.1-seawater-metagenome-genome-assembly--contig:-NODE-2108-length-21641-cov-4.165832_pt1 | contig 21641 bp, 21 predicted proteins | sample MGYA00238136_ERZ651165 | MGnify/ENA primary metagenome ERZ651165 (study PRJEB26861, sample SAMN08777766) | seawater metagenome | isolation source: coastal seawater | place: USA: Florida | collected...
CCACCGGGGGTGGCGACTTCCCCGAGTCCCTCTACGACGCCGTGGCCGACACCCTCGCGCTGCAGCCGTGGGGAGCCGACGACCGCGCCATCATCGCCCTCACCGATGCGTCCTCCCTGGAGCCGCCCGACGGCGACCACTCGCTGCAGCAGGTGATCGACCAGGCGAAGGAAGAGGGCGTCGTGGTGACGCCCATCCTGGTGAGCCTCTGGTGAGCCACCCCGGAGGAGCGGGGCGCTCGCCCTACTCCTCCTGTCCCCATGTGCCGAAGGTCACCACCTCGGCCCACTGGGCGCAGACCTCGCCAGGGTCACAGTCGTCTCCCCCCTGGATGGAGCCGTCCAGGGTGCCCCGATGCCCGGTGGCGTCGAAGGTGATGCTCAGGTTCATGGTCCGCGCGTCGTACTCGGGCTCGCTGACGAAGTCGTCGAACACGAGGGAGCCCCCGAGCACGTCCGGGTCCATCGGCACGTAGGCCTCGAGCTGGTCGGCGCTGCGTCCCACGAAGGTGAGCGACAGGGTCTCGTCGAGTCGGCCGTCGGCCGTCTGGATCACGAGGTCCGCGTCGATGGCGACGTGGTCCTCGCACACGACCCCGATGCTGGGCACCGCGGTGCCGTTCGGGGGCTCGGGGTACACGGCGACCTCGTCGACGAAGCGGGCGGTGTCGGCGAAGGTGACGGAGACGCTGAGCTCGGTGCTGGTGTCGTCGGACCAGGTGAACGTGGCGGGTGCGGGGGACGCAGCGAAGTCCACCAGGGTCTGCGCGGCGAAGCCGAGCTCAGTGACCTCGTCGAGCGCCACGTCGGTGGGCACCTGGTCGCAGTAGGGCATGTAGTCGTTGCCGTCCTTCCAGCCGGTGTCGGCCGTGTGGGCGGTCTCCTCACCGGACCCTCCCCCGGTGCAGGCGGCGAGGGCAACGAGGACGGCGGGAACGAACGTGCGGAACATGGCAACCTCCTGCCGAGGAGGAAAGCAAGTCGCGTGCCACCCGGCGAGGAAGCCGGTGCGCACTGGGTCCTCACCTCCACCACGACCCGGCGACGCCCCCGCGCAGCCCCCCCGCGGCGCGGATCGAGGCACCGATGTCGCGACGCTCCTAGAACTCCAAGAAGCCCTCGATCCACCGCGCCCCGTCGAGGTCTCGGTTGACCTCGCCGACCAGGAACCTGGGCAGGTACTGCGACCCGCCCGGCCAGGTGTGGCCGGCGCCGTCCAGCCGCACGAAGCCCACCTTCGTGCCCCCCGCACAGTCGCTCCACACCTGGAACTCGGCGGTGGAGTGGTCGGACGGGTCTCGGTCGGGAACCGCACGCACCCGCGGCTCCCCGGTGCACCCGTTGCGCGCGACCCACTGGTCGCGGGCCTGCTCGGCGGCCTTGATCCGCCCTCGGTTCCCGAGCACCTGGCCGCCCTCGTAGGGCACCGCCTTGTCGTCGGTGCCGACCATCCACCCGATGGTGACCGGCTCGCCGCTCTTGCAGCGCAGGGCCGAGGGCTGCGTGGCGGCCACGGAGACCCCGCCGGCGTAGTCCTCGGTGCGCTCACAGAGCAAGCGCACGGTCATGAAGCCACCGTTGGAGATGCCGGCCAGCCCGACGCGGGACCGATCGATGCCGTGGCGGCGGGAGAGGTCGTCGAGCAGGGCGTCGAAGTAGGCCAGGTCGTCGATGTGCTCGGCCCCCTGACCGGTGCGACCGTCGTTCCAGTTTCCGCGCTGGCTGTTCGGGAACACCGCCAGGTAGTTCCCCGCGTCGGCCCGCTCGGAGAAGCCCGTGAACTGGCCCATCCTGCGCCCCATCCGGGAGGACGTGGTGCCGCCTCCGTGGAGCACCAGCATGGTGGCCGGCTCGGCGGGGAGTGTGTCGGGGACGTGCTCGTAGTAGCTACGGGTGATGCCGTTGACCTCGAGCTCCACCAGCTGCACCTGAGACGCACACCCGAGCAAGCCCACCAGCCACCACATCACGCCTCCTCCGTGCCTCGTTCAGAGACCCCCGAGGACTCCGGGCAATGCCCCTCGACGACGTAGGGCGTTCCTCCTTCGTCGCCGAGCCAGCGTACCGCCAACCGCCCGGTGGCACGATGATCCATGGGGGCCATCACGACCCGCACCACGCCATCGTCGTGCAGCACCACGTCCCAGGATGTCGGCGCATCCAGCGCCAGCCCCAGCTGGGGCCCACCTCAACCGCCCTTGCAGCGGGTGATGCGGACGGCCCGCCCCGGATGCTGACGCAACAGCTCGACCAAGAGCGCCTGGGCGCGGGGATGGATCTCCATGGAGCACCTCGTGACCCCAACGTAGCCCTCCATCAGGCCGCGGGGGCGAGGAGGTCGCGCACGTACCAGCGGTCGCAGCCGTGATGGCCGGTGGCCCCCATCGGTGCCTCCAGCTCTCGGAAGCCGAAGCGCTCGTAGAGCGAGCGGGCCCGGGTCATGTGCTCCAAGGTCTCGAGGTAGCAGCGCGCGAAGCCCTCGGCGCGAGCCGAAGCCAGCACCACGCCCAGGAGCTTGGCTCCCATCCCCAGCCCACGAATCTCTGGCAAGAAGTACATCTTTCGAAGCTCGCACGTGTCGGACGGGCCCCCCTCGAGCGGCGCATAGCCCCCGCAGCCGACCACCCGGTCGTCCTCGTCGACCACGACCCAGTAGTCCGCACGCGGGGCCTGGTAGGCCTGGTACATCGCGTCGACCTCGGGGTCGGACAAGGCGAACCCGGGGCCTTGCGCTCCGAAGCTGGGCATGACGGTGCGGATCACCGCCTTCACCGCCGCATCGTCGCCGGGGCGCACGTGGCGGATGACCAAGCTGCCCTGCCGACGGGAGCGCACGAGGGCCTTGGCGTACAGATGCATGCCGGTCAGCACCTGCACCCGCTCCTCCGGGGCCAACACATCGAGGGCCTGGGCCACCTGGGCGTCGGCGTCTTCGTGGATGCCACGGACCACGGCCAGGCCCGCCTCGGTGAGGGAGAGGATGCGCCGGCGACGGTCGGTGGGGTCGGGGTGGGCCTGCACGAGCCCCTTGTCGGCCAACACCTTCAGGCTGCGGCTGATGACCGCCGGGTCGGACCGGAGCCGCTCGGCCAGGTCGGACGGCGAGAGCTGCCCGGCCTCACCGAGCTCGAGCAGCAGGTGGACCTGGGCATGGGCGAGGCCCGCGGGGGCCCAGGCATCCTGTAGGAAGCCCAGCTCGCGCACCATGGTGCGACTGGCAGCCCGGAAGGCCCGGACGGCGGGGGACGCGGCGTTCGTCTGCATCGGCGACTCCTTTACGTCCCTATGATAATCAATCCTTGATGTTGGTCAAACATTAGATCGTGTTCGCACACCATCCGCCGACCGACGGAGCAGAGACGACCTCGGCGCGGGAGGATAGGGGGCGCGCGCCGGAGGGTGACGGATGGAGCGCTGGAAGCGCCGCGCGTACGAATACCTGTACCAGGCCGAGGACGACGACTGGGCGGCCAACACCTTCCAGTCCGCCATCATGGCCCTCATCGCCATCAACGTGTGCACCAGCATCCTGGAGACCGAGGCCTCCATCCGGGAGCTCTCTCCCACCTTCTTCGTGTGGGTCGAGAACGTCTCGGTGCTGGTGTTCTCGTTGGAGTACGTCGGTCGGCTCTGGTGCTGCACGGTCGACCCCCGCTACGCCCACCCCATCAAGGGCCGCATCCGCGCAGCCATCCAGCCCATGGCCATCATCGACCTGCTGGCCATCGCCCCCTTCTACCTACAGGCCCTCATCCCCAACCTCGATCTGCGCTTCGTTCGGGCCCTACGCCTCTTTCGCTTGTTCCGCATCTTCAAGCTGGGCCGCTGGTCCGAGTCCTTCCAGACCATCGTGCACGTGCTCCAGAGCCGCTACGAAGAGCTCGCCGTCTCCATGCTCATCGTGGCCATCGCCACGGTGCTGTGTGGTTCCACCATGTGGATGATCGAGGCCGATGCCCAGCCGGAGAACTTCCGCTCCATCCCCGCCGGCATCTGGTGGGCCATCATCAGCATCACCACCATCGGCTACGGCGACGTGTCGCCGGTGACCCCGCTGGGCAAGGCGGTCGGCGGCATCATCGCGGTGCTCGGCATCTGCATCTTCGCCCTGCCGGTGGGCGTGCTGGGCGCGGGCTTCGTCGAAGAGATGGCCAAGAAGAAGGGCCGAACCGACGTGCGTGTCAGCCCCTTCATCATCCCCAAGGGCCATCAGGGCGCCGACGAGCAGCAGGAGATCTCCTGCCCACACTGCGGCGAGGCCATCCACTTCACGCAGGACTAGCCCATGGCCTCCTGCTGAGCGCGGGTACGTCCACGCCGTAGATGTCCTGCATCGAGCGCGCCATGACCCAGCCCGGCGTGGCATTCATGGCCAGGTTGCGCAGAGCGGTGGCGAGCCCGTTCTCCCACTGCGCCATCTGCCCCATCCGCCACGACTGGTCGACGAAGCGGCGCGCCCGCGGACGCCGCTGGGCCTCGTACACCTCGAGGGCGTCGGGCAGGCCCCGCTCCTGCACGACATGGGCGAGGACGACGGCATCCTCGATGGCCTGCCCTGCCCCCTGCCCCAGGTTCGGCGTCATGGCGTGGGCGGCATCTCCCAGCAACGTCCCGCGTCCACGGGTCCAGCGGTCGAGGGGCGCGAGGTCGTACAGGTCGTGGCGCATCACCTCCTCGGTGGCCCGGATCTGCGCGTGTACCGCAGGCTCGAAGTCGGCGAAGCGCTCGAGGAGCTCGGCGATGGGGTCGGTGCCGTCGGTGCCCCCGGCGGGGGCGTTCTCGCAAGCGAACCAGTAGGTCTGGTCGTCGGGGAGGGGGACCGAGCCAAAGCGCAACCCGCGGCCCCAGCGCTCGGTGAGGGCCTCGCAGCGCACCGAGGCGATGCCTCGCCAGCAGGTGTAGCCGGCGTAGCGCATGGGCTTCTCTCCGAAGAGGCCGCGTCGCACGGCGCTGTGGATGCCGTCGGCGCCGATGACCGCGTCGTAGGTGCGGGTCTCGCCTCCGAGGAGCGTCACGACGCCGTCGGGCGTGACGTCCTCCACCCGCTGGCCGCAGCGAACGACCTCCGCGGGCAGCGCGTCGAGCAGCACCTGCGCCAGCACGCCCCGGTGGATGCACACGCCCGGCTGCGACCACGCATCCAGGCCCGACATGCCGGCCAGGGAGGAGCCGTCGGCCCGCGCGATGCACCCGTGCTGCAAGACGGCACCGTGCGCCTTCATCGGCTCGGCCATCCCCACCGCCTCGAGCATGCGCATGGCGTTCACCTGCAGGGTGATGCCCGCGCCGACCGCTCGCACCTCCGGCGCGCGCTCCAGCACCTCCACCTCGTAGCCGACGGAGCGCAGGGCCACCGCCGCTGTCAGCCCCCCGGGGCCTGCTCCTACGATGCCGATCATGACTGCCTCCCAGGCCGACGCTGTGAAGCAAAGGTAGGATGAGCGCCACCTCCTGTCCGCTCGCATCCATGATCGACACCGACCCACGCAAAGTCCCCGTTCAACGTCGAGCCCGCGAGACCGTGCGCGCGATGCTCGACGCCACGGCTCACATCCTCGCTCGCGGCGAGCCCATCACCACCAACCGCATCGCGGAGGTGGCGGGCGTCAGCATCGGGTCGCTCTACCAGTACTTCCCCACGAAGGAAGCGCTGGTGGCGGCCCTCGTCGAGCGGATGCTGGCCGACGATCTCCAGTGGCTGGCGGGCGCCCTCACGGAGGAGCCTCTCCGCGACCAGCTCCCGCGCATCGTGGCGGAGGTCTGTGAGCGACAGGCACGGCAGGCTCCCCTCATGGGCGCCGTGCTGCCGCTGCTGCCGGTGGTCCAGCGCGACGAGGTCGCTCGCCGAGCGTTCGCCGAGATGGCGCAGTGGCTCTCGGCACGGCTGGCGCACGAGCCCGGGCTCCGGCCGGAGCTGGCCGACCCCCATCGGCGGCAGAAGGCCGTGTTCGTGGTGTCGCGCTCCCTGCGCTGGAGCCTGAACGAGGCGACCCTCGCGCATCCGGAGTGGCTGACGGATCCTGCGTTCCAGGCGGAGCTCGTGATGCTGTTCGACCAGCTGTGGGCGCAGGGATGACCCCCACCGTCCGTGCCATCCTGGGGCTCTCCTTCGCCCTGAACCTCCTCCTGGGCACGCTGCTCGCCCTCGGGCAGTGGCAGCGCTCCGCCCAGACATCCGCCGAGGCGGTGGAGGCCTGGCATCGCGGTTCGTACGCCCGGCGACAGGGCGCCTTCGACGCCTCCCAGCTACGCCAGGCCGACGTCGTCTTCCTCGGCGACAGCATCACCCATGCCGGCCTGTGGGACGAGTACTTCCCCGACCACGTGGTCGCGAACCGAGGGGTCAGCGGGGATCAGACCCACCACGTCCTGATGCGTCTCGACGACGTGGTGCGCCTCCGCCCCGCCAAGCTGTTCCTGATGATCGGCGTCAACGACCTCAACGCGGGGCGGCCGGTGCCGGAGGTGGTGGCCAACCTCGACCGCATCCTCGACCGACTGGCGACCGACCTGCCCGAGACCGATCTCTTCGTGCAGGGCGTGCTGCCGGTGGCCGCTCCGTACGAGCCCACCAACCCGCGGGCACGGGAGGTCAACGAGCACCTCGCGGCCGCCTGTCGCGAACGAGGCTGCACCTACCTCGACGTGGGGTCCCTCTTCACCGCGTCCGATGGAACCCTCGCCGCCGACGCATCGAACGACGGGCTCCACCTGGTGGGCACGGCCTACGCAGAGTGGAGCGCGTTCCTCCGCCCCTACGTGGTCGGCGAGCCGTAGCGCGACGTGAGCGTTCCTAGGCAGGACGTTGAAAAACCCTCCCGTCGCCTAGGGCAGCACCCCCGCCGCCCCCAGCTCGCTACGCAGAAGGTCCGTGAAGCGTCGAGCGCCCTCGTCGTTGAAGTGGCTGGTGTCGAGGATGGCTTCGGCATCGAAGAGGCTCGGGTAGCGGGCGGCGTCGTCGAAGTTCAGGACGCGGAACCCGTGCTCCTCGAGGACATGCTGCTGGTGGGCCAGGATGGCGACCGAGTCGGGGTGGCTGCGGGGGGGGACGAAGTAGACCACGGTCTTCCCTGCCGCGCGTAGCGCCTCGCCCCGACGCACCACCGCGTCGACGAAGCCCACCGGTGGGTCGGCGAGGGCGCCCCCCTTCCCGCGCCCACCCGCGGCCGTCGCCTTGCGCTCCGCCGCCTGCTGCTGGGCGGCCCGCAGCGCGGCGGGGGCGATGTGGTGGGCCTGGTCGTGCTCCAGGCTGATCCAGCCGCGTCGGGCCACGACCTCTGGCCGCCACGGGTCCGACGTGGGGGGAGGCGCCCGCAGCAGACCGAGGGCCCGGGCGGAGCCGAAGCCGAGGAGCTTGTAGCCGGCGAGCTTGGCGTAGCCGGTCTGGTACTGGCGCCGGGTGCCGACGGAGAGCGGCACCGTTCGCACATAGTCGAGCACGTCGCGCCCACGGTCGACGGTCAGCGACCGCACATTGGCGTCGTTCTTCCAGTTCTCTCCGACCAGGGCGAGGGCGAGCAGCTCCACCACCCACAGCTGGGCGTCCGGCCGGGCCGCGACGGCCGCGTCCAGGAAGTCGTTGGAGCGGGGCGGGAGCAGCGAGATCGAGCCTGCGTTCACGCTGACCCCGCCCCGGCCTTCGTCGAAGCGGATGGGGTCGATGTGGCCATAGACACGGCTGCTGCCGACGAAGACGGTGTCGACCTGGTCGAGCTGTCGCAGGAGCGCGAGCTTCTGCAGCGCCTCCTCCCGCTCGTAGTGGGCCATGGGCAGCTCCACCGTCGTGTACAGCGCGGTGGTGCCGAGCACGGCGAAGAGGAGCCAGCACACCAGGAAGACGACAGCGTCACGGAGGAATCGGGTCATGTCGGCGCTTCCTCCTCAGAACTGGAAGTAGATGAAGTCGTTGGCCGAGCTGCCGGTGAACATGACGATGGCCTGGGCCATCAGGGCGTACAGCGCCCACCGGGCCGGGCGGGGCCAGGGGAGCCTCGCCAGCGGATGAGGTTGGTCGCGGGTGGGCCACTCGAAGGCGAGCAGGACCAGGATGAGCAGCCCTTGCACCACCAGCGCGGGGTAGGCCCCACCGAAGCCCCCGCGGGAGATGCCCCCGAGGTAGGCGACGGCGGCGGTGACGCTCTCGGCCCGGAAGAACACCCAGGCCAGCGTGACGAGGGCGAAGGTCGACGCCATCTGCAGGGCCTCTCCGGCGGAGGGCAGCCATCGACCGGCCGCGACGTCGTCGAGGTGACGACGGTTGCGCCCCGCCACCAGGCTCGGGAGGAAGAAGAGGGCGTGGAGGAGCCCCCAGGCGATGAAGGTCCAGTTCGCGCCGTGCCAGAACCCGCTCACGAGGAAGATGGCGAAGGTGTTGCGGACGGTGACGCCGAGCCCCCCGCGGCTGCCGCCGAGCGGGATGTAGAGGTAGTCGCGAAACCAGGTGGAGAGGCTGATGTGCCAGCGGCGCCAGAACTCCGCGATGCTGCGGGAGAAGTAGGGGGTGCGGAAGTTCGTCATCAGGTCGAAGCCGAACAGCCGAGCCGTGCCGATGGCGATGTCCGAGTAGCCGGAGAAGTCCCCGTAGATCTGGAAGGCGAAGAGCACGGCACCCCACAGGAGCACCGCGCCGCCGAGGACGTCGGGTTGGGCGAAGATGGCGTTCACGTGGGGCGCGCAGGTGTCGGCGATGACGACCTTCTTGAACAGCCCCCACAAGATGCGGCGCAGGCCATCGCGGGCGGCGTCCGGCGCGAACACCCGCCGCTCGGCGAACTGCGGCAGCAGCTGGGTGGCCCGCTCGATGGGCCCGGCGACCAGCTGGGGGAAGAACGACACGTAGGCCAGGAAGCCGATGAGGTCGTCGGTGGGGGCGACCTTCCGGCGGTACACGTCGAGGGTGTAGGACAGGGTCTGGAAGGTGTAGAAGCTGATGCCCACCGGCAGCACGATGCTCAGGGCGCGCAGCTCCAGCGGCTGGCCGAGGAAGCTGAAGGCGGCATCGAGGTTGGCCAGGAAGAAGTTGGCGTACTTGAAGTAGGCCAGCAGGCCGAGGTTCGTCGCCAGGGACAGCCCGACCAGGGCCCGCCGAGCCCCCTCCCCCTCGCTCCGGGCCAGGGCACGGCCGACCCCGAAGTCGACCAGGGAGCTGAAGACGATGAGCCCGAGGAAGCGGAAGTCCCACCAGCCGTAGAAGAGGTAGCTGGCGAGCACCAGGAAGAGGTTCTGGACCCGTAGCGTCGACCGGCCCAGCGCCCAGTAGGTCGCGAACACGACCGGCAGGAAGACGGCAAAGTCCAGCGATTGGAAGAGCATTCCTCGGCGGCCTCGGGGGGTGGCTCGGCAGGCGCGCAGCGCGGGACGGCGTGCAGGCGGGGAGTGTAGCAGTCGAGCCGGCCCCAGCCGGGCTCAGGGAGCGGAGGCGTCCAGCTGCTCCCGCACCCACGTGATGCTGTCCTCCGTCGCCTGTTCCCAGCTGGCGAGGAAGCCGAAGGCTGTGTCGGTGTGGCCCGCTCCGGGCACGAGATGGAGCGTGACGTCGATGCCGCCGGCCACCAGGTCGTCGACCATCTCCACCGTGCCGCCGGCCGGCACGACCACGTCGTCGACCCCCTGCCAGATGACCACCGGGGCCGTCTGGGTGCCCACATCGAGCCACGGCCGCACCCGGTTCCGGTCGAAGCCCTCGGCGACGACGTCGAAGCCCGCGAAGGTGCCGGACTGGTAGGCCGCGAGGTAGTCGCCGGAGAAGACCTGGTCGGCCACGACGGGGAAGTCGTCGTACAGCGTGGGCGCACCCTGGAAGCTCGGGTCCCAGCCGCAGCGGGCGCTCAGGTGGGGCACCGGGTCGAAGCCCGCGGCCCACAGCGGGGTGTCGTCGACGCCGGCCCGCCGAGCGAAGGACCAGGCCACCAGCGCGTGCAGCGCCATGTGGGTGCCGGGAATCCCCACGCCGCCGCTCCACTGCTCCGCATAGAGGCTGGCGGGGCCGGAGGCGCCGAAGGCGCGGATGTCCAGCTCGGGGGCGTATCGACTGTGCCAAGTGGCGGCGCCGAGCACTGCATGCCCGCCCTGGGAGAGGCCGACCACCGCGCTGCGCCCGCTTCGCGCCACACCGTGGGCATCGGCCAGGTGCTGGGCGGCGCGAATGGCGTCGAGGACGGCGACCGCTTCGTCGTACAGCTCCAGGTAGTCGTGGTCGCCGGGCCCGCCGAGGCCGATGTAGTCGGGGGCCACGCCGATGGCGCCTCGTGCGCCGAACAGCCCCGCGAGGCCAGAGCCCGAGACGGTGCCCGAGAGACGGCAGGCGTCGGCCACGCCGATGGTGCCGTGGGCATTGACGACCACCGGCCAGCCCGCTGTGGGCATCGGCGCGGCCGTGTCGAACGGCAGCGTGATGGTGCCCGTGGCCGTGCGCCCGCCTTCGGTGCGGTACTCGACGACGAAGACCTCGTAGCCGTTCTCGACCACGACCCGGGGGTCGACCAGGGCCTGCAGATCGGCGCGCGGGAAGCGCCCCAGGCTGGTCCACGAGACCAGGCAGCCCGCGTCGAGGCAGGCGGCGCCGGTGTCTCCGGTGCGGGCGGTGCTCGTCGAGTCCGCCGTGCTGGCCGTGCTGGCGGTGTCAGCCGTGCTGGCCGTGCTGGCCGTGCTGGCCGTGTCAGCGGTGCTGGCCGCCGTCGTCGTCGGGATCGAGTCGGTGGGCGAAGCCGGCCCCGGGTCGTCGCCACCACAGCCCGAGAGCGCCATCCACAGGCCACCCCAGCGAACGAAGCCCATCACTGGCCCCCACCGACGGCGTCGTACAGATCCGCCATCGGACACGGGCGCACGTTCTCCTTGGCCGCCGCGGCCCGGAGCACGCCCCCCCGGCGACGGGGCTCGAACGAGGCGGTCTTCTCCCACACCATCCGCGCCTGCCCGTTGCCGATCGCCTCGCCGGCCCAGGCGGTGGCCCTCGCCGCACGCTCGGCGTCGGGCAGGTCGGCACAGGCCGTGCAGCGAGACGGTGCCTCGCAGAACGTGCGCAGGCCGGTCTCATAGTCTTCCAGCAGGCCGCAGGCGGCGACGAAGAGGAGCGCGAGCATGGCGCCAGCATGCCCGCAAAACCCCGCCGAGGCAACGGGCCACGATACCCTCCGTCGACCCGACGACGGCACCCTGGGAGGCCCTGATGTCCGAGCCCTACACCCCCCCGAAGATCTGGACGTGGGACGCCGACAACGGCGGCAAGTTCGGCAGCATCAACCGGCCCACCGCCGGCCCACGGCACGACACCGAGCTCCCGGTCGGCGAGCACCCCTTCCAGCTCTACTCCCTGGCCACGCCCAACGGCGTGAAGGTCACCATCCTCTTCGAGGAGCTGCTGGCCAAGGGCATCGCCGAGGCGGAGTACGACGCCTGGCACATCGACATCCTGAAGGGCGATCAGTTCGGCCGCGACTACGTCAAGCTCAACCCGAACTCCAAGATCCCCGTCCTGGCCGACCACCGCCACGACCCACCCGTGCGGGTGTTCGAGTCCGGCGCCATCCTGCTCTACCTGGCCGAGCAGTTCGGCGCGTTCCTGCCCACCGGCCACCGCGAGCGCACCGAGGCGATGAGCTGGCTGTTCTGGCAGATGGGCTCCGGCCCCTACCTGGGCGGCGGCTTCGGCCACTTCTACGCCTACGCCCCCGAGAAGATCCGCTACGCCATCGACCGCTTCGCCATGGAGACCAAGCGCCAGCTCGACGTCCTCGACCGGCACCTCGCCGACCACGAGTTCATGGCCGGCAGCGACTACTCCATCGCCGACATGGCCATCTGGCCCTGGTACGGCGCCTTGGTCCACGGCCACCTGTACGGCGCGGCCGAGTTCCTCCAGGTGCGGAGCTACGAGCATCTCCTGCGCTGGGCCGACCAGATCCACGCACGGCCCGCGGTCAAGCGCGGCGTGCGGGTCAACAAGTCGTGGGGCGACGAGGCGACCCAGCTCCGCGAGCGCCACGACGCCGCCGACTTCGGCTGAGCTGGCCACGGTAGCGCCCGATGGCTCCGGCGGTGTCTGACCCGTCGCGACCGCCCCGAGGCGGTGCTAACGTGCCTCCCTGACGCTTCCCTGGAAGCCCCCCCTGGAGACCCTCATCCGCAGCTGGTTCCCACGGCAGAGCGCCACCTTCGCGGTGCTGCTGGCGGCCCTCTCCACCGGCTGCGTACGGGTGTACCACCCGATCCACGGCCTCCACGAGCCCGTCATCGTCGACCCCACCCTCCCGAACCTCGAGGACGCCAGGGTCTCCGTGCACTGCGTCCCCGGCGATCTGCTGAGCCGCTCCCAGGCGAGCGCCCTGTGTCGCCGGGTGCAGGTGCTGTTCGAGAACCAGGGTGCCGAGGTCTCCACCGTCACCAGCGCCTACCGCAGCCCGGACGACCCGTTCACCCCCAGCGACGGCGCCCCCCCGGCCGACGAGCAGGCCAGCGAGCCCGACACCGACGCCCCCCGCACCGAGCTCACCGTGGAGCTGCGGGCCCGCCAGACCCACCTCTCCTACCACCCCCTCACCTGGGCCGCGTGGACCCTCACCTTCACCCTGGCCCCCGGAGTGACCGAGCGCACCTTCGCCCAGGACATCGTGGTGCGCGACGCCTCGGGCGTGCGCCTCGCCGCCCGCACCCTCGAGGGCCGCACCGTTCGCCGCTCGGGCGCCGGGGTGTGGGTGGGCAACAAGCTGGCCGACTGGTGGTGGCGCGACGCCGACGACGACCTCACCAGCGCCAACGCCGATGCCGACCTCTCCGCCGACCTCTACGGTCAGCTGTCCCAGATCGTGTTCGACGCGAAGCTCAAGCAGCAGGTGCTCGAGCGCGACGTCGCAGCCCGGCGGAGGTGAGCTCGTGCTGACCTTCGCCTTCATCCCCTTTCTGCAGCTGAACGACCCGGCCCCCAACATCGTGCGCAGCCGCGACCGAGCCCGGAACCTGGTCTGCGTGCGGGTCGAGCCCCTCCAGGGCGCGGTCGAGTACCCCGGGCGGATCCAGCCGCCGCGCCCGCGAGGCGACGACGCCGACCGCTCCACCCTGGTGTGCCGAGAGCGCCTCCTCCGCCGAGGCCTGCGTGCCCCTCGCGACGAGGCCGTCCTGAACACCCTGGAAGACCGCGCCCAGGATGTCGCCCTCCGCGTCAGCAGCCTCGACCCCGCCCTGCGCGACCGCACCTGGCTGGTCGAGACCTTCTACGACCACCCCGAGGTGCTCGACAAGATCAGCTTCGCCACCCAGAACGCGCTGATGGCCCAGGGCCTGTCGGTGTCGGACCGGCACCCGAAGGTGGCCCCCGGCGATGTCGAGGTCCTCACCCGCCTGGACCCGATGGAGGCGTACCCCGCCGCCTGTGCCCGCTACCAGGCCACCGGCAGCGTCAGCGGCACCGACGCCCTGCTGGCCCTCGTCGCCCTCGACCGCCGCGCCACCGAGCTCCAGGCGGGGCTGTGCGTCGACGGCCGCTGGACGTGGCTCCCATGAGCCGGGCCCTCTCGCTCGTGATGCTCTGGTGCTGGGCCCTCCTGGCGCCCGCTGCCTGGGCGGGCCCCGTGCAGGATGCCCAGCAGGCCGAGCTGGAGCGGGTCCGCCGCGAGGTGGCCGACAAGGTCCACCTGTCGGCCTACGACCTCCTCGACGAGCTCGTGATGACCTGGGTGAAGGAGCCGCCCTTCGAGCGCCCGACCCCCGTGGTGATGGCGGGGGTCAGCGTGCCGGTGGGCTTGGGCACGAGCCTGCAGGCGCTCATGGAGAACCACCTCAGCGCCGCGCTCACCTCGCACCCCGAGAGCACCGTGCAGCTGGTGCACTGCCCCGCCTGCACCGCGGTGGTGGTGCACTCCGGGCCCGAGGGCACCGTGGTGAAGCGGGGCGTCGACGACCCCGAGGTGCTGGCCAAGCTGGGCGAGGACACCGGCCGCCACGCTCTGTTCGTCGACATCGAGGCCGAGGGCGCCTTCCTGGTGCTCCGCGCCCGCATCACGAAGCTCACCCCCGAGCTGCCCATCGTGTGGTCCCACACCCGCAGCACCTCGGCCACCACCCCCAGCCTGCTGCGCCAGCCCACCCGCCTCACCACCGCCGCCGAGGCCCGCCAGGACTACCTCGACGCCCTCCGCGCCCGCGGCCCCATCTCCGTGCCCCTCCGGCTGGGCATCCGCACCTACGCCACCCCCGACAACGCCGAGCAGCCGGGCGTGGCGCCACCGCCCTTCCTGTGGCTGCAGACCGGCGTGGAGCTCGGCACCACCGACGCCCGCGCCTGGACCAGCTCGGTCATCGTCGGCTACAGCTTCATCCCCCAGGCCTACCAGGGCATCCTGGCTCAGGCCCGGGTGAATCGCCTGATCACCGGCCGGGTGCGGTCCCTCACCCGCCCCAACCTGTACGGCTTCGTCGGCGCCGCCGCCATCTCGGTGTGGGGGCCCGCCACCGGGAGCTTCAGCGACGAGCTCCTCACCGCCGACCAGGTCCTCCTCGCCGCCGACGAGGAGGGGCCCCGCACCAGCTTCGGCACGCTGCAGTTCGGCCTCGACCTCCGCGTGGGCAACCGCATCGGCATGGGCGCCTTCCTGGAGACCATGCCCGCCTTCGTGAACTCCCCCAACATCGGCAACTACCTGTTCGTCATCACCGGCTTCCAGTCCGTCGGGACCGAGGTGACGTTTTGGTTCTGACCCTGCGCTGGATGCTGCTGTGCTTGCTCGCGACCTGGCTGGTGACGCCGGCATGGGCCGACCCCGGGCTCACCCGCGATGCCCTCGACCGGATGCAGGAGACCCTCGAGCTTCGGTTGGAGGAGGGCGCCCTTCGCGCGGAAGACCTCTCCCCCGCCCTGCTGGTGAGCGTGCAGCCCCGCTACGAGGAGTCGTCCGAGTGGTTCGCCGTGCGGGCCATCGAGGTGCTCCAGGGCGTGCTCGGCGACGGCTCCCTGCGCCTGTGCGAGGCCTGCATGGCCCCCCGCAGCTTCGTGGAGCCGGGCCGCATGACCTACCAGGCCGGCCCCATCAGCCTCGCCGAGGTGGTCCGCCTCGACGAGCAGACCCGCGGCAGCGCGCCGGCCGCCCGGTCCGCCATCTGGGTGGAGGAGCACCGCTCCGGGGTGGCGGTGCGCATCGTCGACCTCGGCACGGGCCGCGTCCTCTACGCCCAGAACCTCGACCCCTTGCTCACCGAGCTCAAGCGCTCCCGCAAGGTCTACACGATGACCGAGGAGCTCGAGCGCCGGGCCCGCGGCGACAGCCTCACCCAGGCCTTCGTCGACTTCGCCCTGTTCCCGGGCCAGCACCTGTCCATCGACTGGACCGAGCAGTGGGGCAAGACCAACAGCAACCTCTCCGGGGTCACGGTGTCGCTCTTCGACCCCGTGCTCGGCATCGGCGCCAGCCACTACCGGCGGGTCGAGTTCTTCAACATCCTCGTCGGCGGCAAGCTGATCCTCAGCCTGCCCACCGCCGCCGCGCGCTCCATCGGCGACAACGACGTCGACGTCATCGACCCCCTCGTCACCGCCGCCGCCGTCGGTCGCATCCCCTTCGGCCGCTCCAACTACGGGGTGGTGCTGTCGGCCTCCACCAACGGCGAGGTCGGCATCGGCGTCTCCCTCATGAACATCACGCTCCTCCCGGTGATCCCATGACCCGTGCTCCCCTCCTGCTCGTCGCCACGGCGCTCCTCGCGTCCGCCTGCGCCCAGCGGAGCTACACCCACTACCTGATCGAGCCGGCCCCCGCGGTGAACCCCGTCTTCGAGGAGGAGGAGGGTACCCAGCTGCGCCCCTTCGCCTTCGGCTCCACCACGGCCATGAAGGTGAGCTGGAACGACGGCACGGTCATCACGGAGGTCGAGATCCCGATGCTGGCCAGCGGGCAGCGCATCGTCATCGAGCACACCGCCCAGGCCACCGACCTCCCCACCATCCCCGCCACCCGCCTGGTCCCGCCGCCGCCCTCCGGCGCCGACAAGACCCTCGACGACGCCTACCGGGAGCGGGGCCTCGCGGTGAACCCGGACGCCTCCGAGGTGAGCATCAGCAAGGGCCGCACCCTGATGCAGGAGGCCCTCGACGACGGCAACTACCAGCTGGCCTTGGAGTGGGCCGAGCTGGTCCTGGCCCGCTACCCGTCGCACCCCGAGACCCTCCGGGCCAAGGGCTCCATCCTGTTGCTCCTCGGAGAGCGGGAGAAGGCCATCGAGACCTGGGAGCAGGTCGAAGAGATCGAGACCGACCCGGCCGTACGCAAGCAGCTCGACGAGCTGCAGGCCCAGCCCCGCTGAGCGAGGAGACGACGTGCAGATCGTAGGAGTTCTACTGCTGGCGGTGGTCGTCTGGTACGGCTTCACGGAGCGTGAGGCGTCGGCCATCTCGGCCTTCGACAGCCATGCCTTCGTGATGGTGCTGGGCGGGTCCACCGCGGCCATCCTGGTGTCGTCCAGCGCGCTCACCACCCTGCGCACCCTGCTCTGCCTGCGGGAGGCCGTCCCCTTCGCCGGCAGCCTCGGGCCCACCACACAGAAGATGGAGGCCGAGCGAGCCCAGCTGGTGGAGCTGTGGTCCGAGGGCCGTCGGGCCCAGGCGGTGCAGCTGGGGGAGGCCAGCCGCTACCCCGCCATCCGTCAGATGCTCGAGCTCGTGCTACGCCGCGCCTCCTCGGAGGAAGCCCAGTCCGCCTTCACCGAGCTCCGCCACGACGAGCTCCTCCGCTGGCAGCCCGCCATCGGCAACTGGGAGCTGCTGTCGCGCCTATCGCCCTCGTTCGGCATGGTCGGCACCATCACGGGCATGATCCAGCTGTTCAAGAACATGGCCCAGGACAACATCGACATCGGCTCCGCCCTCTCCCTGGCGCTGGTGTCCACCCTCTACGGCGTCGCCTTCGGTGCCGGCGTGGCCGGTCCCTTCGGCCACTACCTGCGGGGCATGCTCGACGAGCGCCTCGGCGTGCTGGAGCGGTGCGAGCAGAGCGTCGGCGACCTGGTGATGCGGACCGTGCGCTCCGCGGCCGAGGGGGCCTGAGTGCGTTCCCGCAAGGCCCGCGGCGACGACGACTGGCTGCTCACCTACGCCGACCTGGTGACCAACCTCCTCGTGTTCTTCGCCATGCTGCTCGCGGCGGCTCAGATCAGCCGCCCGAAGATGCAGCAGATCGCCGAGAGCCTGTCGGGCACGGCGCCGCCCACCAGCCTGTCCGCCATCCAGGAAGAGATCGAGGACCAGGTCGAGGAGGCCGGCCTGCAGGAGATGATCACCGCCGACCGCACCGAGGAAGGCCTCGAGGTCTCCCTCAACAGCGGCCTCGTGTTCGCCTCCGGGAGCGCCACCGTGCGCCCCGAGCAGGAGGAGCTGCTGCAGCAGATGCTGCAGACCCTGGTGCCCTATGCCGAGCACTACCGCTTCGCGGTCGAGGGCCACACCGACAGCCAGCCGGTGTCCCCCAACTCCCAGTTCGCCAGCAACTGGGAGCTGTCCACCGCCCGGGCCAATGCCGTGCGCTCCCGGCTCGAGATCGTCGGCATCGACAAGGAGCGCGTGCGGGTCGAAGGCTACGCCGACACCGTGCCGCTCCCCCCCGAAGACCTAGAGGGGCTCTCCATCGACGAGCTCCTCGCCCGCCACCGTCGCGTCGTCGTGAGGATCTACTGATGGGTCGCTTGCTCTACCCCCTGACCATGGCCCTGGCCTTGGGCGCCGCCAGCCCCGCATGGGCGCAGAAGGTGCCGCGTCGCCAGATCCCCCCCGCGGTGCTGGCCGAGCTGGCCCAGCTCCAGAGCGACTTCGACCTCGCCCTGGCCACCGACTGCCACCCGGAGCTCTGCTTCCCGCGGGACTGCGTCTACGTCGACCACGCGGTCATCGACCGCCCCCGCGCCACCTCCCTGCCCGGCCTCGGCGGCGTGCCCGGCCCCGGCAGCGTGGAGCCCCAGGAGTTCCTCACCCGGGCCAGCTGCTCCTTCGCCCACGAGCCCACCATCGAGCCGGAGGACGCCCAGATCCTCGTGCGACGGCTGCAGTCCAAGGTCTCCGGCGGCTTCGTGGTGGTGTCGGTCGCCCACCAGCTCCTCGAGGAGGCCCCCCAGAGCCTGCGCGACCCCGACGCCCTGCACGCCGACGACGAGGTCCCCGAGGTGGAGCCGGTGGAGCCCGTGGAGCCTCCGCCGGAGGTCTGGAGCGCCTCGGTGGCCCTGCGAGAGCTGTGGACCACCCTCCTGCCCCACACCGCCTGGATGATCGGCATCGTGATGGTCACCCTGGCCGGCACGATGCTGGTGTGGGCCTTCCGCCGCGTGGGCAAGGACTCCCTCGAGGACCAGCTGCTCCTGGCCCAGATGGCCAACGGCGACCTCGGCAGCACGGACGGCGAGGAGCCCGAAGGCGACACCGACGGCGCCTACGTCGCGGCCGAGCAGGCCCGCTGGGGCCACCGTCTGGCCCACATCGACGAGGTCGACCCCGACCACGAGCTGCAGGCCCTGGTGCGGGAGCTCCTGCGCAGCGGCGACCGCGCCCTGCTGGCCAAGGCCATCCTCACCTTCCCGAGCCTCACGGCCGCCTTCCCGGACGGCGGCGAGCTGGCCGAGGCCAAGCTCGATCTGGCCGACTACCTCAAGCGCGTCGACCCCGCGGAGCTCCCCTCCGACGCCGACTTCTACCGCACCCTCTCCCAGCACGCGCTCTCCGCCGCCGTGGCCGCCCAGGACGACGCCCGCATCATGCGCAGCCTGCGCGAGGACTTCGGTGCCGCCGGCCTTGCTGCCCTGGTCTCCCGCCTGCCCGCCCGCCAGGGAGCGCTCCTGTACGCCCTGGCACCGAGCGACGAGCAGCACGAGATGCTCCGCCTGCTCAGGGCCGAGGAAATCCGCGCCCTGGCCGAGCGCCTGCTCCGCTCGAACCGCATGCACCCGAAGGAGTCCTCCCACCTCTTCGAGGTGCTGCACGCCGTCCGCCAGGACCACACCCTGCCGCCCCCGCCGCCCGAGCCGGCCGTGTCCGACCGGGGGGCCCGCTTCGACGCCGCCGGGGCCGTCTCCGTGCTGCTGTCCGCCCTCGACCTCCGCACCCGCCGTCAGCTCTTCCGCGACGCTCTGCAGCGCTTCGGGGGCAGCATCCCGTCGTGGTACCGCCGCATCCTCGTGGCCGACATGCTCTTCGAGCTGCCCAACGAGTCGCTCGCCGACGTCCTCCTCGGGGTCGACGCCGAGGCCCTCGCCGCCTGGCTGAAGCTCCTCGACGCCAACACCCAGGGCAAGGTGGCCGGGGTCCTCCCCCGTGCCGCCGCCGCCTCCATCAGCGCCGTCACCGTGTTCCCCTCTCGGGAGCGCCAGCTCGCCCTCGCGGGCCAAGGTCGCCGCGCGCTGGCCAGCGCCTTCTACGGCCAGCTGGAGCGTCAGGGGCGGTCGCTCGAGCAGGTCTTCGTGCCCCCCACCCCCGGGGTCTCCCCCACGGCCGACGTGGAGGACACCGAGTCGTGACGACGGTCGGCCCAGCCCGGTGGGCCCTCGTGGCCCTCGCCCTGCCGCTCAGCTGCGGCAAGGTGCCCATCTACGACGTGGAGGCAGGCTTCGTCACGGCCGCCGCGTCGTGGTTCGAGGAGGAAGAGACCCTCTTCTTCTTCGCCGAGGTCCGGGCTGAGCAGGGGCTGGGCGACCCTAGCGTCATCGAGGTCACCTACACCACCGACAACGGCCGGGTTCCCTGGACCCCCATCGAGGACCTCCCCACCGTCCACACCCACGTGCCGGTGGACTGCGGCCTGAAGGGGCGATGCGCCTCCACCAGCCTCGCCGTCCCCCTCCAGCCGCGCGAGGTCGGCATCCGCCTGCGCTACCACGAAGACGGCGCCCTCGCCCTACGCGCCGGCACCACCCTCAACGTGGTCCGGGCGGGCCCTCCGCACGAGAGCCGCTCCATGGTGGTCTACGGCGTCTTCGACGAGACCAACCGGCGCCTCCAGTGGCGTGGTCGGCACCAGTTCCCCACCCTGCGCAACGAGCGGGCCTCGGAGCTCGGGCTGCGCCGCACCGTCGCCATCCGCGAGACCCGCTACGGCCAGGGCGACCCCACCGGCGGGGGCAACCCCTATGGCTACGGGGTCGACTGCCCGAACAGCTTCGACGACACCGACCTCGCCACGCTCCAGTTCGACGAGCGGGCCGCGTTTCACCCCGAGGCCATCCCCGAGGAGGCCTGGGGCGTGCCCACGATGTGCGCCAGCGCCACCGTGATGGACGCCACCGGCCCCTTCACCACCACGGCCTACAGCCGAAAGAACCCCGAGGTTCGCCCGGCCTTCCCGGAGCTGGTGAGCCCCGTGGAGCCCGCCACGCCCATCTCCTTCTTCCTCGCCCCCTGCCGGCGCACCATCGACGAAGGACACGCCGAGATGCAGCGGCAGCGCTTGTTCCTCGAGGGCCTGCCCACCACCTGCATCGATGACTGGCAGCAGCCCGGCTTCGTCGATGGCCTGGTCGCCACCTTCCGCGACGCCATCGAGGCCGAGCGCCCCAACGGCCGCGACATGGTGCTGAACATCGCCGTCCACCGCGACGACGAGGGCATGGTGGAGGCCGTCGAGGAGGCCCTGGCCCAGGTCGTGCCCCGCGAGCGCGAGCGCGCCTCGCCGCGGGTCGCCGGCACCTTCCTCTTCGACAGCGTGGAGCGGACCCTGCGCGACTCCGTGCTGGAGCAGACCACCCTGTGGTGCCCCGCCGCCCTCCTGCTCGACGACGGCTCCCTGCCCAACCTGTCCGAGCAGAGCTGCGTCCTCATCCCCGACATCCCCGAGCTCGTGCTGGGCCCGATCTCGTTCACGGCCTTGCCCATCCTCCCCACACGACAGGAGTACAACGAGTTCCTCGAGACCTACTCCAAGGGGCAGGCGGGGGAGGTCATCCAGCGGGAGTTCCTCGCGCCGGAGTTCGCCACGACCTCCGACACGGTCGACTTCGGTGACTTCGGCTCCATCACGTTCCTGAACGGCGAGTCCATCGACACCGAGCCCACCCACGCCTTCAGCTACTGCACCACCGACCAGCCCCCCGTAGTGGTGTTCCGCTCCGACATCACCACCCACCCCCGGTTTCAGGACCTCGCCGCTGCCCAGTGCGAGAGCCTGGGCCTACCACCGAGCCAGTGCGACATCGCATCGGCGGGGGTGCTCACCCTGGACTTCCTCCCCGAGTGGCACGCGACCACGGGAGAGACCCGCTACGAGCTCGGCCTGTTCTGGGATTTCCCGTTCCTCCTGCGCATGGAGTACGAGACCTTCGCCGCCGGCGCCGCCACGGACATCCTGATCCCCCCATCCGTCGCGTTCATTATCTATTCGGTGCTGGTGCCGGGCGCCTCGGTACCCGCGCTCTTCGCGGCCGGCATGATCCCGGGCATCCTGTTTGGCGCCATGTTCATGGGCGTTTGTTACTACGTCGGCAAATCCACCAAATGCGATCCGGGCGGCCGAAGAACGACCCTCAAGGAACTTGGCACTTCCTTTGTCGGCACGGCTCCTGCGCTCTTTATGCCCATCCTCATTCTCGGCGGCATTTTTACAGGCTGGGTGACGCCGACTGAAGCTGCTGCGCTTGCTGTTGTGTACGGTCTGTTTGTGACAACGGTGATTTACCGGGACT
>ENA-OWNT01002109-OWNT01002109.1-seawater-metagenome-genome-assembly--contig:-NODE-2109-length-21630-cov-4.191853_pt1 | contig 21630 bp, 17 predicted proteins | sample MGYA00238136_ERZ651165 | MGnify/ENA primary metagenome ERZ651165 (study PRJEB26861, sample SAMN08777766) | seawater metagenome | isolation source: coastal seawater | place: USA: Florida | collected...
TTCGTTCGTTCGTTCGTTCGTTCGTTCGTTCGTTCGTTCGTTCGTTCGTTCGTTCGTGCGCTCTCGTTCGTTCGTTCGTCCGCTGTCGTTCGTTCATTCATTCCATCGATCCATCAATCCATCGTTCGTTCGTTCGTTCGTTCTTTCCATCGATCCATCAATCCATCGTTCGTTCGTTCGTTCGTTCGTTCGTTCGTTCGGCCCATAGTTCGCCCGCTGTCGTTCGCCGCTCTCTCATGGCTCATTGCCGTCGTTGGTTGACCGGGTGAATGGCTGGTTGCTTGCAGTCGACTGCCCGTTGGTTGGTTGTTCATGGACTATCGATCGTCGTTGTTCGCTGTTGTTCATTCGATCGTTCGTTCGTTCGTTCGTTCGTGCGCTCGTTCGTTGATTTCTCATCGCTCTTCGCTCGCCGCTGCATCCTTCGTGAAGAGACGGAGAGGAGTCGGACACTGTTCGTTAGTTTGTTGTCGTCGGTCGCCGTTCGCCGTTCGTTCATTGCCCTGCCGTAGATTCTATTTATTTGTGGGGCGTTTTTATTTGTTTGTTTTTGTTGTTTTTTTTGGTGTTATACCTTCTTCCGCAAAGTCCCACTGTCGTCTCCAAAGAGTCTCTGCGTAACTTTTTTCCGTCGTCGACGCAGTGGCAGAACCACCGCCGCGATGCCTTCCTCTCGCTCGGTCGCAGTGGCGACGACCTGCCTGCTGTCGGCGACGCTGTCGCTGCACAGCGGCGTGGACGCCATGGCGCCGCCGGCGATGTGCGTCGACCAAATGAACGCACTGTGCAACGCGGACACGACTTGCGTCGACGAGGTGAAGCGCGACGGCGGATTGCTGCCTCTCATCGCGCTCTTCGACGGCGACGCGGACCCCGGGTCGCAGCCGGCGTGGCGGTGCTACTCGCCGTCGTCGCTCAACGCAGACCGCACGCGGTACGTCAACGGGACGCTGTACTGCTCCGACTCGAAGCAGCTCGAGGCCGTGCTCTCCGAATGCACGCAGACGACCGTCTTCCGCAGCGGCGACAACGACACGCACTGCTTCCGCATCCCCAACGTCCTCCAAGTCCCGTCCGCCGCGCAAAACGAGAAGCAAGCGCCGAAAGCTGCCGCGCAATCGGTGCTCCTCGCGTTCACGGAAGGACGCGAGCTGTCGTGCTCCGACAGCGGGCCGAAGTACATCGCGCTGCGGCGGTCGCTCGACGGCGGCGCGACATGGCTGCCGATGCAGTCTGTTGTGCGCGACCCCGCGGGCACGCTCGACGGCCTCAACCTCGGCACGAGCACGTACGACGCGCACACCGGTGAGGTGTTCGTGCACTACACCTTCTGTGCGCACGCGTGCAAGACGGCCGGGCTGTTCGTCGTGTCCTCCACGGACGCCGGCGCGACGTGGGGCGAGCCCGTCAACCTCACTGACACTGCCGTCGCTGCCGGGTGGGCCATGGTGAACCCCGGACCCGGCACGGGCGTCCAACTTGCATCCTCCTCCGGTGCGGCGACGTCGCGCAACGACGTCGCGGACTACGATGGCCGCCTCGTGGTGCCGTTTTGGGGGAAGCGTGTCGAGAACCCCACACTGGCGGAGGGTGGCGCGGCGGCGCTCTACTCCGACGACCACGGCAAGACGTGGACGTTCTCGAGCGAACCCTTCGTCGCCAATGCGGAAATGGGACCCAACGAATGCCAGCTCGCAGTGTACGTTTTCGTTGCGACGTGCTTGTATCGTGACGCGTTTGTCGAGCGTTCGCGCACCGTTTGCGCGCAACCGTTTTCTGGCGTGTGCGATGCTACTCGCTTGCTTGCGTGGCTATGCGCACTTTGATTGATGACTCCCCCGAAGCATACTGTTGAAATGTGTCCTTTGCTGTTGTTTGTTGCTCTCTCGTCTGTTTTAAAATTCGCAACCCGCACAGGCAGACGAATGGCTCGCTGCTGCTGAACATCCGCGACGCGTACCAGAGCAGCGGTTCATACGCGCGGATCCTGACGCGCAGCGATGACGGCGGCGACACTTGGAGCGCGCCGTGGCGCAACCCGACGCTGACGATGACGACGTGCCAGGGGTCGACGATCTCCTACGACGCTGTGGACCCCAACACCAACGAGACGCGCAAGCGGTTCCTGTTCAGCTCGCCGCTGGACATCCTGCAGCGCACCACCGGGTTCATTCGCGCGTCGGCCGACGACGGCGAGACGTTCTGGATCCAAAACCCGCGCATCGACGACCCCTCGAGCAATTACTCTGGCTTCGGATACTCCGGACTCGTCGACTTGGGTCCCGCCGACGCCAACGTCGACCCCAACGGCAGAGTTGGCATAGGCATCGACAGCGACAGCAACGTCGCAAAGTCCTCCGCGGCGGCACCGGGCACGGCGGGTTCTCGGCAGATCGGCATCATTTACGAGCCGGAAGCTCTCAATGCCATTGTGTTCAAAGTACAGATTGTGCCCCCGTGAACAACAAGTTGTCCGTGAGCGTTACCTGCAGCAGCGGGGAAGCGGCGAATGTCCAAGTCCCCCGCGGTGTGTCGTGAATACAAGAGTGCAACTGCACAGACATTGGAATCAAAGAAGCAAATACGAGGAGCACAAAAGTAATAAGGTTATTAGTCACGAACTATTCGCTTCTAACTAAGGCTGGCTGCGTTATCTGCCTGTCACGCGGATTCACGACGCAATGCGCACCCACGCGCCAACGCGCTCCAGCAACGGCAGCAGCTCGAACGAGCGCACCTGGACGGAGTCGCCGCCGTCGCCATGACGCGTGACGATGCACACGTCGTACCTGCGCAGCGCTTTGGTCTTTTGCGCGTGGCAGAAGATGATTTCGTTGACGGAGACCTTGAAGGATGTGTGGTGGCCTTGTGCCGACTTCACCTCGACGTAGCGCACCTGGTCCGCCGTGCGCACGACAAGGTCGTACGGCATGCCGCTCTCACCGTCAGCGTTGACCCACTCCACGGAAGAAGACGAGTGTTGCAGCTTCTGTTGCAGCGCAAGGAACGCGACGCGTTCCGCGTGCCACGCGTTCTTGCGGACTTGCACCTGTTCCGCCTGCGAGAGCGTCGAGAAGTCGAGCTGGTGCTCGAGCCAAAGGCATTGCTTCGCGAGGTCCGCCACCGCCACGTTCTCCATCTCCACGACGACGGTGTGTGAGTTTGCATACGGTTGCGACACTTGAGGGTGTCCCGCGTGCACCGCCGCTTGTCCTTGTCTGCGCGATGTCGGCGGGGATGACTCGTTGAGTACTACGGTCGGAACCACCGCATCGTCGCTTTGCGGCAGGACTGATGGATGCGCGGATGCCTCGCTGTCTTGTGCAGATGCCGTGCCGTCTTGAGCAGGTGCCTTGCCGTCTTGCGCAGATGCCTTGCTGTCTTGTGGAGATGTTTTGCCGTCTTCTGCAGATGCCTTGCCGCCTTCTGCAGATGCGACATTTGGCGGGGGGATGTCGGTGGCGCTGGACTTCGACGGCGATGGGCCTGATGCCCCGTTGGCGTTGGAGTTGGATGTGGAGTTGGATGTGGAGCTGGCATTGGCAGTAGAGCTGGGTCTCGTTCCTTTGGCGTTGGAGTTGGCACTGGAATTGGCACTGGAGTTGGCACTGGAGTTGGCATTGGAGCTGGCGGCATTTGCTGTAGCGTGGGCTTTGTCGTTGGCGTTGCCGTTTGTGCTACCGCTCTTGGCGTTGGCGTGGGGATTGTTACCGCTGGCATCGACGTTGTCTTTGGAATTGGCATTTTTGACGTTGCCGCTGCCAACCTTCGGGCCGGATTCCGCGCGCTTCACGTCCTCGACGGACACCCCTTCTAACGACGCGTGCACTTCGGCATCTGACGCTTTGATGCGGTCCGCGTTGGGCTTCGTGGCCGCTGTTTTGTTGCCGCGGCGCTTGAAGCTGTGGATCCAGGCCCCAGCGTCCGGTGCCTTGTCGTCGTCTGTGGTAGATTTTGGCTTCGGCGCCGGCATTTTTGCGAACTTCTCCATGAACGTACTCGCGTCGTGGTCCGCTGTAGTGTCGATGCTGACGCCGGCCAGCAAGTTCTCTGGGTCGACGTCCTGGGAATGTTCGTCTTCAGAGTCACTCTCCGTGCTGCTGTCCTCTTCCTCTTCGTCGTCGGACAGCTCTGGCGTAAACCATAGGTCGGAAGACTTGCGGAGCAGGTCCTCGAGGTCGGCTTCCATGGAGGCCTGCAGGATCCCAGTGAGCTTGCCGAATTCGGACCACGTCCGCGCATGCGCCGGCGTCGGCAGCAATGCCGCCAACATTTGCTCAACCATGCGTGGAACCAAACCCTCGTCGCCCTGTTGAAACTCGAGCTGCGGCTCTGCTGCCGAATCGGCGACCGTGTCGGCGGAGCCGGAGTCATTGCTGCAGCGCATCGCTACGTGGAGAATTACCTCATGTTCAGCGCCTTTGGCGGCCTCCGCCCAGCACGACAGGTACTCTTTGCTCGAACAGTATGTGCGTACGGCGCCGTCGCCATCGCTGGCCTTGTCATCAACATCGGCATTCACATTGTCGCTAATCGTCGCAGGTATCGACAACTGGAAGTGGTGCTCGATGGTATCCGCTATCACAACACGCAGCCCTCGGAGGCGCGCGATGATTGCAGGTTCTGGCGAGGACTTCGAGTTCGTCTCAGAGGCTGCCGATGCGTTTTCAGAAGCAGTGCGCGAAGCGGTTTTTGCGGCTTTGTCGGCATCATCGAATAAACGTTGCACCTGCTTCAACAACCGCTGGTTGCTGCGCTTCAAGCGCTGCTGGAGCACGATTTGGAACTTGCGCACAAATATACTGACCTTCTCCTCCAGCACTGATATGGCATGCCGCGTCTGCACGCTGAGGCCGTTGGTGTCGCTGGCGCCTTCGTAAACGTCAACGGGGCGCACGACTTCATCGAGACCAGGGTAGCCAAGCGACAGGTCCTCGATGTGGAGGCGACTGTACGACGGGCGAAGCTGCGGGTGTGCGAACTGGATGCCGTCAACGTTCCGGAAGCGGTTGCTGATGCGATCCCTCTCAATGGCTTCCTTGGTCTTTGCAGGAGAATACGACACCGGCTCGGACATACCACCAAACATGTGCCCCGTCGCGCGATCTAATTGCAGTCTTTGGAACTTTCCATCGACCGTTGGCAAGTAAGGCTGCTGCTCGACGAACATGTCCTGGTGCTGTTCCGCAGCAAGCTGCACGATCTCGCAGTAACTCCGGAAGTTGTGGCGACCTTTGTTTTGCTCGTTCTTGCTGAACCCGTCCCCCTGCGCGAACTTGAAGAAGTCGTTCTTGCGACGCCCTGCGGTCGTTAAGAGGTTTATGCGAATTGCGTCGAGACATTTCGTTGTGGTGTCGGGCGAGGGACTAGATGCCACTTTCATGGCTGTGAAGAGAAAGCCAGGCGAAGAAAACGCATCACCATACACGGGTGCGAGAAGGTGCCGTGGTATATTGGCCGCTTCGAATTCATCTGCCTTGAGGCTGCATTTCCTGAATACTTTGAGGATACCACTCTCGTCTGACATCACGCAGTCTCGCGCGGCCACGAAGTGGCCCTCGATGACTGTGTTCGCGTCACGGGGATCTTCTTTCGGGACCCAAATCGCGAGTCGGAGCTCTTGGCGGTGGCCAACGGAAACAGGGTCGCAGAAAAACGTTTCAATGTCGCGGCCAACTCTGTGAGCGTGCCGGTCGTAGTGGTAGTGCAGAAACTTGTACACCGCCGTCATGTGTTTCTTCGTTGTGCGGAAGCCGTCGTTGCGAGCATCGCGGGCCCATCGCGAAAGTAGCGACAGCATTTCTGGCACGTCAATGCCACGCTTGATGCCGACAATCTCGGCGAGCGACTTGTTGACAGAAATGCCTTGTCGCAGCAAAGGAACAAAGGCCTTTGTGGTGCTGGTGGCCCGCTTCGTCTGCCGTTGAGAGCGCATTCGTTGCATGTCGTTGGGCTTCGTGCATGTGATAACGGCGAGCTGCTTAATTTTTGACTCTGCACCCGACAAGTCGAAGACTTCCGTCGGTCGCAGCAGGTCAACAAACTCTGCACTTTTGCTGGCAATAGGGTCCGCTGCATGCGACGCGGTCACAGGAACCCAATACATGTTGCGAAGCTGTTGCACGGCCAGCGAAAAAATGTTTTGTCGCGCTTCTTTGCCGCTGTTCCCGCCCGGGAGCAGGGTGGACGTTGTGCCCTTAATAAGCTCCTTAGAGATGTTCTGTAGCGCAGGGACGAGCACGTCTGCGATGTACTTCGCGTCTGCTGCACGGACACGGGTGCAGTCGGTGAATTCACAAAGTTCCGGGATGTAAAAGTTTTCCTCGTCCGATGCTGCTCGGCGCAGCAAGGGCTGCTTTGCTGGCTCATCCAACGAATCTGCCGATATTTTGTAACGCATCTCATAAAAGTCCAGCAGGCTCACAGTTCTGCCCTGCAAGACCAGCGTCTGTGTTGCCGCCGAGCCGGCCTGAAACCCAATGCCGCTGATCAAGACTTGCGGCAGCCCGTCTCGATGAATAGGCTGCACGAATCGATTTCGCAGCTCACTGTCCAACACCAGCTCCCACCGCTCTTGTCCGGCGGCCTGCAAGTAGCTCTTCGGGAGTGCTCGCACGCGCTTGATCCAATGCCACACGTTCTCGCGCGGCAGGGGTTTCCACGGTTGCATTGCGGAAGATGCGGTGTCCGGCGTTGGATATCTCACCGCAAATGCCTGGCGGACTTTAACGCCGACTACAACGCCGCCGGCCCGCGATCGCAACAGCTGCGACGTGCTGGCTCCGTTGTTCCACTTCGACAAGATCTTGGAGGACATGCCTGCGGGCGGAGCAGTGACGACGGGTGCGCATGCATGCCCAGCAAGCAGCTGCACAACGCGCGCAAACTCGTTGTTGAGGAACGCTGTGTGGTCCAGAACAGTGTAGCACGGCGGCGGCGAAAGAATGCCCTCGAATGCGTCGTGCCACGGCTTCGTCGTGACAGCCGTGCGAAGCGCCCAATCGCCGGAAGCTTGCGAGTCCACCTGCAGTTGCTCCTCCGACCTTAGTTCAAATCCGCGCACCACACCCTGCGTGGTCAAGAATGCAGTCATCTCTTTCGCGTGCTTCCCGGTGTAAAAATCGGAATGAAGGACATTCCAGCCCAGCGGATGACGCTGCGTCTTGTTCTTGAACACCGAAGGGGGCAGCGTCAACGCATTCGAAATGCCCTTCTCATTGCCGTCGAAGTGAATTCTATTCGATGGCTGGAGTCGTATCCTGACCCCAGCTTGCGTGACGACGACGGGGCCCAGGTGCTGCAACTGTAGCCGCATTATCGCGAAGGGGGCCTCGTGAGAATGGGCGCAAATGAACCTGAGACAGTCTACCCAAAGAAGACGCTCGTCTGCGCCACAAACATCATCGTCTTCAGTCACCACGGCATCGCTGTACTTCGGCAAGATGAGCTGCTTAATTACAGTGATCGGTGCCAGCGGTTTGATCTTCAGAAACACAGAGAATAGGTCGTCGAGGCGTGTCTGCAGCACACGGAGCAAAATAACAATGTCAAACTGAAGGCTCGCAGCAAAGTCGCTGCAAATGCGAGCCAGGATGCAGACGCGGCACGCACCTGTTCGTCACGACTGAACGCAGCATCCGTGCGGCGTACATCCACGCAAAACAGGGCGCTGGTGAACTTGTACTGTTGCAGTTCAGGCGCCAGTTTGGCGGCGGGTAAGTACAGCTGCGGGTGCGATGGAGCGAGGAGAGTCGACTCCTTGCCCACGCAACTTTTTGCTGGGATGCACGGCACATTCTGCAGACGCTCAAAAGTTTCGCGCAACTTGGCGTCAATGCCCATGCTCTCTTTGCGCGCAAGGCTGTCGAAGAGAAGCAAGCACTTGCGTATCCACTTCGACAGTGTGGCCCTGGGGACACTGTTCGGTGCTGCTTGCCAGCCCGAGCAAATGTACTCCATGACGGCCACGAGGTGTCGCGTGCCAAACTCCTGCACTTGCAAACACTCCAGCGGCGCTTTGGGAGTGCTCTGTGCGAACTCGTCCTGCAAAAAGTACTCTTCGCGCGCCTCGAGTAGCAGCGCCGGCGGGACTAGCTCCGCAATCTGCGTAGCGAACGCCCGCGGCACGGAAACTGCCTTCGCTGGAACAACGAGGCCCAGCTCTTCAGGGAGAGACTTGCCATTCTGGTAGCACGACAAGACGGCCTCAACAACGCCGGTGCTGGGTTCACCCGTCTCTCCAACAGGCCGCCGGATTGGGCAGATCGCCTCGTACTGCAGACGCTGCGTGATATCGCGAGCGGCATCGTGGAACAATTCGTACACTTGGTTCTCGTTCGGAATCGCAGACACGTACGCTGACATGTTGCGGCAGACCTTTTCGGGCGCGATGTGAGCCCCGCAAAATGCGTGCTTCGCGTCAATGAATACTTGTGGTACGAGGCTCACGAGCCACAGGTTCCAGTCGTCGGTGACCTCAATGTTTTCGCGCGACGGTGGCGTCACCCAATCCGCTTGCAACGCAAAGCGCAAGCTGTATCGCCGTACCGGCAAAAACGCAAACACCAGCTGAATCGGCAGCTTCTCAAGCGCGCGACGTCTTGCACCGTAGACAGCGGCAGCCGGAACGTTGGCATCCGCGCCATTGGAGGCCAGCACCGCAGCGTCGAGGCTGTCGAAGTCAATCACGGGGAACGCCAATGAGATGGTGGTTTCCTTCACCGCGAAATCGATGCGCTTGCGCGTCCCAGGGTTGAAGGTACGCTCGACCTTGATAAAGTTGAACACCTTTTCCGAGCAATGTTCCGCCTTCGAAGACGAAGAATGATGGCTGAACTTGGTCACCTTGACGTCGAGGGCCACCTGCCTCACGATGGGAACTAGAACACGCATTCACATTGCGTTACAAACGTCGATTACAACACAAGGAAGACCGAAAGGTGACAGATTGCAGTGCGAGGCTTGACGTACCGGTTGCCTCCGAAACGCCAAGATCGCTTTCACTCAAACTGGTGCACTGCTGCACATCGACATCCTCCGTGGTCTTTGACAGCACCTTGCGTTGCTTGAGGAAGCTGTTGTCGAGGATGATGGTCTCCAACGTCCCCAGAAATAAGAGGACATAATCCATATCCATGCAACGGCGGAAGAGTTGCATGCGCTTTCGAAGGGAATCGTCGTCCGTCTTGAGCTTGAGCAGCAACGAAGTCTCGAAGTGCTTATCGTGCCAAGGAGAAGCTATAGAGCCGCGGAGAGCGTCAATGCGGAGGTCGTTTTCAAGCCATGTCGGCATCACCATTCCAAGCTGATGCTTCGTGGTGTCGAAGTAGAAATGATACCCGCGGCTGTGAACCTGTGCTTGGTACGCAACGTTGAAGATGGCTTTGAAGCCCAAACCCTTTTGGCCAACCTACGAAATATCCAATAGCACAACAAGCAGCAAGCTTAGGGATACATTGTCCAAACCAGGGCTGATAGCCGTCGCCGGATGACTCACCTTGCCCTCCATTCCGAGCTTTTCGCTTCTGGTGATGTCGCAAATGTCGGACACGTTCTGGGGGCAGAAGCCGACCTCGTTGCAGTGGACAGCGACCTCTTCCTTCGTGAACTGCATATACAACGTCGGCGACACGCCCGTCTCGTAGCGGCAGTCGTTGCTGTTTTGAATCAACTCCAGCATGAAGTGCGCGGAGTCTTTGTACAACTTCGACGCAACCGGCAGAAGACGCTGCACCATAACGTGTATATGCGTGCCCTCGCTTCCGAGGTATCGCTCCTCGCGGAGTTGCTGGATGTGACGCCACTGCGGAGTCATGCTTGTCGCGGTGGCGATAGCTTCATCTTCCGTGGCGCCTTGCATGTCGCTACCGTCGTTCGTGCCATCTTCCACACCTTCATTGCCGTTGGCAGAACCACTCTCCATCATTGTGCGGTCGTTTTCGTCCTTGCTGTCGTCTCCGTTGTCGTCCTCGTTGCGCTGGGCGGACTCCTTGCTTTCCTTCGACGTGTCGAACTCGGGAGGAGCTCGAGTGGTATCTTCGCTAGTGATGTCAGAATGACCCTGGACCGAGGGCACCATCACGGTGGCCCCACCGGGACTCTGCAGTCCAATGGCAACTGTTGGAGGGCGTCGCGTTGACCACTGCGCGATTGCTTGAAAGGCTCGGCCTAAGTCGATACGTTTCCACGCATCTCGTTCGAAGCAAACTCCAAGTCGTTGCAGAATAACCACGGGGTGCGCCGTCGCAGTTGGTGAATCCAGTGCACGGAACATGCCGCACATCGCCAAGGGGCAGTGCAGTGCGGCGCGCAGCAACACGTGCTCTGCAAACGCGGAGTGCTCATCAGCGTCGCTAGAATTGAGCTGCGAGCCACAGACATCGTCACAAACCAGCTGCAGCGTGTCCACAATCATTTCGCTGCAAGCCACGCGAAGAACTGGTGGGAGCAAGCAGAGGAGGTGCAGGAACACTCCGGCGGCGATTTCCGCACGTGGACTGTATTCGAACAGCGGCACGTCATCCCACTCTTCTGCACCTGCACCCGATGCTGTAGGGATCCGCGCTTCTTCGAAGTAGTCGCGATAAGGGCCCGACGTGTACCCAATTGTGGTCGACAGCGTCCCGCGACTGGCAGAAATCTGCGCAAGCGTGAACTGCGTGACGCCGCCATGCAGCGCGTCCTGCAATGATTCGTCTCCTCGTGCAGCACATTGCTTCGCGAGAAGAGACTGGTTGTCCACGGCAGCAGCGGTGAGGATACTCGCAACAGCATCAGCTGAACCACGTGCCATTGCCTGACGGAGTCGACGATGGAGCGCAGTTTCCGCGTTGCCAGTGAATTGCTGCCGACGGATGGCGGCGTGGTGGTAGAATTGGTGGTGCGTGACTTCCACAACAGCGCCGCCAACGGTTGCGGCGGCATCTCCACCCGACTGCGTCATTGCCACGCGGAAGCGGTCATTGACAGGAATCAACGGCGCTTCTGCACCAGCAACGTTGCTCGCCAGAATGCCAATGTCAACTCCGGATGTTCCGGTGGTGGGTCGCGCTTTGCTCGCGTCTGCTCTGTCGATGTCTGTGCCTTGTTCGTCATCATCGTAGCCACCGTTGTGGTCCAGAGTTGACAGACGGCGCAGAAGATCGAGGGAGGCATCGGCGTGTGCGCTGTCCGTAGTTGCGAACAACGGAACGAGTTGGGCCGCACATGATGTTGCTACCGATGCAGCATTGGATGTCGCCGAAGCGTCAGAGCGCGGTGGCTGCTGGTTGGCACACTCCACATACGCCTGCAGAGTTTTCTGGTCTACGCACGCGATACCATATTGGAATCGAAGGCAGGCCATGATGACCGTGGCGTCGTGCTGGCTGCGCGCTGGGTTGCCGGCGCGAGACTTTCCGTGCTGGTTGTTGAGGCATGCTTGAATGAATGATTCTGTTTGTGGCAATGGACGATGCAAAGCAAAAGAAAACTGATTGACACATCGTGGAGAATTCGGACACAACAGCGATGACAAAATCGCGACCGCGCAACACAGGCAAACAATTGTGGGCAACTTACGGAGCGTGTCCGTGCGAACGTCGAGCCCCTTGCGGTGCCGAATCTGTTCCTGCAAGGCCTGCAGCAGCTGCGCACCCTGATCTACGGGGCGCCCGTGAGACGGGGCAAGCAGCGACTTCGACCCCAACAGCGACGCCAGCTGCTCTGACTCCGTAGCCATGGTGTCGACAAATTGCAGAAAGGAATGGCCTTGTGGGTGCCACTCATCGAAAGAACGTCCGTCAGTAATCTGGAGGCAAGCTTCCTCGAGCCGTCGAAGCAAGTGGAGGCCACTGCCATCACGATGCATTGTCACACACAGCAGAGACGTCTATCGATCAATACACTGCACCAGGGGAATACACGGCAACGCGGCAACACGGACAGGAAGCCCAGACACAGCCCACACGGCGCGCGCAGTCACTTGAATTTACCTGATGTTGCTGTTGTCGTTGTTGTTCGAGTCTCGGCCGCGCACTAACTCGTCGGCCGTGTTCAAAACATGGATCCTCATTTTCTCGAGCCAGCGCTCTGACTCGTCAGGGTTCGATGCCCCCGATCCGGTGCTCCGGTGAGCAGCCGCGTCGTCGGTGCGGTCGACGTCGGCAATGAAACGCTTGTTCGTGGCTCCCTCTTCGACAATGTAGAAAGACTGCAGAAACTTGGTCTTCATGAACTCCATGAAGGGCGTTCGGACGACCATGAGCTTGGAGAAATCGTCCACTGAGTATTCATCCATGAGCACCCCCTGAATCTCCTGAAGCTTGTCCAGGAAGTCCGCCAGCGAGATGGCTTGCGGCGACTCTAAAAAGTCACACATCAAGCGCTTTGCGTGGGCGCGGACCAAGCGTTGTGTGGGCACCGCATCGAGGGTCGAGAGGTATTGCTGCGGGTCCTCCCCGCGGAGCAAGTCGACCACGAGCGTGAAGGTGGCCTGCAACACCACAGCGGCGAACACATTTCAGCGCGAATGGAAAGCTGTGCGGCACGCAAGCCGCGGGACGCAAGCCAGGACTTCTGTAGGAGCGAGACGCACCCGCAGCAGTACTTTGGCTTCTCGGTTCTCGTTCGATTTCGAGATCTTGTAGGCTTTGAGCACTGTTAATGATGGCATCGTGAAAATGGCGAAAACAAAAAAAACACAAAATGTATTTGAGCATCGAGAGAAACGGCGGCTTCATCGGCAGAAGAGGTGAATACGTACGGGAGTCAACACCGACGGTGTTGGCACGCATGAGCAGGGTCTTTGCCGCGGCAAACATCCGATCCTTAGTGGCGTTGCCGCGCTCGCGGATAGTTTTGCGGACCTCTTTCACGAAAGCCTGGGCTTCCTTGTTGACCTCGCGCTGCAACACGTTCTTGGCGGCAGATGTGGCATTGGCGTCAATCTGCTTGGTGCGGGACAGCACGGAGAATATTCCTGTGTACCAACCGCGGTGCCTCATGGATACCGGAACTGCAGTCTTGTCGGGGAAGCCGGCTTTGTCGGCCAAAAACGCGAGGAACGCGTCGTTCACCTCACCTTGCTGCGCACGGTGATTGTCAGCGTTGTGGCGCCACAGCTGCGGCTGCTGTCGCCGCGTTTGGTCGTGGAACTCCTTCATGTACACGTAAAGATCGCTCAGAGTGGCGGACCACATCACACGGTCGCCCCTGTTCTTCTGTTTCTTACGTTTCTTCTTCTTTGGAGTCTTCGTATTTGTCGTGGTCTCTGAGTCCTGCTTGCTGCCGCCTCCCGTTGGAGCGCTAGCAGCTCCGTTGCCGTTGCCGTTGCCATTGCCGTTGCCGTTGCCGTTGCCGTTGCCGTTGCCGTTGCCGTCGCCGTTGTCGTCGCCTCCGCCGCCACCGCTAGCGTTGGGGTTGGCCACCCACCATTGGCCCGGCAGGAAGCCATCGTCGAGGACCACAGCTTCAAAGGTCCCCACCTTGAGGTCTTCAAAGTGTTTCACTTTCTTCAAGGTGCAGAGCCGGCGGAGCAGCTCTGCCGGTGTGAGGACGCTCGCCACGAGCTTGATGATGGCGAGGTCGGAGCTGAGTCGCCGGAGCACCTTCTGCGCGTGCTCGTAGGCAGGGAACTGATACCAGTCTGAGATGCGGGTCCCGTCAGTGCCTTTTTTCAGACGTGCGAAGAGCTCCCGCGACTTGGCGCACTTGAAGTGCTGCAGAGTAGCCTTCACCAAGAGGGCCAGCGATACCTTGCCCTGCTCGTGGAGCGCCGCCCGCGCTTGCTTGATCACCTTGTCCACGCTCGCGGGTTCGATGTCACCACCACCACCGCCCTTGCCATAGCCGTTGCCTTTGCTGTTGCCATTACCGTGGTGGCCGTGGTTACCGCCGCCACCGCCGTAGTGGTTGTTGTTGACGCGATTCTTGGCCTTGCTCGTTGAAACGGGTGTCGTATGAGAGCGAATTGGGGTTGGCCCGCTGCGAATTGGGGTTGGCCCGCTGCGAGTTGGGGTTGGCTTGTTGCGAATTGGCGTCGGCTGTCCTTTGGCCGTCGCGGCGGCGAAAGAGGCCTTCGCAGCGCCGCTGGACGGTTTGACGCCTCCCGAGGCTGCTAGAACGACTTTGGGGCCACGCTTGCCGCCACCACGTCGACCCATGGTGATGGCGAAAGAAGCTGTGTGCAAGAAGTGTGCAAGAAGTCAAGTGCCTCGCTGACTTCGTCCGTGCTGATGCTTCGGCGCCGCTTTTTTGTGCGTGGGTTTTTTTATTCGGGCTTTTTGTTTTGTTCAATGTCGTCTGCGGAACCAACAGTTGATTCACCCCAATGCACGTCGTCATGTCACAAGTGGGCGTGGTAGTCGCCGAGAAGTCGACAGGTAGCCGCCGAATGCCGAATGCTCACCCGGCGTGATGTATGTCGAGAGGCAAGCAGTGCCGACTTCGAGTTCTTTACGATGTCGAAGCCAATAATCCATATCACGTACTTCCCAGCATCAATCAACCAACTGTCTACCAAGCAATCAACCGCTACTTTGGCCTTCATTCGTCGCCACTTGTCACGGTCAACGCCGTAGTTGTGGTCATTATCTATCTATCTACCTGCATCGTGATTCAAGAGCGATCAAACTACCACAAGCCCACCTTCAACCTCCGTAACGCCCAAGACTAATCCAGCACCAGAGCGTCTCCTCTCCAAAGCCACCGCGGCGAACATGCACACGTCGTGATGTATGTGCGTGGCAGTAAGTGACTCAAAATGCCACCGCCGTCCTCACCTCCCAACTTCCCACGGCCACGTTCCACGAGGCCAACCACCGCCACCGCGACCTCCAAACGCCCATTCCACGACGACGACGACGGCGCCCCACAACAACGAGCAACAGCCACCACCACCACCACCACCACCGCGTCCAAAGGTAGGTTGTCGTCGTCTGCTGATGGCCGTTCGCCATCACTCTCGACGGCGTCACTTCAAAGGCTTCGTTCGTCGTTCGTTGGTTCCTCGGTTCGTTCGCTTCGTTCGCTCGCTCGCTCGTTGTTGACTTCGTGCGTGCGTGCGTTCGTTTGTTTGTTCGCTTCGTTCGTTCGCTTCGCGTCGTTCGTTGTTCGGACGCGCTCGCTTGCTCGTCGACCAAGATCGATCGACTCGACTCGACGATGACCAACCCGTCGCTGCTGCACTGCTGGCAAGTCACTCTCTTGACCGCGTCGCTTCCTTTGATTGCGTGGGGAGGGACCTCCGCATGACTGACGCACTGTGGACTGACTTGACTGTGGAGGAGCACACACACACGGAGCAGTGCGGAAGGAAGGAAGATCGTCGCCCCTCCGCACGTCGACGTCGTGTAATTACACGTTGTCGTTGTGTCGGTGTGTAATTACACAGTGACAGTGTGTAATTGCATGCTCACGCTGTGTAATTGCACGCTCATTCCTCCACAACCCACTCAGCTCAAGCGATGCCATCCTCACGCTGCTTCTACACCGCTACCATGCGTACTGTGTACAACGCTATTTACAGTAAAAGTACGCAGTTTTCTGCTGTACTCGCAGTACAACCGCCTTCATGCAGTGAGTGAGAACCGTGTACTCAAGTACAACAATGAGTCCATACGGTACTGTGTACTGTGTGAACCTGCATTGTTGCAGGCTCTTGGAGTTGCAGTTTGGCGTTCGGCGTTCGTTTGGAGTTTGGCTTTTCGGCTTTTCAGTTCTTCTCTTCTTCTCTTCGCCTATCTACAGCGTTCGATTTTACGTTTAATGCAATTGAATAATGGTTACTGTGTAGAGGCGTTAATTTTAACAAAGCTGCGGTTATGCGGTACATTAAAATATGAACAGCAACTGTGCAGTAGTAAGGAAGAAATAACGGATTTGTGCATTTTGAGGGTCGTTGCCTGATTTATTTATTCGCAGTCAGTGGCATTCATTCGGCGACTGACGTTACGTTCGTTGACTTCGTTCGTTGACTTCGTTGACTTTGTTGACTTCGTTGACTTCGTTGACTTCGTTGACTTCGTTGACTTCGTTGACTTCGTTGACTTCGTTCATTCGTTCATTCGTTCGTTCGTTCGCTTCCTTCGTTCGCTTCCTTCGCTTCGTTCGCTTCGTCCATCCATTCGTTCGTTCGCTTCGTTCGCTTCGTCCATCCATTCGTTCGTTCGCTTCGTTCGCTTCGTCCATCCATTCGTTCCTTCGCTTCGTTCGCTTCGTTCGTTCGTTCCATCGCTTCACTCCCACCGCAATGGCGGCGACGACGACGCCGTTTCTCCATTGACCCATTGGTGTCGTCCTTTACCCACTGCCATTGTTGTCGTCGTGTCGTCGTGTCGTCGTCGTGTTGCTGTACGCCTTCTCTACGTTCGATTGCTTGACTTGCGACGTTCGTTGTTTGACCGCCTCCGTGTCGGGTGCGAGTTGGGAGTTTATTTGTGGGAGCGTCGTCGCGTGGCTGCGTGCGCCGTTGTGTTGTGTTGTGTTGTACTGTGATTTGATTGTGTCGCCGTGTCGTCGTAGGCTGTCGGGGGTGCTTGACGGCAAAGACAACATTATTATTGTGCGTCTGTTTTGTGCTTTCGATTGCATTTTGCGGTTTGCCTTTTGTTGCTTTGTTTTGTGGGACGGACGACCGAGCCACACGACCGCCTTGCTCTGTGTCGCATCGCAAAGGAACGCGCTGCACCCACCCATCAGAGGCAAATTGCAAGCAGTTGTGCTTCTCTTACTTTAGATTCTAGGTTTCCTGACACCATGTCTGAACTCGCATTCTTGAACACGCCCAAGGTCTCCGCCATGAGAGAGATGGAGGACGACGACCAACTCGCGTGCACCAACTTTTCCCCGCTGACCAGCAGGTTCCTCCTGCCGAACGTCGCCAACCCCGCCAAGTACTGCGAGGACAACCTGTGCCCGCGATACCAGGACCACGGCCAGCAAATCAAGTTCGCTAAGGGAACCACGACCCTCGGCTTCATCTTCCAGGGCGGTGTGCTCATCTCCGTCGATTCCCGCTCCACGCAGGGACCCTACATTGCGTCGCAGAGTGTCAAGAAAGTCATCGAGATCAACCCCTACCTCCTGGGCACCATGGCTGGTGGCGCCGCCGACTGCTCGTTCTGGGAGCGCAACCTCGGCATGCAGTGCCGGTTGTACGAGCTGCAAAACAAAAAGCGCATTTCCGTGCGGGCCGCGTCGAAGTCGCTCCACAACACCCTCTACAGTTACAAAGGCTATGGTTTGTCGTGCGGCACCATGATTGCAGGGTGGGACGACGGCAAGGATGAGGGCGAGTTGTACTACGTCGACAGCGACGGCACTCGCCTGCAGGCGTACAAGGGCATGCCTCGGTTTTCGGTCGGCTCTGGCTCCACTTATGCCTACGGTGTGTTGGACTCCAACTACCGATGGGACATGACTGACGAAGAAGCCATCGAATTGGGCCGCATGGCAATCTACCACGCCACCCACCGTGACGCTTACTCCGGCGGCTTCAACAATGTGTACCTCGTAAAGCAGAATGGGTGGACGCAGATCCACCACACTGACGTCAAGGAGCTGCATGAGCTGTAAGTGCGGCTTCCGTGCTCTTTTGATTCATCCTTTTTTCGCAAGATTGTTCTGACTCATTGCTGACGTTCTGCGTGCTTGCGTGTGTTCGTGTGTCATCTTGGCGTAACATCACAGGTATGGTCAAGGACGGCGCTCATCGTGATCATTGTAGTTTGAAGAACAATATGCTTTGAAATAGATTCCCGACATAGCCTTCGTTTCGTAACAATCGTCGACACAGACACCGCGCAGTTCGTCGTTCGGTCGTGGTCGCTTTCGAATTTTACGTAACATTTTATCGTAGTTTTTTTACACTTTCGCAATTCTTTCTTTGACGGAACAATGTCCGCCGTTGGTCATTGCCCGCTTCCGGCTTCGCTTACTTTGAGTCCTTGGACTCGGCATCTTCTTTGGGCGCGGACGCCGACTCCTTGGAGTCCTTCGGTTCTGACTCTGTCTTGGGGGTCTCATCGGGCTGCGCTTTGTCCTCGCCGCTGCGCTTTCCATTGTTGCCGCTTTGGGCGTCGGTGTCTGTGCCATCGGTATCGGACTTCACGTGCGGCTCTTTCGCTACACTCTTGGTGCTTGCTTCAGCATCTGCTGTATTCTTGGTACCTGCGTCGGAATCAGTCGCACTCTTGGTGCTGGCGTCACCAGACACCGCGCCGTCATTGCTCGCCGCTTCACTTGTCGTTGTCGTAGCTTCGGACGGCGCGGAATCCTGCTTCGAAGCGTTGGTTTTTTCCGTTGCTTCAGAACTGGCAGTTGCAGTGGGCTTTGCGCTCGAAGTGGAGGCGGCATCTGCCGCTGCAGACGTCGCGGCATTAGCTGCATCACTGGTCTCCTTTGTCGAAGGGTCAGCGCCTTCAGCTGCAGCATCGCCAAGGCGCGCCTTCTTCTTCGCTGCTTCAGCTTGCTCTAACTGCTTCTGGCGCTCGCGGATCTTGCGTTGGTGCTGCTCGCGAGCCTGCGTGGAGTGGACGGTGTTACAATTGATCACGGAGGACTGGCGAACAACGGGCTCCACCTACCGCCTTCATAGCTTTGATTTTGGCTTCTCGCTTCTTGCGATTAGCGCTGCGCCTGGTAGCAAACACCGTGTTGACCACTTCCATCTGCTGCAGCAGCGTTTGCGCAACGAAGCTTCGGTTGCGGTTGTGCTCCAGGTTTCGAATGCCGCGAATCTACGCGAGGTCCCCAAAACGTGGATTCAATGAGTGAGAAATGAATACTCGTGGCCACAATCGCACGTGGAGGGTGAGTACACAACGCACCTTGTTTTGCTTAAACCTCCATTCGCTCTGTTTGCGTCGAACTGGCAAGCAGATTTTACAGTTGTAGGCCTTGCACCTGGCAGGTACACGAATAACACCAGCGAGTCAGCGAATCAAATAGCTGGTGCCTGTTGTATCTCCCCCACAAAAACACGGCAAGTGCACGGCCACACCAACCTCGTGAAGTGATCGAACGTCTCCTGCGACGACAGGCAGTGCGGGTACTTGCAGTTGCGATTCTTGCAGTGGCTCATGTGATTCCATAACTTCTTGACCTGCAAAGAAAGAAGAACATAATGCCAAGGCGTGAAGAACGAGACGACCAAAAGCGTCTCGACGATACAATTGCAGGTGCCACCACGCAGTGTTGCCTGCGTTGTGCAACTGTCGGTGACGTGATCCGGGACAGGAGTGTTGACGTACCAGTGGGCATTGCGGCACCTGCGGGCACTTAGCCGCAGTGTTCTTGCACGTGTTGGCGTGGAACAGCAGCACGAGGCAGTCCTGCTGCATTCGAAGACGCCTGCGAGCGCTTCGCATCATGATGTACTGCGAAGCCTCCGTGATCTTCTCCCCGAGATTGCTCAGGTCAAGATACTGCTCGCGAGTCTTGGTATGCTGGTACAGCTGCGCTTCGATCTGCACCGCAGACAGCCGCAGTTGCTTCTTCCACTCCTCGTCGCTGTACTTGGACGCCCGCTCCGGCTTCTTGTTGATGATGTGTTTCAAGATGGCTTTAGCGACGTTGTACCTACAGCAATGTAAATTGCGCGCAACACGCAAAAGATCCGTGAGACGGCGTGCGGACGTTGTGGCAACCCTCAACGGCACCATTTCTTTCACACCTTTCTGGTTTGTCGATGTCGGCATGTTGCCAATGCCGTTTGGACTTGCGGGATGTGGAACTGCTGGACGCTGCGCGAGCTGAAGTGGCGCCCGCCGTGGCTGCAGAGGCCATGGAACTGCTCGCCGATGCTCTGGTAGCACTCGAGTTGCCATCGGCCGCAGCTGCTGTCGACAGAACAAGCAATTGCAGCAGATACGTTTACGCACGAGAACTGAGAACGATGACGAACGTGGCGTTCGTTCGCGAACCTCCTCCTCCGCCTCCGCCGCCGCCTCCTCCTCCGCCTCCGCCTCCGCCTCCTCCGCCTCCGCCTCCTCCGCCTCCGCCGGCTGCTCGCATTCGTTTGGCAGCATTCTCGTCGGCGCCACGCGCGGACCGCGGATGGTTGGCTTTGGCTTGGTGTAGCTCTGCAACAAAACAAAATCGGGGGGTGTCGGCCGTCAAACGTTGGAATCTGTCACAACATCGCGCAACAAAACGCTTTTGGGGTCGGGCACACGTACCTTCAGAGGCCTTCATGTCTCGAAGGACGCGCTTGATCTGCTCCTGCTTCTGACGGATGTCGTGTAGCTGCGCGTTCATTTTGTTCCTTGCGGCGGCGCTTAACAACGCCTTCGTGGTGGCGGCCGCGGATGAACCCGAAGACAACATCTTGGGCGACGTTGGCTTTTCTGATGCAGTAGGAGCCGAGCCAGCTGCGCTTGTGCCGTTGGAAGAACCTTGTGCCGGCGCAGGAGACTTGTTGCTTCTGGCGCCGGACGCTTCCTTGTTCGTCGCTTTGCCGCCGGCCTTGCTCCCACCGCCTTTGTTGTCGCCGTTGCTGCTACTTTTGCTCGCGTTGCTGCTGGAACTCCCCGGCGATGCAGCCTTGGAGGGCGCTTTATTGGAGCTGGAGGAAGCGGCCTGCGCGGCAGCTTTCGCGGCATTGGTGTCGGCCTTCATTCTCGCGCTGGCGGTGGCCATGACCTTCGCCATGGCCGAGCGCGCTGCGGCGTCCGCCGCGAGCTTGGAGTCGAGGTACTTCTTCATGCGCGCGAGGACTTCGAGGCGCTCCGTAAGGTTCTTGCGCGTCGGAGCCTTGGACGCATTTGCGGCCCCGCTGCTGCGAGGGGCAGGGGCAGGGGCCGGGGTCCGCGCAGTCCGCGAAGGGGCTGGTGCCGGAGCCGGGGCTGGTGCCGGGGCCGGGGCTGCCTTCGCAGTCGGTGCCGCAGCTTTTGGAGGTGGGTTTACCTTCGCGGGTTTTGCTGTCGCAGTGCCCTTGACTGCGGCGGTCCCACCTGGCGCTGCACCGGAGGCGCCATTGGACGTTTTAGACTCCAACGAAGCTTTTGCCGACGTCCCGCTCCCGTCTGCACTCGACGGCGGGGTCGGCATCTTTTTGCGCGGGCGACACTCGAGGTCAAGGAAATGCCCGCAAACAATACTGGTGCCAAAACTGCAAAGTGGAGGCGGAACGCAGTGCGTAAAACGGCGAACTTTCGATTCCAAAGAAACCACGACGAAAGGGGAACTTTTTGGAGCGCGCTGGAAATTGTGGACTCGAGCAGCGCAAGTCGAATCGAAAGCAGCGAAGCGAAAGCGAAGAAAGCAGCGTCACGTTGAAGGCACCGAACCGCCGAAGCGACACAACGACGACAACAACGACGACAGCGACGACAACAACGGAAGCAGGGAAACGACAACGAAGCCAAAACCAACCAACCAAAGCACCGAACCGAACCGAAGACAACCAAAGTACCGAACCGAACCGAAGACAACAAAGCAAAGCGAAGCATCGAAGGCAACGAAGCGAAGCGAAGCAACGACGACGACGACGACGAGAGCAACGACGACGGAAGCAATGAAGCGAAATGAAGGCAACGACGGAATGACGAAGGCAACGACGGAACGACGAAGGCAACAACGACGAACGACGAACGACGAACGACGAACGACGAACGACGAACGACGAACGACGAACGACGAACGACGAACGAC
>ENA-OWNT01002110-OWNT01002110.1-seawater-metagenome-genome-assembly--contig:-NODE-2110-length-21623-cov-4.155899_pt1 | contig 21623 bp, 10 predicted proteins | sample MGYA00238136_ERZ651165 | MGnify/ENA primary metagenome ERZ651165 (study PRJEB26861, sample SAMN08777766) | seawater metagenome | isolation source: coastal seawater | place: USA: Florida | collected...
TTCATGGCTTGCTTGCTTCATGGCTTGCTTGCTTGCTTCATGGCTTGCTTGCTTCATGGCTTGCTTGCTTTGTCATTGTGTTTTTATTCTTATTGTCAGCAAGAAAACTTTGTTGGTTTGCTTGTGAAGAGTGTGTCTGCTATTCTGCAGCGGGCGCTGACACAATGCTGATGCAGTGGCTTGCCGTCGCCGTCGTAGGCGTGATCCTTGGCTTGTTCGTCGTCCCGAAATTTCTGACGGCATGCACGCACTCCAAAGAGAAGTCCCAAGTGCGTGGCTTCGTCGAAAAGGTGCGACAAGCAAAAGCGGCCGGCAACGACGCCATGCGACTGGAACTCCAGGCTCGGCTGGACACTTCGTCCAGCGCGGGCGGTGTTGCTGGTGGGAAGCGCCAGAAACAACGGATCCTCGCGATCGTTAATCCGCACGGTGGTCGAAAAGTAGCCCTGGGGGTGTTTTCGCGAGTGTTCGAACCGCTTTGCAAGGCCATTGGGGTCGAAGTCGAGCTAGTGCTCACAAAACGTGCCAAACATGCCACGGAAATAGCGCGAGACGCGGTCACAAGTCGCCGAGTTGGCCTGATCGTTTGCTTCAGTGGTGACGGCATGGTGCACGAGGTAATTGAGGGCGTGCTCAGCGCTGCCAGCGCTCGCATGCAAGTACCCGTGGCGGTCATGCCCTGTGGCTCCAGCAATGGGCTCGCCCGCAGCTTTTACGACTCCGTGGACCCGTTTGACGTGGCGGTGAAGATTCTCTGCCACGGCCGCGCGCACAGCTCCTCGCTGGTCTCGTTCTCCACCCTGAACGCCGCGGCCAGCCCGTCCTTCGATGTCATGGGCGTTTCGCAAGCAGTGATCGGAGACGCCAACTACATCTGCGAGGGCAAGCTGCGGTGGATGAACATGCTTCCGCTCGGCTCCACCGTGAAAGATCTGGGCACAGCCGGATATCTCATCAGTCTCATGCGCAAGTACCATGTCCATCTGGCGATGCGATGCCTTCCACGGACTGAGGACGAAATCGCGTCAGGGCGCTATCGCGACCCCAAAAACACTCCGGGAGTCAAAGCACTTGACGCACCGCCCGCCGGTGCATCCTCGGAGCCCGGCGACTGGTTTGAGCTGGATGATGGCTGGTGCTGGTGTGAGACGTGCAACGTGTCCCACATTGCTCAGGACTGCATGCCGTCGCCAGGCCTGCGCGCTTCCGACGGGCACATGGATCTCGTACTGTCTCACGGTCACACACGTCTGCAGCTACTCGCGAGCTTTCTTCGCTCCGAAACGGGCACCCACATCGGCGATGCGTGGTTCGAGATTTACAAGGTTGGGGAGCTAGTTTACACCCCGCGTGATCCTCAACACGACTACTACATGAGCGGTGAGCTCGTGGGCACATCCGGCAAGCCGGCAGTGGCGCGGTGCATACCTGACAAAGGCTTGTTTTGGATGTGAACGAGCTGCAACGTGAAGCGGGTGCATCGCGAGGAGAATGTAGTGTACTCCAGCACTTTACAGTGCTGTTTTTGCGTTTCAGAAATGAACACCTTTTAATTTTAAAAAAGATGAAAAGGTGTCTTAAAATGCCCCATTGTTGCACGGCACGGTGCTGCGATTCAACACACGGCGCATCATGCACAGATTTTTTGCCACAACGAGGTTGCTGTCAGTTCGTTAGTCCCTCAAAGAAGATTCATAAGATTTGACGTCAAGAATCTTGGGTATTGGCAGCGCTTCCAGGCAAAGTTTGCCGCCCTCAACACGCTGATAGTCAAATTCTACCTTCCACGCATGGAGATGATATCCACAATCAGTCGGAAGAGCTGCGTTCTCCGGAGGGTTCTCGCCGGCGGCGTCCTTGCTGTCTATGGCCACCTTTCCTGGCACGCCGCCTGCGCTGTACAGTGGGTCACCAACCTGGTTCCAACGATGCGCGCCAAAACGCAATGTAAACTTTGAGCTGAGCAGTCCTAGTCCTTGGACGCGAATCAGCAAAAGCCGCGGTCAAGCATCATGCATGTACTCACCAGCGGATGTCCCAGCCAAGCCATATGAATGCGGATTTGGTGTGGGCGTCCGGTTACGATCCTCACCTGCACCAAGGTCTGAGAGTCGCGGCGGTTGCGGTGCAAGACTTGCACAAAAGAGCGCGCGGGGCGTCCTGAGTCGGTTGCTGCGTGCAGGCTCAACGCTCCCAGGTATGGCACGGGCCCTATCGGTTGGTCTACTTGGATTTCTTCCGTGCTCTGCATGACATGAGTGGGTGAGGGTGCGTGGGGGGGGGGGCGTTACAGGGGGGGTTACAAACACACGAATCCCTATTCAGCATGCACCACGCAGCGTGCATTGCGGCAACATCTCACACAAATTCGCTGCTTGACGAACCTCAATGATCCCAGCACACAATGCGAGGTAAGTCTTTCGTACCCCCTTCACACGGGCGCGAGCTTGCCGCAAGATGCGAGCTCGCGTCTTAGGTTTCAAGGTTGTGGGTCCTCCGTCGAGACCCGAACAATCGAATAGCCCGCCGAGGAGTCGTCTCCCCGTTGTCGTTTTGCCGCAAAGAAGAAGGCCGGAAGTGCCAACTCCCAACCTGTGCGCTGGCGTCGGCGTTGTCGCCGTGTCGGTGCTGTCCGCTTTTCTCAGTCCGTTGGCATTGCGTTTGGGAGGCTTGAAGAGCGACTGCGCGCCTCGCGCGCCACCGTTTTTGTCGGACCTCGAATCGGTGTTGGACGTGGCGTGGTGACTTGCGTCGGTGTTCGAGTCGACGACGGCTGCGGCTTCGGTCGCGGTTGCAGTTTCGGCAGCGGCGCCGTCGCAGCAGTTCGGAAACTGCCGCCTCAGTATGGCCATGACCGTGCACTCGTAAAACATGGTGCTAGGCATCACGGGGAGGCCGCTGGGCTTGTAGATCGCGACGATGTCGTCGTCCTCGTAGCACACCCGCAGATACGGCGGTAGCTGCCCGTCGCTGTGGAAGAAGGGCTCCGTCCACGGGGGACGGTTGAACGTGACGCGGTCGCCACGTTTGACGAGGCAGTCTTCGTCTGTGCAGACGACCCCGTTCACCTCCACGCGCGAAGTGTGGACGTGGGCCTTCCACTCTGCCGCGCTCGAGTGCCGGAACTTGGCCGCGAGGTATTCAACGAGGGCGAGTCCCTTTCCCGCGACCGGTGTCCGCCCGACGCATGACGAGTACACACGCCCGTGGTTGCGCACACCCCGCCGCGAGGTTCCACGAAAACTGGCGGCGGTGTCGGTCCCCGCGGGTCGCGGTGGCTGTGGCTGCGACATGGCGGCAGCAGCGCGAGCGTATCAATGATTCGTTTCCGCTGCGCGTTTCTGCGGCCAGCCCATTGCTGCTGTTGCGCGGGAATGGCGACAGCGCGGAGGGGGCGCGTCGCATACACGGGGTTGGTGCCTCGCGACAGCGAAACCGAGGCAAACCCAACGAAAAGCGAAACCCGACAAATAACACACAACAACAACAAAGGGGAGGAGGAGCGGGGAGGAGGGCAGCAAACACGGTGGACAGACAGACACACAGACACACAGACACACACATAGACAGCAGAACAACGTCGCAAGTTCGTGCAATCACAGATGTTTCTGCCAGCTCACTCCCTTCGTGCTTGTCCGCCCGTGGTGACCGAGATCACAGAACACGGCGAGCCAGCTGTGCTGGTTGGCGGGCAGCAGACGCCTGTTCCTTGTCTCGTATCTTGCGATGCCGCGACGTCGACGAGCCAACCGCAACCACCAACCACCAACCACACGCCACAAAACCACAAAACCACAAACCACAGACCAAAGGCCAAAAGCCAAAAGCCACAGCCAAACAACGAAAGATACAACAACACAACAACCAAACAACAACAACAACAACTAACTCATCACTCAACACTCATCGCTTCCAAACCAAACCAAACCAAACCAAACCAAAGAAACCAAACCAACACCAACACCAAACCAAACCAAACCAAAGAAACCAACACCAACACCAACACCAACACCAACACCAACACCAACACCAACACCAACACCAACACCAAAGAAACCAAGAAACCAAACCAAACCAAAGAAACCAAACCAAACTGCTGCTGATTCATTCATTCATTCATTCATTGATCCATCCACTCACTCACTCATCCACCTGTTTTCTTTCCCACTGCAGGCAGGCCACTCAGCTATTACCTGGGTATGGATGGTCTCAGGAGGCATGAATAGCTAGCTTCTCATTCACTTTTCACTTTCTCACTTTTGCATTCATTCTTTTTCATTCGCCAGTGTGTCTGTCGATCTGTCCGTCTGTCTGTCTGTTTGTTTGTCTGCCTGCCTCGTCTCCTTTCTGCCGTCGTCGTTCGTCTCTCTCTGTCTGTCTGCGTTCGTCTGTCTGTCTGTCTGTCTGTCTGTCTGTCTGTCTGTCTGTCTGTCTGTCTGTCTGTCTGTCTGTCTTGTCTTGTCTCCTGTCTTATCGTCTGTCTTGTCTGTCAGTCTTCTCTCTCGTCTCTCTCGTCTCTCTCGTCTGTTTTCTGTTGTTGTCTCGTCTCTCTCGTCTCTCTCTCGTCTGCTTTCTGTTGCTGTCTCGTGGGTGGTGTTTGTTGATGTGTTGGTGTTCTCTCGGTCATCTTCCCGCTGTCTCTTCGTGGACAGACTAGCTGTCTGTGCCTGTGTCATTCATTCATTCATTCATGATGTTTGTTTGTTCTTGTTGCTGCTGTTCTTGTTTGAACACACACACACACACACAACCAACCACCATCACCACCACCACTGCCGCCGCCGCCGCCACCACCGTGAAGAATCTCGTGCTGCGCTGTTCTGTGGTGGTGGTGTGTCGCTCTCCGTCCGCCCTGGCCACTCGACCCTCCTTCTTCCTGCACCGCTTCACCCGCCGACGAGCAGTTTCCCGTCGCTCGTCCTTGCAGCGGTTGCTGTGCGGTTGGTTGCTGCGCTGTTGGAGGCGTGCGGGAAACTGCGGTCACCTCGGCCTGGCGACCGACTTGGAAAGGCACCCACTCCATCACGCAGCACGACACTCCGTATTTCTCGCCTGCGAACGATTCAGGGACGTGAGTTTCCCTTTATTTTCTTCAGCTGACCGGCGACGTTGTTTGTGGGCGCCCTGCTGAGCACGTGGTTTCTCGCCGTCGGCGACAACGAGTGCATAGCATGCGGGTTCGATGGCCGGCATCGGCGCGGTCGTCCGCACGAGGGCACATATCGTGTGAGGATTGGGACTATCCCCTCGGGCTAGAACCCCTGAGCCAGTCCAAGTCGGCGTGAGGGAGCAGCCATATTTTGTTTGTTGTCGACTGACCTGTGGCCCTTGAAGGAGGCGGACTGATCGCTTCGGCCCCACAATGTCGACCAACCGCTTCTATGCCAAATCCACATGCTTATTGGTCGGGAAAGGCTCCAACATGTCGAAGCCGGAGCGTTCACTGTGGCACTACGACCAGCTTTACGCGGGCGGAGTGCAACTCCGCGTGAAGCGTCGCAAATCGAAAGCCAAAGCTTCGTCCAGCTGCCTCGACCTACCCAAGACTTTGCCTGGACACCTGACGCTGTTGACGGCAGAGGTATTCGAGCCCGAGAAGCTCCAGCAGCTTGCACACAACCGCAAGGGCCGGTCCAGGCCGACCGCTTCGCGCTTGACCGCCAGACTCGAGCTCACGCCACGGACCGCCATGTCCTTCTTGTTTCCCGAGTACAGATTGGTCCTCTCCATCGGCCTCGCCGAGTCACTCTTCGTGGTGTCGCCAACTTCCGGCCGCATTGCATTCGACATGATCCCGCAATACATCCACACGCTGCTGAAGCAGCTGGTGTCGCCCATCCTGTTCGACGGCCATATCCAGTTCGAGCCAACCATTCACCTCAGCGTCGTCGCAACTACGCCCACGCGCGCGTTCATTTGCGTGTTGCAGGGGCGTATCGTGGACAAGACCACGGTGTCTGATGTTGCTAGGTACATAGAAACGGAGCTCTCGGCGCTGGTACAGACAGAGAACTTCAGAAAGGTTCGTCGAGCATGCGGGCGCCCGTGTTCAGCAGAGGCGACAGCCACATACGCTCCGGCACGCCGCCCAGTGCATCGCAACTGCGGCGCTCACGGCGGCCACTCTGGCGACTGTATTGTTCTGATTGCTGGCCGCGATGTGTAACAGGCCGACGGACAATTCGCAGACTCGTGGCAGTGCGGCAACTCCGTGCACCAGGTACGCGCACGTGGTTCCTGGAGATTGCGCCCGGCGGCTGTTTTCAAAACTTAATCTCTCTTTGACCTTTATTTGTGTTTGTGTTGCTGGGTGCTCCAACCAAAAACAAGATGCTGACGAACGCCGCCATGGTTATGAAGTTGCTGCCGTCGAAAGCAACTCCCATCGTAGTTCTTGTAACAGACGGCGTCGTGGTGGGGGCCCCTCCGACCCGCTACGATGACGTTTTGATGCAGTTCGTGCGCCACGACATGGTGTGTCACATCCTACCGGTTGACGTCGGCGACGTCAGTCAGCAGGCGTGTAGCGCGTTTGGATACGTGCCTGACATCGACGTTTTGAAGACTATTGCCATCTCGACAGGCGGCAAAATTTTAGGACGCGTGCTCGGGGACGCAGCAAATCTGCCTGAACGGTCGACGGTTGATGCTGACAACAGCCAGCGGTCTGCCGTCACCAATGAGGCTGAAGACACGGCGCGTTCGTTGGGCCACCAATACACCAGTGTCCAGCGCAAGCTACTGTGGAGGGAATCGTGCGTGCAGTATGTTGACGAGTCGGCATCAAGTCGAACCTCGAAATACACGTCTCAGTTCATCTCTGCTGTTGGGTTGGGACACGCCGCAGAAACGCCTTACCGTCAGCTGAGCCACAAACCCAAATGGAAGTGGCACCAAGCGCACTCATACACCATGAAGCGCACCGTCGTCCATTCATACGAGCTGGCTGGATTACGAATTCGCGACACGCTGTGGTGCCGTTTGACTGAAGGCTTCACCATCACGAAGGTGATGCACAAAGTTGCAAAAGCCGACTCAACGGCTAGTGGCGCTGTCAGCTCGACAGGTCCCACCACAGCTCCCGTTAGCGCTGTGCGGTGCATGAAGTATGTCACCTCGACCGTCCAAATCGAGTACTTTTGCGCTCTCAACAGAGACAACGGGCCCATGCCTGGCGACGATGAATCTGCAGAGACCCGCGCGCCTGAAACCTACCCGAGGCTGAAAGTGAAAGTTGCACTCCGTGGACCCGCGGACTTTGTGGCGTCCTTCAACAAGTGGAACCAGCAACGCACAGACGGACCCTCGAGTGTATCTGGGGAACATTGCCAACCAGAAATTTGTTTCGATTTTATTGAGTGTGTGCGGGCGACGGACCAAATTCTGTCACGGCTGCACAACCCGAACGCCCGGCGGTGGCGTGGGCACCCTGACGGGCCGCAAGAACAAAATCTGCGCGACGAAGACACTCACGCAATGACAGACGCGTCTGCAGTTTTGCAGCCTCGGCAATCTGACAGGTCGGTGCACTTCGAGCATTGCCTCCGCGTTGTCTGCAATTCGACCATTTCTTTGTGGCACCGCTGGCTTGAGATTGTGCGGTTCGAGGTTCTTTGTCGTGGAGGCCCGCGTCGGTCAGGCGCACGATTTGCTGCACTGCGCGCGGTTGTGCGAGATTGGTTTGATTCGGAAATCCAAAGCGACATTTTCGTGAAGTTTTTAACCAGCCCTGGCGACAGACGCGCCAAATACGGCTCGAGCTTCGCCAGTGCTAGCACCAACGCCGCAGACTTTCAAGGCCCGGGCAAGCAGCAGTTTTGCATTGCTCGTTTGTTCGAAGAAACTCCTCAGCTCATGGCTGTCACGCTTGGATTTTTGAACACGAATGGTGGCACCAGGGACAAATTCACTGCCGAGTTGAAATCCAAAATTCGCCGAACCCACTCACCGGGTGAGGGTGTTTCCGCCAGCAGGGGCGGACCTGATAGTTACCACAGCAAGCGCGAAGGCAGTGTCTTCCAGCGCTCCAACAGTGACACCAATGTAACCCGACATCGGGACCAGGGACCAATTTTAGCGAGTCTGAGCCGACAAAGGGCTGCGCACGGGAAAGACGACGGTGGGCACCAAGCTCCGATGGCACGCGTGCTTCCACCCCGTCCATTCCATCGCACAACATCTGGTGCAGTTAGCAATGGCCGCAGCGCCAGTGCAGCGACGCAACCGAGACCGCGGACGGCGTCTCTGGACGACACTGATTTGTTCGTGGGTGGCGCTCAACAGTTTTCTTCCGCCCACTCTACCCTCCCGAGACTGAGTTCCCCACCTAATAACAGTTCTGCTGCGACCTCCACACCACCTAGCGGTGAAAGTTTCCTGAAGGCAGCAGCGCCGCCAACTACTTTTCGGCGTAGCAACTCTGACCCCGTCGAGCGGCACCCCATACGCAGAATGTCAGTCATGGAGCTCGTTGTGGAACCTCACGACTCTACCACGGCTTCTGCTACAATCAGCCCGTTCCAGTCTTCAACGGCACGCGTCGCAGATGGCTCTGCGGGCGGTGCATCCACGTTGAGTGTCAGCAGCTCAATGGAGCGTTCTCTGCGTGCAGTGGCCAATCCAACACGGATCGGCGTGGGAGGGCACGTTTTGACGCAAACGCCACTGGAACCCCTTCCCCATCTGATCTCATTCTTGTTGATCCAACATTTTCGCCGCTTCGCCCATAGTTGCAGCCAACAGTCAGCGACTGCGTCACTGCCATCCCCAGTGGCAAATCCCTCAGCCGAGAACGACAGTGCATCGGGTGGCATGTACAACGAGACACTGTTTTCTGCCCGCTACGTCGACGATGTGGACAGCTCCGTGCAAGTTTTTCAGAAAGTATTGCCACTGTCCAACAATGCAGTGATGGATGAACCTGCAACTTTGGATACCGCAATTTTCCACCAACCGCTCGAAAATGAGGAGCTTCTCCGATCTGGATCGCGCGCTACCACGGGCTTAACCCTTCCCATCTCTTCTCGCATGCATCCACAAAACCTCTCCCATGTCAACCAAGAAGCGGCGGGGGTTCTGCCACAACGGCACGAACCGCCGGACTCCAAGACTGAGGATGACACGCGTGCACGACACGAAGGGACATTGGCTGCCGCAGACACTGACGTCTTCCGAGACACCGGCGTGGATCGCCACCTCAACCACGCCCTGAGTCTTGGCAGTGTGTGTTGTGGCGCAGCCGTGCTACCCACCCATATTTTGCGTTCCTACTTGAAAAAAGAGCGCTGGGTTTGGCCCGACGTTGGCAACTTCGATTTGTCACACCGCATATTTGACTTCATTATCCAAAGCCGCCGCTTGGATGGATTTGCGACTGCACATCGACCGTCAAAAAGTGCCATTCTCATGTTTCGAGAAGTGTGGATCCCCGTGTCAACCCAGAACGCAAAATCCCCAATCTGCGATCGGAGTTCTTCTTCAAAGCAATCATCACGAGCAACCAAAGTGAAGGTGTCACCATGTTTGGCCCAGTATCAAGCAATATTAGTACGAGGACCATCCGGTGGATTTGAGTTACGCACAGAATTCTGGATGGAACCCGTGTGGTGCGCTTCTACCGGGAGTTCCTCCGCACCCACTGACACTGGCGCAGGGCGCGACGACTCCAGACCTTCAATTTTAGGCTTTGCGAGGGAGCCACACCCTTTGACTGCAGGCGATGAGTTATTTAATGCATTGCAAACTCGAGTTTTGGAAATGGATCGCTACACATTCTCGGCCACATATTCGTTGTATGAAATCATCGATCGCAGACAGCTGAAGCAGCGCATTACCCACACTGGCCATCGCCATGTTGACCGCAACCGGCGAGCAAACGTTGTCGCTGGCGAGACGGTGGCAAAAACTAACGCGAAGAAGCGACCTTTGTCGGCTGCACGTTTGGTTCTCGGGTCTGCCACGAAAGTCTTGTTCCAAGCCGGCTTGTTGTGGGAGCTGTTCAGCCCCCCTTCTGTAGGCCTGAACAGTCCTGTTCACTCAAAAGCGATGACAGCTACAACTTCGCACCGGCATCGATTGTGGCTGGGTCTTGTTAACACCGTTGAAGCAATGTGCGACTGCGAAATACCGTGGGCTGCAGAAGGTGTTGCCGGCTTGGCTGCGGGAGGTGCCGCTCGAGCGTTCGCGAAAGTATTGCATCCACCTCGCCATGAGAACGACGGCCAACATGAACAAAACGCGAAAAGACGGAACGAGATATTGCTTGTCGCCGTGGTCCCTAGTTTGAAGGACTTCAACATTAGTACGGCCACGAGGCTGTTGGGCGACATGTTCACAACATGGCAAGTGTCGGGGAACCAATCGGCTGGTCCCGATGGTGGTGGAACACCACTGTTTCAGTCTTGGTCTTCGGACTCGGCAATGAAAGGCCAGTCGTTTGTCGAATCCACTATTTCCATCAGAGAGGCAACGAAGTTGCTGCATGTCGCCGGAAACTCAACGTCAAGTAAAGAACCGGCAACAGTTAATCACCCCTCTGCACCATTTGATTGTCCATCTGATTCGGTGCGTGTGCTGATCGATCAGTCAACTCCCCAAAAGCACTTTTCATCGCAGAGCACGGCTGAGGACTTGCCCAACAGAGCAAGTTTTGGAACTAGCTACGAGACCTTGAGCAAATTTCTGCAGCACAAACCATTTCACGATCGACCACCGTGCTCGGAGGCCCACGTATTAGCTCAGCAATCTGTGACCGCGACTTTGTACATCGTTCAAGGTCGGCGTGTTCCAGTTGGGGCAGCAGCAGCGGGTATGCTCCCGAACCAACGCAGCTTACACGAGCTGGCGCTCAGTGCGTTGCAGAAACAAAAGGAGCAAGGTGTAGCAAATAACGAACGACAGCACCACAGACCGTTTTCGATTGACGAATCCCAGCCTGTGTCACAGCAGGCCGATCCAAGCGCAGAGGCTCAAACTGAAGAGCTTCCTGTCGACATCAGCAAGAAACTGCACGACTTTCGCACTGCTCTGAGAATACTGCATGCCCGGTATTGTGTCCACTTCGTTCGACAGTTGCTGGTTGATTGCACTCGTTCCCTTCCTCGTCCACCACGACCCTTGTCACCATGGTGGGTATGGAGAAAGTGGTGGCGTCCGCAACGAGCAAGTCCACCCGCCGAACTGTTCGTCAGTGAGATCGACATTGAGGCAGCGCTGAACATGTGTACGATGAAAGTGCATGAGTGGCGTTTACCATCACAATTGCAGGCCGCCATCGTGAATGCAAAAGCGGATCTCGAACCAAAGAATGACACTTTTTCGACGTCGCAGGATACGTTGCAGTCACTGGATGGGGTCTTCTTACATGCCATCTGGGAACAAGGGTTTCGGCGAATTCCCGGTCACCCGACACATTTTGTTTATGTTGGTACTTCGCGCGACGATCAGGATCAACCCCAACCTGTGTCGCGTGACCAGTGGCTGCTGGAAGACTGGCCATTATTTTTACGCATCGATATTGGAGGCGTGTCCGTACGCGAATCGTTAACAGATTGCATTCACGATGTTTTCGCCCACAGCGGCAACAATTATGTTGATTTGGAAGGAGATCTGAGTGCCGAAGCGCAAGGGCCCATTCGTACTGCCACCCGGTATTCAGAACCCGCGAGTACCACCGAGATTGGACAATTGGTTGGTGATGTGGACGAGGACGAAAACGAGGACGAAGACGTGGATGAGGACGATGAGGACGATGACGAGGATGAAGACGAGGACGAGGATGAAGTTCACGATGGCTCCCTCTCCGGCAGTAGCAGTGATGCCTTCAACCCCGCCAACAACAACTCCGACACCAATACACGAGGCGGAACCACGATCTTGAAGTTGTGTTTTTTCACTTTGAAGCTTCCCACGTCTGATCTTTCTTCAGTGGGAATCAACCCAGCAACAGTTGCTCCACCTGAAACTGGTCGTTCAGGTAGCATTACTGTGTCGTCGGATCTCGATTTGTTGGGCAGGGACATCTCTCGGGCGAGGTGGGGTAAGTTGTGGAAGAAAAACCTGTTAAGGCGCAGTACTAGGTTGGCTAAGTCCTTGCAACGGGCGTTTGCTGGTCCGGCATTGGATATGATGCTGGCAAACAGATCGCAGAACCCCAGTGTGGGAAAACGTAATGCAGTTACCCCAGGACAACTAGATGTAGCGTCCACCGATGATGTTGCTATACTCAACGAACGCCTTGCCTTCTTCGACCAGCTGCCAGAGGACAAAGTTGATATTTTGCAAATCCCGCTGAAAACATTTTTGCAAGCGCACGACAGACATCCACGGGATGGTGGGAGCGGGGACAGCGACGAGCTGCTGATTAATATGGAAGCCGAACGAATGGTTGAAATCGCCATTCGGGAACTGCCATATCTCAAGTGGTTCAACAACCAATTTATTGTTGTTGGTGATCCGACAACCGGTACGTCGTCAAATAGCGTCGGGCCAACATCCGATTGTGATGGTTCACCATCGACGAACGCTCGACGTGAGGCCCATAACCCTTCATACTGGATGACTATCCGAATCGTGCCAAGGCCCGACAATGAGTTGATGCAAAGATTGACTAACGATATGGCACAGAGCGATTTTGGAAGCACTGACGTTCGCTACGGTGCGATTTGGTTCCGCAATGTAGTCGTGAGGCAATATGTTTCGTCCTCGGACGTCGCCACCCGTGCGATCGCAAAGCAGCACTTTGCATGTGTGGCTTCTCACATTCACCATGCAATACATCGGACAAACCAGCAACTACTGTTGAAAAAGGCCTTGAACACCATGATTCTGCCAGCGCTTTTGGAGCCAAAATTTGAGTTGACTGATGTCGATCTTGGCGACGCGAACGCAAAGCCCCACTCTGAAGACGAAGTGAAAGACGAATCCGCAGACATTGTTGCATTAGAACCAGAGCTGGAACAAGAGCTTCATCATGGCAGTACCCCAATCCGTTCGCAGCCAGCGTATGAGGACTATGAACTAACAATAGAAGACCCGGAGACTGGCGATTTTGCGTGTCCTCCCAAGCACACTATGTCAATCGAACTCCATCCACGCCTTCGAGATGCGTCCGTCTTGTCTGGAATTGCGTACTTCTTTGGGAAATTTCTACTGCAAACAGACGATGCACTACCTGGCTCAGCTCTGCCTAAACGCCACGATTCGCAGCAAGCAGTGTTCTTCATCATGAAAGACCGCCAGGAACAGCCGTCGCATACTCTTGATGGGGAAGGCGATGACCGAACTGTCGAAACAGAAATCGGCGGCGACGACGATTTTGACACAGATGGTAACGACATTTTTTATTTCAGTATTCGCTGCAGTCCGAAGAAACTTCAAAATTCCCAAGGGCCTCAGTTTGTGACAATGCAGGTGCACGGGCTTGGACTGCCGTCCGAACACTTACTGTCTGAGATATCGTCACTTTTGAGAATGAAGTGCAGTGGTATTACCACTGAAAGCATTCAACGTGTGCTCGGAAAAAATCCTAACTTCAAACTGTGGAGTGAAGACATTTCCTTCATTGAAAGTGATTCAGAATCGCACCACGCGTTTCAAGTGCGATGCCCACCGTCAATGAACCCCCTCCTTTTGATGCGCCGCTTAGAGAACGAATTTGCCCCGTTCATGTCTCAATTGAAAGTCCGCGCCCCAACTGTTGTCGCAGCAGACAACGACGGCAACTCACAGAGGGCACAGAGTGCCGGCGACCAAACGTCCCCGTACTGGATGGCTGGGCGTTCGTGCGTGATTGGAGGGACGTGCGGGCGGCAAAGTGAGGAGAATCCACTCCCTACGCACGGCAGCCTGTTGAACTTCATGTACAGTTCTATGATATGCAAGTCCGACGACACTCGCCGTTTCATTGGCAAGGGGATCGCCATCGTGCGGATGGCACTGGTGCACACAGATTCTTCTGAACCTCTTGGTAGTGTCCAACCGGCAGCACACGTGGTCTCTGAGCTCAGTGTCGACCCGAAGCATGCTACTCAATACGATTGCTGGGTAGGCGGGTATGAAGATTCAGCGTGGTACTCGCACTTTTACAACACTGCCAACACACAACAACCAGGTTCACCGCGGCATGGCGACTCGGAACCTGAGTGGATACCTCAAGCGGAGCCTTTGAGCAGGGAGTTAGCGGCCCTCTTACCCTGCTCCGTCAAGGAGAGGTCACAAGGCATTCTGAATATTGGTCCGCAGGGCCAACCACAAACTCCTTTCGTTGGAGGAAAGTTCACCGTTGTGGTGCAAACTTGGCACAGATCAATGTTCGGTGGCAAGCCTATCAGACCACTGCACTTACACAACGTCATTAGGTGGTCGATAACGGAGGCCATTATACGTGAAGTGACTTCGGGCTTAATGCGCTCCAGACCTTTACCAGCATGGCAATTTTCAACCACTGCTGCAAACCCGCCAAATTCATCCTCAGGTGATGCAGTCGATTTCCTCGGCTGGTTGAATCAATTCGATGTGTTAGTCAGTCGCAGTCATGAGGCCGAAGTTCACAAGAGTTGGAGCAGCAGAATCGCTCGGTCATCCAGCGGCGTCGTTTCGAACAAAAAGTCGTACCGCTCCAGCAATGACCAACGTTCATTCTCACAGAGTGGGTGCCTTGGTGACCAACAGTCTGAGCAGAATTTTCTGTACACTACTCATGCCGGCAACGTGATGAGTGAACTGGCCGAACAGTGGAAGGGCATGCAAGATCGAACTCGCGCATTTACGCATTTGAAGTGGAATTTGACGATGCCCTTGTGGACGCGGTCAAACGTGTTTGTGTTTGCGTTGGTGAAGATGCTGCAGACCGCGTTTGAAGGCGTCACGTCACAAATATTCCAATGTGGAATTCAACCGGGAGGCGTGCCATTCGGTCAGAATCCCTTGCAAACCCCTGAGCGTGGACTTCTCCACCTCTTGGGTCTGGACCGATCTCTGGCCCAGATGGTGTACCCCTCGTACTCCGACTTTGATAATGCCGATTACTCACAGTCCACTGCCTTGAACAGAGTAACCGTAGTTTGTGGGTCCAAGGGCAATGGTGGGCGTCGACCGACGCGGTTGTCAACGTTGACGACGACTGATGAGCTTGGACTTGGCAGTGACGATGCCGAATCCGCAACTCTATCCACGGACCACCATGACGATGCTCTGGAGTCTTGGGACGACTCGTCATTCGTCCTCGTCGTGGGACCACGTGGAGTCCATATGTGGGCGAGAAACTGGAGTTTGAGTTCGTTAGTTCTCGTTCAGGATCGCTGTTCACGCTTTCTGTCTTGGTCACTGTTCCGTGATTATCTCATGGACAATATTCTACACCAATCTCTTGGTTTCGTTCAACACCGGATTCCAACAGTCTACGCCCTTCCGTCGCTCACGCTCGACGATGACCGCCATGTTCGCTTCCGCACTGTCAAGGCCCATCCATTGCATACAGAGTACCTCTTCCTGCTGACCAACGACAAAACCCTCCCGTCACAGAATAAAAGTGAAGTCGATCCAAAACCAGGCAAGCCTGTATCGCCGAATTCACAGCAAGCACGAACACAACGCGGCGGAGCGGAGTCTTTGGATTCATTGTCAAAGTCACACTCCAAGCGTTCAGATATGACGCCAGTTGCTCAGCGCAGTGCGAGTACAAGTACGTCTGTTGGTCACGCACCGCACAGAAGGTTGTCGGACGCCGCCAACAGCAATGCTGTCGTCGAGCGTGGGGTCGTGGGGCCACGGCTAAACAGAACATTATCTTCGACATCCACTCAGTCTGTGGATCCGCAGCACCACAATCCATCGTCAGCTCGCCCACCAACAGCACCTTCACTATCGCGGTCTGTGTCCATTGGTCGTCGTCAACGAGATGCATTAGTGTCTCGCCGGAAAGTCGGAGCCCACGCCAACACTGCAGTTGCGATAGCCGCAGCTCGTTCGAGGGCACGTGGCCCTTTGCAGTTTAAGCGCCCCGAGCCCAAGCACACAATCCCACTAACTGTCACTGCAATGGACTCTCCCAACCAGCCTTCCAGGTCGGAACAGGGGCCACAGTCCACCGCAACCTCAGCTGATTCGCCCGCCCGTGCACCCGCGAAGGAGTCCCCTATTGCGACGCAAGCCAAGAAGCAAATGTCGCGGGGGTACTTCGGCTCGTTGCTACACCGAGGCAGTTTGCATCAACTTCAGTCACTCAACGTGTCTGGTCGATCAAAACGCGAGGATGCGGATGCATTGTGTTTGGTGGGAAACAATTTCATATCGCTAGCAGCCGCGAAGCAGGATATTATTGGTGTTGGTCTGGCACGCAGATACATTAATGGTGCCATCACCACGGCGTCGGAGGCGTGGAAGAAGCACGATCCTCTTCCAGTGTCGCCGAAGAACGGCGGCGCTGCAGGTGAGGTGCTGTCGAGGTGGCGCCGCGTGAACGCGTCCACAGATGCATTCAAGATCAGGCAGGGACTAACGTACTTTCGGTCAATAAGTTGCATTTCAGAACACGAGGAGCTGTCGTCATTAACAAATTCCGCACTGTATGGGTATGGCTCGACCAGTTCGAATAAGTTGTCCCCTTCAAAATTGCAAACATGGGGTCACCTACTTCAAGACGACTCGTCGCCGATCGTCAACCACATCGCAGCGTTTGTTGTTCAATATTTGCAGCGGTGGATTGCTGCCGGCTTCGTTGTGTTCTACGTTTCAGACTCGGTCTGCAATGCTGGTCGTGAGCAAAAACCATTGGAATGGTATCTCGGGAAATACGAGCCGGAACCTGACAGCCCTGGCACAACGAGGTCAAGTAACCAATCCAAGCTCACGGATGATGGGGACAACAGGCGCACCCATGGTTCCACATTTGTTGTGCATCTTCGGCACCATCGATCGACATTCACGTTGACCACATACGCCGCAATTGATAGAATAAATTCAGTCGTGAACTCCGTGGCACCTCCCAGCAGCGTGCGTCCGAGGCGTCGATGCTTGTCACGACGTTCGCGTCGCACCGCTGGACAAACTGCAGGGTCTGCCACGCCCGTGTCAATGCCGCCATGCACTGGCCTGTTAAGTCTGAAGAAGTCCTTGCAAGATGCAACGTTGGGTGTACTTCTGACCATTGCCCAGCACATCACAGATAACCCGGTGACAGCACGCGACAGTAGTAATGCAGCAAAACAACGCTCGAGGGCTCCGTCAAACTCAACAGCACCAACTTCTGCAAGATATTTCTCGGACATGGCGCAGTCCATCATTGCCCAATCAGAGATGCTGTCTCAACTGGTGAACGCGGCGCAGAGCAGACACATAAAATCTCAGAAATCTCAGAAGGGTTTGGAACCCGCGGGCACGGCTGGCAAGTCACGGCTGCACACAGGCGACACTGCATCGGCGCACATCATGTCAAAAGCAGCTGTGGACGTCGATATGCACTTCTCTGACAGTCTGAGTGTGCTGCCGTCTGATGTTTTGAGGTTTGCATTACTGTGTACACACACAGTTGGTGGCTCTGCCAATGCAAAATTGTGGCCGAGCCGCCTCTTCGGAGGCGGTTCGGCTGGCGAAACAACATCCGCAGCTTGCTTCGTTGTTCAGCGCGAGATCGTGGTGAACGCAATTGGCAGGGGATCGCCGCACACGATGTCCTTCAAGACCAAGCCTCTGGTCACAACCGACGCGGCACTGGAATTCGCACAGCGGCCTGTTGACTGGATGGTACAAACTCCTTCTGCAACCGCCCGTGGCTCGAAACCACAGGATGGTGTCGCAATGGTGACGCTATTCGTGAGTCTGACGCCAGATGCCGACCGCAAGGCGCAAAATAAGCAGCTGACAAGTGTTAAGTTGATTGCCGTGGCCAATCGCAAGGAACTGAGTAAGCATTTACGACAGCTGGGGAAGCCTCAAGGGGCCACTGTGTTAGACGACATATTTGACACGTTCGTTGCTTCCCAATGCGCCACCTATGTTCGGGACGTTTTCCACCGTGCGTTGGAGGAACTGTACGTGGATGTGCTTTGGAAGCATGTGATGTCCAATGGGCACCCAAGCGCTCGGAGGTCAGAGTCAGTGGACTTCAACAGTCGAGCGGGAAATAATTCATTGGAGGAGAACCGACGCCCGTCTCTGTGCCGAGTGCGTGACTTTGAAAGGTTAATGCCCGCAATGGAGTTTCTGGATATCGATCCGTGTTTGGAAAAATTGTGTGTGGATTTGTACTACGGAATGAAAAGTCGCAAGGATCTTCTGGCAACTGCAGTTGCGTCGAACAGCCGGGGCTCTCGAGAAAACATGCTCTTGGACTTGGAAGAGTTCCTTCAGGCCTCGTACGGCTCGTACTATTGCAAACTTGAGCAGACAGATGACCCAGCGCATGACCACGTTGTGCTGAGCCTTGCGAACGAGGCGTCCAGCGTCATCCACTTGAAACTACCCAAGGCGTCCACGCTGTCGACGCCAACCCTTGGTTCCCCACCCCCGCGAAACCCGAAGTCCGAGGACTTGACGAGCCGAAAAGCCGACTGCGGCTCGGACGCCGGCCGAGCACCGAGTCACAGCAACGAGAGAAGTAGGGTCTCATCACAAGGGGCTGTTGGGCCACACAGCGGCGCACTGCAACCGGCAATTCCGTCCGTGGGCCAGAGAACCGTGCGTCGGTCGGTGAGCGTTGGCGGTAGTGCGGAGTACAATGATATCTCCGCGGACAGTCACTCGCAGCCATCCGACTTGCAATCGCCCACAGAGCAACACGCCAGACGTTGTTCAACCTTTGCAACTCAGAGGGTACAAATATTCTTGCGCCATAGATACCGCCACAGAGGCTCGCGGGACACTTTGGCCGGCACCACGCTGACAGAGGCCGAGCGCCATGAAGTGAGTAAGCTCGTAACCCTACTGTCCTTGTGGCTGTGGGCAGATCTCGTTTCTTAGATTGCACACTCCGCCGACTGAATGCATTTTGGTTCCTGATCAAGTGGTGGCATGTTCATTTTTCGATGTGGTTAGTTTAGTGAATAGTAATTTGTTTTATCATAATAAAAGCACCTGGGTATCAAACACCCCCGAAATATTAATTGTGCGGCCCACACTGTACGTGGCCATTGTTTTTGCCTAGTTGAACGACATTGCTGGCTGAGCATGCGTCCAGCCCAGAGCTGAGTTCAAAGCGTCATTGCGTCGAACTCAAATAATTTCTGAAGGTCGAGGCGGGACACGAAACCTAGCTGGCTCACTACATCGCGGCACTTGAACTCTGCCGACAATTCCTTGAGCTGCTTGTCGCTGTCCGCATCCAACACGTGCCTTTTGGAGAACTCAGCGCCGGCGTGCGATATCTCAAGCTTTCCCACGAAAGCGAGAGAGGGGTCGACACGGGAACGCTGCGATGGGTACCCGACGAACACCACCCTCACAACACCATCCACAACGCCTTCGCCAACGACGTCGAAATTCTAGCAGCAAGGCAGCGCCATGCAACACCGCAGCGTGAGTGGCAACGATGCAGCGGGATTGTGACAACAAAATTGTGCTGGTACAAGCAGGACACGGCGTGCCGAACGTGGGAACGAACCTGGTCACTCAAATGCTGAGACAGCAGCTGCGGCGTGAAGGACGGCGCGACGCCGACAGGCAAGCGGAATTCGCCGGACGGCGGCAGTGTGTTCCACAGATCAATGAACTCAGCATCCTCGACGTGGGCCGGGGCCAGGGCAAATGATGGTGTGGAGGCAGTGCTTGCGGGCGAGGCAACGCCAAAGGCGGCCGCTGCAAGGTTTAGTTCGCGCGGGTGACTGCGTCTCTTGTTCCCCGCCGAGCCACCGTCTCCGACTGGAACGTAGCTTCCGTCCGCAGCACTGGGATCAGCTTCACTGGCGCGCTCCGCCATTGCAGACGCAAATTGCTGTTCCAGGTCCTCGTTATAATGGCCGTGCGTGAAGACCTTTTTCATTGGCGATCCACTGTTTAAGTCGCCGGCTTTCATCCAAGCGCGGACGGTGTTTGCCCAAAGGTTGGCGAAGCGAATACAGACCATGAGCATGACGATGAAATACAGTATCCTCCCGCAAATATCACAGAGTGCCAGCGCCTCATTGCCCCCGATTGTGTCAGCCCCATCGCCGTCTGCTGCTTCGTCGCCGAAGGCTGCGAGCACAGTGCCCAATCCCCACCCCATCAGCATGAACTGGACCAAGATCAGCACCATCAGAACCCCGAGCACCCGACATGAGCAACGGCACATGCCACGCTGTCTCAGTGCGACAGGGACGACGTGGTTGAGAAACACCTCCTTATGGGCGGTGTAGAAGAGAGCGCCGAAGGTGATGAAGCCCATGGCAGATGCGACGAACGCAGCTGCGCCTGCACCGAAGCCATAGTAGACGTGCTCGATTGCTCCCCTGTCCTCGATGCCAGAGTAAAATGCGACGCCGATTCCGAAGTACCAGATACCAAGCACAAGCTCGAAAATCGACACAACGTACAAGGTGCATCGCATCGCGCGGTGGCTGTTGAGCACATCTCGCTCCGCATCGCGTCGTGTCGTTGTACTAGGCAGCATCTTGGTACGTACGGGTCACTTAATCAATCGGTCGTAAGAGCGCCGAGCTGCCACGCAATAACTCGGGCACTCGCACGCCCTTCGTTCGCTGTGGGCGTTGGCGGCGATCAAGCCGGAATCGGCCACCCGCTGACACCACGACTGCAGAAATTCCTGCAATTTCTCGTCACATTCAAAGCAGATGTTTGCAACTAAGAATGCCCCCGTGATGGTTGCGTGCCACCGCACACGCAGCAGCTCGACACAAACCGTAACACTGACGACACGAGCAGGGCGACCATGGGCAGTCGGGCAGTCGAGCAACCGGTAGTAGTCGAGTAGCGAGATGCAAACAGTGATACTCCACTCGAACTGCCAAAGTGGGAGAGTCAAAGGCGTTGAACCAGACACGGAGTGTTCAAGCAAGCCAGACAATCGAACCAGACGGACAGATCGATACACAGATAGTCAAGGGCACGCACACACTCACGCACACACTCACGCACACACACGCCTGCATGCACACGAGACTTTTCTCACTCAAGCACCACGCCACAGCAACCCAGAGCCACGAGGAACTACCGGAACAGCTTCACGTAAACCCTCTAACCTCGCAACATGCCAACAAGCTGACAAGCTGACAAGCCAACAAGCTGAGAAGCTGAGAAGTTGAGAAGTTGAGAAGCTGAGAAGTTGAACACCCCAACAACGGAGCACGGAGCACGGAGTGCACAGAGCACGGAGCACGGAGCACGGAGCACGGAGCACGGAGTGCACACAAACGACGAACGACCGAAGGAAACAAACAATGACGAAGGAAACAACGACGACGGAAACGACGACGCAGGAACGAATGAACGAATGAACGAATGAACGAAGGAACAAAGCGAAGCAGCGAAGCCATTCATCGTTCGTTCGTTCATTGCTCGCTTGCTCGCTCGCTCGCTCGCTCTTCGCACCATCGTATGCAGTGAGTGAGTGAGTGAGTGAGTGAGCGAGTGAGTGAGTGAGTGGGTGACAGTGATCGAATTCGATGGACCTGACGACACTGACGACCTGA
>ENA-OWNT01002112-OWNT01002112.1-seawater-metagenome-genome-assembly--contig:-NODE-2112-length-21611-cov-4.064688_pt1 | contig 21611 bp, 21 predicted proteins | sample MGYA00238136_ERZ651165 | MGnify/ENA primary metagenome ERZ651165 (study PRJEB26861, sample SAMN08777766) | seawater metagenome | isolation source: coastal seawater | place: USA: Florida | collected...
GACAGCGACGACAAACGAAGGCAGCGACAACGACAACGACAACGAACAACGACGACGACGACGACGAACGACGACGAACGACGACAACATCCAAATCCTCACAATCACAACCTCTAAAATCTCGACCTCCAAAAACTCTGAACCTCTAAAATCGAGCAATTCATTTTTTTAGACGTGTTCAGATCCTTCGCTTTTTCGACGCTTCTTCTCTCTGGCGACTGACTGTGGGCGGCGGCTGACTGACTCACATACGACATACAGTGACTGGCTGGGAGTGACAGTGAGTGAGTGAGTGAGTGTGTGGGCCGGATCGGGTGACGTTTCGTTCGTTCGTTCGTTCGTTTGTTGTCTTTGTCGTCTGTCGTCGTGTGTCGTTTGGTGTCTTGTCTGTTGCTTGTTGTCCGTGTTGTTGTTGTTGTTGTTGCGGACGGCTTTGTGTGCGTTGTTGCTGCTGCCGCTGTTATTGTGTTGTTGCTGCTGCTGTGGTGGTGTTGTATTTCTTCGAAGACGATAGCGATGGCAACGTCGGTGGCGACGACGTGGCGGTGGTGGTCACAGCGACAGCAGCGATGTCGATGTCGCGATGTCGCTGCTGTCGCGATGAGGGGGAACATTGATGTGATGGAAAATCGGCCAGATCGGTTGCGGAAGGGACGTTGAATGTTGTGACATCAGCAACCTCTCGAAGTTCACTAAATTTTCACTTTTTGGCATGTGAAGGTTTAATTTTGTAAAAGAAATTGGGTCTGGGAATAGTCGCAAAGCAATAGGCATCGTTGACGAGTGTGCTCTGTCAACATGCAGATCTTTGTCGCGGCAGGCTGCTGCAACACGATCACCTTGAATGTCGATCGGACGACTTCGGTTGATGATCTGGTGACACTTATCGAGAATAGGACAGGACTAGCGAATTCAAACGCGTACGTTTGCTTTGCTGGCCGTGTGCTGCAGAGCGGGCGGGTCCTGGCAGACTACAACCTGCAAGGTTTGGAGACGGTTCAAGTCCATCCTCGCCTGATTGGAGGTATGGCGAAGAAGAAAGGCAAAGGCAAAGGGAAAGCCAAGGGCGCAGATGATTGCGCTGAAATCACACCAGAGCGGAAAGTACAGATGTTGGAAGCGGAGAAGATCGCGCTCACCCGTGAACTAGCGCATTACAAGCAGCAAGCCCGGAAGGCTGTTTCCGACAAAAGGGACCTGGAAGAGAAAATCGGCAACGTCCAAGAGGAACTCACAACAGCGGAGGATGTAAAGTTGCAAATTGTGAAGGACATGACGCGTCAGTACAAGAGTATGCAGGAAAACTTGTTGAATCAAGTCAACGAAGCCCACGAAACGATTGTGAAGTTGAAGCACGAGCTCGCGGCAGCTGGGCAGTCGATGAACGCGAGCCAGCGCGATTTCCAGCACATTATCGAACAGAAGGACAACACTATTCGTGACCAAAACCGTAAAATGGAGGATATGGCCAACGAGTTCTCAGAAATGTTGAAGGAAACGCTGGAAAAGATGCGGCAAAGAATTGAGGTGTCGAGCGTGACATGGGAGAGCGAAAAGGGCCGTCATGCGGAGGTCGGCAAGTAAAAGTAGCCAGAGCGTCACGTATGTGTGAGTGTCATTTTCGGCACCTTGCTCGTGGATAGTATTAGCAGTTCGCGTCTCACAGTCAAACAGGCGACGCCGCCCGTTTCGGATTGATATGCGTAATAAATTTTGAAATCACAAAAGCCCAGATGTTCCTGGCCTCCACGTCCTTGTTGTGTTCTTGCTGATTCAGGGTTCCACATGACGACAACAACCTCAGTACTTCATGAGGTCACCGGTTCCTTCCACTCCATGTCAAGGAATAGAGTGCTGGTGTCCACACGGATCGTGTTGACTCGAGCCGTAAAGCATCAAGGTATCAGAGCGTCGTTCAAGAGATGCTACCTCCTTGGCGTATGCCGTTGGCCACAACCTTCGGCTACAGACGGCTTGTCCACTCAGATCGTTCTGGGGCTTGTGGCTGAATTGCGCTGCATCTCGACAACATTGACCATTGGCGACCTTGTGTGTTGTTGACATTGCCACACCTTGCCCAAGGGGTGTCATCGCAGAGTCGGACAGCATGACCTTGACAACCAGCTGGCATCCGCTATCATCAGACATCAGACAACAGTCATCAGTGACATCGATGAAGGCGAATGCTAAGACCCTTCATTGATGTCGTTACGTCTTCAGAGGCGACGATCGATCATCGATGTTCGATGTTGGATGACGAAAAGGTTCCACCAATCATTCAACCGACGTCCTGCGTTTTGATTGCCTGGCAGCGTCCATGCACTGACGTAAAAGTATAGAACTACATCTGTACAGTCGTAAGTAAGTAAAGTGAAGTTCTCGAGTTCTCAAGGCCTCCAGCATCCAACAGCCAGCCAGCCAACGAACGAACGAACAAACGAACGAACGAACGAACGAACGAACGAACGAACGAACGAACGAACGAACAACAAATGAACGAACGAACGAACGAACGAACGAACGAACGAACGAACGAACGAAGGTGCCAACCGAAAGTCAGTGAGTGAGTGACTGACTGACTGTGACTGACTGAGTGACTGTGAGTGACCGACCGCGACAACGTTTCGGTTCGTTCGTTCGTTCGTTCGTTTGTTGCGTTGCGTTGACTGACTGTGAGTGAGTGACTGTGAACGAACGAACGAACGAACGAACGAACGAACGAACGGACGGACGTTGGAAAACTGATGAATGGCGGTCACTGACTGACTGACTGGCTGACTGACTGAGTGACAGTGAGTGCCAGTGAGTGACAGTGAATGACAGTGAGTGAGTGAGTGAGTGACCTACGGTGAGTGAGTGAGTGAGTGACAGTGAACTGTTTGTCTCACTCACTCACTCAACGAACGAACGAACGGCTGGCCCACACAATGAATGGCAATATATCCTTATATGACATTACGCAATAACTACGCATAGTAGCGTTCGTAAAGTCCATAATCCTGTTTGTAGATATGTTCTGTGGTGCGTGCTGTGGTGAGTGAGTGAGCCAGCCAGCCACTAAAGGAATGAAGGAAGGAAGGAAGGAATGGGTGAACGAACGAATGAACGAACGAACGAATGAACGAATGGATGGATGGATGGATGGATGGATGAATTGGAAATGGATGATGGATGGATGGATGAAACGGCTGCGGCGTTCATTCGGTTTGTCGGTTGGTTGGTCGTTCGTTGTTGTGTTGTGCTGTGCACTGCACTGCACCGACCTCGTGAATGTCCCGTCCCCCCCTGTCACCCGCTTGTGAAGCGCCCCCTCGGCCCCTCGGTTGGTTCCTTGTGGTTGGTTTGATTCAACGACTCCGCACTTCACGTCAACGAAGTCCGGTGAGTCGTCGATTCGTTCGTTCGTTGGTTGGTGGTTGCGCCTTGTGCCCTCGTGCCCTGTGCCCTTGTGCCTTGTGCATTGTGCCTTCGTTGTGTCCGCCCGTCCATCTTCGTTGCTGTTTTCTTCTTGTGGTGTGGGTGTGGTGGTCACGCTGCTGGGATGGAGGATGGTGGATGACTAGACTTGGCTTAGATTGGCTTAGATTGGCTTGAATGGCATTAGACGAATGTGTTTCCTTTCTTTCGCATTGGTCAGTAAGTAATCGGTGTCGTGTGTGCTGCGGGACGGGCGGACACGCACGAAGAGTGCGAAGCAGTGCTCTGTCCACGCGCGCGACCAGCGAAGGAACAAACCGCCACCAACGGACCATCGCGGCGAAAGTGCTGAGGCACGAGGGAAAGGTGCGGCGCGAACAGAACGGCTTTGCGTGTTCCCTGTCCAGGCGTGGTGTGAACTTGAAGCGGGATCAATCATAAAGGCGGACAGATATTTTTGAACATTCGGATACACTTTGACTTGGTCCTGCACGCCGTTGTCAGCAGCGAGCAAGCATGGGCGCCGGGGCATCAGCTCTCGGCGAGCGCCTCACTCTCGATCGCGCACTGTCGATTGGAGCCCGTTATGGTTTTACTGAGGCTGATTTCAACAAGCTTAAGGGTCCCGACGGGTGTGTCACGGTGAAGCAGATCATTGACTGCGTGAAGGCGCATGACAAGCTACAGCAGTTTGATCGAAACAAGGATGGGCATCTTGACGACAAAGAATTGGCAGACGTGGCCAGGGTCCTCAAGGACGAAGAGCAGAATGCCTCAAAGCAGAAAGAGACAGCTGCCCCAACAAACCTAAAGACGGTCATTGCTGGCACGGTGAAGAAGGACGACTACACCAAATTTTACCGACCAGTCGACGAGCTCGGGTCGGGAATGTCCGGCACTGTGTTCTCGGTGCAAAGCAAGATCACGGGCAGTTTGTACGCGTGCAAGAGCGTGCGCAAGCGTGGAATGTCCGATGAGGATCTCAACAACTTCCGTGGCGAGGTTGCGCTTCTCTCGCAGTTGGACCACCCCAACATCGTGAAAATCATCGAAGCTTTCGAGAGCCCATCGCAAATCACCATCATCATGGAGTTGTGCCAAGGCGGAGAATTGTATGATTCGCTCATTACGGCGGAGTTCTACACCGAAGACGTGGCCAAGAACCTGTTCAAGCAAATTGTACACGCAATTCTGTACTGTCACAATCAAAATGTATGCCACCGTGACCTCAAGCTCGAAAATTTCGTCTTCGACAAAAAGGCCAAAATTTCCACAGGCAACGAAGTGATCAAGTTGATCGATTTCGGCTTGTCCAAGCGCTACAGCTCCCTCAACAGAATGTCGACTGTAGTTGGAACCCCGTACTACATTGCCCCCGAAGTCATTAGAGCTCAAGCGTACGGATTGGAGTGCGATATCTGGTCGCTGGGTGTCATTCTCTTCATGCTCTTGTCGGGCATTCCACCGGTGAACGGCGATAGCGACCAAGAACTTCTCGCCAACGTCGCACAAGGCAAATTGTCTCTCAAGAACCAGTGGACACCCGACTGGGATACGGTACGCGTTCTTATGACCCTCTCGTATTTCACCGAAATAGAAAGCCGTTTCTTAGTTAGAGATTGTGGTATTTCTGGACTTGCTTGTAGATGTCAGATGCATTCGACCTGATTGAAAAAATGCTCGCCGTGGACCCCAAGAAGAGAATATCAGCTCAAGGAATCATGGCGCACCCTTGGATCGCGGACACGTCGGCATCATCGGTGAGCATGCCAGCTCTGGAGCCTTGAACCACCCTGTCACCTTCGTCTTTGACACGTACTGACTACTTTTTCGTAGCGCCCCATCGATCTGAAGATTGTCGAAGGAATGCGAAAGTATTCACAGATGGACCCGCTGCAGCGCATTGCGTCCAAAATCGTCGCAATCACGTGAGTGATTGCTGAAGTTATTGTTTTCTGGCAGCCAGTAGAGGTACACCACTAACTTGACGGCGCGTGTGCCTTGTGAATTGTGATAGCCTGTCAACAGCGGAAATTGAGCAATTGCGGGAGGCATTCATTGACATGGATAGCGACAGCTCTGGCATCATTTCGGTCGACGAGTTCACAAAAGCAATGCAGAGCAGCATGTCAGCATCCGCTGACATCAAAAAGCTCTTCGAGAAAATCGATATTGATGGCACGGGCAACATTTCTTACTCTGAATTCATCTCAGCTTGCCTGTCCCGCACAAATATCCTGACAAAAGAGCGTCTTCTGGAGGTATGTTTTGTTGTTGTGCATTCTCGACGTCTGCATTGAGGATTTGCGCCTGAGACCCGGCTTGTTTACCTCGGTAGGCGTTCGCGAAGCTGGATCCGGACAATTCAGGTTACATCGAACAGTCGGAATTGGTTCAGTTGCTGGATGGCATTGTTTCTCCAGAAGAAGCCGTTGCCTTGATTCAGAGTGCAGACCTTGTGGACAGTGATGGCCGCGTTAGCAAAGAAGAGTTCATGTCCACCGTTAGCATCTTGTGGAACGCGCATCACAGGCCCAAAACCGGCGGACCGGGTGTAGCAGCTGCAGTTTCGACTGTGGCACCGGCAGATGCCGATGCTGGCGCAGCCGCGGCAAGTGAGAGCAAAAGCGAAGAAGCCACTGCCGCTGGTCAAAACGAAGCTGCCGCAACTGAGAGCCAAAGCGAAGCTGCCGCAACTGAGAGCCAAAGCGAGGCTGCCGTAACGGAGAGTGAAACCAAACCCGCCCCTGAGAACCAAAGCGAAGCAGCGTCATGATGCACGGTATTCTAATAGATTACAGATTACTCTTTCGAACCATGACTCCAACAGTCCTGTCGAGCCGCACTTTTGACAAAGAAAGCCACTGTTCCACAATTATCGTGTGTCCAAGCACAATTCTTTCATTCATTGACAACAGAATGGCCACAGGGACTGAAACACATTGTCACAGACATACCGACATACAGTGAAGTGTGTATGTTGGACCTCCGAGCGCGAACTGAGTGGTCGTCAATTGAGCCTCGCTCCTGCTGATGGATTCATACAATGCGCAGTCACTAGATCGAGTTAGTTGCCGATTGAGTCGATTGAGTCGATTGGCAGTCGATAAAGTCATGTTGTCGATGCAGGTTGAGGTTGTCGATTCAGATTGAGGCTGTCGATTCAGATTGAGTTGATGCGGATTCAGTCGACTCGGATCCAGTCGATTCAGATCCAGTCGATTCAGGCCTTATATCGATTGTAGACTCATGAGTCGATTCAGGCCATCGATTGTTGCTTGTTGATTGTAGAGTCGATTGAGATGGTCATTGCGTCGAGTCGATTCGACATTGACATACATTTAGCACACACATACCAAGGGGTAATAGGAACAGAGCTCTTACCCCTTGCACATACATACATACCACATCATCATTCATCATCCATGCATGGCTTCAGTGGATTGAGTTACTGTATGTACAGGGTTGATCCTCTCCACCGCTGTGTACATTCACCATTCACCACTCCCATTCCGTGCCTCCCATCCCACTCCATCCCATTCATTCCCGCCCACGCACGCAGTGAAGCGCAACACAACACAACAAACTTCAACAACAGAGAAACGAAGAAACGAAGAAACGAAGAAACGAAGAAACGAAGAAAGAACAAAGAAACGAAAGCACGATCGTCCACGCACGCAGTGAGTGCAGTGAGTGAGTGAGTGCAGTGAGTGAGTGAGTGCGACGCAGTGTTTCTGAGACAGTGAGTGAGTGAGTGAGTGAGTGAGTGAATGAGTGAGTGCCCAGAAACTCAGAAACTCAGAAACTCAGAAACTCTGAAACTCAGAAACCCAGAAACTGACACAGCGACAGCAACGCACTGACTGACTGACTGACTGACTGACGCACTGACTGACTGACTGACTGACTGAGAGAGAGAGAGAGAGAGAGAAAGAGCGACCGCCAGCGCAGTGCACCCACTCACTCACTCACTCACACTCACTTCCACCCACTCACTCACTCACTGCCACCGCCCACTCCCACTGACTGAACTGACTGAGACGTGTCTGTCCTCCGTCCTCCCCTCCGTGCTCTGTGTATGTATCTTCTTTTGGTATTCTGTGTTTTCATCCCCAATATCGTCAGTTATAACGTGGAATCTCAATTGTAGATAACATCACAGCCTGGCTGAGCCCAAGCCAAAGTTTTCTTTCGCTACAACGGAGCACGCAGAAAAGATATCCATATTCGACATTACGTGTTTATGCCGCCTTTACATCTACTTGATACGGTGGAAATACTAAATGTAGATAGGTACACATGTATGTGCGGCAGTCAGTCAGTCAGTGGGCGTGACAGTGAAGTGAGTGGGTGGGTGTGGGTGGGTGTGGGTGGGTGGAAGGAAGGAAGACGTCCGTTTCAGTCGGCGTGTGTGTTGAGCGAGAGTCAGTGAGTGAGTGAGGGAGGGAGGGAGGGAGGCTGACCCACTGAACCAACACCCAACACCAATTCATTCACTCATTGTCACTCACTCACTATCACTCACTCACTCACTGTCGCTGACTGACTGACTCAGCGACTCGACCCGACCGACGCTCACTCCGCGACGAAATGCAATCTGTTTTCTGTTCTGTCTCCGTTCTTCCTTCTTCCTTCTTTCTTCTTCCTTCTTCCTTCTTCGTTCGTTGTTGGTTGTTGTTGTTGTGCATGCCTTTGTTGTTGTTGTTGTTCGTTCGTTCGTTCGTCGGGGTGTTGGCACTCGTCCGTGTTGGTAAGGTAGTTGTATGGCTGGGGGGGGGCAGTTGACGTGATGCTGCTGCTGCTGCTGCTGTTGGGGCCCATTTATCCGAGCATTCGTTCGTGACAGGGAAGAGGAATCAGGTCGATGCATTGCGTTGACGTATCCACGGACGCACCGCCCCTCCACCTCACAGTCCGTCGTTGTGCCGTGTCTACGCGAGTGGTTGCTTTGCGTGGTTGACGTCCTTACGGCAGGGAGTAGCCCGTTGATTCGTTAGTTCCCTCTTGTTGGTCGCCACGCCTCATCTCTTCGTTCGTCCGAAATCTTTCATTTGTTGGCCCGTCTGCACAACCTCAGGAGACAGCGTTGCACCGGAGTCGGTGTATCGTTTGGAACCAGTCACTCACGTTCAGACAAGTGCAATGTATGTTTCCCTTTCCTGGTGTTTGCCTGGGTCACCATTGATTGTCGTCTTGGCAAGTGCGGCACCAAGGCATGATCGAAGTCTTGTTCACTGATCCATTTTGTCTCTGGTACGTTCAGAGCATACGATTTTCTGGCGACAAGTAAAGTGCACAAAAAGCACACCTGCGAAGTTGGGTGTGTAGTCGGAGTGTCCGTACGAGTATTTGACTCGCCATAGAAGATACGAGGTCCTTCGTATCTTCGTTTGCTTCGAGACTTTATTGTTGACCAGAGCTGCTCGTGACTGCTCTGTCCTTGAAGAGAATATATTGAAGGGATGTCGCTGTCCCACAACCGATCTGTGCGATCGTTCCAAAGTTCAGCGGCGTTGCCCAGCCTGAATGACAAGCGAAACACGTTGACACCGGTCGGTAATAAGCCGAATGTGCACAAATCGAAAGCGAGCCCAAGCAAGCTGCCGTCGCTGCAGGGTGGCTCATTGCCATCGATCAACGCGAAGGCAAAACCATTAGACAACCTTCCACAGGCTCAAAACAAAAAGCAGCTGGCCCCTGTGGAGAGAACTGCGAAGAAAGGCCGCAAGCGTGTCCACAATACCGAGGCCCAGGATAACCAAGCCGAGACCAAGAAAGAACGGAAGCGCGGCAAGAAGAAAGAAGAAAAACAGGCAATTAAGGAACAGGTGAACATTGCCTTGAAGGCGGTGCGGGAGGTGTTCAGTACCCCCAAGGGTCAGAATATCCTGCAGTTGGAAACAAAAGTCTACCATGCTGAGCAGAATGAAGAGTTCATCAACTGCAAAGTGAAACGAAAGGATGAGGCAGGTTCTTTGGGAATCTCTTTCACCATACCTGCTCGCGTGATGGCTCTCGGCTGGGAGTCCGGCCAGCATCTTGTAGTGACTGGAATCACGCCAAAGCCAGGCGTGAAATCCAACCTTGCCGTGAATGATATTGTAGTCGCTGTTGACGGCGTCCCCGTGAACACCATTGAAGATCTAAAGAAGTGCGTCGCGGGCAAGAAAAAAATGCACCTGAAGTGCATCCGGACAGAGGCTCCAATCGCACAAGAAGATTTAGACGCCACGCAGGCAAGAGTAGAAAAGGCCCTCAAATCTGCGGTCAAGCACAAAGTGAAGGAGTCCTTCAGGTCGAAAGGAGGTGCCCAGTCGCTGTGAGCTGACAGTATGCGTGCTCTCGCATTTCTTCATGCGCGTAAAATAGAACAACATCGTTACCATCCCTCGGTGTCACCATCTTGACAAGCAAAGTTGTCGACTGACCGTGAGTGAATCCGACACTGCGCCAGAACAACCTCTTCTTGTCCATTGTTAGTTGCATGCTTTGTGCATGCCGTGTCAGCACACCAGACTGTTTCTGTGCGGCACCCTCGACCGAGCGCGTCACATATCCATTGCACGGTAGGCAGGCATTCTCTGTCCACAACCACAACCGAACAGGACTATGCTGCGTCGCGTGAGACGTCGTCGTACTTGCCTTTCAGTTTCCAATCGCCAGCAGTTTGTAACGAGTATGCCATGGGTAGAGTCTTCAATGAACTGCTAGCTGTTGAAATGGTGCCAATGCTGCGGTGTTGCGATGAACTGTGAGCTGATGCGATGCTGCGATGCCCGTACGCCGCAGTATTGTGATGTTGTGGTGCGATGCTTAGACGCTGCGATGCTGCGATGCTACAAGTAAGTCGCAATGCTGCGCTAACGTGACCAACTGAATGCACATCGCAAAATCGCAACGAAATCGCGGCGAGTTGTTGCTCGCGGAGTGGAATTGGCGCAAAAGTGGTACTAGTACTAGCTGTGAGTACATGCACGTTCATTCACTGAACATTTCGATGAAGTACCCAGTACAAAAGTTAATGGCATTTCCGCACATTGCGCGACGCACAACATTACAACATTACGCAGTGTTGTCGTCGTCGTCGTCCGTTGCTTGTTGTCTGTCTGTTGTCATGACTGTCATGACGTTGTCACGTGCGTTGTCGGTCGTCGTCGTCGTCACCACACCAACGCTTACTTACAACATCGGCAACGCTGTGCATGCATGTAGGCAGAACGCAACCGACACCCTGTGTGTGTCGGGCATACACCTGGCAACAACTTATTGTGCAGCTGAGGTGGGGAGGCGAAGTTGGAAGGTGCGCGGATGGGCAGATGGTGGTGCGTGCAATGACCACACCAGTGAACAAGCTCGAACGGCCAGCACACGCTGTGTCAGGTTTCAAAGTACAGTTCTGCCGAGACGACAGTAGTGACGCATAACCATTGCATGGTGGTGTGGCGTGTCAAGTTTGGTTCAAGTAGTTCCAAGTATTTTATTGATGAACGGAAAAAAATCGTTTTCGAGATTTGGCGCGCATAGGGCAGCACTGTCCTGTGCCTTTCGTCATGGGCAACAGCAGCTCAACAGAGGAGCCTGACGCGGTAAGTGATTGTAAATCATTACTGAATCGTACTGTGTAATGATGATAGTTTACTCGAGTTCGTGGTGCACGCGATGCAGACCGTCCGTGGAAAGCTTGGCGTCCAGGAATACTTGAGACTGCAGGCCACTGTCAAACAGCACTTGCTGTCTGCATCGCAGGCCAAGAAGAACCTCACCAGCAGTACTCTTCTCTCAAAGGATGCTTTCTGCGTATGTTGACAATGGAGTAGTGTGTTTGTCGCACAGTTATGGTTCTTGTACCAATCGCTGAGCGTTTTGAATTCTTTTCATGTGCTCTTCAGAAATTTTTCCACTTGAGCTACGACAATACCTTTGCGGAGAAGTTCTACGGGTATGTCGCTCGGCACAGTGGTCACAAGGCAAGCGAAGATTCGATTCCGTGCCAGTCTTTGGTATTTGCTGTCGGGTCGTTGATCAAAGGCGCGGCCGGCGCCCGTGCAACAGCATTGTTTCACTTGTTCAGCGACGGCAAGGATGATATGAGCAAGGTATTGTTTCCGCTTCAGCACTGCGGGTATCGGCCTACGTCTTCAAACCCTAATTCCTGAGCAATTGTTGCTACATTTAGGAAGCGACGACGGCGATGTTTTCTACTCTTTTGACCACATATTTTCTTCTTGGATGGTACGATTTTCGAATGGGTGCGGGAAGTCGAGCTCCGATGCCCACTACGAAGTCCCCCGAGGTGCCGGCTTCAAATGCGAATCCTTCTGGGGCAGAAGAGAGCCCAAAGGGCGGAGAGAAAGAAGCGAAAGCAGACGAAGGCGAGTACACAGTTGCTCAGCAATTCAAGGATCAACAAGAAGCTGCGAAGAAACGTGCGGCTGAAGCAGCTGTAGAGGTATGCCCGCGATGCTTTACCACTCGATGCTCTACCACTCCTGATTTCGGCCCGTTGTTTCTCTTGAACAAACCTGCTCGTGCTAGCGCAATTACATGGAACTCGCAACTGTCGATTCCATGCAGGGATCACAGGTTTGTTTCAGACGATACCGCCGCATTGAGCTTCTGGATGTGTGGTGCTAATGTAGTTTTGTGTCTCTAATTACAGATAGGACACCTTGTGGACGGTGTCAACGCAGATTGGACCGAGAGCCCAAATCTCACGCTGGATAAGTTTCACAGCTGGGTGTCAAAATCGTCGGCGTCGCTAATCGATGTGTTACGCAGCTTTGTGTATCAAGCGTGTTTGGTTGCTCCAGATGCAGAGGTGTGTAGCACGAAATGCAACTCAACTGCTACATTGTCGAGGTCTTAACGAGATGTGTGGTGCTCCGTGCTAGGTTGAGTACCCAAGGCACCTGACTCTCCGACCGCGGGTCACGGCAGAGTCGAGTATTCTCTCGACGGCTGACGTGTTGCAATTATCGCTTGCAAACGAAAGATTGCAGGTACGTGCCTCTGTGTTATCATATTTCTTCAAACATAGCAAAAATCAACACTGTGCGTGTGCCTGGTATGGATAACATTGCAGCACGATTGGGAACTAACATACAGTTCCGCCCGTGACGGGCTGTCCTTCAATCGCCTTGTTCACGGCATAATGGGTTACTCTGGGCCAACATTGTTTGTGATCCGAAACAGTGCTGGTGACGTGTTTGGAGCATATGCTGGGTTCGTCGCATTGTGTACTAGATATGATATGCACCACCGCGCACGGATGTGCCTTTACTTTGTGTACTTTTGCCTTCGCGCTGTCAGGTGCCCGTGGAAGGAGTCAAATCAGTTTCAAGGGGATGGGTCTTGCTTCTTGTACACATTAAAGCCGCACTTTCGGTTGTTGCAACCACTAACCACATCGTACGCGGAGAACCATTACATGTACTTGAACACGCGAGGCTACCAGGTGCGACTCGTGACACAACCCAGCCTGCTGTTCTTCCACGTGTCGTGGTTTGTGGTTGGTCTGATTTGTGTGTGTGCAATCGTGTTTCCACAGGTGGAGCACGGCCTCGGGTTCGGCGGCAAAGAAGGCGATTTACGCATTTGGCTGAGCGCCGGATTCGATGACTGCCGCGTCCAATCTTTCGGCCACTCGTACGATTACGGCAAGTTGTGCACCCCGAAACCGGGAACGAGCAGGGTCCGTATCCAGTCATGTGCTGTGTTTGGGTTTTGAGGCCTCGCCTGAACTGTAGACGCGATGGTGCCAATCATGCAGGAGCTAGATCTTGATTCGGTGGAAGTATGGGGGCTTGGCGGACCTTCCGCGATGTCGAGCAGGGAGCGTCATCGAAAAGATGATGCTAAGGTGTGTGGCCCAAATGTCAGCTGATTGCTGATTATGGTTTTGTTTCGCTTGCTTGCCTACTTGCCTAATGCGTTGTGTGCCGGGACTTGTGTCAGATGTTCGATGACATGAAGAGCTTGAAAGAGAGCACGAAGCGTGCTTTAGTTGAAGACGCGTTCAACCAGGAAATGTTTTTGTCGAAGAACTTCCAGCATCGTCAAAGCGCTGAAGGAGGCAGTATTCAGTGATGCACATTCATGCGTCCTGTTCGCCGTGATCTACCATACCGTAAAGTAAACCCTCGCCTTTCCGAACGACTGTTGGGTGACGCTTGCCAGGAATGAATCAGCAACCACCGACCATAGAAACAGTGTGCAGCAGCATCGATCTTCAGATGTTGAGATATGAAATTTGGATGCATGGATGACAAGCGCTAGCCTCCATACTTCCTTCAGCGCTAGCGTACTGCAAATAGCTTAATGATGCACTACTTCCTCATCTTGAATCTTGGATGATGCATGCACGGCAAGCTGGGCAAGCTCTGACCTCAGCGCCCCCCTCCGCTGCGACGCTGCGACACTGTGACGGTGCACCAGCCAAGGCTGCTCCACACCAACCCTCATGAAAATTAATGCACCGCTTCATCAAACTCGGATTCATACACGGCAAGCTCTAGCGTCAACCTTCCTTCCTGGTTTCCCTGCACGCTGCGACGCTGCGATAGTCAATGATTTTGCTCGATTCAAAGTAAGTTCTCCACTTTTCAGCTTTTTCTCAATATCCACCACCGCCACAGCCTGGGACAGCGGCGCACTGACTAATTACTGCATTCCGCAAAGTACGTCGTCCGCCGACGCTACGACGGCGACGGCGACGGCAACGGCAACGGCAACGGCAACGGCAACGGCAGTATTGCTTTGTGCACCGCTTTTCAGGTCTTTTCACTATCCTTTTCTCTTTTCCACCACCACCGCAGCCCCTGCGGGAGACTGCGGGAGCGGCGCAGTATGGTATTCGTTCATAATTACTACACTATCATACGCAGCGCGGCATTGCGGGAGCGGCGCATTACGAAGCGCGGCATTGATTGCGGCATCGCGGCATTGCGCAAAGTGCGTAGAGTTCTGTGTGTGAGTGAGTGAGTGGGTGAGTGAGCCACACGACAGTGACGGTGGCAAGTGACTGATTAAGCCCACGTGGCAGTGAACGAGTGAGTGAGTGAGTGAACGAGTGAGTGAGTGAGTGAGTGGCCGACGGCACGAACAACGAACGAAGGAATGACTGTGAGCGGCAGTGAGTGAGTGAGTGATTGTCGCAGTCAGCGGTGGAAGAGTGAGTGAGTGAGTGAGTGAGTGAGTGGCCGAATGAAGGAAGGAAGGAAGGAAGGAAGGATTGAGGAATTACAATGATCGATCGATCACTGAGTGAGTGAGTGAGTGAGTGAGTGAGTGAGTGGGAGAGCAGTGCACTGAATGATGAATGACGAACGAACTCTCTCACTCACTCACTCACTCACTGTCAGTCAGTCGGTCACTGCACTGCACGACTTTGCCGAATCACTTCGCTCACTTCACTCACTCACTTCACTCACTCACTCACTCACTCACTTCACTCACTCACTCACTCACTCACTCACTCAATGAACGAACGAACGAACGAACGAACGAACGACGAATGAACGAACGAACGAACGAACGAACGAACGAACGACGAACGGAGTCACAGTGACGGTCACTGTCTGTGGCTGTAAGGGCAGCCAGCGCGACTGCCTGTCGTCACTCACTCACGTGACGGAGTTGGCTGTGTTGTGTTGTCGTTCCTTCCTTCCTTCCTTCCTTCCATCCTTCCTTCCTTCCTTCCTTCCTTCGTTCTTTCATTCGTTTGTTCGTTGTCCGTCGGTCGGTTGGTTGGTTGGTTGGTTGGTTGGTTGGTTGGTTGGTTGGTTGGTTGGTTTGGTTGGTTGGTTGGTTGGTTGGTTGGTTAGTCGGTTAGTTGGTTGGTTGGTCGGTCGGTCGGTCGATCAATCGGTTAGTCGGTTGATCAGTTAGTTGGGTCAGAAGGTCGGTCGGTTGGTTGGTAGGTCGGTATGTTGTGCTGTTGTGTTGTGTTGTGTTGTGGAAACTTTTACTTTGCGTTGTATTGTGTTGTGTTGCTGTGTTGCTGTGTTGGCGGTGTTGCGGTGTTGTTGCCTTGCGCTTCCCTTCTTGCTGATGCTGTTGGTGGTGGTTGCTTGGTTGCTTTGCGGGTGTTGCTGCCATCGCAGTGGTGTTGTTGGACGTGGTTGTGTGTACACACATTGTTCGTGGTTGCTCTCCCTTTATCGGCCGCTTTGCTCTTTCGAACAACCTGTCGTGGACTGTTGCGTTGCTTCGCCCACCTCGCTGTGCTTGTTGAAATGTGTGTTGATAACACGCGCTCGAGGTCCAGCAGGCCTCGCACATTCCACCACAGTCACACAAACACGCACACACGCACACACGCACACAATGCGAGGATGGCCATTGTTGGTGGTTGCCGTCGTGGCACGGTGACGGCGCACAGGCGTGGCCCCATCCACCGTGTTGTGTTGAGTGGCGATTCTAGAACAAAAGCTGTGTCTGTCTGTTTGTTTTGTCGTGTCGGTTGGGGCGCTTTTTTGTGTGCTTTCTGTGTCCTGTTTTGTGCTTGCGCCCACTTACTTTTCGAAGCACCCGGTTCTCGTGGGAATATTTTCTTTGTTCAGACGAACTCTGCGGCCACGCTGCAATGTTGCGTGTTGCTGCACCGACCGCGACATCCGCGGCTGCCACGAATGTAGCCTGAGGCATGTAGCGCGAACAAAACTTTTCGTGGAAGGGCACCGTAGGAGGGCCAACGTTGTGATTCACAGCACGACCGGTGCGATGCGTCCGCCACTTCATGATGCGCGCCGGACCGTGAAGGCATCAAATGAGGTGCGCTTTGCCCTTCATTGTTGCATTTGCATTTGGCGCGAAAAAGTTCACTCTGTTCCTGTCTTTGCGTGTTATGTTTTGCGCTTCACTCGACGTTCGAATCTGCGCAGGCCGATCGTCATTCGACACACAGCCACAATAGAACAGTTAACAGCGGGCATCGACCGCAGCATTTGCACACAAACGACCTTCCGTCGCAGAGGTCTGGCCAGGGCTCGCTGTCTCACGACTTCAGAAGACCGCCGCCGAGTCCACCTGTGTCGATGAACAAACCAAACAGGCCAACCAGAAGTGGAAGCCCAGACAGAATCTTGAGTACAAGCGCCGACCAATCGGGCCTCACGCGAAACCTGTTCACGAATGCCGCTGCGCCCGTGCGTGTGGGCACGATGTCAAAAGATGAATTCGAGGCGAGTCGTCTTCGCGCAAAATATCTTCGTAGTTTGAAGTTTCGGGAACCCACGAACTCCAACATCCCGTTGTCGACGACTGGCAGCAAGGACTCGGAAACTTCGACAACACGTGCCGCTGGCGGCAAGCCGCCCGTCGCGAAATCGATGGGATCATTGCAGCAGTTTCACCAAGACCGACGGCGGACGGTCACCAAGCGCGAAACAAGCCAACCAGTTCAAATTCAGCCTCGCGGCTCCGAGACCATTCTAGGTTTTTGGGACCGCCCGAAATCGCTGCGCCGTCGGCACACAACTGGCGGTTCCCCGTCCCCGTCGCGCAGTGTATGGAGTAGTAGTGGCAGCGGCAGTAGAGATGGTGATTCACTGATGAAATCGCGCATCGCAGACTCACGGACCAGTGATAGTCGCCACGATAGTGATTCCATGGCCGCTTCTCACTCTGCCGGCCGTGGCAGCAGTGGAACGTACTTGACAGCAGCCGCATTGAGCCGGAGTCGTGGCAATCGCGGGGAATTGGACGGCCACGATCGACTCGAAAGATCCGGGCTCCTGGCTGCCAACAGCGTGGAGTCGGAAAGTGCGGTGCTTCTTGGTGAACTGACGCTTGAGGATGAAGATTTAGACGACACACAGTTGGACGACCAGCTTATGTTCACTGATGACCCTGGGTCTCCTGCTGTCGGCCCAAGCCCCGCTGGAGCTTTGGGCTTGAATAGCAATTACACGTATAGCAGCCATCAATCCGATGACGGAATTTCGAGGTCGAGCGTCACAGACGACTCCGACACGGAGGGGTATGGAGCCTCAGACAACGGTCACAGTAGCAGCGGCCCCGACAGTCGCGGTGTCCCAGGACGCAGTCGGCGATACGTTGAGCGGGGACGGAGACGACGGCACTCAGTTGATGGGCCTTTTGCTTTCGATGAGGAAGGTTCTGACCCAGCCCGCAGATCAGACGGCTTCATCCCACCGCACATGATGGCTGAGCAACAGCAACGTAATTGCTTTTCCATGGGCTACCAGAGACACTTCAGACCAAAGCCCAAAGAGTTCTAGACTGATTTCGCGAAAGGGCCTTGATGACGGGCACTCGACAGCGGAACGTAATCCACACCTGTTTATTTGACGAACCACCAACTTCGTGTTTCTTTCTTAACCTTGAAATCACTGTGATACAACCAGTTGTCGCATCGTCTGCGGGATCGTAGCTCCCCAGCATTTCTTGTTTGATGAAATGCACTTGCCCACTCGAAACCACCTTCGCCGTTTGATGTTGGCACGTGAACAGGACATGGCTCGGGGATGCGACTTGAAACACACAGGATCCTCAATTATTTTTATAATAAAAACGATACACGGGCAAAGCGTTGGTTGTCGACGCCACGTGGTCGTTGTTGTTGCGTCAATCTTAAATTGGGATTTCGATCTTGGCCAACGCACCGACGGATTCTAGAATTTGAGAGAGATGAGGAAACTCTTTGGCCACGCGATCGATGCATTTCAGCACTGCTTCCTGCTCTGATTCTGCTGTTTGCAAATCGCGTACGACCTTGATCGCAGATGGTGTCGGCTCAGCATCCGGGTCCTCTAACGATTTATATTGGTGCAGTAGTCGCTGCAACATTGCATTGCTGTCCGCAGCACGCTGCTTTTGGTACAAGAGATCGTTAATCTTTTCTTGCATGGCGTTCACTTCCTCATCAATCGCCTCTTGTTCAGAAGAAAACTCGCTAACCTTGACTTCCAAGACTTCGAGCTTACTCTCAGCATCAATGATTTCTTTGTGACGCTCCTGCGTCTCCTTTTCTGTCTTGCGCAAATTTTTCTTCAACGTTTTGCATTGCTTGCGCACGTCCGCTTTGGTCTGCGGACTGGCACCACTTTGCTTATTGCTCTTCTTCCCTCTGTTCGCGGTCACAATAATGTCACGCTTCTGTATGGAAGTTCTCATGTCCTTCACAATCTTCGCCTGCTTCTTTTGTAGTGCCGTTAAACGGAGCTGCATGCGATGGATTTCCTTCTCCATGGCCACAGCATCCGCCTGGCCGATGGATGGGTCGAGCGCTTTTTGAGTCTCTCGTTCAACTTCTAACTTGCGTTCCCACAAACCTATCTGGCGCTGCAAATCGACGATGCCGTCACGAATGGAGTCCTTCTCTGCCCGAATGGCTTTGATCGTGGCGTCATTGCGGATGGACTCTTCTTGCATCGCCTGCAGCTCTGCGACGAAATCCTGCTCGGCTCCGCTTGCTTGAGCGGCGAGCTTCTCCCGCAACTCAGCGTTTCTGGCAATCAACGTGTTGATGCGCGCCGTTTCCGTGTGCATGTTCTCAATTCCACGATCAAGCTCTGCAAGCTCGTTTTTGTGACCGGCGATCTTCTTGTCGATACGGATGCGCTTCTGGTCGTATATTGTAAGCTTCGACTCGTCGGAGTGAATTTTGTCGTTGAGCGTTTCGATTTTGGACACTGTTTCGACCAGTCGGGTCTGCTTAGTGAGCCAGTCACGTTGGATGTTGTGAGAGCTCTCTTTGGTCGATTCAATTTGCTTCGACAGGTTTTTGATGGTTGCTTCCAACGGGCCCAGGTTGACATCTTCTTTATCTGCAGTGAGGGCCTCGTAACGACGGTTGAGTCGGTCTACAGTATGAACCTTCTTGTCCACCTCGTCGTTGCGCTGCCGAATCTCCAGCTCGTAGGTCTGAATAAGTTTGTCCTTCTCGCCAAGGTCAGCCAAGCACTCGTCGAGCCGCTTCCGCAAGGCCTCGTTGTGGGCACGTGTGTTGAGGACATCAACAGAGAGACGAGCGATTTCATTCTCAAGCTTGATGACTTCGTTCTCTTTAGCGTGGGCCTTGGCAGTGACCTCGCGAGCCTGCTTCTTCAAGTTCTGCACAGCTTTGCTCACCGTCGTTTGAGTCGATGCATTGGCAGCAATTCCAGCCTCGATCTTTTGTCGCTCTTGCTCGACAATCAGATAGTTTTGCTCGAGTGTTCGAATTTGATCTGCCAACTGCTTCTGTTCTAACGTGAGCTTCTTTTCCTCTGCTTCGGTGTGCTCCAGACTTTTCTTCAACATGTCGTAGCGGTCAAGGAGTTGGTCACGCTCTGCAGTCAAGGAATTGATTTCGCGTGAAAGGTAGTCGGCTGTGTTATCGATAGTTGACTCGGCGGCGTGGAGGTCTTCGTTTTCTTGCTGCCCTTTGCGAATGTCGGATTGATAGCCGTTAATCTCAGCTTGGATCGCGGAGCCAGCCTCTCGCTCCTTGGCAACCGCTTCATTCGTTGCCTCCAGGGCCTCATCACGGCGTTGGATTCCAACAATTGAAGTCTTCCATTGCTGCATCAACTGCTTCTTCTCGAATGCAATCTTCTCCATTTCTTTCAAAGCTTCTGCGACTGTTGCCTCGGCCTCCGCCGTTTCCTTCTTCTGGAACTCAAGCTGCGCCGTGAAGAGCGTGATTTTCTCCCGGAGTTGCTTGATGTTCTGGTTGAGTTTGTCGATGTAGAAGTCCTGGCCAGCCTTTTCGGACTCATTGCCAGCCAGTTCTTTCTCGGTCGCGTACGCGCGTCGCTTCAATGCCGCAACCTCGGTTTCCAGCCCTTCGTTGAATTCGCGCATTTGACGCGCCGTTTCCTGCAGCTGATCGAGTTCTTTTTTGAACTTGAAGAATTGCGCTTCGTCCTGCTTTACTTTTGCGGCCGTGTCCTTGGCTTCAATTTGCAGTCGTACAGCTTTTTCTTCGGCGTCAACGCGGCCTTGGACGGTGTCAGTGAACTTGCTCATGGTCTTTTCTAGCGCCAACTGCAGGTTCGACAGCTGGTGCTGCGCACTGTACAAGTTCACACCGATCTCCTCGCGCTGTTTGTCGAAAAGGTTCAATTCATTCTTGACGCCACGGATGAGAAGCTCGTTGCGGTTAACCTCGCCCTCCAACTGTTCCCGATAGTCTTCTTGGGCCTCTCGCATGATATCCATGGCGCCCGCTTCGCGGGGGTCATAATCTGAGTCAAACGACCCATCGTCTTCGTCACCACTCTCGTCGAAGACGTGGTCATCAAAATTGCTGCCCGACATGGCGTTGCGTGGACCCACCAAGACTAAAACTGCGCCAACCTTCTGCCTCGCGCGAGTCTTGCCGCAGACAAGTCACTACTTGGACTGTGAAACACAACAATGGTGCAAATTTGATCACAACTTTAACGAAAAAAAGTCACGTGCAATTCAATGTTGTTCATGCGGGCCACCACATGCACAAAAGCCAGCACTTCGATGTGTTGCTGTAACTTGACTGGTGTCACGGAGTGCCTTACCAGACACACAAGTTAACCAGCGTGGTGGTCGCTTTGAAGAGAGCGTCCTTGCGCACGAGCCGTAACTTGAGTTGTACGCAAAAGCAAGATGCTGGCTGCTTTCGCGGGCGTGGGAGTATGTCTCTCCAACTCGCTCTACTTGAGCACTCAGAGCGAAGACAGACTGCTGTCCAAGTTCTGTTCGTGTCTTTGTTCGCCGCTACAAGGTGTGAAGGTGCGCGTGTTGCCCCTGCGGTTTCACTTCGCCTGCGCTGTTCTGTCTGCCTGAAGCCAGACGTGTGCATCTCGGCTGGCCGGCCAGTTCGTTGGTGGCTCGAGTCTTGAAACTTCCGGCCAGTTGGCAAGAGAGCAAGTCGTCCATGAAGAAAGAATCCTCCCACACGCCCACCATTCAACCAAACGAACACGCGAGTGACCTCCACTGTTGTCATCGAAACGCACATCGACAGAGAGCCACAAGACAACGACGACAAAGAAGAAGAGGCCAAACCGTTCAAACTTGTGTTTATTGGACGCTTTATAGCCATTACAGACTGTTCCGTTTAATGGTTGTTTAATCACCATTACATTACCCGTCGAGCTGGTTGGATCCCAGGCTATGATGGGACAACGCGCAAAGAAAGTAAACTGTTTTATAGACTCAAAGACGATCCGAATGCAATGTGTGCCATATTTGTGTCTATAAAACAGTTTACT
>ENA-OWNT01002113-OWNT01002113.1-seawater-metagenome-genome-assembly--contig:-NODE-2113-length-21611-cov-3.847265_pt1 | contig 21611 bp, 17 predicted proteins | sample MGYA00238136_ERZ651165 | MGnify/ENA primary metagenome ERZ651165 (study PRJEB26861, sample SAMN08777766) | seawater metagenome | isolation source: coastal seawater | place: USA: Florida | collected...
CCCGGATGCTGAGGCCACTGCACCAACACAGGCATATACCGACCCTGATGCCGATGGCACTGCGCCAACACAGGCATACACGGACCCTGATGCTGATGGCACCGCGCCTACTCAGGCATACACCGATCCTGACGCTGATGGCACCGCGCCTACGCAGGCATACGGCGACGCTGACGCCGATGATACGGCACCGACACAGGCATACACCGACCCTGACGCTGATGGCACAGCACCCACGCAGGAATACGCCCAGTTTGAAGACGACGACTCCATTGCGCCGACGCAGGCGTATGGAGACGGCGAGGATGAGGACGCCAACGGCACTGCCCCAACGCAGGTTTTTGGTGATACTGAAGACGCCAGCACTACAGCGCTGACACAAGTTTCTGAGTCATCTGACGAACGGGCGACAGCTCCAACCCAAGTTTACGGAGAATCAACGGGTGGTGACGCCGTCAGTGCCTCCGGTGCACCTGATGGCGAGGGCGACGACGCCATCGCTCCCAACCAAGGTGTTGAGGAGTCCGAGTCCAATAGTCCAGAAAGTGATGCTGCGGCAAACCATGACACACAACCAGCACAAGTTGGTGGTCTCGAGAGTGATGAACTGGCTGCGACGCCTCCTACACAAGACCACGAAGGCCGCGAAAACACTCAACCAACAGTTGATTCCGATGTTGAAGACAATTTCGAAGAAGATCAACTTGAACTGACCGCGCCAACACAAGTTTATGGAACCCCAAGCGAAACTGGGACTGAAGCCACCAAAAGCGATGCGCAGAACGACTCTTCGGTCCCCGACGCTTCGTCTCAAGGCTCAACCTCAAATACCGCTGCGTCAGACTCCGCGGTCCGCGAAGAACCTGAGGACGCGGCGACATCTAGGGCGGGCCATGCATCTGGGGCTGAGTCTGATGGGGCACCTCCTTCCGCATCAGTTGAGCCTGACGTACAAAACGACGTGGAAGAGCTCGCCAGCATGATAACGCCCGACAACAGCGACGATGAGGCTGAAGAGGAAGACCAAGGGCATGAGGGTGGCCGAGACAGCGACGCGGACGGTGAAGTTGAAGGCGAAGCCGGAAAGGACACAGACAATGACGCCAGCGACGGATGTGCGAATGCCAGCTCTGCACACATCGGCGAGAAGACTGACAATGCCAACGATAGCGATGCACCTGTTGGTGACATCACGCCGGACAACAGTGACGATGAAGGTGACACTGCAGAGCCCACCTCAAACGCAGACACTGATGAACAAGCCGTCGATGGCAATGACAGCGGTTCGCCCGTTCGCAATATCACGCCTGATAACAGTGACGACGAAGATGACAGCAATGCAGAGCCCACTCCAGCAGCCGCAGTCGAAGAGCCGCTTGACAATGTCGAGAACGGAGATTCTCGTTTTGGGAACATCACGCCGGACAACAGTGACGATGAGGCAGAGGCAGATGACACGATTGCCGACACCAGCAATGCTGATGGCAATGACGCTTCGGACGGTGCGCTGGCGTCCACGGAAGAAGCCACGACTGGAGACGGCAGTTCATCAGTGGACGATGCGCAAGATGTTGACGATGCGCAAGATGTTGACGATGCGCAAGATGTTGTCGATGGCATTGACGCAAATGAGACAGACAATGAACCGAACACACCGAACAGCGGCACAACCGCTGAGAGTTCAGATGAACCGAATATCGAAAGCGATGCAGGCAGTGTCGGTGCAACTGTATCGAGTCATGTAGAAAATGAGCAAGGACAATCAGCCACCAAAAGCGAGGTTGCATCTGAGACCAAGGATAGATCGTCACACGCGGAGACCGAAACCAGCACGACTGCCCAAACGTCAGAACCGGGATCCGCCGCAACTGCCACGGACGCCGCCGATGACAAATGTGCCGCGAATGGCGATGACGCCGCAGACGAAGCTTCCAGCGATGATGAGACAGAAGACCCAGAAGCTGACGAAGACGATGCCGCGGACGCCGACGGCGGCGATGTCAGTGAGCCAGCAGAAGTTGATGAACAAGATGCCGCGGACGGCGACGACAGCAAGGATGTCAACGAACCAGCAGCAGCGACCTCAGGCACACCCGGAACTCATGGTGAAGGTGAAATGACGGAGGTTATGACTGCATCGCAAGCCACGGCAGAAGCGACGCGCATTTACCACGAGGCTCAAAAAGAGGCCAAGAGGATTCTGGCTGACGCCCATGCGCTTGCGAAAGAGCGAGAACAACAACAACAAGCCAGTTTGAAAGCCATCGTAGAGCAAACCAAGGTATTGTCATAGGTCGATTGGTCGTGGCATGGGTGTAGTGTCACTGGTTCAAAACCTTGATTTGTTGCGTGCAGGCGGAAGCAATTGTTGATGGCGCGCAGTTGTTGAAGAATAAAATTATCGAGGAGGCGAAGCGCGAGGCTTCGGAGATTCAAACTGGTTCCGCCGACCCCATTCGTGGCAATAAGATGCCCAACACCCGAAAGCGTTCCGTTCCGGCGCAGGATGAGGAGAACAGCGGCGATCAACTTCCATCTCCATCTTGCCACGAAACGCCGGTATCTCAGGTCGATGTCAACACGCAGGACGACGACTCGCCAACAGGAGGCGCCAAACAAGCGGAGGTAGATGAACCTGCAGAAGGTTTGCCAACAGAAAACCTGGGGGCACCCGCGGCCGATGAAAGCGCGGCGTCAGAAGTAGAGTCAACAGAAACAGAGTCGGCAAAGGGACAACAGGAGGACGACGAGCCAAATCGTGACTCAACTACCAAACGGCGGGCCATAGCACTGCGCAAGTCTACAAGGTCCGAGCGTGGTGGCCAGAGAAAGCGTTTGCGCAAGAGTGGCACTTTCACTGAGCCAGCTTCTGCAACCGCTTCCAGCACGAGCAATGCGCAGGATGTGCCTCAGCCACGGGCAAGTAGGCGGAAACGCAAAGCAGAGGAGTTGCGGGCCCACGACGAGAGTGACTCGTTCGGAGTGGGAGATAGGGTTGTCGGCAATTTTGGGGGCAACGGAGAGTGGTATCCAGGTTCGATTTTCGCGGTTGCATCATCGCCAACACCCATACCTTACTCCGTTGCACGTTACAGGAATTATTAGTGGCATTGACACCAACGGCCTGTTGGACATTGAGTACGACGATGGCGATTCCGAATCAGGTGTTCAGCCTAACTTAGTTCGCTTAGAATCCGCACAAGACACGGCGGCGGCTGGTGAGAGTTCGTCACCAAAACCCGCGGAAAATGTGGAATTGGAAGGTGATGCTGAGAAGCCGCGGCGTCGCCGGACACAAAGATCCCGTTCGACTGACGACTCCGCCAACGACACAGCTAACACCGAAGCTCCACGCAAGTTGACTCGACGAAGCACTCGATCTACATCACAATCCCCACCTGAGTCAGGTAATGATTGCCAAAACAGCTTGGTGCTGTGATATATTTGCTCTTCTAATGCGCAAATATACCAACACTGACAGGGATCGAACGTTCCAGAACGCGTTTGCGGCTGTCGCAGCGCGATGAGAGCGACAGCAGCCCTCAGATATTGTTCACAAAAGTGGCTCCAACTGCTGCCGACGTGAGACGCATTGAAAAGCTCGGAGGCTGTGTGGTGGACGATCCGTCGAAGGCCACTCATTTAATCGCGGACAAAATTGCTCGAACGGTAAGCTGCCTTCCTTGTTGTTTTTTGGGGGGTGTATTGTAGACTTATCCCAGTTGCTCGGCTCATTCGCGTTGATTGTCGGTGCTCAGGCCAAATTTCTGTCCGCCATCAGCTGCTGCACCTTCGTGCTGTCGCCATCGTGGATCCAAAGCAGTATGACGGCCGGCAAGTTTGTTAGTGAGTCCAGACATTTGTTGAAGGACTGTGCGGGCGAAGCCAAGTACGGATTCAAGCTGAAGGACGCTTTGAAAAGTCCACGAGGCAAACTCTTTGATGGTGCGTTACTGATTTATGTGCGGTGTTTCTCGCGGACCCATACTCACAGCAAGAGTATTCTGCAGATTTGGAATTCTTCATCACCAAAGGCGTCAGTCCACCGAAGTCTATTTTAGAGGGGATAATTAAGTGCGGCGGCGGTGGCATACGAGCAAAACTCCCGGTACGCTCAAATTGCAATTGTGGACTGTGCGCGGAGTTCTGATTCACGTTTCTCTCGCAGACATCCAAGGCGGCCTTGACGCGATTGGGTGACAAACTGGTTGTCATCAGTTGCGACACGGATATTAAAGCAGCAACAGGAAGCAAGCGCACGTTGTTGACACATGTTGCGGATAGGTGTTTCAGCCCCGAGTTTGTGCTGTGCAGCGCGCTGAGTCAAACGCTGCGTTGGGCTGAAGGGAAACTGTAAAAACCAAGTGCGAAGCGCATTGATACTCATTGCTAATTATAATCGATGCGACAGAAATGCGCCGATACTCGAACTCGATCAACAGAAAAGCGATTCCATTAATTGGTTTTGGTATCAGTGGAGCGAGGCTTTCCTTGCTTCTCGTTTTGGTGCTCACGCAGGACGATGAGATGTCGAGGGCCATCCTTTGCCAGCTGTTTCGACATGGCACCCACGTCTGTGGTGCAGTGCGACACGAACGATGTTACAAGACGACACCAACCACAAAACAAAGCTAGCAATCGTGCGTGAGGAACTGACCTCTTCCTATGAAGTGGGTGTTGTTGACGGAGACAACGATGTCTCCGATTTCAAGACCCGGCTACGTATATATCAACCATCAGAACTCGACGGTTTATAACTGCGTGAGCACAGGCGGTCGAGACTTACTTGGGCATCATCAGCTAGGCCGTCGACGATCACAACGTCGTGGCCGTTCATAGTGATATCGCCCATGAAACACCCCAAACGGCCCGGCTTCAGGAGGACTTCATGCAGAGAGCTAAAGCAACACGGATCACACGCAGTTACAATGAGCATATGTGTCACACAAACCGCCTCCGACGCCCGCCGAGACGAACCTTGGAGGGAGTGCCAGCTTGGAGCACAGCGTTTGAGCTTGCGCTGCGCGACTGGACTTCGGCGAGGCCGCCGGGCTAGCGTCGGATGGTGCATTCCACGACGACGCATCATCGATGCTGGCATCGCCGCCGTCGGCACCTCCCGCAGATGCGAAACTATTGTGACTACTATCGGCAGGAAATATGGTGGACATGTCGTAATACTTGTGCTCTTCATCGCTTCCATAAGGCATGTACGGGGAATCTGCGCGATTGACATTGCCGCAACAGAACCAATAACACAAGCGCGAACGGGAATTTAGTCAACGTTGGTGCCTTCGTGCCTCCGCCGTTGTCACTCACCTGGCTCTGGCTTGCGATTGACAACTTGCCCTTCAAGCCTGGACACCGCCGCTTGGATATGTCGCAATTGCGTTTGCAATTCATCCATTCCGTCAGGGTCATGGTCAAGTGGCTCGGGCTGCCGGCTAGGTGATGCAGCGATACTGGAGCGACTCGATCGGTGGCGGCGCGACTTGTCCTTCTTCCTCCTGCTCTTGTGTTTCTTCGACGACTTGTGACGTCTTCGTCCCACGCTGTGCGACGATTCAGAGCGAGAATGCGCGTGGCGCTGCGGACGCTTTGTGGAGGCCAACACTAACCGCTGTGCAAGATGACACCAAAGCGACAATGTTGATGAGGGGGACAGCTGGAATTTATGAACACCGGTTCACAAGTTGGCCGTTGACGTAGTCGTACCTCAGCGATGGCATTAAGCGGCAACACACCTGTCGCAGGAACACAAAAAGACACGGAAACAGAGGAACAACCGCGTACAGAAATTGACGGTCAGAGACTCTGTACGAGCCGCGAGCACAACAGCATCGGAACGAACGTTGATTGGGTGCACTTTGGCCGCCGAAACTGCTACGAGCTGGCGCATCTGGCCGAGCACTGCCGTTGATGGCGTTGCGTTGTGCAAACGCGCGACGCTGGGCGACGTGGCGCTGATGGGGCGACCCTGTGTCGAGATTGCGTACATCCCGGCGCGATACGCGCCGGCGAATCGGCATGTCGGAGTCGCTGCTGGACGACGTGTCGTCGAGCACACGGCGGGGACTTCTACGCGGGCTCGACGCAGGCGACCGCGAAGGCGAAGATCTCCCCGCGAGCTCGGCTGTCCGGCGGTGCTGCAAGCGCAGGGCTTCGCGCAACATTCGTTCTAGTTTTGAAGTGTCGCGCTTGCGCTGTTGCCGCTCGGCTTGCAGTTGCGCTTGTAGTTGCGTGACGTGTGTAGATATTTGATCCGAAAGGGTGTCTCCGCGGTCACGACTCCGAGCCGAAACCGCGTCTTGGTGTTGGAGTCGGCGATAGCCGTTGGCATTGCTGTGACTTTGCCTAAGTGCGAAGCCACCCTGCTGCATTTGCGGCGACTGTGGTTGTAGCACAAGCGAGGGCTCGTCCGCCACCATCACCGACCGCATTCGCGCCACATTTTGCACGAGCTGCTGGGCTTGCAAGTGCTTCAGTTGCGCTTCGTCTGCTGCGCGGTGGACCATGGCCAACAGGTCGTACGTGGACGGACGTTGCATGTGCTGCTGATGCACATGTCGAGTGATGGCGCCGCCGTATGCTGGCGGCTGTGGTGGTAGTTGGTAAGACCCTGAGCTCGCGGGAACAAGCGCCCCGGAGAGGTGCTGCGGCTGCTGCGGGGATTGCGGAGGTGCTTGCTCCAGAGCAGGGGACGAAAAATCTTCGACGCCGTTCAGCGGCTTGTGCACGGTGATATGCGATGAATCGACGGCACGCTGCCACAGCTCATTCGGCACGCGGCCTTCGAGCACGGCGCGTTGCCATGCATCTTTCTCGAGCCTCGCGGCTTCGAGTTGTTGCGTTGCTGAGCTTAATGCGCGCTGTGCGTCTTCGAGTTCGACCTCGCTTCTCGCTGCGCGTTGTAACAGCGTGTTGACGGTGTCCGCGGAGTGCGTGAATTGCAGTGCCGCCTTTGACAGATCGCGTCCACTACGGATCCGTGGTGAGTCACCGTCGGTGTTGTTGCTGGCGCTGCCCGCATCATTGACGCCACTACCTAGCGAGTGTGACAAACCACCACTGCGCCACAGCTCCGCCTCTCGTTGATACATTCAAGGCCGTGGGACGGCGAGCGTGCGTGCACGCCGTCACCAAGCGAGGGCACTGCTTTGCAAAGCTTGCCGCTGCATCGGGGTATGGCTCATCGCCACCACATTATGGACTGGCGGTTGTTGTGTGCTTGGCCGATGCAAAACCGAACGAAAACTATCACCGAACAAACAGCCTTACGGCATTGTATGCCGGCCGCGTCTCTCCGAGTCTATCTGCAAACAACGACTGCCACAGGCCGCCCTTGCGACTCCACCATTTCCCGACCTGAACGCACAGCACACACAGAAAACAAAGCAATACACTGCGCCACAACACAGTAACCACACAACGGTGAGTGAGCCAACGAACCAAAGAACCAATTGACGACGAACGACGAATGAGGACCTGAACGAAAGGACGATGACGAGCGAACGAATGAACGAAGGACGAAAGACGAAGGAGGAAGGAGGAACGAAGGATGAAGGACGAAGGACGAAGGACGACGGACGAAAAGAACGAACGAATTACGAAGGACAACGATGACAACGATGACAACGACGACGACGACGACGACGAACGACGACGTTGAACAACGACGACGAACAAAGCCAACGAACCGTTTATTGCAGTGCGTTGTTGGTCGGTTGGTCGGTTGCTTGCTTGGTTTCGTTCATTCGACTGTTTGGTCGTTGGTGGTGCAGGTTCGTTGGGGTTGTCTTGCTGGTTGCGCGGTGTCATTTGGCGGTTTCTTCGGTTGTTGTTTTATCGTTGGTGGGTAGAGCACGTTGGTTGGTTGTGCTAGGTGTGTAGTTTTGTTGGTCGCGTGGTTTTTTGTTTCTTTGCGCTCTCCTTGGTTTCTCGTAGTGAAGTTTGTAGCAGACTGTGCCGTCAACCGTGCCATACCGGCTACGTAGCTAGTACTGTCACGTAAAAGCGAGCATTTGTTGCTGTTCCTACAATGTCCGCGAGGGATGGATTTGCCGACTAAAGTGACGTGACACCATGACGGACGTTGACGAGGTCAAGAGGTTGCAGCGTCTTGTTGCAATGCAAAGCCACTACATCGAAAATCTGGAACAGAAATCAAAGGCTCCCCAGGAACAACACCGCAACAGCACCGCAAGTTCAGGAAATGGCAACGGCAACGCATCCACTTCACCTGGGCGCCATGACCTGGGAGCATACGAGGCTCAATTACTGCTCGCCACATTAAAAGGCGCGAGCTCAGAAGCCAACGCTGGTACCATGGATGCCTCGCTCAGCCAATTCCTGAGTCCTGAACCGAAACCAGCGAAGCAGCCTGAGACAACGCACGTCCAACCGCAACGCAAGCGACAAGATCAACCTCGAGGAAATGGCGTGGGTCGACGGGTAAAGCGAGACGTACCGAGGGCAAGGAACAGAGCCCCCAAGCCTGCGTTCAAACAAGTTCATCAGGGGTGGAATGGACGAACTGCCAGCGGTCCAAACCCCTTCCACGCGAAACGGTCATCGTCGCGGCAGCAGCAGCATCAGCTCCGGCGTAATAGCCACGACGACGACGATTTTGACGACGACTTCGATGATGACGATGGAATTGCACCACCGCCCGAGGAGGATGACGGCTCCGGTATTGGGAATGGCATCGACACCCACGCGTCGCGGGATGTGTTGCTGGAAAGACTGAAGCAGCAAGCTATGGATCACGAGAGCGAGATCAGAGCATTGAGGGAGTCCAAAAACGCGGCGTTAGAGGACCTGCACCGTCATTGGAAGCAGGTGTCTGAGAAGCGAAAAGCGGCTCATGCTCAGGTGAAGCATTCGTTGCTTGCCTTGATTGTGGGGATAGTTTTGATCTGTGACAATCTCGTGTCGTTACACAGGCCCTTGACAAAGCACTCGCACAGCACCGAGCCGAAATGGAACGAATGGAGCGGACTTTTCGAGGTCTGTATTTCGGCCCGTGTTCTTTATTGCGGTGTGATTGTAATAGTTGCTGCATGCGTTCTTACTGCCGTGTCCCATGATCGCATTCGCTTCCAGAACGCTCCAAGCAACAAGAGGAGAAATTCCAAGCAGAGTTGGAGCAATTAGATTCTTGGAGTCAAGTACGATTGCGCTGCCGCAGCTCGTCGACGTGGCGTGCATTCTCTTGACCTACTTCGCGTTGTTCTGCAGGAATTTAGACTTGCGCACGAACAACAGCTGTTCGAGGAACGAGAACGTACCCGACACCAAATCGAAACGTTGCAGCGGCAGCTGGACACTCATGACACAAACGCGAAGGCTGACCAACAAGATGCTGCGGAGGTTTGTGATGGCGGTGACTCATCAACGAAGTTACCTTCTCGACTGACCGATCGACCACGTTGTACACAGGCCATGTCTGCCGCCTTGAAGGGACAGCGAGTAAGCAATTCATGTTGACAGGCAGTCTGCGTGGAACAGGTCTTATGTATGCATGTTGATGCTGTAGGCCTCTTTTGATGCTGAGCTTGCCAGAGTCAAGGAACAGATTCAGGCCGAAGCGAAGGTGCACCCAGTATTTTCCTCACAGTGTTTGCTCCTAACACGGTGTTTGAGAAAGCAACCTTTTCTTTCTTGTACCCGTAGCAAGAAATAGCTGCTCTGAAGAATCAAGAGGTGGATTTTCTTGAGAAACAACTTCCAGCACTCCTCTTAGATGAAAGGAAGTCACTCACAATGCAGATTCACAAAGACATGCAGGCTGAGAGCTTGCAGAATGCGCGGGACCAGGCGCAAATGGTAGGTTGCTGTTGAAGCATTGCGGTAGCTGTTGTGTGATTGCGCGCTGAGCGTGCGCAACGTGCCGACCTCAGGCTCATGCCATGCACATTCTTCGCGGCCAGCTGGAAACGGAGCAAGCAATGCTGACGAACTGCCGCGCAGAACTGGTCCAAGAGAAAGAGGTGTCGTTTGTTGCCATGGCACTGCCGTCGCTGAGTGGCTCCGCTCACAACTATGAGTGCACGCTTTGCTGTGGCTAGGATTCAGTCAATAAGGCTCAGCTTGCACAAGTCGAGCACGAGGAGTTTCAGCGCCTGAAAGCCGAAGCCGAGAGCGTAGCATCTCTGCGGTCGTCGGAGCAGAAATCGTCGGCCGAGTGTGACGCCCTACGAGCACAGCTTTCCGCTGAAAAACGGCTTCGAGAAGAGGAAATTAAACGACATCGAAAAGAGCTCAGTGCACAGCTAGAATTGCAGCGGCAAGAAGCACAAACACAGCTACAAAATGCATTGGAACAGACCAAGCAGGAACAAGAAGTCGAAACGGCAACCGCCAGCCAAAATGATGAGCCCTTTCAGGCGCAAGTTCGCGCTCTTGCAGAAGAAATGACGAAATCAGCTGTCAGTGCGATGACGCAGCAATACAAGACGTTGGAAACAACCTTCAAAAGTACGCTGCAGGAGCTACGTGAAGAACGAGCATCGCATCGGACTGCCAACAGCAAACCAGCCCCAGCGGATCGAGGTCAACCTGCCACTGACGACGACCAGCCGCTTGAGCGAACTTCAGGTCACTCTGCTGCTAGCGAAGCCAAAAGTAGTTCACCGCTGTTCGCGCAGAACACTCGTCATGTAGCCTCTGCGGCGCAGCTTGCTAACTCACAAGCGCTCCACGCCACGAAACCCACCGGAACGGCAGTGAGACGGGGTCGCGGGGAAGCGACCCCGCGTGCTTCACGAGCTTCACAGGGCAACATGTGGCGTCAAGCAGCTCACACACACCTTGCGTCAGAGTGGCGCACGCCGAAGGTTCACGAAATTTCGCCTTCGCGAGACTTTCAGCGTGCTGACAAGTCGGGAGCGATCCAACCGCGAACGAACAGGCGAGAATCGGAGCATGGAGTTGCGAATCCAGTCGCAGACCCCAGCGTGGCGCGCAACGCCAGTCCTGCTGTTGACGACATCGTGACGCTGCAATTGGACCCACAGCAACTTGCGGAAGTGAATTCTGCTCTCGCGAGCGGTGATGTGACCGATACTTCTCTGTTCTTTGGCCCGATCGCAGAAACCGAAGCTGATCATGAAGATCACTCAGGAAGCAACCACGACGAGGTCCAGAAGGTTCAACCGCCCACCGCCACAACAGCGCCGCCATCATTCGGCGAACGTGATACTCAATCGCCGAGTACACGGGCAGCTGTGGCGGCAATAGAGACCGAAGAACAAAAGCTTCTGGCTCGCCTCGAGCGGCTACAGGTGTGTTGATGGTGGAGTTTTGATTGCATGTCATGCTGCATGGCACAGCCGCCGTTCTATTCCGTGAACACCAGATTGTACGTGCGCAGGCTGAAAAGAAGTCTCGAACGAAGCAGAGCTCCGGCAACCATAGTCAGCCGTCAAAAGAGGCCGGTGGTGCCCGCAACGATGGCTCCGTACCGGACACCGTTGCTCATCCAGCCCCAAAGGAACACACGCCGCACCTGGACGAAGCCACGCCGCAACCTCGGGCGCCTCCTCCGCGCCACGAGGAGAAATCCGGAGGCAATGTGCTCAATGCACAGCTGGTCGGCCAAAGTGACCGTGCCGCGCCACAAGAACCGACCGACCACTTCACGCGCACGAAACGCGAGCCGGCATTTATGAAAGTGGATGACGCTCTGGTTCATTCGGAGCAGCTGACACCTGTGGAGACAACTCGGGGTGACGGAGAGCAGTTGCCCGGTGGCGGTGGGGTAGGTCCTCCGTCTTTGGGCACAATTGCAACCGCAACGTCGCCAACGAGCGGCACCACGTCACTACTTGACCAATTTGAGACGTCCATGCACTTGTCAAGCCCCAAGCCACATCAAGACACTCGACAGCTCAGGCGTGGGAAAGCTCCAAGCATCTGGTCATTCCGTTCTCCCAGACACAACAGTTCCCCACCCAAAGACTCCGCGACGTCTCCGCGAGCAGCGAAACCCGTACGCGCAGCATTATTCGAGAAGGTTATGCATCGTGCGCGCGCCGTGAGCAATTATCAAGTTCCGCCTGACCAACCAGAGCAGGTGCACACACATGCAACACCACAAGAAACAGCTTCGACCAAGCACAAGGCAATCCCTGCCGCACGTGACGAAGATGCCACCATGCATGCGCCTCACGATAGCTCGAATAATGCAGCGGCAGTTCAGAAGAAGGCGCCCGATGAGGAAGCCCATGCTCCAATACAACCAAGTCAGTGGCGGCGACGAAGAACGCGCAACTGGTCGAGTTCTTCTCAACTTAGCTCGGACATCAAGGCGCGGCTGGTTGTCGACGACCACAACAGTAACACTGCGTCAAGTGCCCACTCGTCACCAGAAGCGTTCACGAACAGCTCCCCTTTACTGCCGAAGCCATCTGATTCGCTTGTTGCGGAGGAGTCTACCTCCTTCACGCCGCCGTCTCGCATTTCAAGCCAGGACTTGAAAGCCACATCCTCCAGCAGCCTTCGAGCAGCAAACACGGCAGATCTCCAGCAGTCATACCACGAACGCAAACAGCGGCGTCTGGCGCAAAGACTTGCGGCATTGCCCGTTAGTGTTCCTGATGACGACGAAAGTGAGGAGCGTGGACCACAACGATCTCCGAGCCCTCCGCCGCCGGGAGTTCTCACGAATCGGACCACCTCGCAGCCTCTTAGTGCACAGGTTCGTTGACGTATGCCTCATGGTGTGATTTGCGCAGTGTGATGTGCGTGAACCTCACGCAAGATACGTTCGTAGGTTCCAACGAAGAAAGAAACCATCAACACACCGTCTCCGCCGCCGCCACATTTGCCGCCACCCCCGGGCCGGCTGATGACTCCTGGTCGCGCTCTGCGAGTGACTGCACTCTCGTACGACCAGGATGCAGACATGCAAACAGGACATCGTGTCTGACAGTGTAATGTTACACGATTAGCTGTGATCTTTTTCGACATTTCAGCGGCGTACCGTTTTTCTGTCTACTTGATGCGCGTCGCTTCAGCCTTGCCAAGTGCGAGCCGCGAAGCGACGGCGCGCGGTGCCCAGTGCACGTCGGCGGACACCGGAATCGACACGTGCGACGTGACGGAGGTAGCACCATCAATCTGGACCGTCGCTTGAACCACAATGTCTCCGGGTGCATAGTTATCATCAAGCACCACCTTGATGTTTGGACTCGGCTCAGCATCAACCTGAGCACGTCGTCGGCGATGTGACAGTGCCGTCGCACTGTCTTCTGTAGTTCGAACAAACGCGCGGGCCAGGCCGTGGTAAGCAGTTGTCCACGGAGCCTACGATTTACAACGAAATCGCCACCGTGAACAGCAGATAGATACGGCAGCCAGTACAAGCAAACGCGAACGGACATGGTTTGGACTGAGGTTTGCTGGGTCCCCGGAGTGAGTGGCCCAAATAGCACCTGGGCCGGACACAACCTTGAACGTAACATTGTTCGATGCTTGCGGCACCACGAGGCCATTGGAGTCCACGAGCGACGCTCGGATCAGCGCAACGTCCTCACCATCAGCCACCACATACGACCCAGTGCCTGGAGCACGCACGATGTTGAGGCACTTTAGCACAGAGCGTGGCGGCGCAGTGTCGTGTCGAGCAACTACGTACCTGTTGTGGGCGTTGGCGCGTCAATGCTGACATGAACACCTGCCACTCGGCCCGTTGAAAGAACTGTGTACGAAGCCAGTTCACGTTGCTCGGCATCTTGCGCCACTGCAGTTAAGTTTCCGGCTTCGTAGGTGACGTTACCAAATGTGGCCATTCCGAAAAAGGGGATTTCCTACATGCGCATACACTGGAGGTCAAGAGCTTGTCGGGCGTCCACACAACCATGAATAGGCTGGAGTTCAGCGTACCTGAAGGTCTCCACCATGGGCAGGTTCGCCATTCAACAGCAGTTTCACAAAAGGTGCGTTGGAATAAACGTGGATTGTTCGGTTGGGCGTGAGTGTTGCGTTCGCGGGAGGCAGCCACGCTTCCAAGATGAACAGTGTGGTTTCAGTGTCGGCAGTGATGGACGCATCTACGCTGGGAACACCCGTCGCGGCGGGCAAGAGAGCGGGAGGGTTGGTCGGGCGCCCTGCGTCAGACGCGGAAATATTGGAGAGCCACCACGATCGCAGCCAATATGCTGTCTCTTTCGTGAACCCAGCAACGTCTGCGATCGTTCCACGGCATTTCGTGTTTTGCGGCCACCCGCGAGCCTCTCCAATGTAGTCAAAGCCGCTCCATACGAAGGTCCCGGTGACATAATCAGTCAGGTCAGAGTCCGCCACCTGCTCGGCAGTGCATTGCCCAATGTTGTTGTTGTAAAACACCCCGCTTGGCAGAGCAGCGGGAGGATCAACGCAGCCGCCGTCGGCGGGCTGCGGACACGTGTCTTCGTCCACGCCTCGTTGCGACATGCAGCTGCAGCACTCTGTGGCCATGATCGGAACGTCCGGGTGGTCTATGTGGAACCCACTGAAGTCGGCGAGCTTCTTGTGGCTGAAACCTTGCACGTCCAAGTACTTGCCGCTCACGTCATAGTTGCCGTTGTGGTTCTGCGTCACGGCTCGAGTTGGATCCCACTGTTTGGATACTTCCCGAAAAGCTTCTGCGGAGCTTTCATTGTCACAGCCAACCTCGTTGCAGAACGACCATATCATCACAGAAGCATGAGAGCGATCCCGTCGAACCAGGTCAGCCATATCGTCCAGCTCCTGTGTTACTGTCTCAGACGTGTTGCCACCTTGCCCGACGTGACCTCCGTAGTCTCGGTTCTCGTCGACCGCGAGCATTCCAAGGCGATCCATGAAATCCAACCTAGTCGGAGACGGCGGATTGTGGGCCATGCGCCAACTGTTGCCGCCGACGGAGCGAAGTGCCTGCGGGCAAACATTTACAACCACACATACATTGTCGTTATTATGTCATGCCGATGCCGATGCGTTGATTCTACCAGTACATACCTGAGCCCTAAACAGGTTGACGCGATCGCCAAGAGCCGCACCAACACCTGCAAAACTGGAATGATCGCAGAACCCGCGCAGCTTGACTGGTTGCGAGTTGAGGTACAGACCCTTGTCAGCATCCCACCGGATCGTCCTGACACCGGCTGTGACATTTACAGCATCTATTTCCTCCATGGTTGCGGCAGAGAGGATCGATACTTCGACGCTGTATAAATACGGACGAGTGACACTCCAAAACTGGACACCGGAAGACACTGCCACTTCGACCGCCGGGAGTTCATTGCGGCTTGAACTGCCAGCAAGCTTGCTTGCAGTGGCCGAGGTTGCCGAGGCAACTTCCTTGTCCTCGCCATCTCGAACAATGGCGCGGACAACAACCTCCTTTTCGTCGGAGCTATCGTTGTCAACCTCTGCATTCACAACGAAGACAGCTGACTCCTCCGACAGAGAAATGTTCTGGGCGTATACCCACGCAGAACCAGTTGGATTGAGGTGCACCGGGTTTGCCCGCACGAGGTATTGGTGACGCATGAGACCGCCACCTTCGTACCACCAACCAGTTCCGGAAGACGCGTCCACGTAAAGCGCAATCACGTTCTCCTCGGATTTGCCAAAGTGGATTCCGTCCACGTTGTCCAAGCGCACAGCAAACGACGTGTAGCCTTGAACATGCTGGGTTACTTCGTGGCCGTTGACCCACATCGTTGTGACATGGAATGACCCCTCGATATACAGCCAAACAGCGGAGTCGTCCTCCCATTCTTGCGGCAAGTAGAAGTGCTTGCGGTACCACCCAACGTTGCGAGCTATGAAACCCATTTTCTCAGTCTCTGCCGGGTTATATGGCTGTGTGATCAGCATGTCGTGGGGAGCGTCCACCAGTTGCCATTGCGCATCGGCGAAGCTCGGTTCTGCTTCCTTGGGCACTGCAGGAGCCGGCGGCCTGGTAGGCACGGTTCCAGAGAAACGCAGTGGATTCTCGACCGATTTGTCGCATCCGTCGGACTTTGTCCAGCACTGTCCGTACGACGAACCGTCAATGTTGAAGTCCCAGCAGTTGCAAGAAGCATCGTTCTCGCACAGCGCGCAACATTCCGCCGGCATCGTGACGTTGGGGTGCATGGACCCGCCAGTCCCAAAGTTCACTCCTTTCGTACCATTTGTGCAGTTGGTTGCGGGGTCCGTGGCATTGCCGAGGTGGTGGCGCCAAGAAAAATCAAAGTTTACAACTTCTCGTGCATCTTCAGTTCCGTCGCCGGTTGCCTTTCGGCTGAAGGTGGGGCTGTGATACTGTGCAGCAGCGTGCGCGACAAACAGCGCTACTCCCAGGCAGCGCATTGTAGCTGATAGTGGTGGCATCGCCACGACGACAACCAAAAACAACAACCACAATACAAATACAACCACCCAAAAATCGAAAAGCAAAAAAAAGCAAAAACAACGCAAAACGCAGAATCAATGATTTACGGTCGGACGCCTTGGTCGTGCATTCGAATGACGCTCTGTGCTGTCCCTGGGTCCCGTCCACGCGTTCGTGCCGGTATAACTATATTCTCCACATGTCATGCAACCCTTTTTCTTGCCCCGCATTCCCACACACGCTCACACAGGCACAGTTGTACATACAAGCACACTCCAGCTCCTCGGCTGCGTTGTTCGTCGTCTGCCCCCGAACCACTTCACACACCACGTCCACGTCCACGCACCTCTCCTCATCCCGCCGCCGTCGTCGTCGTCCTTCGTCTTCGTCGTCCTTCGTCGTTGTCGTCGATGTTGCCGTTCAAACAATGAAAGATACGGCGAACGAACGACGAACGACGACCGACAAAATGCTCTGTAAAAGTTCCGAAAAGTAAATACCTGCAGTACAAAAGACAGTACTTACAGTATTACTGAATCTACAATTGATTTACTTCCTCACGAGCGTCATTCGAATGCACGACCAAGGCGTCCACTCCTTTCCACCCACTCAATGCTTCTTACCCATTCAACATTCACCACTCAACACCGATTATCCACTCGAGCTTCACCACTCACTACCACTTCTCCACTCAACTTTCCCCACTCACCACCGCTTATCCACTCAACCTTATCCACTCACCACCACTTATCCACTCACTACCGCTTATTTATCCACTCAACCTTATCCACTCACTACCGCTTATCCACTCAACTTTATCCACTCACCACTACTTATCCACTCAACCTTATCCACTCACAACCGCTTATCCACTCCTTCCCACCCACTCTCTCACTCACTCAGTGCAGCCAACAGTGTGAAGAAGCGAGCGACAACGCTCTCAGTGAGTGAGTGAGTGAGTGAGCGCAGCGACAGCGACAGTGAGTGACAGTGAGTGACAGTGAGTGACAGCGTCAGCGTCAGCGTCGCGGAGGCCACCCTGAGCGATGTACGATACCGTACAATTTGTGTACATGCACTGTACATGTACTGATGTGAGTGAAGAGTTAGATGTACATACATATGTACATAAAATGTACGGCCAGGTCACTCGGTCGGTCGTTCGTTGCAGTGTGGCCAACGTCGCCGTCGTCGTCGTCGTCGTCGTCGTCGTCGTTGTTGGTTGGTTGGTTGGTTGTGGTGGCCACTGCCTGCCAACGTCGCACACACACACACACACACACACACACTCTCTCTCTTTCTCTTCAACTTCGTCGTCGTCGTTGTTGTTGGTTGTTGTTGTTGGTTGTTGTTGTTGGTTGTTGTTGTTGGTTGTTGTTGGTTGTTGTTGGTTGTTGGTCGTTGTGGGCTGTTGGTCGTCGTCGTCGTCGTCGTCGTCGTTGGCGTTGGCGTTGGCGTAAAGTTATCAAAGCGTCGTCTTCGTCGTCGTCGTCGTCGTCGTTGGCGTTGGCGAAAAGTTATCACAGCGTCGTCGTCGTCGTTGTCGTTGGCGTCGCTGTCGTTATCATTGTCGTTGTCGTTGGCGTCGTAAAGTTATCAAAGCAAAGTCGTCTTCGCCTTTGTTGTTGTGGCTGTTTGTGTCGGTCGTAGTCGTCGTAGTCATGGTCGTCTATTGTTGGTCGTCTATTGTTGGTCGTCGTCGTCGTCGTCGTCGTCGTCTGTTGGTGGTGGTGGTGGTGGTCGCCGTGGTCGCCGTGGTCGTGGTTGTTGTCGTCTCCGTCGTCGTCGTGGTCTAGCGTCGTGGTCTGTCGTTGTTGGCGTTGTTGGCGGTGTTGGTTGTTGGTTGTCGTTATACGTCATCGTCGCTGTTGTTGTGGTAGTTTTCGGCTGCCACGACCTGAAAACAGCAGGCGCGACGCGACTTGATACGACCTTGACGCTGGCGCTGTTTTGTCTGTTGTTGTTTGTGTCTGTGTTTTTTGCGGGGTTTCGTCTCTCTCATTGGCGGCTTCAGTTTCCACCGCCGAGAGAGAGAGAGAGAGAGGCTGCTGTGTGTGCGGAGCTACTCTTGCTCGTGACATCCTCCGTCTTCACAAAACACGCTGAGTGAGTGGTCCGGTTCGACCCGTCCGCGTTCAGGGCACAGGATTTGTTCAACATGCCCGGGAAGGCCAAGAACACCAGTTCCGATGAAGATGGCACTGAGCCTCGTCCCAAGACGCTCTCGGCGCCACGGACGACGTCGGAGGCATGGGAGCGCATCGCGCAACCCCACATTGATTCCTTCGACTTCATGCTAGACGCCGGCCTCGACATGGCAATTGCCAACTTGGCACCGGTGGAAATCCCATTGTATGACCCACAAGACCCGGAGCAGGTGCGAAACCCGCACAAAGACACGCTGACCGTGTGGATTGACTCCGCCACAGTGGGTTTCCCAACCAAGTCGGACGACAGCGCCGACCAGCGCATTTTCCCGGCCGAGTGCCGTGAGCGCCACATTTCGTACAACGGTGCCTTGAACATCGCAGTGAAGTACTCTCTGAACGGCGACGCGCCCAAGACCATCAAGCGAAAAGTTGGCCAGATCCCAATTATGGTAGGATCGAAGCGTTGCCATACGGCAGGTCTCACTGCCCCCGAGAAAGTCGCCCACCACGAAGACTCTAACAGTTTCGGCGGTTACTTCATCACAAACGGGATCGAGCGGTGCATTCGTATGCTTCAGATTCCCAAACGCAACTTCGTCCACGTGCTGAGTCGTAATGCCTACCTGAAGCGTGGCACCGAATACTCTGACAAAGCTTGCTTCATTCGGTCCACTCGTCAAGATGAGAGCGGTGTGACCCTGACACTGCACTACTTGAAAAAAGGTGACGCCATGGTCAGTTTTGTCATCAACAAGCAGCAGTTCTTCATCAGCATCTACCTTCTGCTGCGGTGCCTGCGAGAGACCACAGACAAGCAGATTTTCAACGAGATCATTCGTGGTGACTTCGACAACTCTTTCATTCGTGACCGTATCGAATTCATCTTGCATGAGGGCAAGCGCCACGGCGTTTTTAAGAGGCGGGACGCCCTGTCTCTCGTCGGAAGCCGATTCCGAGTCGCTCTGGAGGCAGCCCCCAGTCTCAGTGATGAGGAAGTTGGCGAGCACCTCCTCGAAAACTATATCCTCGTTCATCTTGACGATTGCGACGACAAGTTCTGCCTGTTGATTTTCATGCTGCAAAAGCTGCTGCGCTATGTCAATGGATCGTGCGTTGAGGACAACTCCGATGCGCTGGCGAACCAGGAAATTCTGACCGCCGGCCACTTGTACCTTCGAATTCTGAAGGAAAAATTGTACGATTACGTCGTCGGGGTCAAGCGCGCGATCGCGACGGATGTCGCTCGAGTGCAAAGGCGGGGCGCCTCCGCGACGGCGATTGACTTCGCCTCGGACACATATTTTAAGAAGAAGCTGGAGCAGCAGGCCGACATTGGACGCAAGTTGGACTATTTCATGGCAACGGGTAATCTCGTCTCCAACAGTGGCCTGGACTTGCTGCAGATTTCTGGCTACACGATCGTGGCGGAGAAGCTGAATGTCATGCGTTATCTGTCTCACTTCCGGTCAGTGCATCGTGGTGCCTTTTTCTCCGAAATGAAGACCACGGCCGTGCGTAAGCTGCTGCCGGAGTCCTGGGGTTTCTTGTGTTGCGTACACACACCCGATGGAGCCCCGTGCGGTTTGCTGGGCCACCTGACTTCCGGATGCGTCGTGCAGTGCACGCCGGAAAGGACCAAAGCCGTTGTTCCCACGCTCGTGGAACTCGGCATGATGCCTTCGTCTGGTGGTGGCCAAGTGGTGCACTACACCCTTCTCCAAGTGCTGCTGGACGGACGTGTCGTCGGAGGAATTGGCGGTGGCCCTGATGCCATCGCGGCGTTCGTTGCGCGGCTGCGCATGATTAAGTCAGATCCGGCCGATAAGCGGATTCCAGCCACAACTGAAATTGTGTACGTCGCCGAAACAGCTGGCCCGTACCCAGGAATATTCTTGCACACTTGTTCAGCCCGCATGATGCGACAGTGCCTGCTGCGCTACAACAACCAACTCGAGTGGATCGGTCCCATGGAACAGTCCTTCCTCGACATAGCGTGCGAAGAAGCACAACCTGCCGGCGCAACACACGTAGACACCTCCCCCATGAACATCTTGTCATGGGTTGCCTCGTTCACGCCGTTCTCAGACATGAACCAGTCACCGCGTAACATGTACCAGTGCCAGATGGCCAAGCAGACGATGGGGTCGCCGTGCCACAACTACGCCCATCGAACGGACAACAAGATGTATCGCTTGCAAACACCACAGGCACCCATGGTCTACAACGAGAACCACGAGCTGCTGCACATTGACGACTTCTCCAACGGAACGAATGCAGTTGTCGCAGTCATCTCCTACACTGGCTACGATATGGAAGACGCTGTCATCATCAACAAATCGTCGTACGAACGCGGCTTCGGGCACGGCACGATGTACAAAACGCAGGTCTTTGACGTATCCGGACGGCAGCAAAGGATGCGCAAGTCACACGAGTTCATCCGTCTACCCCCCATCGCTGCGAAGATCAATGTTGCCACTGCGCAGGGCCGCTCCCTTTCGGACGCGCAGAAGTTCGCGCAGCTGGGACCCGACGGGGTCATTGCAGTGGGCACACAGGTGACCAAGGGCACTCCACTAGTCTGCATTTACAACGAAGCGTCTGGCTCTCATCGCTTTGAATCACACAAGTCCACGGAGCCAGCCGTGGTCGACGAAGTGCGTTTCATCGGAAACGATTCCGGGGCCGGCGACGGCGTTCGGACGGTCTCGGTCAAACTGCGATACGATCGTAACCCGGTCGTCGGAGACAAGTTTGCGTCCCGTCACGGTCAGAAGGGTGTGCTCTCATGGCTCTGGCCTCAGGCGGACATGCCGTTCTCGGGATCAGGCATCAACCCGGATATCATCATCAACCCGCACGCGTTCCCGTCGCGGATGACCATCGGCATGCTTCTAGAGTCGATGGCTGGCAAAACGTGCGCCCTCGCTGGGAAAACCCAAGACTCTACCCCCTTCAAATTTGACGAGAAGCAGCGGGCTGTTGATTACGTGGGCTCGCAGCTTCGGGCTGCAGGGTACAACTACTACGGCACAGAGGAACTGTACTCCGGTGTTGCTGGATGCAAAATGCAGGCAGACGTGTTCATTGGCGTCGTGTACTACCAGCGTCTGCGTCACATG
>ENA-OWNT01002114-OWNT01002114.1-seawater-metagenome-genome-assembly--contig:-NODE-2114-length-21605-cov-5.183668_pt1 | contig 21605 bp, 17 predicted proteins | sample MGYA00238136_ERZ651165 | MGnify/ENA primary metagenome ERZ651165 (study PRJEB26861, sample SAMN08777766) | seawater metagenome | isolation source: coastal seawater | place: USA: Florida | collected...
GCCCTCGGACTTGGGGGTGGTGCCACCGCCCTCACCGGCTGCGGGATCGACAACAACCGGTACTACACGCCGGTGGAAGACGTGCTGCCCTACGTGGTGCGTCCGGAGCAGGTCACCCCGGGCACCAACTCGTTCTTCGCCACCACGGTGCTGTCGGGGCCCGACGCCTGGCCGGCCACCTCGGTCCACCGAGACGGCCGGGTGATCAACGTGGGCGCCAACCACCAGGCGCCGTTCCCGCCGGCCGTTCCGAGCAGCGCGCTGTTCGAGCTGCAGCGGCACTTCGCGCCGGACCGCATCGCCGGCCCCACCAAGGGCGGCAGCCCGGTGGAGTGGACCGCAGCCATCGACGAGCTGGCGGGGGCCGTGAAGAGCGCGCGCTCTGCCGGCAAGCAGGTGGTGTGGGTCGGTCCTCCGCGCTCCGGGGCGCTCGGCGCCCTGCTCGAGCAGGTCACCGACCTCGCCGTCCACCTCGACACCTTCGGCCGGGCCGCCGAGGCCAAGGCCGCCAAGGCGCTGTTCGGAGCCACCACGCTCCCGAAGTACGACCTGTCCAAGGCGCACTTCGTGCTGTCGTTCGGTGCAGCCTTCCTCAGCAACTCCTGGGGCGGCCCCGGTATCGACGCTGGCTTCGCCGCCGGGCGCGACGCCGCCCCGGACTGGCGGCGGGTGGAGACGGTGGAGCAGGTCGGCGACAACGAGGGGCCGGAACCGGGGGATCCCCCGGGCAGCGGCAGGAGCGGGGAGGGCACCCCGCGCTACAGCCGGCAGGGCCGGCAGCACAGGCGCCGACGCGACAGGGAGACGGCAGATGACTGAGGCGGGCATGGCACCGGGGGCGGAGATCTCCGTCGTGGTGGTGAACTACGGCACCGCGGAGCTTGCCATCGCCGGGGTCGAGAGCGTGCTGGCGCGCGATCACGGCGGGCGGCGCGTCGATATCCACCTGGTCGACAACGCCTCGCCGGGCGACGACCGCGCGGTGCTGGCCGAAAGATGCGCCAGCCCCGCATGGCAGGGGCGGGTGACCTTCTATCCCGAGACCGAGAACCACGGCTTCGGGCGCGGCCACAACCTCGTCTTCCGGGCGCTGGCCGCGCGCGCGACCCCGCCCGACTATGTCTTTCTGCTGAACCCCGACGCGCGGCTCGAGAACGAGGCCATCGCGCTGCTCGCCGATTTCCTCGACGCGACGCCCGCGGCGGGCTTTGCCGGGGCCGGGATCTCGAAACCCGACAGCGGCCCGGTCACCGCCGCCTTCCGCTTTCCGGGGCTGGTGTCGGAATGGGTGCAGACCCTCGGTTTCGGCCCGGTGTCGCGGCTCTTCGCGGGGCACCGGGTGGCGCTGCCGCCCGACCATCCGCGCGGCCCCGTGGGCTGGGTCGCGGGCGCGGCGGTGATGGCGCGCCTGTCGATGCTGCGCGATCTCGACTACTTCGACCCGGCCTATTTCCTCTACTACGAGGAGGTCGACCTGATGCGCCGGGCCAGCGCCGCCGGCTGGCAGATCTGGTATCTGCCCGAGGCGCGGGTGATCCATGCCGAGGGCGCGGCCACCGGCGTGCGCAGCCATGACGCCGCGCGCCCGCCGCGCCCGGCCTACTGGTACCAGTCCTGGGCCCATTACTACCGCGCCGCCAAGGGGCCGGTGGGCGCGGCGGCGCTGGCGCTCGGGGTGATCGTCGCGGCGGCGGGGCACCAGGCGCAGATGCGCCTGCGCGGCAAGCCCTCGGCCCTGCCGGGGCGCTTCATTCCCGATTTCTGGAAGGTGGCGGCGCGGCCGCTGCTGCAGGGCCGGGATCCGCTGGCATGAGCGAGACCCCCGAACAGCGCGCCGCCCGCTTCGCCCCGAACCCGGGCACCCGGAACTGCAACCCCGAGGGCATCTCCTTCTGGGCGCTGGTCGCCGAGGATTTCCGCACCAATGACAGCGACCTCCTCTCGCAGGGGTTCTGGACCCTGTTCTGGCACCGCTTCGGCAACTGGCGCATGTCGGTGCGCCCCAAGCTGCTGCGCGCGCCGCTGAGCCTGGTCTACCGCATCATGTTCAAGATGTGCGAATGGGTGGCGGGCATGATGCTGCCCTATACCGTGCGGGTCGGGCGGCGGGTGCGGCTCGACCATTTCGGCGGCATGATCCTCGTCGCCCATACCATCGGCGACGATGTGATCCTGCGCCAGAACACCACGCTCGGCATCGCCCGCACCAGCGAGAACCAGTCGCGCCCGATCATCGGGGCGGGGGCCGACATCGGCGCGGGCGCGGTGATCGTCGGCGCCATCGAGATCGGCGCGGGCGCGCGGATCGGGGCCAATGCCGTCGTCACCCGCGACGTGCCCGAGGGCGCCACCGCCGCCGGTATCCCGGCGCGGGTGGTGGGCAAGACGACATGACCCCTCCCTCCCTGAAACCGGGCGCGGTGATCATCGGGCGCAACGAGGGCGCCCGTTTCCTCGCCTGTCTCGAGGCGCTTGGCGAGCAGTTCTGCCACGTGGTCTACGTCGACAGCGGCTCGACCGACGGCAGCCTCGCGGCGGCCGAGGCGGCGGGGGTCGAGGTGGTGAACCTCGACATGCGCCAGCCCTTCACCGCCGCGCGGGCCAGGAACGCCGGGCTCGACCGGCTCTCGGCGCTGCCCGAGCCGCCCGAGTTCGTCCAGTTCATCGACGGCGACTGCGCGCTGCAGCCGGGCTGGGTCGCCACCGCCACGGCCTTTCTCGCCGACAACCCCAGGGTGGCGATGGCCTGCGGGCGGCGGCGCGAACGCTTCCCCGGCGCCTCGGTCTACAACCGCCTGATCGACCGCGAATGGGACACGCCGGTGGGCCGGGTCAGGGCCACCGGCGGCGACGTCATGGGGCGGCGCGCGGCGCTGGAACAGGTCGGCGGCTTCGACCCGGCGCTGATCGCGGGCGAGGAGCCCGAGCTCTGCCTGCGCCTGCGCGGGCAGGGCTGGGACATCTGGCGGCTCGATGCCGAGATGACCGAGCACGACGCGGCGCTGACCCGGTTCCCGCAGTGGTGGCAGCGGGCCAAGCGCGCCGGTTACACCTATGCCGAGGGCGCGGCGATGTACGGGGCCACGCCCGAGCGCCACAAGGTGCGCGCGCTGCAGAGCACGCTGCTCTGGGGGCTGGCGCTGCCGCTCCTGATCCTGCTGGCGGCGCTGTTCCTCACGCCCTGGGCGCTGCTGGGCGTCCTGCTCTACCCGGCCCAGGTGGCCCGCCTCGCCCGGCGCTCGGGCGACCCGGCGCAGGCCCTGTTCCTGGTGCTGGCCAAGTTCGCCGAGACCGCGGGCGTGCTGACCTACGGCTGGCGCCGCCTCTCGGGCGCGCGGGCCCGGCTGATCGAGTACAAGTGAGCGGCCTCAGCCGGCCTGCAGCACCGCCCGGACCGCATCCTCGTTGACCCAGAGCACCCCGGCCGCCCCGAGCAGGATCACCGCCAGCAGGGCGAGGTCCACGAGCGGATCCCAGCCCCGCGCGCGCTGCGCGAAGAAGGCGGTCAGCGGGTAGAGCAGCAGCTGCGCCGCCGGGCGCGCCACCACCGCCCCGATCAGGCCGAAGTCGCGCACGAGGAAGAACAGCAGGCCGGTCTGGCACAGGGCCAGCAGCACCAGCTTGATCGCGTAGTCGCGCGAATTGCCCCGCGCCAGCAGCAGCATGTCATAGCCGTTCAGCGCCGGGGCCGGCAGGAAGGCAAGGCTCAGCAGCACCATGATCGGCCCGGCGAGGTGATAGGTGTCCTCGTAGAGCAGCTCGACGAAGACCTCGCCGATCAGGCCCAGGAACAGGCCGATCCCGATCAGCCCGGCGGCCAGCAGCACCCGGGCACGGCGGATCTTGGCGCGGTTCTGCGCGCTCTCGCCCGGCGGGGTCTTGGTATAGAGCGGCAGCAGCACGCGGTAGCCGAACTGCCCGGTCAGCAGGGTCGGGATCGAGGCGGGGAAATAGCCGATGTTGTAGATCCCGAGCCCGGCCATCGAGATGAACTTGCCGAGGATCGCCCGGTCGGCGTTGTTGACGAGGAAGGTCGCCATCGAGCTGAAGAACAGGAACTTGCCGAAATGGAACAGCTCGCGCACCGCCGTGGGTTCCCAGGTCAGCCGGCTGGCGGGCCCGGGCAGCAGCAGGTGCGACAGCAGCGATTTCATCGCCGAGGCCATGAGCATGCCGATCAGCAGCGACCAGACCGAGCCGGTGAGCCAGGCGAGCACCACCATCATGACGATGCCGAAGCTCTGGCTGCCCAGTTCCTGCATCGTCATCCGCCCCAGCACGATATGCCGGTTGGCGCTCCAGCGGTTGCCCGAGCAGGTCCCGAGGATCACCGCGTTCAGCCCCGCCACCGGCAGCAGCTGGGCGAGCTGCGGCTCGCCGTAGAACTGCGCGACCGGCGCCGAGACCGCCGCGACGATCAGCCCGAGGAAGACCCCGCGCGCCAGCTGCAACGTCCAGGCGGTGTTCAGGAAGGCCGGGTCGTCGCCCCGCTTGCTCTGGACGATGGCGGTGTTGAAGCCGACGTCCGAGAGCATCTGCACGCCCATCAGCACGATGTTCACCAGCGCCATCAGACCGAAGGCCTCGGGGAACAGCAGCCGGGTCAGCACCAGGTTCGAGGCCAGCCGCAGGAACTGCTGGGAGCCGAAGCCGAAGAAGGTGACGAGGGTGCCGCGCAGGGCGCGGGCGCGCAGCCCGTCACCCGCCATCAGGTCGCGTATGGGTCGGGGAATCAGCGACATGGGCGGACGTCTCCGGAAACGGGCGGGCTGGCCGGGATCTGTCCCGCCGGCGCGGGATTGTCCAGCGCCCCCCTCACCGGGTGCCCCCGGGCAGCAGGCCGCGGAAGGCGCGGGCAAAGGCCGCGTCGACCTCGGGCCGGTAATGGCCGTCGGGCACGAAATTGTTGGTGTCGCGCGGGTCGGCCAGCGTAGCGGTGGCGAGGTAGGGGATCGCCTCGCGCTCCAGCACCGGGCGGGCGATGGCCAGCAGGTCGGCGTCGCGCCGGTCGCCGGTCTGGATCAGCATGACCACCGGCACCTGCCCGTCGGCGCGGGCCATGCGGGCGAAGCCCGAGATCATCCGCCCCAGTACCTCGGCATAGGGGTAGGCGTCGCCCTCCAGCAGGTCCTCCTCCACCCGCGCGACGTGGCGCAGCGCCAGCGCCCGGCGCACCAGCCGGGCAAAGGGCGAGATGTCGAGCCAGGGCGCGCCGAAGGTGGTGGCCCCGTAGAAGGCATCCTGCTGCGCCAGCTGGTCGCGCCAGGCCCGGGCGGCGGCCGGATCCTGCGCCAGCGCGCGCTGCTGTGCCTCGGTGGCGACCAGCGGCTCGATGCGCGCGAGCCCGTCTTCCCCTGAAGCAGGATCGGGAGCGGGGCGGAACACCGGGTAGGTGAAGGGGGCGGGCTGTTCGAAGACCCAGGTCCGGTTGCTGAGCGCGGCCATGGCCGGCACCCCCGAGGACAGGATCCCGAGCACCACCACGTCGCCCGCGCGGCGGTTGGCGCGGTCGTCGCGGAACAGGCTGTAGGTGAAGTTGGGCGGCGCGCCGGGCCCGGCATGGGCATCGACCACCAGCGCCGGATCCTGCGCTTGCGCCGCGTCGGTCACGTGGTTCACGAAGGACATGCCGTAGCTGCGGATCACCGGGCCGGCGGCCGGATCCTCGGCGGCGAACCCGGCGGCGGACCGGGCCAGCAGCGCATCGCGCCAGGCCACGTCGTAGAGATTGCCGGGCCGTCCGGGCCGCGCCTCCCACTCGGCCAGCTTGCCCGGAACCGAGCGGCCATAGTCGAAGTAGCGCACCAGCCCGCCCAGGTGGCCGCTGCGCCCGGCCCAGGTCAGCACCAGCCCCACCCCGGTGTCGAGCGCCAGCAGGAAGAGGAGGACGAGGCCCAGCATCGAGAGTGTCTTCTTCATGCCCGGCCTCCCCTCAGAACTGGAAATAGATGAAGGCCGCGGTGGCGGTGGTCGCCCCGAAGGCCAGGAGATAGATCATGCCGGCGTAGAGTGCCGCGCGCACCGGCGCCGGCCAGCCCCGGTAGAAGCGCACCCGGCCGGTGTACTCGGTCAGCCCGTCCCAGCAGAGCAGGAAGGCGATGCCGAGGAAGGCCGCCAGCGGCGGCATCGGCAGGCTCAGGCCCGGCGGGCCGGCGACGATCCGGGCGGTGAAATCGGCGATCTGGGCAAAGGATCCGGCACGGAACAGCAGCCAGCCGTAGCACACCACCTGGAAGAACAGCACCATCAGCACCAGCCGCCCGGCCCAGCCGAGCAGGCCGCGCCGCGCCCCCTCGCCGGTATGCTTGCGCACCCCCGCGAACATCCGGTGCAGCGCCAGCAGCAGACCCTGGTAGAAGCCCCAGAGCACGAAGTTCCAGGCCGCGCCGTGCCAGAGCCCGCCCAGCACCATGGTGGCCATCAGGTTGCGGTAGGTGTGCAGCCGCCCGCCGCGGTTGCCGCCCAGCGAGATATAGAGATAGTCGCGCAGCCAGGTGGAGAGGCTGATGTGCCAGCGCCGCCAGAACTCCTGCGGGTTCACCGCGAAATAGGGCTGGGCAAAGTTCCGCATCAGGCCGAAGCCCAGCATCTTGGCCACCCCCCGGGCGATGTCGGTATAGCCCGAGAAATCGCAGTAGATCTGGATGGCGAAGAGCCAGGTGCCGAGGATCACGTCGGCCCGGGTCGGATCGGGCATGGCATAGACCGCGTCGACCGAGGGGGCGATGGCGTCGGCGATGACGATCTTCTTGATCAGCCCCAGCAGGCAGAGCACGGCGCCGCGCCCCAGCGCCTCCCAGCTCAGCACCCGCGGCGCGGTGATGTTGGGCAGCAGGTTGCTGGCCCGTTCGATCGGCCCCGCCACCAGCTGCGGGAAAAAGGCGACGAAGAGCGCGAAGTCGAGGAAATCGCGGCAGGGCTTCAGCTCGCGCCGGTAGACGTCGATGGTGTAGCTGAGGGTCTGGAAGGTGTAGAAGGAGATGCCGACCGGCAACACGATGGAGAGGGTGACCGGCCCCACCTCGAAACCGGCGAGCGCCGCCAGTTCCTGGAAGCTCTCGGCGAAGAAGCCGAGGTACTTGAAGATGGCGAGCAGCCCGAGGTTGGTGACCAGCGAGACCATCAGCAGGTGCTTGCGCCGCTGCTCGGCGGTTTCCTGGCCAAGCCGCAGGGCGACGAGGTAGTCCACCACCGTGCTGAACAGGATGAGCCCGAGAAAGCGCCAGTCCCAGGCGCCGTAGAAGACGTAGCTCGCCACCAGCAGCATCCGGTTCTGCCCCCGGTGCCCCAGCACCAGGTAGAGCGCCGAGACGATGGCGAAGAAGCCCCAGAAGTTCAGCTCGGTGAAGATCATGCGCGCCCGGCGGGTTCGGTTGCCGGTGGTTTGGCCACTCGGGGTGCCACTCGGACGACCAGTCGGGGCGCCGGTGCGGCGGGGACGCGGAGGTGTTTTAACATAACATTGATTACAGGATATGCGTCTGCCGGGTCGTGAACCAAGGCCGGGTGACCGGCCCCGGACATATCAAGACCCCGCGGACGGGGTCTGTAAAGCGTTCGACAAAAAATAGCGCAGGGCCGATGCAGCCCTGCGTCATGCATGTTGGGTTCCGGTTCCCGCCGCCCCCGGATTCGGAAGCGGGCCAGGTGACCGGACCGGGCTCAGCGGGTGGTGGAAGCCGAGCTGGTGGTGGTGTTGGAGTCGTCGTCGTCACCGGCGACAGCGGCAATGACCAGCACGCCGGCCAGGATGCCTGCGGCAGCGCCGATGCTCAGGCCGGTACCGGCCAGGCCACCACCGGTGGTGGTCGTCGTCGACGTGGTCGTGGTGGTGGGTGCGGTCTGGGCCACGGCAGCGGTTGCGGTGGTCAGGGTCAGTGCGCCCAGGGCCAGAGCGGAAACGAGGGTCTTCATGTCGTGAAATCCTTTTCGCGTCGAAGTTGTCCAAACTTCTAGCGCAGGAAAAAACACGATTCAATCTGGCCCGAGGCAAATCCATAGGATTGCGGGCATTTTTCACAAAGCCGTTGCAGAGATGCCCAATCGGACGTCACCGCAACGGACCCTGTGCGGGGGAGCGTCGGCCGCCGCTCCCTGGATCAGTCAGCGCGAGCTGCTGGTGCTGCTCGTCGTGGTGCTGTCGTCGTCATCGCCCGCGATCAGCGCGAGGGCGAGAACGCCGACACCGATGGCCACGGCGGCGCCGGTGGTCAGGCCGGTGTTGCCGAGGGTGGTCGTCGTGGTCTCTGCCGTCGGCACGTTGGCACCCTGGGTCTGCGCCGTGGTCTGGGCCATGGCGGAGCCGGCCGCCAGGGCGAGGCACAGGGCGGTGGAGCTGGCCAGGGCAATCGTCTTGGTCATCGCGACTTATCCTTTTTGCATGGGCGGCGACGGAGCCCGCCCGGAATTCCGGAAATTTCCATCGTCAGAAAACGGTAGGGCGCGGCCTGCACGGGGCAAGCAAAGAAATGCGCGACCCCGGCGGCAAGACATTTTCCGCCGACGCGCCGCGCCCGGACAGCGGAAAGCCGCCGCAGCCGTCCCGATTCGCCTGCGGGACGGCTGCGGCGGCCCGGTTCGTCGCTGTCCTCAGCGGGTGCCGGAGGTCGTGGTGGTGGTCCCGGTGTTGTTGTCGCCGTTGTTGCCAAGGGCCACCGCCAGCCCGAGCGCGGCCAGCACCGCCGCGGCGGTCCCGGTGCCGAGCCCGGTGCCCGCGAGGGCCGCGTTCGAGACCGCCTGACCGGTCGCACCGGCGGTCTGGGCATTGGCGCCCTTGGTCTTGGCCACGGGCGCGGCATTGGCGGATTGCGCCGAGGCCATGCCGCCGCTGGCGATCAGGGCCGCGCTGAGCAGGGCGATAGTGGTCTTCATTCGTCTGTCCTTTCCTGGCCGCGGAGAGGGCCTCTCCCCGCGTATTCTTTTAGCCGTGACAGGACGTTAGCCCGGCGGACACCGGGGACAAGCGAGGTCTTGGAAAGGCGGCGGGAGCGGAGGCTTTCCGCCGTCCGGCCGGGGCCGGCAGGCGGGAAGACGCCCGCGGCTCAGCCGGTGGTGAGGCGGCGGATCCGCATGTAGCCGATATGCGGGCCGGCCCATTGCCGCGACTGCCAGACGATGCCGCTGCGGGAATCGACCCAGTAGTCGTTGACCACGCGCCCGCCGGCCGCGCCCTCGGCGGTGCAGCTTTCGCGCAGGTGCCGCGCGGGGTGGGTCAGCTCGACGATCTCCACCGGCGCCGGGCCCAGGTCGGCAAGGTCGCAGCTCAGCACCAGCCGCCGTTCCTCGAGGTCGCCGGTGCGGACATACATGACCTTCTCGCCGCCGCTGGCCGGTCCGGTCACGCCCTCGGCCACCGCGACATCGGCAGAGACCAGGTCGCCGCCGAGGCCCCGGGTCGCGATCAGCATCCCGTTGCGCATGGTCAGCGTCACCTCGTCCTCGGTCCGCCACTGCACCACCTCGCCCGGCGTGCCGTCGCGGCGCACCAGCGCCGCCGAGAGATAGGCGAAGATGTCGGGGCGCTCGAGGGTCACCTCGATGTAGGATCCCTCGATCTCGTCCAGCATCTTCCGGGTCAGCGGCGGGCGCTCGGCCCGGTGCATCCGGTTCTTCGCGATCGAGGCGCGGGTGGCCTGGGCGATCTGCGCATAGAGCGGCGGGGCGGCGTTGACGCCGCTGCCGCTGCCGCCGTTGCAGCCCGCCAGCAGGACCAGCAGGGCCAGGGCCCCCGCCGCCCGGGTCATCAGCCGGTTTCCGTTCATTCCCAGATCCTCGGCCATTGATCGCTCAGCGCCTTGGCGTGCGAATCCCGCACCTGTTCGTAAAGCCGCCCCGGCACGTTCAGCCGCTGGCCGCCGTCGCGCTGGGTCGGGCGGATGCCGAAATTGATCGCCTGCTGCGTCGGCTTGCCCAGGAACCAGTTGACCGGGATGGTGAAGCGGATGCCCTTGTCGAAGGATCCCTCGCCGAAATCCTCGGCCGAGACATCGGTGACGGTGAACCAGCCGCCCACCGACCAGCCGTTGGAGAAGGTGCGGTCGAGGCTGACGGTGGCGCCGACGTCGCCGGCCAGGTAGCGGCCCGCGTCGATCTCGGCCAGGTAGCCGTTGCCGAGCTCGAGGTAGGCCGAGGCATGGCCGGTGAACACCGAGTAGTCCTGGAAGCCGAAGCGCTGGTCGAAATCGCGCTGGCGCACGTAGTTGGCCTCGACCCCGAGCCCGAGCCGGCTGTTCACCGGCTTCCACAGCAGCTCGGCCGAGACCCCGCCGAACATCTTCTCGAGGTAACCGCCGGTGACCCGGGCATAGAGGGCCCCGCCCGGACGCCACTGGCGCGCCATGTAGAGCCGGTTCAGCACGGTGTCTTCCTGGGCATAGGCGGTCTGGTCGGTGCGCACATGCGGCAGCACCGAGTTCGACGGCCGCCCGTCCTTGACGTTGCCGGCGATGCGCTGGCGGATGTTGCCCGAGACCAGCCAGCCGGGGGCGAACTCGTAGGTCATCGACAGGCTGAGCCCGAAGTCGAGGCGGAACGGCCGGTCCGGGTCGAAGTAGGAGGGGTCGAAGTAGGGCCCCAGCGACCAGCGGTAGCTGGGGTAGGACCCCACCGGCCCCAGCGCCCCGGCGGGCGGCAGCGGCGCGGCCTCGCCGATCGCGGTCACCGCATAGAGCGCGCGCGAGGCGTCGGGGGCGAATTCCAGCGCCTCGAGGTCGCTGCGGCGCAGGGTCACCGCCGAGAGCGCGAGGCCCCGGCGGACCGGCACCAGGCGGAAGGTCTCGACCGAGTTCGGCAGCGTCGCCGCCAGCACCCGCGCCGCGCGGCCCACCGCGATGGCGTTCGAGCTGTAGCGGGTGTTGCGATAGCGCAGCTCGGCCCGGTCCGCCGAGAGCGAGATCGATTCAAGCTCCAGCCCCTGCTCGGACAGGCGGGTCTGCAGCAGGTCGCGCAGCAGCTGCCGGTTGGCGACCGCCTGGCCTGTCGCCGCAGCCTGGCTTGCGGCCGCGGCCCCGGCGGGGCCCGCCCAGTCCTCGGACCAGGACAGCGGGTTGTCGACCTTCGGCACCCGCACCGCCACCGGCTGCGGCGCCGGGGCGGCGATCCGGTTGGGCGGGCGCGAGGGGTTCACCTGGATGTTCGCGGCCAGGCCGAAGCGCGAGCCGTAGAGGTAGTAGGCGCCGAGGCGGGTGCTCTCGCTGGCCTGCCATTCGACGCCGAAGTTGAAGTCCGACTTGCGCTCGAAGACCGAGGTCACCCCGGTCTCGAAGTTGTAGGCGTCGGAGGAATATTCCGCCTTCACGCTCCAGCGCTCGTCCGCCTGCCACTCGAGCCCGCCGAAGAAGGCCGCGGGGCCGCGGAACCACTGGTCGTAGGCCACCTTGCCGCCGGTCGAGTCCGGGTCGTAGGCGGGACGGTCGTTGCCGAAGGGCGCCCCGAAGGAGTTGTTGGTGCCGAGCCGGCCCCAGCCGACGCCGGCGCTCAGCTTCAGCCGCCCCGGCAGCCGCCCGGGCGAGAGCGCCGGGGTGTCGAAGCCCTTGGTGGCGACGATGTATTCGCCCGCGTAGATGCCGGTGCCGACGAAATCCTGCAGGCCCACCGCCACCGCGGGGCGGTAGCGCCCCTCGCTCAGCAGCCGCACCCGGACGTCGAAACCGCGGTCGTAATAGGTGTCGAACCCGCCGTAGTTCCAGTCGCGGATGCCGTTGTAGCGGAAGCTGGCCGAGAGCCAGGGCAGCGCCTGGAAGGTGGTGGTCAGCCGGCCCTGCCCGCCGAAGGAGGAGAAGGCGGTGGTGAACTGCGCGTCGGGCAGCATCTCGGCCGAAGGCATGTCGATGAGGCCGGGCGAGCCGTAGAAGTTCAGGCTGGGCGGGGGCGCCGGGTCGAAGCTCGGCTCCTGGCTGCCCGGAGCCGACAGCAGGATGTCCTCGGCCGCCAGCGGCAGCGGCAGCGCCAGGGCAAGCCCGAGGGCCGCCAGCGCCGTACGGGCGGAGATCGCGGGGTCTCGCTCTGTCACCTTGGGTACCGTCCTGCCTGCCCGTTTTGGTTTCGGGTGTTTTCCCGCTTAGACCACGAAGCGGGGCACGGGATCAATACGCGCCGCCCCTCTCAGGAGGTCTTGCGCCCCGCCTCGCCCTGGGCAAAGCCCTCGACCCAGCGCGCCACCACCTGGCGCGCGGCCTCCTCGTCGCTGGCGGCGAGCGCATGGCGCAGCCCGCGCAGCACCGAGGCGACCTCGATTTCCGAGAGGTAGTCCTCGCGGGCGCAGAAGATCTTCTGGTAGCGGGTGCCGATCAGGTCGCCGGAGAGCGTCAGCTCCTCCTCGATCTTCTCGCCCGGGCGCAGGCCGATGAGGGCGATCTCGATATCGCCCTCGGGATGATCCTCGTCGCGCACGGTGTAGCCGGCGCTCTCGATCACCTGCCGCGCCAGCTGCAGGATCGGCACCGGCTTGCCCATGTCGAGCACGAAGACCTCGCCGCCGCGGGCCTCGGATCCGGCCTTGAGCACCAGCTGCACCGCCTCCTGGATGGTCATGAAGAAGCGGCGCACGCGCACGTCGGTCACGGTGACCGGGCCGCCGCGGCTGATCTGGTCCTGGAACAGCGGCACCACCGAGCCCGAGGAGCCCAGCACGTTGCCGAAGCGGACCATGGTGAAGATCGTCGAATCGTAGCGGGTGGCCAGATCCTGCACCACCAGCTCGGCCAGCCGCTTGGAGGCGCCCATCACGTTGGTGGGGCGCACCGCCTTGTCGGAGGAGACCAGGATGAAGCGCTCGACCCCGACCTCGGCGGCCTCGCGGGCCAGCGTCTGGGTGCCGAAGACGTTGTTGGCGAGACCCGGCAGCGGGTTCGCCTCGACCAGCGGCACGTGCTTGTAGGCGGCGGCATGCAGCACCACCTGCACCTGGTGGTCGCAGAGCACCTTGCGCACCTGGCGCGGGTCGGTGACCGAGCCCAGCACCGGCACGATGCTGATGCGGGTGCCCTCGACCAGCTGCTCGAGTTCCTGGTGCACGGTGTAGAGCGCCAGTTCGGAGAGTTCGTAGAGCACGATGGTCCGGGGCCGGCAGGCCAGCACCTGGCGGCAGAGCTCGGAACCGATCGAGCCGCCGGCGCCGGAGACCAGCACCACCCGGCCCTGGTAGCTGTTCACCGCCTCGCCGAGGCTGGTGTCGGCGTGCTTGCGCCCCAGGAAGGTCTGCGGGGCCACCGGGGTCAGCTTGTCGATCAGGGCTTCCTCGCCGATCAGCTGGGCGAAGGAGGGCAGCGTCTGCACCTCGAGCCGCATCCGCTGCAGGCGGCGGGCGATCTGCGCCTGCTTGGGCTGGCTGAGCGAGGGCATGGCCAGCAGCACGCGGTTGATGTCGCGCTCGCGCACCAGCTCGGCGATGCGGGCGGGCGGGAAGACCGGCAGGCCGAGGATGGTCACCCCCTGCAGCGAGACGTTGTCGTCGACGAAGGCGACCGGGTCGATTCCGTCATGGGCCTTCAGCGCCTGGGCCAGCTGGGTGCCGGTGGCGCCGGCGCCGTAGATCAGCACCCGGCGGCGCGGCGAGGCGCGGCGGTAGATCGCCGTGACCACCTGGAACAGCACCGCCCGCGCGGCCACCACGAAGAGGAAGTAGGAGATGCCGAACATCACGTGGGTGCCGAGCGGCAGCGCCAGCTGGACGAAGACCGAGAGCGCCGCCGAGACCACGGTCAGCACCAGCGCGTAGATCGCGGTGAGCCCGACGGCGTGGCGTTCGTAGTTGTTCAGCTGGATGCTGGGCAGCCCGAGCCAGAGCGAGAGCCCGGCGGCAGCGGCCAGCAGGTAGGGCAGGATCGGCAGGGAGAGCCAGAGCGCCGCGAGGGGCGGGATCGGCAGGGACTGGACAGTGAAGGCAAACAGCAGCGCGGCGGGGATCAGTGCCAGGTCGACGGCAAGAAAGACGTACCCCTTCTGTTTGCGCGTCAACAAACCGAGAAGTTTCAACATTCAGGCCGTCGCCCCCAGAAATTCGACAGGGCTCACTGCAAAAACTCCACCTGCTCAGGCGAGCTGCCCCGTTCCGCCCGCCAGAGGAGAGCACCGGCGCGGCATCGCAACCTTCATAATATTATCTGCCCGACAGACCGATCCCTACCCCATTTTCGGAGGGGGGCAAACAAATTCCCGATCCGTCCCGGAGGCTTTGGCAGATATTCGCTGCAGCGCGAGAAAAAGCGTTGAAAATCCCGGCGAATTCCGGCCGAGCCATGAAACTCCGACACGAATCATTAATTGCCCGCCGGTTAATTCCCGGATTCCGCGGAATTAATCAATTCATCGCCCCGGCGAATTGCGCCCATTCCCGCGGGGTGATTCCACCGCGGGCCCGGCGCCCCCGCTCAGGACCGGCGGAACAGGTTGCCGATGGTCTGGAACACCAGGTCGAAATCGTAGCACATGCTCTGGTGGCGCTGGTAGATCAGGTCCAGCCGCGCCTTGGCCGGCACGCAGACCCGGGTATAGACCGCGTCGGTCTCCTCGGCCCGGCCGCAGCGCTCCAGCAGCGCCGCCTCGTGGCGGTGATAGGTGATCGAGGCGAGCCCGGTGACCCCGGGGCGGCTCTTCAGCACCTCGCCGTAGAGGCCGGGAAAGCGCTCGACGTATTCGCGCAGGGGCGGGCGCGGGCCGACGAAGGAGAGATCGCCCTTCAGGATGTTCCACAGCTGCGGCAGCTCGTCGAGCCGCTTGGAGCGCAGCCAGGCGCCCGCCGGGGTGATCCGCGCCGCCTTGTCGCCGCCCGAGACCCCGGCGTCGGCCGCGACCACGGTCATGGTGCGGAACTTCCACAGGGCGAAGGGGCGGTCCACGCCCTTCATCCGCTCGGCCACGTAGAACAGCGGGCGGCCCTGCTTGAGCAGCAGCCAGATCACCACGGCGCCGAAGACCGGGGCGAGGATCACCACCAGGAGCGTGGCGAAGAACAGGTCGAAGATGCGCTTGCGCCAGGTCATGCCCAGCCTTTCCGGATGTCGGTTCTCATGCTCTGCCCTGCCCTGTTGCGCGCCATTCGGCGACCATTGCGGCGGGCAGACTATCCTCTGGCGCGAAGGGGTGGAAGGCCGCCAGCCGGGCGACGTCGAGCGCCACCTCGGGGATCGCCCCCTCCCCGGCCGGGCCCGGGGTCCAGGCCAGCCCGGCGGCGTCGAGCAGCGCGCCCATCCCGACCGTGCCGGGGGCGGCCACGTTCAGCACCGGCGGCAGGCCGGGGGTGCTGACCAGCCGCGCCAACACCCGGGCCAGCGTGGCGACGCCGATGTAGCTGCGCCGGGGCGTGCGCCCGTCGGCGAAGCGGTCGAGCGTGAAGCCCGGCCGCCAGCCGCCCAGAATCGCGTCGAGCCCGGCGATGTTGCCGATCCGCAGCGCGGTGACCGCCACCCCGAGATCCTGCCCCAGCCGGGCGCCCTCGGCCTCCATTTCCGCCTTGGCGCGGCCATAGTCCGAGAGCGGGGCCAGCGCCCGATCTTCCCGCAACAGACCCTGTTCCGAGCCGTAGACCGCGGCCGACGAGGCCAGCAGCACGCGCGCGCCGAGCGCCGCGCCGAGCCGCACCGCCGCCGTGCCGAGGCGGATGTTGTCGGCGATGTCGGCGCCCGCGGCGGCGGCCGCGTTGGTCACCCCGGCAAGGCAGAGCACCGTGTCTATGCCCTGCCCCGCCCGCTCCAGCGCGCCCGCATCGGCCAGCGGATCGGCGATCACCCAGGGGTCTGCCGCGCCGGAGGCGCCTCGGGGAGCCGCCCCGGGGCGGGCCTGCCACAGCGCGTCGCCCGGTGCCCAGGCGGCACGCAGAATCGCGCCGATCCGCCCCGTCGCGCCCAGAACCAGTGTCGCCGGTGTTGACATCGCCCCGCTTCTTCCTGTTGACCCCTTCCGGCCTGCCAGTATCTTGCGGCGGGAAAATTGCAACGCCTTTCGGGCAGGCCGGAACACCGACCGCGCGCGCCCCGGGCTCCGGGGGACGACCACCATATGCGCAAGCCTCTTCACCTCATCTCGATGTTGGGGCCCGTCCTGTGTCTTGCGGTTCTGGCCGGCTGCGGCCGCCTGCCGTCCACCGGTCCGGTGGTGGGGGACGTGGTCAATGGGGCGGGCGAGTCGACGGCCGATTTCGCGGTCTACCCGGTCACCCGCGCCTTGCTGCCCACCATCACCCAGTGGCCCGCCACCGGCGAGCAGCAGCACCTGCCCTGGCTGCGTTCCAGCGAGGGGCCGCGCCAGCAACTGATCCAGCCCGGCGACATCCTGACCATCCGCATCTGGGACAGTTCCGACAACTCGCTGCTGACCGCGCCCGAGCAGAAGAACATCGCGCTGGACAACATGAAGGTGGCCGCCAACGGCACCGTCTACCTGCCCTACGTCGGCACCCTGAGCGTCACCGGCAAGACCGAGGACCTCGCCCGCGAGGAGATGCAGACCGCGCTGGAGAAGATCATTCCCTCCGCCCAGGTGCTCGTCAGCCTGACCGAGGGGCGCTACAACTCGGTCGACCTGGTCGGCGGGGTCTCCAGCCCCGGCACCTACCCGATGCCCGACCGCAACTACACGGTGATGAGCCTGCTGGCCGCGGGCGGCGGCGTGCGCGAGAGCCTGAACAACCCGCAGATCCGCCTGATGCGCAGCGGCCGGCTCTACGGCACCTCGGTCGAGACCCTGCTGGAACACCCCTCGCTCGACACCCGCCTCTCTGGCGGCGACCGGGTCTTCGTCGAGGAGGACGGGCGCTATTTCCTCTCCTTCGGCGCCACCGGGCGGCAGGCGCAGCACATCTTCCCGCGCGACGAGGTCTCGGCGATGGACGCGGTCTCGATCATGGGCGGCATCGCCGGGGGCCGGGCCGATCCCAAGGGGCTGCTGATCCTGCGCGAATACCCCGCCTCGGCGATCAGCGCCGGGGTGCGCGGGCCGCGCCAGACCCGGGTGGTCTTCACCGTGGATCTCACCTCGGCCGACGGGCTGTTCTCGGCCCGCAAGTTCGCGATCCAGCCGCAGGACCTGATCGTGGCAACCGAATCCCCGATCAACGACGTGCTGACCATCTCCAACATCGTCGGCGGCTTCTTCGGCGTCTTCAACCGCGCCAACAGCGCGGTGAACTGAGGCCCGCCACACGGGAAAAGCAGGCTCTGAACGGGGCCTTTCAGGGAAACAGGAAGTCCCTGGCCGAGAGGTCGTCGGCCTCTACCTGCTTCAGCGTGACGGTGCCCTCGCCGGTGTCGATCACCACGTCCTCGCCCACCTGCGAGATGTCGAGCGCGCGATAGCGCGGCGCCGCCTCGGCGAGGCGGATCAGGTCCTCGCCCGGGGTGAAGCCGGTGATGCTGTCGGCGCCGTGGCGCGCGGCAAAGCGGAACTCGTCGGCCCCCGCCCCGCCCGCCAGCCGGTCGTTGCCCGCGCCCCCGGTCAGCACATCGGCCCCGCCGCTGCCCCGCAGCACATCCGCGCCCGCCCCGCCGGCCAGGCGGTCATTGCCCCCGCCCCCGGCGAGCAGGTCCGCGCCGCCCGCCCCGTCCAGCCGGTCGCGCCCCGCGCCACCCAGCAGGCGATCGTCCCCGGCGCCCCCCTTCAGCCGGTCATGGCCCGCGCCACCCTCCAGCCGGTCGTCGCCGCCAAGCCCCCTGAGCGTGTCGTTGCCCGCCGCCCCCGCCAGCCGGTCGGCCCTGCCGGTACCGGTCACCAGGGTCTCCACCGGCCCCTCCGGGATCGGCATCCGGTCCGGCGCGGCGAACCCGTCGGGCCAGAGATCGGCAAGATCGAGCGCCTGCCCGTCGGCCGAGATCACCCGGATCGCGGTATCGCCGAATGCCAGCTTCACCCCGTTGGCCAGCTCCGTCACCTCCAGCTGGCCGGGGGCGCGCAGCATCGGGAAGGCGCCCATGTCGATGCGGTCCTGCCCGGCCTCGAAATCGGTGATCCTCACCCCCTCCTCCGCCGGGCGCAGCACGAAGGTATCGGCCCCCGCCCCGCCCGTCAGCACGCCGCCAGCCGCCCCGGCGACGAGGATGTCGTCGCCCGCGCCGCCCTCCAGCGTGACCCGGCCCCGCGCCGCCATCAGGTCGTCGCCGCCGGTCCCGGTCACGGGTCCGGTCACCGCCGCGCCCGGGCGGATCAGCGCGCCGCTCTCGTCCAGCGGCAGGTGGAACTGCGACAGCCCCCCCTGCGCGCCGCTGACAAAGACCTGCAGCCCCTCCGCGCCCGGCACCGCGACGATATCGCTGATGTCGTCCAGCCCCAGCCCGCCGGTCTCGACCAGCGTCTCCTGCCACAGCAGCCGCCCGTCCGGCAGCAGGCGGAACAGGCTCAGCCCGCCATCGCTGCCCCCCGCGAAAACGTGGACATGGGCGCCCTCGCGCACCACCTCGACCGCGCTGACACCGCCGAACCGCGTCTCCAGCGTGTCGATCAGGTGATCGGCCAGCTGCAGCCGCCCGTCGCCCAGCACCTTCACCACCGAGAGCGAGCCGCTGCCCGCCGCGCCCATCACCGCCCAGGTGGCGCCAAAGGCCTCGACGGTGTCGAGCGCGGTGGGCCGCGAGATGCCCAGCCCCTCGGCCTGCCCGAGGCTGTCCGCCGCGCTCAGCGCGCCGCTGCCCCCCGCCGCCCGGTAGCTGTGCAGCCCCGTGGCATCGGCGGCCAGCAGCAGCGGGCCGTCCCCGGCCCGGACCACCACCAGCTCCGCCACCTCGCTCAGCGTGAAATCCCCGCCCCTGCGCGCCACCGCCTGCACCAGGTGCCCGCTGCCGTCGCTGCGCCAGCCGCCAAGCTGGCCGGTCCCGGCCTCCACCGTGTAGAGCACCGTGCTGCCGTCCCCCAGCTCCAGCGCCGCCAGCTGCTCGTGGGTCTGGCTGCCCCGCCCCGGCAGGTCCGTGGTGCCGGCCCCGCCGACCGGGTCGCCCGGGGTATCGCCCAGGCGATAGCGGATCATCCGCCCCTCGCCGGCGCCGTCGAGGATGATCTCCTGCCGCCCGTCGAAGCGGACCACCGACAGCCCGCCGATCCCCATGCCCCCGGCCTGGAAATAGGCGCTGTCGACCGCCCGGGCGAGGCCGTTTTCCACCGCGTAGACACTGAGTCCGCCGTTCTGCCCGGTGGCGGCGAGCAGGTAGGTGCCCGCCCCGGTGGTGACGATCTCGAGGTCGCGCAGGTCGGTGTCGAGCAGCGGATCCCCGCTACCCGGATGCCCCGTCAGTGTCAGCGCCATGATCCCGCCTCGCATGCTGCGCCCCCGGGCCCGAGCGATGCGCCGGGCCGGGGTCGCGCAGCCGGCCGAATTCGGGCGAATCCGGGGCCTTTGCGGGCGATTTGGCGCGAATTGACGGGATCTTACCGGCCCGCCCGCCCCGTTAGGCCGGGAGCAAGCCCCATCGGCGAGGCTCGCGCCAGCCCAGGAGAACCGCCCCATGCCCGATGTCTCGGCCAGGCTCGGCCTGCCCTACCTGCTGCCCTCGCAGGCACAGAAGCACGTGACCCACAACGAGGCGCTGCGCCTGCTGGACCTGCTGGTACAGCTGCGCCTCGTCGCCACCGGGGCCGAGACCCCGCCCGAGGCCCCCGCCGAGGGCGAGGCCTGGGGCCTCGGCGCCGCCCCCACCGGCGCCTGGGCCGGACAGGGCGGCACCATCGCCGCCTGGTCCGGCAGCGCCTGGAGCTTCCTCGCGCCGCAACCGGGCTGGCGCGCCGCCGACCTCGCCACCGGCGACCTGCGGATCTGGACCGGCAGCGCCTGGGATCTGCCCGCCGCCGCGCCCGAGACCCTCGCCTGGCTCGGCATCAACACCGCCGCCGATGCGCTGAACCGCCTCTCCGTCGCCGCCGGGGCCACGCTGCTCAGCCACGAGGGCGCCGGGCACCGGCTCAAGGTGAACAAGGCGGCGGCGGGCGACACCGCCTCGCTGCTGTTCCAGTCCGGTTTCACCGGCCATGCCGAGATGGGGCTGGCGGGCGAGACGGAGTTCTCGCTGAAGGTCTCGGCCGATGGCAGCAGCTGGGCGACGGCCCTGCGCGCCGCCTCCGGCAGCGGCGCCGTCACCCTGCCCTCGGGCCTCGCGCTCGGCAGCGGATCGGCCCTGTTAGAGACCTATGAGCGCGGCACATGGACCCCCGAGGCCGCCGATGCCCCGAGCGGCGGCACCGCGGCCACCGCCACCACGGCCAGCGGGCGCTATACCCGGATCGGCGATATCGTGAGCCTGTCCTTCACCCTCGCGGGGATCGACACCACCGGCCTCTCCGGCACCGGCGCGCTCGCCATCCGCGCCCTGCCCTGGCCCGCGCGCGACCACGCCTCCTCGTGCTTCACCGCCCCGGCGGAGCTCTCCGGGGTGACCTTCTCGGCCGTCCCCGCCCTCTCGCTCGCCCCGGCGGGCGCCGCGCTGAGCCTGCTTCAGCCGGTCTCGGGCGGCAGCCCCGCCCCGCTCGCCGTCTCGGCGCTCGCCAGCGGCAGCGCCGCGATTTCCGGCAGCCTGGTCTACCGCGTCTAGCGGGGCCGGGGGGCGCTGCCCCCGCCGCCGCAAGCGGCGACTCCCCCGGAGTATTTTCAAAGAAAAGATGGGCGGCCTCAGCCGCGGGCGTAGACGTCCTCGTAGCGGATGATGTCGTCCTCGCCGAGATAGGCGCCGGTCTGGACCTCGATCAGCACCATCGGCACCTTGCCGGGGTTCTCCATCCGGTGCACCGCGCCGAGCGGGATGTAGACCGACTGGTTCTCGGTCACCAGCTTCACCTCTGCATCCACCGTAACCTTGGCCGTGCCCTGTACCACGATCCAGTGCTCGGAGCGGTGGTGGTGGCTCTGCAGCGACAGGGCCGCGCCCGGGTGGACCATGATGCGCTTGACCTGGAAGCGGCCGCCGATCACCAGGCTCTCGAACCAGCCCCAGGGGCGGTGGTCCTTGGGGAAATGGGTGGCCTGCGCCGCGCCCTTGGCCTTCAGCGCATCGACCGCCTTCTTCACGTCCTGCGCGCGGTCCTTGGAGGCGACCAGCACCGCGTCGTTCATCGCCACCGCGATCACGTTGTCGAGCCCGATGCCCACCACTTCCAGCCGGTCGCTCTCCGAGCGCAGCAGCGTGTTGGTGCAGTCGATCGCCGTGGCCTCGCCCGAGGTGGCGACGCCCTTCTCGTCCGGCCCCGCCTCGCGCCAGACCGCGTCCCAGCCGCCGAGGTCCGACCAGCCGGCGGCGAAGGGCACCACCGAGAGGTTGTCGGCCTTCTCCATCACCGCGTAGTCGATCGAGATGTCGGCCGCCCCGCTCCAGGCCTCGGGGTCGAGCCGCAGGAAGCCGAGGTCGGGCTTGCCCTGCGCCACCGCCGCCTGCACCGGGGCGACCAGCTCGGGCGCATGGGCGCGGAAGGCGGCGAGGATCGCCTTGACCGAGAACAGGAAGATGCCCGCGTTCCAGAGGTAGGTGCCGGCGGCCACCATCTCCTCGGCGCGCGCGGCGTCGGGCTTCTCGACGAAGCGTTTCAGGGTCAGCGGTTTCGCCTCGAAGGCGCCCGGATCCTCGGCGAGTTCGAGGTAGCCATAGCCGGTCTCGGCATGGGTCGGCTTGATCCCGAAGGTGACGAGGCGCCCCGCC
>ENA-OWNT01002116-OWNT01002116.1-seawater-metagenome-genome-assembly--contig:-NODE-2116-length-21592-cov-4.050430_pt1 | contig 21592 bp, 20 predicted proteins | sample MGYA00238136_ERZ651165 | MGnify/ENA primary metagenome ERZ651165 (study PRJEB26861, sample SAMN08777766) | seawater metagenome | isolation source: coastal seawater | place: USA: Florida | collected...
GGACAGTGCAGGAGAGGGAAGTGATATGTAGTAAATTAGTCATAGAGTGAGAACGTAAGTCTACGGTATCAGACATCGCACCTCCCACCCACCGTGACACGCGGAGTGAGTGAGTGAGTGAGTGAGTGAGTGAGTGAGTGCAATGACCGGCACGGACTGTTTCGTGAAACGGAGTACTGCGCAGATGCTAATTATTCAACACAATAAGCGTTCACGCGCATAGCGCACAAAGAATACTTTATAAAATGAGAAAACCAAATGAACAGTATATCAAAATAGGTAATTGTAGTCCGTCCAATGGACTGATGGAAGATAGTGAGTGAGTGAGTGAGCGCTGTCACTCACTCAGTGACGGTCAGTCACTCAGTCAGTCACCCACTCCACGTGCCCTTGCACCAACCAACCAACCAGCACTGAGTGACTGTGTGAGTGAGTGGGTGAGTGACTGTGAGTGAGTGAGTGAGCTGTGAGTGATCCCATCGAAGTTCGTTCGTTCGTTCGCTGCGGCGTTCGTTCGTTCGTTCGCTGTGGATGGATGGATGGATGGACTCGCAGTCAGTCAGTCGGTCAGTCAGTCGGTCGGTCGGTCGACGTGTTGTGTTGTTGTTCGTTGTTGTGTTGTTGCTGTGTTGTTCTTTGTTGTTGCTGCGTTGTTGTTCGTTGTTCTTTGTTCTTTGTTTGTTGTCAGTCCGTCGGTGGGTCGGTGGGTCGGTCGGTGGGTCGGTGGTGTTGAGTGGTGGTGTTGAGTGGTGGAGTTGAGTTGAGTTGACGTGGAGCTGAGCTGAGTTGACGTCGTGGAGTTGGTTACTGTGTTACTTACTTATTTGGATTGGTCGTTTGACTTGCAGTGCTCGTTATCAGTTATCATAGTTGTTCGTGTCGTTCCGGAGTCGCGTGCTTGGTTGGTTGGTTGGTTGGTTGGTTCGTTCGTTAGTTCGTTCGTGAGTAATCTTTACTTCATTCATTCATTCAGTTGGTTGGTATCGAGTGCGTGGCTGGATTGTGTAACTGACTCATGCATGCATAGACAGAGTGGGTGATCGATTGTGATGGATAGATTGAGTGACAGCGTGTTGTCTGCATCGCGCGCGCGCGCGCGTGTGTGTGTGTGTGATTGCGTGCCTGTGGTAGCTGTGAGCATGTCAGTCACGCTACGCCACGCTTGAACGTGCACTGGCACTTGACGGAAGCGCGGCCTTGCGCTACCACACGGCGGCACGCACGCAGACAACACCGAAACCCACGCCCATTCAGCAAAGGGAAATGCCGACAAGCCCCGCCGGCCCTTCACGCACCAGTGCTTGTATCAGTCAATGTTGCAGTTCGTGCGTTGGTGTGCGAATGCCAACGTAGTGAATCGCATTCGATTGATGTGGACTCACGGTCAGTCGTTGAAGGCAGTTCTTGACCGCTTGCGCGACCACAAAGCTTAATAAAGAGCAGCAGCGAATCACCAAAACAAGGTGAGCAGACAGCTGGATACGATATGCCGAGTGAACGGCGGTGGAACGTGTGCGGATACCAGTTGCGGTGACCAAAGATCCTGTGCCAGCAGAACAAACACGATTTTTGCGTTCTTGATTCCAAAACGATCATCTGTGTCTCTTTGAGAATTTTTCACGTCCTGCTTGTGGCTCCGTTCGTTTTTGATGTGACGAGGGCTCACCGACCACGCATAACAGACTTCTCTTCCTCAGTACTTTGTGCCTGTGCCGTGCCGGTCTTCGCCGTGATTTGCGGGAGTGCCGTTTGTATCGTTGCGTAGGGTGACTGCCTTGCCTTCGTAGACCAACATGGCTGATCATGCCAAAACGAGGCGCTCCGAGCGTTTCGACCGGGAAGCCAAGCAAGGACCGCCGCGCGTGAATCGTAGTCACGCCCATCCTCCCGGGAAGATACAGTCAAACGCCGACGTAGCTGAAAAGAAGTTCCGAGCACGCAAGAGCCAAGACCAGAGACAACACGCCAGTGGCACGGGGCGCGCTGCCTCCACATCAATTTCCCATGGGCGGGGTGGGGCCGGTGGTCGCGGTCAAGGGAAGTTCACGAAACGACCCAACAATCCCCGCGCGCATTCGTCCGCATCCACGGCCGGGGCGGCACAGAGTAGAAGAGGGCTAGGCCCCGCCAAAGGACCCTCAAAGGGCCCCGCCAAAGGCCCCTCAAAAGGCCCTACAAAAGGCGCCACGTTTGGCATTACGATTGAAGAAGCCAAACAAGCTTACGACAGTATCAAAACGCTTGACACCAAGATTAAGGACATCGCCTCGGAAACTGAATCGTTCAAGAGCGTCGTGAGTGAATTGAAGACAAATCCACCGACGACGCTGGCTGCTTTCGTGCCGTTGTTCGCCAAGGTCCATTCACCATCCCACGTTGCTCTCTGTGATTGTGCACCCTACCCGGGTATGTGTGTATCATTCTCGTACTAATTTCTCCGCGCCCCTTTATGCAGGCTGAGTCGCTGAGAAAACATCTCGAAACTGTGTTAGTTGGGGGCCATTTTGTCACCGCACCAGGATTGAACGCCAAGCGTACGGTCACGGCCGCCTCAAATGCCTTGGCTGAATTCGCAAAGGCAGTCGACGAGCTGCCGGTGGGATCCTCCATGGCGCAAGCTTCTGCTGGCCCAGTATCATCGTCCGGGCGGCGCTCACGCACTAGCTCTGCAGCATCTGCGTCCGCTGCGCGAAAAGAAAAGGCAAATAACTCAAACCGATCGAAAGGGCGTTCGCCAGCTTCAAATCAAGGTGGAAAGGCCACCAAACACGCTGCCCCCGCCACTGCCACTCGCGCACCAAAATCTTCGCACCAGAAGCCTCAAGCAACGGGACCTGGGTCGTTGCGAAATGGTTCGACTGATGCGGGAGCTCCGTCTTCGGCATCCACCGGATCTTCGGTCGGGCAATCACCAGCGCCGGCAGCGGCACCAGCGCCGGCAGCGGCACCAGCTCCTGCGCCCGCACCCGCACCCGCACCCGCGCCAGCTCCTGCGCCCGCGCCCGCGCCCGGCGGTGCACTTAAAGCGAGTGCAACTGAATTTGTACCGGCACACAAGAAGCAACAACAACAACAACAACAACAACAACAACAACGATATGCGCCACAGCCACAGCAATACCACCAGCAGGCTTATGTGTCACACGCGCCACAGTATATCCCTCGTGGTGCAGCAGCCACCTATTTTGCACCACCGCACCTTGGCGTCCCACAGCCTCATGGAGGACATCCGCAGCCACACACACAATATGGTAGATGAGGAGTCTTTGCGCCAGATCTTGCAATACGATGCCGACAGCTGATTGCCGCTAACCGCTAATCGTGAAACGGTGTGGTGCACTGCGTGCATCATCCGCGCATGCCTTCGTGCTTCCGAGATCATGGATTCAGGATTGCGAGTCAAGTTTACAAATTGTGCAACACTAGTTTTCGTGACAATAACAACAACTACGTCGTCGTTCCACACACTATGCGCGAGTACCTACCACATTGCTCTCAGTTCATCCAAATCTCCAACCCGAGCAGCAACCAGCAACAGCAACTTGCTGTCGATGTCATGCGACGAATTGTCACACCGTCGTTTTGTCGTTTGTCATTTGTCATTTGTCATTGTGTCATTGTGTCATTGTGTATTTGTGCTGAAACGCAGAAACTTTACAATGAGTTATGGGAATAAATGGGGAGTGAAATGATAAATTTACGACAGTTTTGACTGTCAGTGCGTTGTCGTTGTTGCGTTGTCGTTGTTGCGTTGTCGTCGTTCGTCGTCGTCGTCGTCGTTGTCCGTCGTCGTCCGTCGTCGTCCGTCGTCGTCGTCGTCGTCGTCGTTCGTCGTCGTTCGTCGTCGTCCGTCGTCGTCGTCCGTCGTCGTCGTTTGTAGGTTTGTAGGTTTGTAGGTTTGTTGTTTTGTAGGTTTGTTGGTTTGTAGGTTTGTAGGTTCGTAGGTTTGGTGTGTTGTTTGGTTTGTTGGCTTATTCGCTGCCGGAGAAGTGTTGGTGCCAAAGGCGTCGTTTAGTGGTTGGAGTTGGAGTCGGTGAGTTGGACTCGCCGGCTCTGTAGTCTGGCCTTCGCGTTGTCGTGACGACGAAGGAGTCAACGGCACACTACTCCACAAGATTTGATCTCCAACACAAAGTGCCGCAGTGGCACGCGTCCAAAATTCAAAATGTGACACTTGTGACTGATAAAAACAGAAAGTATCGTTCCTAAAATGGGTTTCGATGCCGCCACACCGGTGGCGTGAGGACGGCACAGCAGGAAAGTTGTTGGCTTCATTGTACAGCCCCGATTGAAAATCGCGGAGCACCCGTCGATAACAGTGATCCAAACATGTCATCCAAACCAATTCAACAGTCGATCGATATCGATATCGAGTCACTGCGTTCTGAGCTCCATGACATCGAAGAGCGTGAAAGAGAGCTGGAATCACTGCTGGCTGCCTCTATTCCTGGTGCCGCCGACGAAGCGAGTGAAGTGCTGCCACACTCAAGTGAAGGCGGGGTAGTCCCCAATACGTTCGTACTGACGCCCGACATCCAGGCCAAGTTAAACGTGGCAACGAACACATTCACTAACGAAAGAACTGCGTTCGAGTTGGAACACTCGAAGTTTACGAAAAAGATTCAAGCTCATATCGGAACAATAGAGAGTATGAGCAATGGAATTGGTCAGCTCAACACATTGCAAGGAAACTGCGATGCCGTGCTGCGATTTATTGATGACTACTCCGCGATAACGAGCTGTTTGTCCTCAGTTTCTGACAGCAGTGATGCCGCGCAAGCTTCTGAAGACCAACGACAGCGAATCCGGAGCGATTTTCAAGCCGCCGTCGATCTCGTTGTTCGATTTGGTGCGCTCATGTCGAGATCGGTTTACAAAGCGAGTGCTGACAACCTGGAGCGTATGGCTTCGTATCGAGACTTGGTGCGGACTGAGCTCGTAGGCGCGCTGAAGGCAGAATTGAAAGACAGTACCAGCAAAAAATTCGTGGAATTGCAACGCTTTTCGAAGATGCTAGGGAAGGTTTACGTGAGTGAAGGAGACGCAACTGCCTTCCTTCCCACGCTGGTTAAACTACTGAAGGCACAACTTGTGACTTCCTTGAGCTCTGCGACCGAGAGCGCCACGACGCAAGAGTCATCGCAGAACGCTATCCAAACACATGAAAAACGTTTCAAGGCGTTGCTAAACGCGGCGTACTCGTTGTTGCTCGTCTATCGTTCCCTAATATTCGAGTTTAGTATCGAAAATCCGGAGGAGAACAAAGATCTCAATGAGATCATCCGTCAAGGTCGACACGCTGCAATGGCGGAGCTACTTGAAGCTTGCGACCGTGCTGGAGTGTCAATTTTGTCACAATGCCTCAACCATGCCGTTGCTAAAGTCCTGGGAAAGACCAGTACCGCAATGGAAGTTCCAGAAATGGTGTGGCCACCTCCAAAAGGCGTGGAAGAGCACTTTCAAGTGGCTGCCGACGAACTGCAAAAGATGAACGAATTTTTGAATTTTGTGGCTCTGATGTAAGTGCAGTGTACGCACTCGGCTCACCCACCGCTGGAGTTCTTACCCTGAGTATTGTGTGTAGGTTGCGCCATTACGAGCACTTTCGGCGTTTTGTGTCCACAGTGCAACAAGGTGTTCGGTACGTGGAGTCGTGAAGGAAGAGCTGTCTCTTTACTCAATTTTCCATTCAAGTCCGACTGCGCTACATGAATGCAACAGGAAATTCGACCTCAAGCATCACACTGTAGCACCCGAAACAAGCGAAGGTGACCACAGCTTTGAGCTCATTGTAAGTGGTATGCGAGAGAAAATTGGCGAACTGGGGTCTGTGTATGTCAAGCTCAATGAAAGGTATCGTTGTTGTATAGTTTTGGCTGTGTCCTGTGTTGTTCCATCGGCAACTGACAGTGCAACTTGTTGCGTGTGGTACAGGTACATGAATTGCAGCATCACCACAGCGGCTAGTATCGAGGAATGCTCTCTTATGGACACAGATAATGATGATGGCGGAGATGACGCTGTCTATAGCAGTTTGGCCGATGACGTTGTTTACATTGTGCAAAAATGTGTCAATCGCGCCGTGGCCACCGGGGATGCCGACGTCGTGTGTGCTATCTTGAACAATAGCGTTGATATGCTGAAGCGGTGGATGTTGGCACTACTGGCCGACCGGGTCAACAAGAACCAAGGGTGGCCTCGAAGACGGAAAGCGGGGTCTCAACCAACGGTACAGAAATGCGTGTTAGATCTGAGATTCGACACAGCTGTGTACTCAGAAGTGATTGTTGTCTTGTGCTCGTGTAGCCGACGTCGTCACTCAGCGCCCTGAATAGTTTAGACGTTAGTGCGCACAATTTGCGCTCCTTCGAGCGAAAGATTCAAGAAACTGCGCTACCAGCTTTTCCAAAAGGTTCAGCTGAATTCCACAAGGTATGTTTTCGAAGCACGGTTTCGGGAGCATGCCAAACTCAGATTCACACTGATGGAATTTGGGTGTGCAGGTTCGACTCTGTCTTGAAGAAGTCAGCCATGCGCAAGCGGCGTTTGCAGAAGCGCATCGACAAGGCGTCACGGTTCTGCTGGATTCCGAGTTCCCTCGTTCCCGTATGTCTCCACTGTAAACCTTGGGATGGCTCGTCCTCTTAGGCTGAAACAAAACTTTATTTGTGTATCTGTAGGTATTGAAGGAATTTTATCGTTCCTACGTGAGCTCGATTTCGATATTGATGCCAAAGAATATGAAATGTGCCTAGATCTGCACGACGCGTCATTCGCGTACCAAACGAGGTTCGTGACACACCGGCCCACGTGAAAGATTCCGCATTGTGACGATATCCATGCTTGTCAAGGCCTTTGATTGATGAAGTTGTCCAGCAACTTCGGCCGACCCTATCGCCGTTAGGATTCGAGCTTCTCCTGCGGAAAGTAACAGAGCGTATCCTCGGCGTCTTGGAAACAATTCTGTTCTTTCCTCCCAATTCAAGCGAGTTCGGGGAAGCTGGGATGGGAATGGTGTACGACCACTCATCTCTTGTCGATGGTGCTGCCGATGGCGGCTTTGGGGACAACGACACCATCAGCCAGTTTGGCGCCCTGAAGCTCGCCAACGATTTGAGAGTGTTCATGGTTCGTGTCTCAGCAACAGATTGAGAGTCTTGCGCTCTCATCTTTTTGATGGCAACAACGTTGACTTGCCCTGCAGGTGTTTTTGCACAACTCGGCTCCTGGTGTCAGTGTTCGAGACTGCAGCAGACGCTTCAGTCATCTGTTGTCATTCTTGACCTCAGATTCAGCCATTCAAGACTCTGGTGTTGCCGGTGATCTTGGAACTGAGGTATGAATTACCCACTTGTTGATCCATTCGGTGATGCGCGAGTAAAACTCAAGCAATAGGCTTGTTGTTGTTTCCACGTTGCAGCAGGATGAGCCCATTACTCAAGAAGAAGTGCGGAAGTTGCTTCGTCGGCGCAGTGACTTCGGGCGGTGACATGAATATCTTTGAACCAGCCACCAGTGTTTCAGTAATCACGTGAGAATATAAATAATTAAGCAGATGTACGGCAGACACAGCCGACGGTTGTCACAACAATTACCCGTCTCTGTTTGATGTGCGGTGTGTGGCTGGCAAGTTGTGACCATGAAACACATCAATTTGGGCGGACGATGTCCGAGCACACAATCCTTCTCGGTTCGTCACATGAGACGGATCGCTGAGCGCATATTGACTGGCTATGAGAAGCGGTAACTACTGCGCCAGCTGCCATCTTCTCATTTTGCGATATGCGCTCGCGCGAAGTGGATCTTGATATCAAGAAACCTCGGATCGAAGGCAACTGAACTTGAGCCTTTGACCCTAAATGCCACGAGAGTGAGCACAAGCGACAGGCCACAATCCACTGAAATGCCACCACGGGAACTCTGTATTGCGCGGCTTGAGAAATTTTGTCTGTGTGTCGGAGTAAGGCGTACTCCAGTTCAATGACACCAAAGTCACGAGTCGGAACGGCGTTGGCGGAATGCGCTGCACTGTTGTCGCCGCCGTGGGGTCCGCTACTCAAAGGCATGACCGTCGATGCGGATCCCGCGATCACAACAGCTGTGTTCGCAGACACTTCGCTTTTGACACACATTCCTGCCGCTTGTGCAAATGCGGAGAGTTGAGCATTCTGGATTCTGGACAGATTGGCCGCAACGATCTCAGTTTTTCCACCAAACACTGGGTGCATAATAAGTGATTGAGTACAGAAATATTGCAGTGTGATGAGGAAAAGACGCCGATGATGGCAATGGACGAACATAGGAAACTTACAGTTGCGCGACTCAGCGACAAGTCCAGCGGGTTCAATGCATGCAACTACTTCATCGAGCGTGACAGTTTGAGTGCCGCCTCCGGAAAAATTGACTCGGAACAATTGTTGCGTGGGTTCCCACTTTTTGATGACGCCGTCTGCTGTGCCTCCACCGTCGAGTGAGATATTTTGTACTCTTTGTCCTACCAACCTCTTGCTCTGCTGCAACGAACATGCATTCTGGCGTCGAAACGTGAGTCGCTTGCGATTGCTGGGTGAGTCTCCAGAATCTTGCTTGCGCTTTGCCATCGCGATACGCTTGGTGACGTCATTTGCGGCAGGCTGCTCTAATGCGCGGGCTGCACCAGGGCATTTCCTACGTTGCGCATAATTATTTATGTTGAATTTGCACGACTCCATCGTGGCAACAGAACTGAGCACCGACCTAGTAACAATTTGCTTGAGTCTGCTCACAGTGGCGACAATTTGCCCAAGGTTGCCACATTCATTTGAAAGCTGGCGCTTCGTGCATGACTTCAGGCACAGCGGGCATCGATCCTTGCCCATGCGCAGAGCTTGGTAAATACAAGGCCTTGTTGCACGAACGGACAGTGATAACAAGAGTACAGACAAGCACAGAAAAAACATCGGTCAGCGAAAGCAGCTGGCGAGTTGTCCAAGATGCAACATTGTGAGTGTTTACCGGCAGAAAGCATGGCGGCATTTTATGGTAATGACAGGATTTTGCAGTACAGACAAACATATGGGACAACTGAGCTCTTGCTCAATCTTGGCGAGCAGACGCAGTGACTCCGTCATGATGTTTCAAAAGGTAGCACCATTCAAAAACTATGTCCAATTTCGGACAATGTTGTCGCACCACCTTTCACGTGTGAAAATTTTCAAGTCTACAAGTAGAACGGTCCAGCAACACAAGCCGACCACAACGTGACATGCCACATGCCCTGCGCGCACCGCCGCAATGAAATCGTGTCGTTCTGCTTGTTGACTCCACGTATCAGTGTCGTCGTCCGTGACAGCGAGTAAACAGATCCAGTGGCACGGAATACGTCTCACTCTCTCTGAATCTCAACTTTCTTTCGGCGTTCACTGACTCGCTTTGCATAGCGAGTACAACCTCATAATAATTGCTTGGCTTTGGCCGGCGCGCTCGCGTAGCAACATCCGAACGAATGCATCATCAAGCGGACGGTGCACATGCTAGTGCACGCCGCAGCATGACTTCATGAATGGCACAAGCAGAAAAGCAACATCGGCCTGCACCGACCGGTCCAAGAACAATCAAATCAAAGAGTCCAAGCACACACTCAAAACAAGGCACACACGCAGTTTCACACCCTTGGCACACGCTGGCCGACGCACACACGTTCGTCTACGTCACGCAACCTGCTGCTGACCTTCTTTCCTTCCGCCGTTTGACGACGTTTGACTGCTTTTTCCCGCGCAAAGTCACCACGAAAACGGAAACGAACAAACCAACGAACAAACGAACAAACGAACGAACGAACGAATGAACGAACGAACATGTGTGATTTCGTACTTTTAGTACAGTGTGATGGTACCAAAGTACTCTGAAATCACGGATAGAATCATAATATCCGCTTCGCGCGGCGATGCAGAATGCCAAATGCCCAAAATGCCGAATGATCGCGCCGCGCCGCCGCCGCCACAGTCGCGCCGCCGCAGTGTTGTCGCAGCGGCCGGCGCAGCAGACGACCAAGCGGATGGTCGTTGACTATGCATACATACGCACTCCCCCCAACATGTAAACAGAATGAAAGGATACGACACAATCTACGGCGGGTGGCATGGAGTGGGGAGCATTCATTCATCCATTCATTCATCATTCATCCTTCATTGTTCGTAGGTAGACCAGATAGATACCCGGGTCGGTGTTGTTCGTTGTTCACCCCGCCACCACTCCAGTTGACCTCAGGGTCACAATTGCGACAATTGCGTGTGGTATCTTTCTACCCGGGTATGTCTATCCATGAAAGGGTACCCCAATGCGTTGCAGTCGAAGGCGTTGATTTGTTCGATCTCGGACAACCAACAGCCGGCGAAATTCAATCGGCTGACTACTGACCAATTCAGAACAGCGAACAGCCCATAACCTGTACGGCATGAATTTCGCCAAGCTGTTCGCTGTTTCCATGATTCGGCACAGCAGCATCAATGCGGCAGCAATAAAAGTGACATCACACATCATCTATCTATCCATCTATCCATACGCACTGGCTGACAGCTGACATTGATGCGACGTGCGATGTGTGACGGCCTCCAGTTCACCAGCGACCAGCGACCAGCTGCAGGCGGCAGCCTCAACACCTCAACAGTAGTTGGTATCAGTCACCGGTCACCGGTCAGCGGTCAGCGGTGACCGTCAACTGCTACGCCTCAACAGCTAGCTGCTCAAAGTCGTGGTGTCGTGGCGTTGTCGTGGCGTTGTGTCGTTGTGGCTCGTGGCCACCCTCAACTCAAACTCAAGACCTCGAAATCGCACCCTGGATGAAGACAAAGACGTGCGTTGTCCTTCCTCCATCGCCGAGATAACCGGCCAAAACAACATCATTGCCGGCTGTCGTGTCATGGCCGCTCTTTTGCGTCTGCAGTCAGTCACCAAAGTACACGACATGGACACTTTCGCAGCTACGCGCATTTTCGGCCTCCGCAATCTCCGCCAAACTCGTTCAAGGCAGATTGAGATGCCACACTGCAAGGAAGTGCAATTCAGATTTGTCAGAACGTCTTAGTACCCTGATCTGTGCGCGGTCTGACCCTCAAACTGTCGAAACCCGGCAAAATGTCTTGCAAATGGTAGTACACAGTCGCTCTTGCCGGCAAAGGCCACATTGCACTAGCGCGGTAGTACAGTGAGTGACGATGAGAAAGAGTTGCGGCCTCTTGCGTTGGCGCAGAGGTCCCCCACGCAGCACATGAGTGGTCGTTGAATTTGTTTGAGCTCTCCCCTCCCCAGCGACACCCACGATCCAACAAATTGAACGGCCGCCGTCTGCGTGCGCCCCCACAACCACTGTCGCAGTTGGTCGTTGACTACGCACTCCCCCCAACATCATTGAAAATTTGATTTGCGGCCTCAATCACTCACCGGCCACAGCGGCCAGTCAGGCATCGGCAGCTTCATTTAAACTTGTCAGTCAACTCAACAGCCACGGACGTATTGAGAGGTCTGCACGGTACATTTCGAACAATGCGCTTTTGCAAATTCTGCGTCAATCACTCATGCTTGTCGGCGTACAGCCGTACAGTTCGATCTCCACGTGCCCAATCATTCTTTTGTGAAGGCGGTAGTATGGGTTGAATGTCGGTCACTTGCTCAATCAGTTGGACAGGTTCACTCATATCAGTACCTTGCTACGGTAATGTAAGACGGGATTTTGAAAATGAGCAGAGCATAAAGTTGCGGGCAACTCTGTCGAGTATGTCGTCAGTGACGACTCTTCGCATTGACGCAGGCAATCTTTTCTCAGTAGAGTTGACCCTCAATCCCAACTCATGCAAAGCGTAACGCATGCCCATTCACTCCATTTAGTTCACTCCTGTGCAGGTGTATCCATCGGCACTTCAGATTATTTTTGGATTCACTCATCAATCTTGTCGTCAACGACTCTGCACACCCTGCGAAAATCATTTTTTGAGGGGCGTGATCAGTCACTTCTCGAGGTGTCCCACTGAGCCACTGAGCCACATGAAAAACTTTCCCAGTTGTGGCAGTGATTGAGTGGCCCGGCCCGCAAACCATTGTCACTTGACCGGCCCGCTTGACACTACTCAATCATTTAGTTGTCTGCCCTGTTGTTCACTTTCTTGTGTGCTCACTTGCGGGAGTTTAGACCCTAGATCTACTGCCCATCGCAGACAGTCAATCAGTCACTGCTCCTCCCCCCCACCTCCCAATAATTCAATTCACATGCACGGCACCGTCACCGTTGTGTGGGATATCATTCACCCGTCTGATTTGTGGTCGTTGAGTTCCATTCTTTTGCGCGGTCGCAGTCAGTTTGGCGGTTTATACTCTCCCTGTCGTTCACTCACTGGTGTGGGTGTGTGTGTGTCCGTCCGGGCGGGGTGCCCAAACATTCACCCAACCACCAAACACCTCACCCAGCCAGCCACACTGGTTTGCTGGCTGCAGGACTGACTGGTTGGTTGGCTTGACCGGCGCTTCACTGACCGATCTTCACTGACCGGCCCCGCCCCCAGCCACTGTAACAACGACTTAAGGAAGGCAAGACCGCAAGGCAAGACCGACCGGAGATCGGCCGGGTGGTTGGTTGACCGGCAAGGTAGGTACACAGTAGTGCACCAGTGGGAACAGTGACTGTCGTCTGACTGACCGACCCAGGATAGATGTGACCGGCAACTTTCCCACGACCACGCACACACCAAACCACCACCAGCAGCCCCGCCTTCGTGCACTGTGTAGAAATTTCAGATTGCAGTGAATGGGGAGGGGACGTGAACGAACGACCGACTGAACGAACCAAACGAACGATACAAACGAACAAACGAACAAACGAACAAAAAGCAAACGAACGAACGAACGGACGGACGAACGATACAAACGACCAAACGAACGAACGACCAAACGAACGAACGACCAAACGAACGAACGAACGAACGAACGACCCAATGAAGTGTGGGCGTGGGAGGGGGAGAGCCACGATCATTGCACTCCCAGTTAGAGGCTAATTCGTAGTTTGGACGGTAAGCGTTGAAGGCGGGTGAGTGAGTGGGTGGGTGGCTGTGAGGGAGTGAGTAAGCAGGTGAGGGAGAGAAGACGGTGCAGTCAGTCAGTCAGTCAGCCAGTCAGTCAGTCACCCAGCCAGCCATACAGCAGTCAACCAGTCAACCAGTCAGTCAGTCAGTCAGTCAGTCAGTCAGTCAGTCAGTGAGCAGCAGCCATTCAGTCCCCACCCATCCCATCCCATCCCACCACCCACCCACCCACGCGCCCACCCACTCCCAGGCCCAGGCCCAGTCGGGCAACCACCCCGCCCACACAGTAGTACGTGGCGGGAGAACGAAGGGGGGAGTGTGTGTGTGTGTGTGTGTGTGAGAGAGAGAGAGAGAGGGAGGGAGGAAGGGTGAGAAAAGGGGGGACGTCGCATGAGTTGTGGGGAATTGTGGGAGCGGAGTGGAGGGGGAAGACGGGTGTGCGTGGTTGGTGGGTGAGCGAGTGTGTTTTGTGGGAAGAAAGGCGAGCGACCGAGACCAAAAGCCCCCAGATTGGCTGCCACCGAACGCCCAACCAGCCGCAACCCAGCCACTCGAACGAACAAAGCAGTGGACAGACAGACAGAAGGACGGACGGACGGACGGACGGACGGCAGACGGACGGACGTTCGCTCGAGCGTTCGTTCGTTGCTCGGGCGGATGGGTCGATGCGGCGGTGGCAATGGGACGTGTCCGCACGTCCATTGCCGCCATGGTTCGGCGACGGCGACGCTTGTCATAAAACAACGTCGACTTCGGCGTCTCGAACAACACTTCCACACGTGATCGTCCCCCCGTAGCCAAGCAAACGGTCGATGTGTAGTCGCGTAATCAACGACGAACCTTCCGTCACCCGATTGTGTGACGACGTGTTTCGTACGGCGGGTTGCACCGTTCTGTTCTCTAAATCGGGAGGCAGAACATCTGATCGCAGCGGGAGGCAAGGAGAATCTCATCACTTGCGCGTCTCGTGGAGTCGTGCCGTCGAGAAGAGATGCCAGCAGAGAAGGTATGGTCAATGGCGAAGCCTGAAAAATCGATCAGTGGACTCGACGACGCCGTGTCGCAACTGCCTCCGTTGTATTGAGCTCGCTGTCTTGTTTTCTCTGCTGTGCTTTTCCGCATATCTTTTTTTTTGTCTAAGGATCCACCCCTTTGGAGCGGGTGATGCGTGTATAGACGGCAGCGTTTCCCTCATACACTGCCCTTAGAACGTGCCCGCTTGATTAGGCTAGTTAGATCCATTGAGGTCCATGAGGAGCTTTACACTCGGCGCCCTCAGCGCCTTGTCATTCCTTTCTGGAGTGGCAGCCTTATGCTCGGAGCCTTGTCTGGAGAATGTCAATGGAACCTTCATGACTTGTGACACAGCGGTGGAAGAGTTTGGGTTTACGTGCCAGGAGCTGGAGGCTTGGCATTGCTGCGACTGCTCGGGTTGCTGTGTTGCAGAGACCACGACGATAGCACCTTGCGACCAGGCTTGCCTTGGCGCATACTCGGCCAACGACATTGTTACCATGTTGGATTCAGACTCTGTGGCCTGCACCGAAGCAATTAACAACGACATCGCTCCCGAATGCGATCTCAGCGGTTGTGGCTGCGGAACGTCAGACTGCCTTACGGTCCAAGACGGCTGCGGCTTCAGCTGCTCAAGCCTCATCGAAGCAGGTTTTACTTGCGAAGATGCTTTCGACACCGGTTGCAACTGCACAACCTGCGGCTGCACACCCGAAACCACCACCCCCCCGCTTGATGAGTGCGATCAACCGTGCTTCGAGGAGTTTGATGTGTCGTAAGTTGAAAACGTCGTGTGTGCTGCCCATCCTCTGCCGTTGCAACTCGTTCTCAACTAACCCCATTGAATGTATTTGGTGTTGTAGTTGCAACTTCCTGAACACACAGGGCTACACATGCGACATGGCGGAAGAATTGGGCTGCGACTGCACCGGCTGTAACTGTTATCAGCCTGAGGAGCAGTGTGATGCCCAAGTGCACAATGTGACTGTTGGAGGAGATTTGTATTCTTGCAACGAGCTTTGCGCTCCGTCCGGCAACGCCATCTCGGTCCCACCTTCTGTTGGCTCTTACTCGACCCTGCAGCTCGTCCGTCTGGGCATCAACTGCCTCCAGTGCGAATGCTACGACACGACGTCGACGTCATCGACGACGACGACGACGACGACGACGACTTCGACTTCGACGACTTCGACTTCGACGACTTCGACTTCGACTTCGACTTCGACCACCACCACTACGACGTCCAACAGCTCGTTCATCGTGGGATGCGAGTTCGACATTCCAGGCTACGACTTTTCTTGCGTCTACATCAACCAGTTCTTCCAGGACTGCGACGAAATTTTTGACATCACTGGTTACGATTGCAGTGTTTGCGGTTGCTACGAAGACACCACGACCACCACGACCACCACGACGAGCACGACGACGACGAGCACTACCACGACGACGACGAGCACTACCTCGACGACGACGAGCACGGCAACGACGACCACTTCTCTGTGCGCACCATGCCTTGTTAGCTTGGGCGACGACGGCGACGTGTACACATGCGAAGATCTCAGTGCAGGTGCTTTCCAGGGTCTGGGCAGCCGATTTGGCGAGTACCTTGGCGGAGAGAACAACGGACTGTCTGATGGCTCCGCATGGACGTGCCCCTACCTCGAGGAGGAATACGGCTGCGATTGCACCAACTGCAACTGTGTCGACCCCCCAAGCACCACGACGGAACTTTGCCCGGCCACATGCAGTAGTCCCGACGGCAGCACCCTCAGCTGTGACGCGACAATTGAAATCACGGATTACGCCACCAACTGCAGCACTCTTGAAGAGATGCACGGATGCGACTGCCTCGGCTGCGCCTGCGCCGAAGGATACTGTGCAAGCAAGGAGTTTTCCATCGATGTCGTCGTCAACTCGTCCACAGTGCCTGCCACCTGCGACTTGCTGGAAGAATTGTACCTGTGCGAGGATCTATACGACGGTGTCTATGACGCCAACGGTTTCAACTACTCAACCGATTGCATCGACAGGGGCTGCGGCTGCACTGAGTGCAAGCCCACATGCTTGGGTGGCCACACTTGCGACGACTGGCTTGCCACCAACGGCGTGCTCGGAGAACTCAGCTGCGAGATCTTGGAGCAAGATCCCGTTGGTTGCGACTGCAGTGGTTGCTCTTGCCGGGCTCCTAATGCGCCGTGCTCCGCTAAGTGCGAAGTCGGTTCCGGTGATTTGAACGGCCTTCAAGATTTTGCTGACGAACACGGAATTGTATCTTGCGACGATTGGGGAGCGTTCTTCACTGATGATACCTTCACTTGCGCATACCTAGAGCACGAGTGGGATTGCGATTGCACTGGATGTACTTGCGACCACAACCCTCAGTGCCAGACTGAAGTCGAGTGCAAGGTCTGCGACACAGATGTGTTCTCCGGCAACTGCGACGAAATCTACGAACAGAGTGACTACCAGTTGACGTGCGAAATTTCCGAAAACTCCTTCGGTTGCGACTGTAATGGATGCCAGTGCGCACCCCCGAACATCACGGACGGCTGCCCAAACAGCTGTCTGGGCTACTCGTGCGACGATATTCTGCCCGTTTTCGGCGGAGATATGACTTGCGACTCCTTGGAGGGTCTCGGATTCGACTGTTACGGCTGCTCTGCCTGCGAATACTACGATATCTGCGACAGTTACCGGTACGCATTCTCCAACGGGTTCATCGACAACCAGCCCAAGGAGCAGGCCGCCCAATGCGACGGCACACCCATCAGAACAGCTGGAGCTTTCCAGTTCTGTGACTGCGCCAATCTGTGCGAACTTACGGACGGCTGCACGCATTTCGACAATGTGGGTTTGGATTGCCGGCTCTTTGCTGAAGCCGAGTGCAGCGCACCGGTATCTGCAGGTGAAATGACTGGTATATGGGAGAAGCCTTGAGGAGCAGAAATTAGGGGTAAAAAGCGGTCCTCTTTCCGGAGGTCGTAACTTGTTTTTGCTATCTAACGCTCTTGTAACTATTAAAAACTAAACCGAAGATTGGAGAAATATATACTGTTGCAGTCACAACGGTGCATGAGTCATAGCACGACTTTCCATGCCACGATTTCCGCCGTCAGTGTGTCAACTTGCCCGTTGCGTGCGTCCTCACGTTCACTCAAAAAGTCCAGTGAGAGTTCACGGCGCCCGTACGTCCATGAACAGGTGCGCTGAATTTCGTGAGTGCAGGGTGAAAAAATAATTTCTAATTTCTTACTCTTCGAAATCTCTATTCGAAAGTAGCGGAGCGCTATTGCCACGATACTTTTTTGTTAACCTACGTTGCGTCATACTTCATACGTTTAAAAAACTCGAAGGGGAATACACACAACGCATAAAAAGGCGTTCAGCGTAGGTATTCAACACTTACCATAATTTGAATGATGCAGTTCTTGTTCGACAGCAAATCTGTCTTCTTCACGTTGACCTTGCGGGAAATGCCTGACGATGGGCTGTACCCTCTCGCGGATGCTCGAACAAAGTCTCCTCGCATGTGAGGAAGAGATTGCTGGCGTGTGAGGTACTTCCACAAATCCTCTACTGTACTCCCCCATCGCATGCAAATGCACACTTCAAGTCTTTTGCCACCGCCAACCGCAGCAAGCGTATTGATATCACTCACGGGGTACACCAGAATCGGCAACTTGCAGGCGACGGCTCGATTCACGCAGTCAAGGACTCCAGTGCCTCGGCAAAATGGGCTAACGCGGACTAAGTCTTTCTCTAGCTGCTCAGAACGTGGATGTGGCGGCAGCTCGTGTTCACAGTCTTCATCAAGGCCAACGCCCGTCTTCCGGCGCAATTTGACGATGGCCCACTCCGTCGCTGCGCAGACACATTGTATCATTTCGTTTGGAAGCGATTCTTTGATGCGCCGGACATTTCTGGCGACGACACAAGATGGGTCTGCGCGGCCATCTGGCCCGACTGTTGATAAATCTATCTTGTTGAGCGCTACTATGACCGGGAATCGAATGCGCACAAAGTGTGCCACTAGCTCATGGAGATCGCTACTGCGCCAGTGAAGCATGGTCTCAGACCAAGCTTTGTGTCTGAAGTTTTGAGCAGCACCGTCAGAGACTTTGACTTTGCTCTTCCTCGCCGTCTGGAACCCCATTCGACCCAGGGCGTCGATGACCATGGCTTCCGTGGCACGATAACCTGTGAAGAGCTCCAGGAGACGTTTCGGCCTGATACAAGTTGCATTGCAGGGCGGATTGGTTCAGCGGTGCAATGGACGCAGTATAATGATGCCGATACAACAAAACCCACTTTCGTCGGACGCTGTGCCACTTGCGTCGCACATTTTCAAATATCCACATGTGAATTTCGTGGTAGACCCACCTACGCAGCGAGTTCACGATGGTTCAGCACACATGAAGAGCAAGGTCCTCGACAGCTAGCTCGGCTTAAAAGAACTCACGATATATCCTTCAAAGGGTCGCCAACAGACTTGACATCTTTCGTGTAGTTACCACGTTGTCTCCGCGCTTGTCCTTGCAGACCGTTGCCGTGCTCGTCACACAAACCCGCGGCGTCAACGATGTGGACGAGAACGTCAGCATCGCATAATTCGTTGAGGAAGGCGTTGCCCCTGCCACGTCCGCTGTAGGCGCCGGGGACTAACCCCGCGACGTCTTTGAGGACAATGTTGTGATATCTGTGGCCCGATGGCTTGCCAAGGCCAAGTAGCGACTGCGTTTTTGTGTTTGCAGCCCTAACAATTTCGGGTCCGTCTTCAGCGGTGACAAGAGCAGGATCAGGGGTGCTGAATGTGGCACGGGCGATGTTCGAGTCTATTGTTGTGAAAGGGAATGCGCCTACTTTCGCCTCAAGGTTTTCGTCTTCAAGTCTGCGGCACAGGATGTTGCGATACATTAGTCGATGGACACCCTACACGAACGTGTGGTCAACTTACAACAACGAGGCACACACCTGCTTGCGGCGTTAAAAAATGTACTCTTGCCTGCACTTGGCTTTCCAACTAAACCCACGACGAAATCCCATTGACCATGATGCCCTGAGGCATATTGAGGTTGAGGCTTGCCCTGCATCTCATGCTCGTGTTGATTAGCAATTGCCGCTGCTTTATCGAGGGCAGACTGAATCATATCGGTGCGAGCACCATGAGTCGCAATGTCTCCATGTTCTTCGGATGGGTCAACATATTCAAATTCCTCATTCCACCATTCGGTTAACGGCAATGATTCGTCGACAGTCGGCACGGCAGCCAGCTTCTTTGCGACTGGGTTTAGCTTGGCAGATGGAATGTCACTGGTGGACGGCTTCGGCAAGGCAGCAACAGCTTGCGGGTCGGCGAAGAAATCTTCAATCGCGTCCTGCCCAGCAGCAATTATTTGCAACAACGTGTGCTGTGCTGGATTGTCATCGAAGACTTCCTCGATAGCACGTTCGGCTGCCGCTATCGCTTGCTTGGGATAATCGCTGTACGAAGTGTTTTGCAATGCGGCCGTCCACGGTGCATTAGCGTTCTCACGGCCAGCTTCTCGCTTCTGTGTTTGAAATTCGAAAAGTGGCCTTGCATTGTGTGGGTATCCACTAGGCAATAGCACGTGCAAGCTAAGCAAGTCGGCGTCCTTCGAACTTCCTGTGATGTGCAACTGAACACGAATCTCCGGCGGCCCCGGGTTCAATGGGGTGATTACATGGAACTCGTCAACGAAGCAGGCCTCGACGGACTCTAATTCCTCTTGCAGAGCTTCTTCGAATTCTCCGGGTGAATACGGAGATGATTTGTGCACGGACCACTCACCGGCAACCCCTGCGCCGACTTTCGTGGGCTCTGTGGGGTTAAGCGTTTCTGACTGCGCCACCGAGACCTCAGCACTGTCAATTTTGGCTCTTTGCGCAGGATCTTGTCCGCCACGCCGCTGTTCGGAGCCGCAGAAGCGCGCGAGAAACGTCACGAATGCACTGGCTGAGTCACTCTTCTGGGGGAATTCGTGCCCTCCGTCATGGATGTGAAGGACACCCCTAGAACTTGCTGCAAACCGCGAGGCCGCAGCTTGACTTTCTGCCACCGGTACAGCACGATCTTTGCGACCAGCGAAATGAAGGGCCGGGATGCTGCACTCCGACAGGCTGTGCACGCAAGAGAGCTCCTTGGTTGCTGGCGGTCCAGTCATGTCCGGCAAGTAGGCACCTGCCAACACCAAGAATGACAAACCTGGCAATCGTATCCGGCCTAGCTCAGAAAGGCGGACCAGGAGGAGTGCACAAGCGGCACCTTGAGAAAATCCAAGGATGCCATCAAAGGGACCTTGCGATGACCATATGTCGGCGATGTACGAACAGATTCTGTCGACGTCATCAGGCGAACGCAGCCCTTTGGCAGGCCACCAACATTGAACAGCAGCTTGCTGGCCTTTTTGCAACGGGAGGTCTTGCACGCCGTCCACGAACGTGTACCTGGGACAGAAACGAAACGCAGAAGACGTGTCACCAAAGTTTGGCACCAAGTGGAACCAGGTCAACGACGCTTGAACAACCGAAGACTTACTGAGCGATATGCCTTGTTTTGTGAGTTATCCTGCTCAGGCGCGATTCAAATATTTCAGCGTTTTGCTGGTTACCGTGCAAGCATAAGATGCGCAACCGATCGTCGTTTTGCGGTTGGGAATCCGCCGCGTTTTGTGAGGTTGCCGCTTTCTTCACCGTCTTCTCAGCACTGGACTGAGTATTTTGAGTGGCAACATGTTTGTTAGTGATGCTGTGATCCCGACCACGGCCACGACTACGGGCACGACCACGGCTGTGTCCGCGTCCGCGTCCGCGTCCTCGTCCGCGTCCGGTCTTCACGTGAGTTCGTCCTCGGCCGCGACCGCCGCCTCGTCCCCGACGGATTCTGTGGCTTCCACGGCCTTGTGTAGATTCTGACATGGTGCTTGAAACTCAATTGCCGTTTGGATTGCGACTGAGATCGCGGCCAACAAAGTCTGGTTTACGATTGTGAAAGTTCTCAATCCTGCTGCTTCGAGGTGGCACAAAGCCACTCGGGCTGTGCAATAACTAAGTCACGGGTTTGCAGCTGCACACGGTTGTTTTGCCGGGAAATTCCTGGCTCACACGCGCAATGCTGCAAGTTTTTTCAACAGGATTTGTTTACGTTCCGTGACACAATGCAGTAGTTGCGCACGGCGCGGCACGATCCACAAACCGCCACAGCTTCACCGAACGCAACCCACTGACGCACCCAACGGCTGACTCGCTCGACCAGTGCGGTCCGGCGCCGACACGACGGCCACAGTACTGCGCCGTTCGTTCCCCTTCACTCTGCTTGCATATGACCCATGCCACCAAATAAATGAGTCTCCGTCCACCCCACATCATGTTTGCAAACTACCCGCGCCCCGTCTACTCGTCCACAAAGCAACTGCCTTTCCATCCATCCATCCATCCATTCATCCATCCATCCATCCTTCCATCCTTCCATCCTTCCTTCCGTCCGTCGATCCGTTCGTCCGTTCGTT
>ENA-OWNT01002118-OWNT01002118.1-seawater-metagenome-genome-assembly--contig:-NODE-2118-length-21576-cov-4.358807_pt1 | contig 21576 bp, 16 predicted proteins | sample MGYA00238136_ERZ651165 | MGnify/ENA primary metagenome ERZ651165 (study PRJEB26861, sample SAMN08777766) | seawater metagenome | isolation source: coastal seawater | place: USA: Florida | collected...
TCGTTCGTTCGTTCGTTCGTTCGTTCGTTCGTCGAAGTTCGTTCGTCGAAGTTCGTTCGTCGAAGTTCGTTCCGAAGTTCGTTCCGAAGTTCGTCAAAGTTTCGTTGCTGAGTTCGTCGAAGTTTCGTTGCGGAGTTCCGAAGGCTGAGTATCGAAAGTCCATTGACTCCATTCGATTCACTTCCACTCGATTCTATTCGATTTGGTGCCATTCGGTGCCATTCCACTGCACTCGGTGCGACTTGATACCATTCGATGCGCATCAACTTCTTTCCGAATCGTTCACTTTGACTCGACCCGTCTGCTTCGAATCGCTTTGGCTTGGTTCTTTTCTTTCTTGCTTTGGTCCATCGGATGCGATTCGTCCCATTGTCCATTCGACTCGACTCGACTTGACTCAACTCGATGCGTTCCATTGCATACCGACTGATTGCGTAGATCCCTTCCTCATTCTCAGTCCTCCGCTCGATTTGGTGCGTTGCCTTTGTTTTTTTTTGCTTCTTTTTCTTTCATCGGGATCGTGTGTCGGAATCTCGGAACAGTTCCTGTCTTGTTGTCACCATCCGCCTGGAGTGACGACACTCGCTCCGGTCACCAGAAACTGTCCTATCGTTCGGCGTGGGTGATCGAATTGGGCGCAAGGTAGGAGTTTCTGCCGTGCAACATGTACAACGGCATCGGCCTCCGCACGGTGCGTGGCTCGGGTACCAACGGCTACGTCCAGCGCAACCTTAGTTATGTGCGCCCGGCACACCAGCGCCGGATCGCAAAGTTCGGCCAATCAGGAGGCTTCGACTCCGATCTGCCGAAGGAAAAGAAGGCCAACCGGGAGATTCTGGAGCACTATCGCAAGCGTGACATCGAAGTCAAACTGCTGGAGGCTCAGGTGCGCATGGAAGACCGCGGAGTGAGCGAGGCAGACATCAACAGTCGGTTGGCGGAAATAAGGAAGCGCTTGACCAGGGAAGCGGAACGCGATATTGCGAGGGCGCGCGCTCTGTCGAGACCGTCCCGGGGCGGCCGATCGGAAGGCACTCACGAGTCCGCCTTCCGACAAGAGCGGAAAAACTCTGCGCTCGAGTCGGCGCTTGGTATCGACAAGGGCAGACACGAGACAGGAGCGGCGTTCGACCGCGACCTGCAGGAACAGAAGAAACAGGAGCGCATCAAGGCGCGCGAGGAAAGAGAGAAAGAAGAAAGGAAGCGCCGCAAGAAGGAGAAAAAGAGGCGCAAGAAGGAGGCCAAAAAGGAAAAGAAGCGGCGCAAGAAGAGAGAGAAGGAGCGCAAGAAGGAAGAGCGCCGGCGCAAGAAGGAGGCCGAGAAGGCGGCGAAGGCAGCCAAGGCCAAGGAGGAGCAGAAGGCGGCTGAGAAAGCGAACAGCGACTCGAAACCCACAGAGGCGGATGCAGCAGCCAGCCCCAAACCTTCCGGCGAGGGCAGCAAAGCCGCCAGTGGGCAGGAGCGCAAGGCAGACAAGACCGACGACAAGCCATCGACAAAAGAGCGTACTCGAAGTCGCAGCCCGTCGCCCAGAAAGGAACGCTCCGGTGCTGACGCCAAGAAGAATGGTGAAAGCGCTAGTGATGCCAAGGCGAGTGAGAAAAAAACTGCACCCAATGCCCCTCGCAGCCGCAGCCGTAGCCGTAGCCGCAGCTCGGGCAGGAGCGCGAAGCGAGAGAGCACGAAACGCGCCGATGGCAAAGAGCACAAAGCGGCGCCAGGGAAGAAGCGATCCCGCCGGCGATCTCGTTCATCGTCCTCGTCTTCGTCGGGGTCTTCCCGGTCCGGGTCGCGCTCGTCGTCGCGCTCGTCGTCGGGTTCGCGCAGTAGGAGCCGCAGCGGAAGTTCAAGCAGCAGGAGCAGCAGTCGCAGTAGCAGCAGAAGCAGCAGCGGAAGCCGAAGCCCCAGCCGGAGTCGCAGCAGAAGCCGGAGTCGAGGTCGCGGCCGTGGGCGGCGCAGCCGGAGTCGGAGCCGGAGCCGGAGCCGGAGCCGAGGAAGAGATCGACCCCGCGATCGTGGCCGCGGGCGCAATCGCAGCCGGAGCCGGAGTAACAGTCGTGACCGTCGCCGGCGCTAACAGACGAGTACAAGCAGGCATACAACGCGCAATCTCGAGCAACCTCAGCTTCTATTTTCCCGTCAGTAACAATAACTAACTTAACTGCGCCATTCATTCCCACCCAAGTTGCAAGGCCGCGTCAGCATAGCGGATGCCCAATGCTGAAAGCAAAATGCGCAGCCGTGCAAAGCACTGAATTTAACTATGAAACCTATGGAAACCATCGAGACCTTTCAATTATTTACAATGGCGTTGTACAAATTCTGTCGCAAAAGCCATACACAAATTGTGGATTCTGTCGTTGTTAACCACTCCAAAACTGTGGATTACTGTCACAGTGCACTCCAAAAAAGTGAAAAAGTGGGTTCTATGGCAAGCTATCGCAAGCGTCGAGTCGTTCAATCAGTCGTTGCGACAGACTCCACCTTTCTTTTTTGGAGTACGTCGCGGCAGAATCCACAGCGTTCGATGACAGTTGCGACACTAAGAATCCACAAAAGGTGCCTTTCAATCTTTCAATGACAGTATTGTAAAAGAAGTTCCGAATGGCGTTGGATTTTGCGCATTCCATGATCATGCCTTAGGATAGATAGTACGACAATGGCCGCCGCTGCGTACCTACCACAATCACTCCTTCACTCCCTCATCGATTTCCCTGCAAGTAAAACTCAATTTCGATGTACTGTATGGCTGTTTTTTGTGTAATTTGCTCGGCGTTAAAGCACATGTGTAGTACTTTGGGAAATTTATGAATTAAGGTGTACAGTATGGTGAAATATAGAATCCGCGGGAGCAGTGACAACACGACGCCACGTCACCGTTGAAGTCGTTCGTTCGTTCGTTTGTTCGTTCGTTCGTTGTCGTTCGTCGTTGTCGTCGTCGTTGTCGTTGTCGTCGTCGTTCGTCGTTGTCGTTCGTCGTTCATTGTCGTCGTTCGTTCGTTGTCGTTCATTGTCGTCGTTCGTCATTATTTCTCACCATTCGCCGTCCCTCATCGTCATTTGTCGTCGTTCGTCGTCGTTCGTCGTCGTTCGTTGTTGTTCGTTGTCGTCTTTGTTCTTGAACGCCAATGTTCGCTCTCTTCGCGAATTGTTGTTGTCGTCGGGCAGATTTGAAGCAGTCGTCGTCGTCGGCTTGGCATCTCAGGTCATGTTTTCACAGTGCACCGGTGTCGTTGGCATTTGCTGCAGTCACTGAATACGTGAGCTCCGCTGCTGCTGTTCGTGTTGTTGTTGTTGTTTTCGCTTGTCTTCGTGGTGTCGCCCGATTGACCCATGAGGCAGCGGCAACTTCCACAACATTCTATTGTTTCTCCTCCTTCACGTTTCTGTTTCGGCGCCTCTTTTTCGTGTTGTGGCGTGTTGCTGAAACACTGCATGCGCTGTTGCAAAACTCTCCAACGGCTGTTGCACTTGCCTTTCAGCGGTGCATGCGTTGCATGGTCGCCGTTCGCGTGGAAAGTAACGTAATCCGTGGTCTCATTTTCCAGCGCGACTGGGCCATTCCCGCTGCGCCTCGCCTGAACTGTTGACTTGTGACGTAAACCTGCACAAGTCATTGGCTCGTGCCTCGGCATACCTGTTCACTTGTGTGGTTCTGCCTGAAGTGCGTGCACCCTGCTCAGTGCTCCACCCCGTGCACCTCCGCAATATCCTCTCGCATTCGCTCTCCTGTGCATTTGGTGCAAAGTCTGCGTGCTGGTTCTGCTTGAACATTTTGACTGGGTACGCACTCAGCTTCATTGTGAAGATCACACTACGCTGAAACCAAAGCTGCAGCCATGTCCATTTACTTTCAAATGACAAACACTCCGAAGCGGGAAACCATTCACTTCGATGGAATGCAAATCACGTTGAGGGACCTCAAGCTGCAACTTATCAAAAAGAAAAACTTTAGCGGCGACGACGTGTATGAAAATCTGCACGTAACGACGAAGGATGGGAGAGGTGCGTCGTTTGAAACGCATCCCTGTGACATTAGCAGCCTGCGTATTGTGTAGCTGTGCCATTACTTGCGATGCGTGCGTGTTCTCTGGACTAATATTCGCTTTTTATACGGTGTTCGGCCGTTATTGGATGTCATACTGACCAGAGTACCTCCAAGACGATGCTCTCATCCCGCGTAACTCAACAGTAATGGTGTCTCGCGTGTTGAGCAAAAGCTCGAATCGGCTGTTGCAGCCCAAGATGCTCGGAAAGAATGGAGTCGCGAAGTCCAAGATGGCGGCGAGTGCCAACTCCGCGCAAAGCAAGGTGAGTTTCGCTCGCGCAGCGTGTCCACGTCGCTGTCGTGCATTACAACAACGGCTCCCCACCGTGGTTGTGCAGACGTCAGTTGCGAGTATTTTCAAAGACTTGGCGATGAAACGCAGGAAGAAGGTTCGCTGTGTTGCCGCAATTTTTCATTTAATTCGATTCACACTGCCATTCACTCCGTGTCATTTTTTTATTTTTTTGTTTTCAACTCCTTGTCACAATTGCGCCGAATGATTGGGTCTGCTTGCCAGAAAAAAGCGATTGTGATGCATAAATTGGCGGATATCGGAGGTCTCCCGTCTGCACCGGTAGTAGGATTGCCAGCTGCCAAGCCTTCGCCACTTGCGCCCGCCGCCAACACTTCGCTGGCGACGACGTCGACGCCACAGACCGCAACTGGAACCGTTACACAAAACAACGGCTCGGCTTCGAATGGTCCACGTGGCGACGGCAGTGCAAACAACGATCGAAAAGCAAGTAGTGGCCAACGCCCAGGTCAACAACAGGGTCGTCGGCCGAGGGGACCACGCGCCCCACCACGACACGTCCCGCAGTGGTTCTGGCACCCGCCCGGCTTCATCCAAAACCCAGTTGTGATGCGCAAGAATGATTTTTTGAAGATGCAAGAAGACTTCCGCCGCCACGGCGGCGAAGCGCCTTCCCGCAATAATGGTGGGCGCCCTCGAGACTCCCAACAGAACCGTGATCGTGGGAGACCATCCCGCGACAGAGGCAGATCACCCCCGCGGCGACGAAGTCGGAGCGGCAGCCGTAGTCGGAGCGCGGGCAGACGTAGCCGTAGTGGAAATAGGAGACAAAGCAGCTTGAGTCGTAGCCGCAGTCCGAGGCGTAGACGCAGTGGTAGCCGACGTCGTAGTCGCAGCCGGGATCGACAAGAACGCACTCGAGGCCGTAGCCGCAGCAGGGATCGACAGGAACGCAACCGAGGTCGCAGCCGCAGCCGAAGTCGCGACCGCAACCGTGGCCGTGGCCGAGGTCGTAGTCCCAGTCAAAGCCGCAAAAAGAGCACAGGTCGCAAGGACTCGCGGAGTCCAGCTCGAGATAGTAGTCCCGGTCGTGGTCGCAGCCGCAGTCGAAGTCGCGATCGCAACCGTGGCCGTGGCCGCGATCATAGTCCCAGTCAAGGCCGCAAAAAGAGCACAGGTCGCAAGGACTCGCGGAGTCCAGCTCGAGATAGTAGTCCCGGTCGTGGTCGTGGTCGTGGACGCAGCCGTAGCCGTAGCCGTAGCAGAGACAGAAGTCGACGAAGCAGCACCCGCGACAGCGAGACAAGGGAACGCAGGAAGGCGGAGAAGGGACGTCACGATGCGGACCGAAAGACGGAGAAGTCACGTAGGAGTGGTGGACGCAGCAATCGGCGATCCCACAGCCGTAGCCCGAGCCCCAACAGTTCTCGCAATGACAAATCAGAGGACGATGAGCAAGAGGCTAAAAAGAAAAGCAGTGAATCCACCAGTAAGCGATCTAAACGACATGGACGAGGCGGGAAGAGCGATCGCAAAGGCCGTGGCGACGACCACTGGAATCCGTCAGGCAAGCCTGTTGCCGATGACGACGTGCACAAAGAACCAGCGAACGAAGAGCCTTCAGAGGGAGTGGCGTCAAAAGTGACCGATCTGCGTGAATTGTTGAGCAAGAAGAAGAAGAAGTCTTCGCCCAAGAACAGCCGCAGCGCAGCTCCACGTGTTGTTGTGAAGCCCTCAGACCACGATGATGGGGAGATTCGCATCCGGGTCAAGTCCTCGAGCAAGAAGCGGTCGAAGACGGAGAGTTCGCCGAAGGATAGTAAGAAGAAAAAGCGCCACAAGCGGGGCAGCAAAAAGAAAAAGCACTCCAAGCGGTAACCTTACTGCGTTCAACACAGCCGAGCGCAGCACTGTCCACTAGGTTGCAGACAATCTGTTCGGTTTGATGCTTTTTATGCCCTTGCATCTCGTTCGTTTGATTAGAGTTCGTTGCCATTCACACGGTTCGACAATTCAAGTAAAGTTAAGACAACTGTGACGGTCATTGCTATTGCACAACTGTGGCGTTCGCCTGGTGGCGTGTGCATGCTTGCTGCTAGATTTGAATGCCCAATGTCAAAAGACAAGCACGTGGTTTGTGAGAAACTGTACTACGCAACACAGGACGACACAACGCAGCAAGTAGAATATGAACAAAATTCAAAGTGATCAAGAGATGCGTAAAGTAAGCGTGGATGTCAATAAACGACACGGTATTTGCAAGAAGTTGCAGCTCTGGGGTAATGTTAACAACAGGCATTGAGCGGAAGCGAGGGCTTGCGTTTAAAAATGCTTTGTTCTCTTCAGAGCGGATATACAATTTGTCTGTCTTACTTTTTGTCGCCCGCTACTTCTAGTCCAAACCCCAATACCTTCAATATCACTCTGGGGTGTGAATAGCAGACGTCTAGTCTCCTACGCAGGTCGTGTGGAGTCAAACGACGTTTCGTTTCATAGTTAGTTGAAGGATGGCATCCGCGGCACAGCAAAAAGTATAACGGCACACGCATACCACACAACCCACGCAACCCACGCAACCTAAATACCCACACAGCCCACGCAACCCAAATACCTACGCAACGGCGCGACGACACAACGGGAAACGACGCAACGGCGAAACGACGCAACGGCGAAACAACGCAACGGCGTTTTACAACGTCGAACGCCAGCGAACATCAGCGAATTCGCTGACACAGCGACGCGGCGGTGTACGGGCATACACGCCCGTACACTCACCTTCGAGTCACTCGTTGACGAACGTTCTTCGTTGTGCCTTCGTTCGTTCGTTCGTTCGTTCGTTCGAATGACTTCCTTCCTTCCGACGTTTGCGGTTGCGGTTATTGCGGTTGCGTTTGCATCGTCGCGACGATGACGACGTCGTCGTTGTGTTCTTCGTTGTGGTTGCGGAGGTCGGGCGGGGGTAGCTAGTTGTGGTTTATTTGTTGTTGCTGTGTGTGTTTGCGCATGAGCGTCATCGCATGCGCACCATCCTCAACAGCTTGCACCTCCGCCGCGCATGTTGCGCCGATATCTATCTATTCACCGGACCTTCCCCACTCCGTCCGTAGATCTCCCAACGTGTCAGTTGAACAGCACAGACGACTCATTGTGCGTGTGTATGTACGACACGCTTTTGCTGTTTGGGTGATTCAGTTCGTCGTCGCGGTTGCAGATCTGTGGGCGCAGTGTGACCGAAGGGCGACCTGGTCCATGTTGCGCGCGGGCGATTGTGCAAGCGTTGCAAAGAAACAATTCAAGACCAAAACCCTTTCAAAAGTAACTCAATTGATGTTTGCCGGCGTGATTGGCGCTATGGTCACCTGGCAGAACGTCCAACTGTAAAGTGAGCGCCTTGCGACGACCTTTCGTGTGAGCGCCGACCGCAAAAATGAAAGCCATTGCTGTGCGGCGGCGCAAGCCACCAATCTGCCCCGAATGCAAGCATGCACCACACGATGGTCAGTGCGGTACGAGGATCACAACAGCGGCTTCCACAGTGTCCATGGCACCGTGCCGGTGCTCCTACGTCACCCAGGATAGTGAACAAGCCCTCGTCGACAAGCACATCGCGGCCGCTAGCAATGCGGAAAACGACCCTCGTGCACAGGCATCCATTGTTGCTGAATTGCTGGCGTTCTACAACAACGATGCAGTGTACTCACTGCAAAAAGGTGCACGCTGTTACATTATTGCCGCACAGTGGTGGTCAGAGTGGTGCGAGTGGGTCGACTTGCCTTCGGAGTTGCGGAACCTTTCTCCGTCGCCTGGGGCATCTGCAAATGCAGCAGCAGGTGTGAGGCACAAGCCCGGGAAGATCGCGAACGCCGGCATTGTCTTCGACGGATACGAAGCTTCGCAGCTCGTGGGTGGAGAAACTAACGCTCCTTTGGAATCATCAGAGTTGGTCGGTCGCCGCGTGATCGTTGACCGATTCGTAGAACTTCAACACCCACTCCGGCAGAACACGCCCGATATCTTCAAGACGTGGAATAAATGCTTTCAAGTTGTTCCTGCAAAGTTGTGGGAGTTTCTCAAGCAATGGTTTGGATGTGATATCGAGATTCCGCGAACCGCGACTCAAGTGCGCATGGAGCTCCCGAGCAAAGACGGCACCGCGCCTTCTGAAGTGCGGACGTGCATTGCCGTGAACCTGTTCCCCCTCCCATTTCGTTTTGAAGGGTACGAACAGAGAGACAGAAGCAACACTTCCTCGTTCGTCCCGTTCCTTGTATCTCCACTTACCCGAGTCGGTGACCTGGCATCCATCGTGCAAGCTGACCCTGCTGTGACGGTTGCAACTGCCTCGCCGTACTGCGACTTCGTTCTTCGCGGCGCCACTCTTCCGGGGTCGCAGGACAGGGGGGAAGGTCGGAAAATGACGCTCGCGGCGGCGGGATTAAAGCCATTCGATACCATCACCTGCCGTCCACGCAAGGGGCCACAGGAGCCATCGACACCCATGGGTCCACCGCCACCGGCCTCGAAGCGCAAGCGCCAGTATGACGACAGCCCAATACCCACTCGTGTGGCTGGCCCGCCGACCTTGGCAAGCAGTGACGAAGTGGGTGTTCCGAAAGACCGCGGCTGTGTTGGACTGCGCAACGTGGGCAACACATGCTTCATGAATTCGAGTTTGCAGGTCCTGAACCAATGTGTTGGGTTGACTTCCTTTATCCTCAATGACAAGTTTGCAGAAGCAACCGCCGTGTTTAGGGCCAAGCCGCGACCTGATGGAGCGGGAAATGTGGCAGAGCAGTACTCCGAGTTGATCAAAAAGATTTGGAGCAGCGGACACGTCGTATTAGCTCCGGTCAAGTTCAAGAATGCAATTAGTACGTCGTGAATTCGTGCTCGTGATGTGCAATGTTATCGCGTCCTCATTATTCTTTTCGACCAAATTACTGGTTCAGGTGCCATGCATGCACAGTTTGTTGGCAGCCACCAACACGATGCGCTCGAGTTCATGACAAAGTGCCTGTCCACACTCACGGACGAATCGCCATCATTGCCGGAACCTCAACAATTTGGTTGCACACCGGCCACAACCGAGCATGCCGAATCACGTGATCGTAATGAGAAAACGGCAGCAGAAGACACACTCAGTCAACAAGCTAATGTCGTTGACACCCCGAGCGGTGAGTTCGCGGGTGACTGTACGACTGTGAGTGGCAATACAGAGCCAGCTGGAGCAGATGTTGGCTCTACATCGATCACCGCTGCAGATGCGGACGCCGCAACCACAGCCACGACGGCAGAAGGAAACACCACCGCCACTGCCACCGTGGCAACAGGGGACACCGCCACCACGGCAGAAGAGAACACTGGCACCACCGATACGGCGGCGAGCAGCGCTGCAGCTGCAGTGGCAGCGACTGGCGAAGAAAAAGCGTCCCCTATTGAATTGCAGGATCAAGCAGAACCGCACAGCAACTACGATGCAGTGAAAAAGCAAGCTGTCGATGCCTTGTCGAGTGCAAAATCAGCACAGGAGCATTGGAATATTCACACGAAGTACATTGATCTCGGAAGCACGATAGGAGACTTGTTCACGTCCGCGAATGTTACGACAAGAACCTGCGATGAATGTGGATATTCTAAAGCAAGCTATGACGTTCAGGTTAGTGTGCGCACATCTACCCACGTTCTCTCGTCTGCTCTTTCGAAAGATGACACACTCTGTGGCCGACTATGTGAAACAGACACACTTATCAGTCGAACTCCCACATGACCCCAGCAGTATTTTTCGCTTGACTCCGCTCTTGCATCGTTCGTTTGTCACTTCGAAAGGAAAGAATTCAGTGAGTCAAATGCTCTCTGAGGGAATGGTGCCTCGCTTCGGCTGCCGACTCGACAAGTACACATCCACTGTCAAGGACCTTGTCCGCGCATTTGTTGAACATACGGGATGCGCGGCAGGAGATGATCAGGAATTGTCATGGGTGCTTTGTGAAGTATTTCAAAGACGTCAAACAGTTGACGTAGACTTTTTGAGTGAAGACTCCCCTGTTCGAAACATCCGTTCAAGCGGATACCCGCCACTTCTCATTCCCAGGTACGACATTGCACGCAGTGGCAGCGTTCAAGAGAGCAGCGATGCCGCAGCCAGTGAAGGAAACGATACGGCAGCGAGTGAAGGCGGCGATGTCGCAGTGAGCAAGGACAGTACGGGCAGCAATGCCGCGAATGAGGACACTGCAAGCAGTCACCCTGCTGGTGGTCACGGTCCCGATCGCACACTCGACGATCCCACGACTGAAGATGCACAGCTCCAAAGCCATGATGGAGAGAGTCTCCCTAAACCCGAGCTTCCAGGTGGAATCAGCAAAGATCGACCACATGTGGACCCAGCCGGCACAGAGTGTGTAATATGCTATGACGATGCGGTAGGTGTCCGTTCCAACGCAATTGTGACCATCATATTCTCCTGTAACATCCTCAATGGCGTCGTAGGTGGCACCAGAGGACGTGTTCCGATATTCTTGCGGCAAGCATTGGGTTTGCAGATCCTGTGCGGAGCAATCTCTCGATGGAGATATCAACTTAGGACGAGCACCGCGTTGCCCTTTGTTTTCTGTGTGCGGACTCGAGCAGCTCACTTCCAAGGAGATCAAAGATCTTTGCAGTTCCGTGGCTGGAAAGGAAGCGACCGTAACCGCCGCCATTGCTGGCTTCAAATCAGATACCGCTGGTGTGTCAAACCAACAGCCTCCCACGTACCGTCCTTGGACAGTTGGGGAGATTGTTCTGGCTTCTGTGCATGTCCAATTCCGCAGCGACGCGAAGGTTGCGCCACGGGTGGAGCAAAAAGAGGAAGAGGCGGTTGAAATGGTGGATCTCAGCAGAACCTCTGGCACCGCGAACTCTGCACCCAATCCTGGCTTGCTTGGTGGGGGTGGATCGTGGACCTGTCAGGCTTGCACATTTGTGAACGGACAATTTGGCTACCACTGCGAAGTCTGTCTCACCCCCAACCCGCGCGTGCGACCAATTACCCCACCCCTTCAAGCGAAGGGTGCCCAAAAGCAAAAGCGAAGTGGAACAACAACGCCCGAAACCACCATGGCAGGGCAGCCGCAGGACGCTGCGCGACCGGTGTTGAAACGCACGAAACACACAAAATTTCAGCCGATTCGGACATCCATCGACGATGTTGTTCCAGCGGCGGCAGGCATGCTTGATGAACACATGCCACCGTTGATAAACGTGGATGGAAGTGACAATGCGCCGCCACCGCGTCCACCTCCATTGCCATCGCTTGACGATCTAGCCACACGCAGTTGGGCACAGGCAAGCAAGCAACACGGGCCGTCCACAATCCCACTCGCGGCCATCGCAATCCAGCGCGGCCGGACGACGCACGCAGATGTCCATGAAGTTATTTTTGGAGCAGTAATTCCACGATTGCAAAGCATCGTGGAATCGGATGGCCTTGCGACTCTGTTTTCTAGAGTCCATAAGGTTTCTATTTACATGGAGCCAAGCACGACTGCCCGAGCAGCAACAACGGCCGTACCTGGTCCACCACCTGGTCCACCGCCCGCGGCATCGACTGAAGGAGCATTGCTCGGCGGAGCAGTTGAACCTGTGAGCGTGATTGATATTGCCGCCGTGGAAAATGTTCTCGCGGACGTCCCCGCTGCTTCAGGCGCTGCCTCCGCAGCAGCCGATGGTACGGACGCGGGGGGCGACAGAAGCTCACGTTCTGAGAACTCCGGGCCTGTGACATGGGACCGTGGAAATTTGCCGCAAAACCCTCACGAGCCACTCGTTGAGGTGGCTGGAAAAGTCTTTGTCGAAATCGTGTTTGACATATCGTCTGACGACGAACCTTCTACGCCGCAGACCCAGACTCCGGTTGGTGGAAGTCAATCTGTAATAGTCAAATCTGGGCACCTTGTTCACGAGCGTCCGGCGTCGAGTCCCCAGTCCCAAAGCAAGACACAACCCAATTCAAAGGACGCTCCTTGCCGTGCTCTAAACAAGAAGCTAAGCATTCGAAATCCAACATATGCACCGTCGCAAACGCTGGATCCATTGGTGGTACGTGGTCAACGGCTGTAACTGTGGTGGTCCGTTGATGCTGCGGGAAACTGGCTGACTCTGTTTGGTTGTGCTAGGATGCCGAGAAGAAAAAGCCACCAATTGACCTTGCGAAGTGTCTCGTCCAATCAATAGGTCCCAATGCGTCAGTAAAGTTGTCGGGCAGCAACCGGTGGAAGGGATGTGCAAACTGTTGCGGTTCGCGAGCGAAACAAGAAAAGCAGGACGGCAGTGATGCTTGCACGCCATCGCAGTCAGATACGCCCAGTGCAGCCAGCGAAGCGTCTGCCGCTTCTCCGACAGACACGCAAGAGCTTCCAACGCAGGAAGGGGTTGAAGCACACCAAAGCACCTCGTTGACCCGCACTGCCCCGTACCTAATTCTGCAGTTGTCTCGTTTTCGATACTACTCTCTACCAAGTGGGAGAGTTGAGGTCGAAAAGATTCATGCAGCCGTTGATATTCCAGCGAGTTTGGATATGCAATCATGCATGCATCCAACAGAGCGTACGGCAGTGGCGGGCGGGGAGGATGAAGCGATGTATGACATGATAGGAGTTGTGAATCACAGTGGATGCGTGGGAGGCGGGCATTACACGTCCATTGCGTAAGTCTGTTGATCCGTTCTTCACATGTTTCGTATTCGTGGCAATCATGCTCGCGTCGTCGCAACAGGTATAATGCACTCACCAAAGGATGGCATTCCTTCAATGACTCTATCACTCGACCAATTGGACCCGCGAAGGCACCTCCTCCGGCACACCATGGTGCAAAGCACACTGACAAACCCCAGCGAGATGTGGCGGCGTCCGCAAAGCAGCACTCTGCTGAGAACAATACCGCTGAGGCAAATGTCAAGGCTCACGCTTCTTCAAAACAGCTGTCTGGGACGTGTGCGGTGACGGTTGAAACGCCTCCTCGCGTAGATGTCGATAAAGAATTGGCGTACATCGTGATCTACCAACGGCGTAACCTGTTCACGACACTGTCGCTGCCGCCGGTGACCAACGTAGCTGTGTCGGCAGAGGCCAATGTGCCGGCGGCGTCAGCTAAGGGTGAGAAAGGAATAAAGCCGTCGTCGATGAACTCGGATTCCAAAAGTACAGCAATAGTCCCAGTCACAGCAACAGTAGTGGAGTCTGGCGGAGCAGCCGAGCAGAAACAATCGGATTACTTGGAGCCAAGCAAGTTGAAGCGTAATTCAGCTTTTCACACCGACCTTACGTCACGTCCTAAAGTTGTGACATGGTCTCTCGACCAACACTCCAATCAAGGCAGCAAGCGCGTCAGGAGAAGTAGCGGCAGTGCTGCGGCAGACACGTCAGCGCAGGTTGTTTGGAGTAGTTTCCTTGTTTTCTGCGTGTCAGCATTGAGTGTTCTGTTCCGTGAATTTGCGAATTTGCATGCTGTTGACTAGCCAACTCAGGAGTTTGTGGACCAGTTTCGCGCTGTCACTAACACAGGGAGACATGTGGCGGAGCAGTATTTCATGTTGTACGTCCTTGTGGTGCACGACTGCCCACGACGCTTCTTAGATCTGTTAATGATCCGTCTTATTGTGGGCACATACCGTCTAGGGCAAGTGGGGATTTAGAACAAGCCGTCATGCTGTATTTCAGCGCGATGTAGGGAACCTGATGGGGACGAACATGATACTCGAGTACTTACGGTATTCACGCTTCAAATTTCATAATATTTTTATGTGCATCACTCGTCCCAAGACACAAACTTAAATGGTTGTTGCTACACGGCTGTGATTTCGTATGGACTGTTCGACAAAGGATACGAGCCGGGCCACAGCCAGTATCGCGGCACTATCTCCTTGCTTCTGGAATGACTCTCCCAAGACAAGCTCACGCGAGCCTCGCTCCCAAATGGAATTCTCAGCTCCAGGGTAATGTCATACCTGCACAAACATGAACGGCACGGAGGTCAACGCACATGAGGCAAGAAGGCGAGCAACACAACAGCTTCGTACAGAATCTGGCTGCGCATCAAGTAAGATCCAGATAGGTCACCAGATGCCACATCATTCTGATCTCCACCGTCCAGGCGAATGCCAGTCTCATTCCAATGTTCAACAATCCACTCGTCGTCCAGCTTCATTCTAACTTGGAAGTACTCGGGGATGTCAACACTGAACGTGTACACCTCGTCGTACTCAGCAGCAATGAGGCCGGTCCACCTCGCACTCACGTACTTCGATTGTGCGAGGTACTGTGCACCAATGAACGGGCCTAAGTCGTCCCCAGTGCTCCAGTCGAAGTCTATTTCACTATCTATTTGCGAAACGGATGGTTCCGCGTCATTTCTATCAAGCCACATGGTCTCGTAATACTCGCCGGAGAGACCTGGCACAGTCTGGGCTAAGTTGACCTGCAAATGAAACCACCGCAACGAATGAGAAGAATGCCACAAAAGAATACCACAACCACAGACGAGCATGCTGCGAACCTCAAGGATATAGTTTCCCTCGTACGGCGGTGTATAACGCAACGCATGTGTGCCGTCGCCATAACTTTCAATTCGACCATGCCAGAGCCGGTCGCCATAGTCATCATACTCATCCATGCCTATCGGGCCAATCACGCGCACAGTGAAGTTGTCCGCTCCAATATTGATGGGGACGCAGTCCTGCCCGGGGTGTTCTGTGGAGCAGTCCATCGAAAAACTCGGGACCCGTTGTTGACCAAGCGCGGATACGTTGGGGTAATACTGCAGATTGCCAAACGCGTCCTTCGACGTGACGACCAACGTGTTGGTGGCGTTCACCTCAGCTTGCTCCAGGCCAGCACCTGTGACATCGGTGAGCGCCGGGCTTGTAAAGTTGGGAGAGAAGTTGACCGTAAATGGGCTCCCATTGACGTGATTGTTGGGATCATCGGCGTTGCCGTTCAAAAACACATCAATTTGATAAACACCGCTGGTCTCCACTTGGTATGTGGCCTGGTATTCGCCACTGGTGGAGGCATCAGCAGACGTGTCTGAGGAACTGGCAATAGACGCAACTTCTCCGTATCTACACACAAGTAAGCATACAGTGAGGATCTGGGACGAATGCGGTGATGGGCATGAGGAGACCTCAACGTACACAACGATGTTCGAAACGTTCACAATTGTGTCGTTGGACTGTGGACCAGGTTCGACGAGCGACAAACGAACGGTGATGTCGTCGGGAGCACGTCGAGTGTTGCCTTCCGAATCGCGGATGTGCATGTTGAACTGATACGGCAGGCCAACAACTCCACCTACAACAGTGCAAGGACGTTGCGAGTCAGCACTAAAACGCAAAGTAAGACGTCGAGCATGAACTCAAACCTTGTAAGCCATTTTGCTCCACAAATCGGAGTTCACGGTCCAACCACTGAAAGGATGACAGCGCCTCTACTGTGCTCAATGGTCCACTTGCGACGCTGTTGGGGATGGTGATCGTTACGGGAGAGTTCGAAACGAAGCGGCCGTCCAACGTGTCCATGACAGCAGCTTGTCCCAGGAACCGGTTAGCGGCGTACGACTCCCCATCCACAGACGTCTCAAAGTCCTCCGAGGTTTTGTTGTACGCCCCAAAGAAACTGCCGACCGTGTCCGGTAAATCGAAGCCTGCGTTGCTAAGGGCGACATGCAGCAAAAATTGACCTTGTAGCTTGGAAGTGTAGCTCATCAAGTAAGTTCCGTTGCCGAAGTCCTCTTCCTGCGGAGAAAGAACGACCAGCCAAGTTTGCTCCTCCGCGCGGGTGTCGTCCGGGTCAGAGACAAAGGCCACGTAGGTATCCTCGCCGTTCCATCGTGTGTTGCCGAACACATCACGTGACTCAACATAGTAGTAGCGCGTTTCGTTGACAATTGCCTGTTCCATGCGTGGCCACAATGAGACACAGCATCATCAAGAGGCGAAAAAGCGATCATGGATCATTGCGTTGCATTCGATTGTGACTCTTACCGTGTCGAGATCATCTCCGTAAATAACACAGCTCGCTGGATGAGTAGTCGACGGCTCGATGCTGACATTGAATGGAGAACTAACAACGTGCTCAAAATGAAACATCGATGTTGACGGGATGACTTCTTTTTGCTGAGAAATGCTTTCCCACTCCAGCTTCAGCCACGCGTCGTCCACCGTGTCATGGTACTCCAGCACGAAGTCGTGGTAATGGCCGGACTTCAGCTCAACGAAGCAGAAATGAATGGACGAGCCAGCGTCCCACTCATCGATTCGCAAAACACCATCGACCCAAAGTCTGACTCCATCATCAGTGGTCACAATGAGCCGATAGAGTTCAGTGTAGCTCGGTTGTAGCAGCCCCGTAAATCGAGCGCTCCAGCCATCGTACTTGATGTCCCCAATAGGATTGAGGGGCCACCGGAAGTCGACTTCTGGAACCAGCGTTGCAATTGGCGGGGTACCGCCACCCTTACATCGCTCCGACACGGACAAAACGCCATCGCTATCAGCGTCGACTTCCTCGCAGTCTGGATATGATCTGTACTGAAGGTCGGGCATATCAAAATACACGGCCTCCAAATACCCTGGCTGAGCCTGTGTGACGGACACAGAGTATGTCCCCGCCTTTGTTGCTGTGTATCCGCCAGAATAGCGGCCGCTGTACCCAACGTCAGTGAAGCTGCCATCGAGCTCGACGTCCTCGAACCAAGGACTTGCGGCGGTGCCAGATAGGTCGATGTAAAACTTGTCGCCGGAGGTCTCTTGGATGTTGCCAAATATGTCCTGGGCTTGCAGTTCGATGGGTGCGAACACGCCAGCCATACCGTGGACGAGGCCAGTGCCCGTCACAGTTGTTGTGGCGGCCGTGGTCAGAGCAGCCTACGACATCACATTGTAGCAACGAGTCAAGCGAGTCAGAAAGCAAGCAGGTGGCCCATGAACTGCGATAACGTCACGCCTACCTTCGTGTATGGTAGCCATGGACTCCCAGAAATGTGTTCAAGCGCGCCGCCGCTGGTGCTCACCATCACGCTCAGTTCGTGTATACCGCGGATTGTGGTGTTGTATGTGACTCTGTAGTGGCCAATGCCGATGTTCTCCACAATGCCATCGACAACGTCGAGCGTGAAATTTACATCATTGAGGGCAATGTAGTTGAATGATCTGTTGAGTGGTGTCAGTGTTACCACTAGCTCGTCCTCATCCGAACGCAGGTTGCCGTACAAATCTCGGACGATGACTTCAAATTCAGCAACCTCTCCAGCGGTTGAGCCTGACAAGCCATCTCCTTCGGCAGTGGTGTATGTTCCGAGCTGCGCACCGTCATGGACCTGCACAAGTGCACCGTAACATACAAAATTAGAGCTGGTCATGTCAAATTGTCACAACGACACACCCAACGTACATCAACTGTAAACGGCGAGTCCACAATTGAATCGCCTTCCACCGTCACGGTTAATTGCTGAGGGCCCGCAGCCTCCGCAACGTAGCTGCAAAGATAAAGCCCTTCTGCTTGATGTGTACAATTGGCATCGATGACCCCTGTCGATGAGTTCGACGTCAGCGTGGCCTGAACATCGTCACCACCCTCCAAACGCTCGTTGCTGTACTCATCGCGCACTTGGACACTGAAGTTTGCCGTCACACCTGCCACAGCCACCGACAACCCCGCGCCCGTTGCGGTCGACATGGCCGACGCTGGGCCGTAGTCAATGAAAATATCGTACGGCGACTCGGCCACGTGCTCGTCGAAAGAGTTCATTATCGCCATGGCGTAGTTGCCGTAGAAATTCGCAGTAACCCCACAGGAATAGTTTCCGTTGCCTTCGTCTACGCACTCGCCGGAGTAGGCCACGCGAGCAGCTGTGTTGATGATGCGCATGGTGAAGAAGTCTCCGCCAACCTGCCAGAAAGCAACAAACACACAATGTTGAGGTGAGCCACAAGCCACAGCGCCACGGCAAAACGCAGTGCATGCGGGAACTACGCCACACTACGCACCCCACGAAGATTGCGATAGATGTCTCGAGTCACAATCTGCACTTCCATAACAGATCCAGCGACTCCATAACTCAAGCCTTCGCCAAAAGCATCGCAATATTCGGCATATGTGTCAGCTGGATGTACTGTAAGAAGATAAGGCGAGCCATAGATTTCTTCCTTGATCTCATCCGTAACGCGGAAGTACACGCTGAGGTTGTACTGGCCGGATACGGTGGGGTAAAATACAACCTCGTGAACGTTGGTGCGGTTGTTGAACACAACACTGCCATACACAGCCAGCGGGATGGTGGCATTGTCCTCTGTCGAGAACACGGTGTGCTCCAAATGCGACGCCACGACCTGGAACGCGTCATTGCTGCCCAGTGGCCCGCGGACATTGCCGTATACATCTCGAGACAAAATGCTGAATGAGCCTTCGTCTCCGGCGACAACTTCGTCGAGACCGAACCCTGATGCAATGGTCTTTGACGCCGACGTCGGTGCTGGATAAACTTGCACATCCAGTGGGTACCCTTCGAGTTCCCACGTGGAAAAGAAACGCTCTGGACGAATGACTTGACGCGGGTTGTGATAACTCTCGTAGTAAACTTGGACAAACGCCTCGTTGTCAATCTCTCGCCATTCGATGATGACGTCGTGGAAGCGAGTCCACTCCAAAGGAACGGTACGTTCCTTTGCGGTGTTCGAGTTCGCCGAATCCCAGCTGTCGATGATCAAAGCACCATCGATCCACAGTCTGACGTGGTCGTCCGCGTCAATGGAGAACGTGTACATTTCAGTGTGGAGCGGTCGAAACTTGCCTGCCCACCGCGCAGAGACGTAGTCGCGGTTCTGCCGGGTAATTGGGCCGTAAGACCACGTGTAGTTGACGACCTGATCGATGCGCTGGATCAGCGGTTCACCCACAAAGTAGGCGTTGTCGTAAAACTCGGCTTTGAGACCCCATTTCTTTACCAGCAGCAAGGAGAGGGTGTAGTTGCCGGAGTGCTCCGGAGTGATTTGGCAAGTGTACAGACTGTCGGACCCGAACGGATCTCTATCACACGTCGACTGCAGCGGTGGGTGCTGTTGGCTCCATTGCAGTTCACGCGACTCCAACGCCGTGTCCTCCGGCAGCCGCATATCGAGCATGAGGAAGTCGAAGCCGTCGTCGTGCTCCAAACCCACGCTGCGCGTGTCATTGTCCTTCAAGTCAACTGTCAACGTCGTCGTGACGCCGACCTGAAAGAACAAGGGCTCGTAGATGGCGCCGCTAAACATCTGATCCGTGATGCACTTGTCCAAAGCTGGCCGATCCGTACCTTGCCCGGGCAGCTCGTCGTCCAGGATGGTGATGAACGCCGTCATTGTGTTGCCAGCAGTGCCGCCGTTGACAGGGTTGTACAGCCGAATCTGGAATATTTCGTTGCCCTCAACCTCAACGTCATCGTTGATGGTGATGTAGAACACCAACTCGATCACGCCGGCAGGGAAGGTCAAGTCTTGCGACGAAGTGTAGTACATCGTGTCCGTGAAATCCGAATTGTCGGTGCTGATGTGCAGGAGGTCGTACGAGATCCCGATCTCTCCGAATCCTCCCCCAGTCCGCGTCACCGTGATTGGGATCTTCCCGGCGTCCTCCGCAATCTCGTAAGTGGGCGAGGACAGGGATATCGTGCCAGGGTTGCCACAAATGCGGTGACTGGTGTACTTACGCTCGCACACCCAGCGTCGATCATCGTGCTGGCCTTGCTCGCACGTCACACTCCCGTTGCGGAGATCGGGCGTGTCGTACCACAGGAAGTAGGTTTCCGCATCGAGGAAGGCCTCCTCGCGTTGGGACCCAAACGGCAGAGTCACTGAGATGGCTCGATCCAACTCGTCCTGTGTGAGGTCCGGGTCTTGGAGCCTCACACCGGACCGAGTCGTTGACAGCAACAGAGGGTCGAGGCAAGTCAAGCACGTCTCTTCGTTGCAAAGGAAGCAACGCGGGTCGTACACCTGGCACGAGTAACACGACTGGTCCCTGTTGAAGTATCCGTCGTAGCATTTCGTGCACTTGTCTTCCTCACACTCCAGACACTTCTCGTCGAATTTCTGGCAATACGGCGTGGAGCAGTCGTCGCCGAGGCGATGGTCTTTGCAGGTGCACTCCCCGGTCGTGTAGTTGCACACGCCGTTGGCGGAGCAATCATTCGGGCAGTACACGCGGGGCAGACACAGTCCATTGTTCTCGTAATACGCATTCGCGCATTGTTCGCACCCTTCGCCGGCATACCCAGCCTCGCACCAGCAGGTCCCGGACCTTCTGTCACAGTATCCAAATTCGGGGCCGCGGCAATAGTATTGGCTGTTGATCGGGCCCACCATGTTGGTGCAGTTCTGCCGAGGGTTCACGCCCTCGAAGAGGTTGGGTACGTTCTCCGCGAACGGCCCGCCCTCATTGTTGCGCGTCCCGAAGTCGTTCGCAGCGTCTGCGGTGTGCGAAGTGAATCCCGACGCGTACGGCACGAAACGTTCGTGGTCCGCCGCGTCCCACGGGGCTTGCGGGGGGTCGTTGACGATGCGGTACGCTCGTGCGGAGTGGGTGGACAGGACGGCCGCCACAGTCAGTAAAATAGACGCCCGTGCAGGCATTGCAAGCGGTCCCCGCTTCATGGCGGCGCTTGTCACGCGCTCAGTCGCCGCGACACACCTGTTCCGGCACTTCCTCACGGTTTGCCATGAGTCATGTTTCCACACATAGACAGGTGTCACGCCCGCCACAACGGGTTGCAAAAAAATACCAGGGCACGGCCGGCGGCAGGGCACAAAGCACGCCGGCCGCAAAACGAAGAAAAGGGCAACGAAAACGACGCACAGCAGACAGCAAATGCGGTAAAGTTGTGAGACCGAGCAGGGAATGCGCGAGGACAAGACTTAAAGAAAAGTCTCGTCTGTCGTCCGTCGTCGTTGTTGATCCCCGTTCCTGTTGATTCTTCGTTGTTGTTGAGCCTCCGCGCTGTGAAGCCTTCGTCAATGCTGATCGTTGGTTGCTGTGCTGCTCAATCAATCGCCGTCCGTCATTGTAGAACCTTCGTTGTTGTTGATCGTCCGTCGTTGTAGAACCTTCGTTGCTGTTGATCGTTCGTCATCATTGATCGTTCGTCGTTCGTCGTTCGTCGTTCGTCTTTATTGATCGTTCGTCGTTGGTCGTTGGTCGTTGGTCGTTCGTCTTTATTGATCGTTGGTCGTTGGTCGTTGGTCGTTGGTCGTTGGTCGTTGGTCGTT
>ENA-OWNT01002119-OWNT01002119.1-seawater-metagenome-genome-assembly--contig:-NODE-2119-length-21571-cov-3.926724_pt1 | contig 21571 bp, 11 predicted proteins | sample MGYA00238136_ERZ651165 | MGnify/ENA primary metagenome ERZ651165 (study PRJEB26861, sample SAMN08777766) | seawater metagenome | isolation source: coastal seawater | place: USA: Florida | collected...
AGGCCCGAGCGGTCCTCGCCGCGGCCGAGGCGCGCCTGGGGCTGGCCCGGGACCGTCGCCGCCCCCTGGCTGCCGAGCAGCTGCGGGCCACGGAGGAGGCCTACGAAGCGGGCCTCGTCGACCTGACCCAGGTGCTGGAGGCGGCGGGCGACGTGCTCGACGCCGAGCTGGCCACCGCAGAGGCCCGCGCCCGACAAGACCAGGCCCGGCATCTGCTGGCCTATGCCGAGGGGAGGCTGTGATGCTCTCGCTCTTCACGACCCTGATGCTGGCCTGGCTCCTGGCCTGCGGCGGCTCCGCCGAGGCGCTCACCGTGGCGCTGCCGGAGGCCTCCCTCCGCTCCACCCGGGGGGCCATGGATGCCGCCGAGATGGCGCGGCTCGCCCTGGCCAATGACACCCTCGACGGCGTGCCTGCCGCGGCCTCCGGCCTTCGCCAGCAGCTCGGCCGGGCCGCCGACGCCACCGACGATGCCCACGCCGACGAGGCCTACGCGCGGGGGATGGTGGCCGCCGACCACCTCGCCGAGGCCACCGACCTCGAGGCGGCCCGGCGCGCCTTCTCGGACGTGTCCGAGGCGCTGTTCCACCTCGCCACCCTCGATCCACGGCTCAAGGAGGGCTGGACGACCTTCCGCTGCCCCATGGTCCACGACGGCTTCGCCAAGTGGTTCCAGCGGGGGGACACGATGGAGAACCCCTACATGGGGCAGGACATGCTCACCTGCGGCTTCCCCGAGGACTGGGGCGAGGTGCCGCTCCCCGCCGAGTCCCCGGCCCATGACGAGGTCGCCTACCACACCTGTCCGATGCACCCGTCGGTGCGCTCCGCCGACCCCGATGCCCCCTGCCCGCTGTGCGGGATGGACCTCGTGCCGGTGTCCCGGGAGGCGCTCTCCAGCGGCGAGGTGTTGGTCGACGGCCCCCGCCGCCAGGCGCTGGGGATTCGCACGGCGCCGGTGCGGGAGGGTTCCCTGGCGCCTCGGGTGCAGGCCACGGGGCTGGTCACCGTCGACGACGCTGCGCTGATCGAGGTGAGCTCCCGGGTCGACGGCTTCGTGGAGGCCGTGCACGTCCCTTCCGAGGGGGTCACCGTGCGGGCCGGGGAGCGGCTGGTGTCCCTGTACAGTCCGGAGATCTGGGCCACTCAGCAGGACCTCCTCTCCGGTCACGGCGGCCGTTCGGCGGCCGCACGAACTCGGCTCGAGCTCTTCGGCCTTTCCTCCAGGGACATCGACGACATCCTGGCGGAGGGGGTGCCCCGTCGGGCGGTGCCGATCCGCGCGCCTTCGGCGGGCACGGTGCTGGAAGAGCGCGTGGTGCAGGGGGCCATGGTCTCGGCCGGAGCCCCGCTGTACCGCCTCGCCGACCTGAACACCTTGTGGGTGGAGGCCAAGGTCTTCGAGCCGGGCCGGGTGCGGGTGGGGCAGACCGCCACCGTAGAGGTCGCGGACCGCCCCGGGGAGCGATGGCTGGCCACCGTGGCTGCGGTGCTCCCCTCCCGGGACGCGTCGGATCGGTCCGAGCGGGTGCGTCTCACCGTCGACGACGGGGATGGGCACTTGCAGATCGGCATGTTCGCCTCGGTCACCCTGGCCGTCGACGCCCGACCGGCGGTCCTCGCTCCCCGCGAGGCGGTGATCTTCGCCGGCGAGCGACGGGTCGTCTTCGTGGACCGCGGGGACGACCGGCTGGTGCCCACGGATGTGGTGCTAGGCCGCCGGGGTCCCGAGGATGTCGAGGTCCTGGAGGGGCTGCAGCCCGGCGACCAGGTGGTGATCAGCGGCAACTTCCTGGTGGCGGCCGAGAGTCGACTGAACGGGGCCACGGGCTTCTGGGCGAGGCCCCAGTGATCCCCTCGGTGATCCGCTGGTCGGCGTCCCATCCCTGGTGGGTGGTGGTGGCGGCGGCCCTCCTGGCGCTGCTGGGCATCCGCACCGCCCGGGAGCTGCCCCTCGACGCCCTGCCGGACCTGTCCGACCCGCAGGTGGTCGTGCTGACCGAGTGGTCTGGACGCTCGCCGGATCTGGTCGAGGACCACGTCACCTACCCGCTGTCCGCCATGCTGCGGTCGGCGCCGGACGTCGAGGCGGTCCGGGGGCAGTCCCTCTTCGGCCTGTCCTTCGTGACCGTGGTGTTCGCGGACGGGACGGACCTGTACGAGGGCCGGAGCCGCGTGCTGGAGCAGCTGGCTCAGGTCCAGCGAGAGCTGCCAGCGGACGCCAGTCCCACCCTGGGGCCGGACGCGACCGGGGTGGGCTGGGTCTACCAGTACGCCCTGGTGGACCGCTCGGGCACCCGGGATCTGCAGCAGCTGCGCGACCTCCAGGACGTCGACCTCCGCTATGCCCTCCAGGCGGTGCCGGGGGTCGCCGAGGTGGCCTCGGTGGGCGGCTTCCGCAAGCAGTTCCAGGTGCACCTGAGCCCCGAGGCGCTCTTGGCCCACGAGGTGACGGTGCCGCAGGTGGCCGCGGCGCTCCGTGGCAGCAACGTGGATGCCGGCGGGCAGACGGTGGAGGTCGCCGGCCACGAGCAGGTGGTGCGCGGGGTCGGCCGGCTGCGGGACCGCGCCGACATCGAGACCGTGCCGGTGGCGGTGTCCGCCGATGGCCGGCCCGTCACCCTCGGTGAGCTGGGCTGGGTCGGGGTGGGGCCTGCCCCCCGCCGTGGCTTCGCGGACCTCGACGGCGAGGGTGAGGTGGTGGGCGGCATCGTGGTGATGCGCACCGGCCACAACGCCCTGCGGGTGATCGACGCGGTGAAGGAGCGCCTGAGCCAGGTGTCCCACGGCCTACCCGCCGGGGTGGAGGTGGTGACCGTCTACGATCGCGCGCCCCTCATCGAAGACAGCGTGGCCACCCTGGAGCGCGCGCTGCTGGAAGAGATGGCGGTGGTCGGGGTGGTGCTGCTGCTCTTCCTCCTGCACCTGCGGTCGGCCCTGGTGCCGCTCCTCGGGCTCCCGGTGGCGGTGGCCGTGGCCTTCGTGCCCATGGGGTGGCAAGGCCTGGGCGCCGACGTGATGAGCCTGGGGGGCATCGCCCTGGCCATCGGCGCCATGGTGGACGCGGCGGTGGTGCTGCTCGACAACGTGCACAAGGCCCTGGAGAAGGTGCCGGACGACGCGGCCCCGGCGGCGCGGCATCAGGCCGTGGTGCAGGCGATGGTGGAGGTGGGGCCGCGGCTGTTTCTCTCCCTCGTGCTGATCACGGTGAGCTTCCTGCCGGTGTTCACGCTGCAGGCTGCCGAGGGGCGCCTCTACCGGCCCCTGGCCTTCACCAAGACGTGGAGCATGGCGGCGGCGGCGGTGCTGGCAGTCACCCTCACGCCCGCGTTGGTGGTGCTCCTGGTCCGCGGGAAGGTGCGGGCCGAGGCCGAGCACCCCCTGGGGCGCTGGCTCATCGCGGCGTACGCGCCGGTGGTCCGTCGCTGCGTGCGCTGGCGCTGGGCGGTGGTGGGGGCGGCCGCGGTGGTGGTGGCCCTGGCGGCGCCGGTCGCCTGGCGCCTGCCCAGTGCCTTCGTGCCTTCCCTGAACGAGGGCTCCCTGCTCTTCATGCCCACGGCGCCCCCCGGGATGGGGGCCACCGAGGCGGGGGTGGCGCTGCAGGTGATCGACCGAGCGCTGGCCGAGGTGCCGGAGGTGGAGCGGGTCTTCGGGAAGATGGGGCGGGCGGAGACGGCCACGGACCCGGCCCCCATGGGCATGGCCGAGGTGTGGGTGCAGCTGGCCCCCCGCGACCGGTGGCGGCCGGGGCTGACCTGGGACGACCTGGTGGCAGAGCTCGATGGCCGGGTGCAGGTGCCGGGGATGCCCAACCTGTGGTGGATGCCCATCGAGACGCGCACGGAGATGTTGGCGTCGGGGCTGCGGAGTCCGGTGGGTGTGCAGGTGTTCGGCGCGGACGCGGCGGTCATCGAGGCCGCGTCGCTCCGCATCGAGGAGGTGGTGGCGGCCCTGCCGGGCACCCGGTCGGCCCTGGCCGAGCGCGGCACGGAGGGGCTCTACGTCGACGTGACGGTGGACCGTCCGGCGGCGGCCCGCTTCGGGCTGCGCAGCGACGCCATCATGGACACCGTCGCCACGGCCATCGGCGGCCTGCCCGTCACCGAGGTGCTCGACGGTCGGCAGCGCTACGGCGTCTCCGTTCGCTTCGCCCAGGATCGGCGCGACGATGTGGCGGCCCTACGGCAGGTGCTCGTGCCCACGCCCACGGGGGCGCAGGTGCCCCTGGGCCAGGTTGCATCGGTGGACTTCGTGGCCGGCCCGCCGATGATCCGCTCCGAAGACGGTCAGCGGGTGGGCTACGTCTTCGTCGACCCGGGGGACGCGCCCCTGGGGGCCTACGTCGCCCAGCTGGAGGCGGCCCTCGACGAGCTCTCCCTCCCGGGGGTGCGCCTCGCCACCACCGGCCAGTTCGAGCACCTGCAGCGGGCCCAGGCGCGGTTGGTTCAGGTGGTGCCCCTGACCGTGGTGCTGGTGGTGTTGCTGCTGTGGGCGAGCACGGGGAGCGGTGTAGAGACCGCCCTGGTGTTGCTCGCCGTGCCCTTCAGCCTGGTGGGCGCCGTGGCGCTGCTGTGGTGGACCGCGACCCCCGTGACCGTCGCGGTGTGGGTCGGGCTCATCGCGCTCGCCGGTCTGGACGCCGAGATGGCGGTGGTGATGCTGCTCTACCTCGACCTGGCCTGGGCGGATCGTCGCGAGGGGGACTCCCTGGAGGACGTGATCGTAGCGGGGTCGGCCCATCGCGTGCGTCCCAAGCTGATGACCGTGGCCACCACGACCCTGGCGCTGCTACCGCTGTTGTGGTCGACGGGCGTAGGGGCGGAGGTGATGCGTCCCCTGGCGGTACCCATGGTCGGGGGACTGGCCAGCAGCTTCGTGATGGAGTTGTTGGTGCTTCCCGCACTCTGGGCCCTCTGGCGTGGACGGGAGCGAATCGAGAGAGCAGGTTAGCGAGCGCCATGGCCCAGCTCTCTCTCGTCGACCTCGCGTCTCCTCCGGTGACCTTGTCCCGGCGGATCGGGCTCGGAGAGGTGGCTGCCTGCATGGCGTCGCGGCGGATCTCGTCGGTCGTGGTGACCGACGGGGACCATCCGGTGGGCATCATCACCGAGCGAGACCTCCTCGTCGCCATGGAGAAGGGGGTCGCCCACGATGTGCCTGCCGAGCGCATCATGGCGTCGCCCGTGATCACGGCCCCCGGCGACCAAGAGGTCATCCAGGCCTACAGCCTCATGGCCTCTCGTGGGGTGCGTCATCTAGTGGTGGTCGACGCCGACGGGCAGATGCTCGGGGTGGTCAGCGAGACCGACTTCCGCAACCACCTGCTCCGCACGTTGGTGTCCGGCGACAGCGTCGTGGCGTCCTCCATGAACCGCCTGGTGGCGGTGCTCGAGCTGGGGGCCTCCCTCGGCGACGCCGTGTCGCTCCTGGCCATCCACGGCACCTCCTGCCTGGTGGTGGTCGACGGCGCGCGCCCGGTGGGCGTGGTCACCGAGCGGGACATCACGCGCTTGTTCGCGGCCGGTGAGCGGGAGGCCTCCATCGCCGAGGTCATGGCCGAGCCGGTGATCACGGTGCATCAGCACATGCCCCTGCAGGAGGCGGCCCGGCGGCTCCTCGACGAGCGCATCCGGCACCTCGTGGTGGTCGACGGCGACGACCGCCTGGTGGGGGTGCTCACCTCCCGCGACCTGATGCGTCCCCACGACCCCTCGGTCCACCGGGTGAGCATCGAGCGCTCGCGGGCCTACCTGCAGGCGCTGATCGACAACGCCCCCTTCATCGTGTGGATGAAGGACACCGAGGGCCGCTACCTGGCGGCCAACCGGCGACTGGCCGACGTCGCCCGCCTCGACGGACCCTCCGAAGTGGTGGGGTGCACGGACCGTGACCTATGGCCCAGCGACCTCGCGGCCCGGTACGAGGCCGACGACGCCCGGGTCCTGGCCACCGGGGAGCGACTGCACCTGATCGAGCGCTTCGACCGTGGCTCGCGCCCCTGGGTCGAGACCTTCAAGTCCCCGATCCGCCTGGCGGATGGCAGCTTCCTCGGCACGGTCGGCTTCGCGCACTTCATCACCGAGCGGATGGAGCGCGAGGCGCAGCAGCGCTTGGCGGCCAGCGTCTTCACCCATGCCCACGACGGCATCATGATCTGCGCGCCCGACGAGCGGATCTTGCGGGTGAACCCCACCTGCTGCGACATCACGGGCTGGTCCGAGGAGGAGCTGGTCGGGCACACCCCGCGGGTGTTGGCCTCGGGGCGGCAGACGCCGGAGTTCTATCGGCAGATGTGGGAGGCCCTGGCCGCCGACGACTTCTGGCAGGGCGAGCTGTGGAACCGAAGGAAGTCCGGGGCGTTCTACGTGGCGCACATGCGCATCTCCGCCGTTCGCGACGGGGCGGGGGAGCTCACGCACTACATCGGCATCTTCTCCGACGTCACGGTGGTGCGGGCCCAGGAAGATGAGCTGCGGCACCTGGCCCACTTCGACGCCCTCACGCGGTTGCCCAACCGGGTGCTCCTGGCGGACCGCCTCGAGCAGGCTCTGGTGCGGGCCCGGCGCACCGGGCGGCGGCTGGCCGTCGGCTTCCTCGACCTCGATGGCTTCAAGGGGGTGAACGATCGCTTCGGTCATGCGGTGGGCGATCAGATCCTCATCGAGGTGGCCGATCGGCTCACGGCGGTGTGCCGTGCCGGCGACACGGTGGCCCGGCAGGGGGGCGACGAGTTCGTGCTCCTCTTCGGCGACCTGTCCAACGTGAGCCAGTGCCACGCGCTGGCGCAGCGGGTGCTCCACGAGCTGGCCCGGCCCTACACGGTCGGTGACGAGCAGGTCCCGCTGTCGGCCAGCATGGGGCTCACCTTGTTCCCCGACGACGCGGCCGATGCCGGGCGGCTCCTCCGTCACGCCGACCAGGCGCTCTACGAGGCCAAGGTGCAGGGGCGCAACCGGCACCACCTCTTCGACGCCGGGCAGGACGTTCGCCTGCAGGCCCACGCGGCCGAGCTGAGGCGCCTGGGCGAGGGGCTGTCGGCCGGCGAGTTCGAGCTGCACTACCACCCCCTGGTCGACCTCGTGCGCTGCGAGGTGGTGGCGCTGGAGGCCCTGGTTCGCTGGCGGCATCCGGAGCGGGGCGTGCTCGAGCCCGCGCAGTTCCTGCCGGTGTTCGAGGAACCCGAGCTGGCCGAGCGGCTCGACCTGTGGGTCGCCACCGAGGCCCTGGGGCAGCTCGCCCGGTGGCGTCGGGACGGGATGGTGCCAGACGGGGTGCGGCTCAACATCAACATGTGTGCGGCGACCCTGCGCGGGGGCGACCTCGTTCCCCATCTCGAGGGGTTGTTCCGGGCGCATCCGGAGGTCACGCCGGCCGATGTGGAGCTGGAGGTGCTGGAGACCGTGGCCCTCGAGGACCTCTCCCACGTGGCGGCGGTGCTCGAGCGGTGTCGTAGCGTCGGCATGCGCGTGGCCCTGGACGACTTCGGCACGGGCTACTCCTCCCTGAGCTACTTCCGGCGTCTGGCGACCGACACGGTCAAGGTCGACCGGTCCTTCGTGCGGGAGATGCTCACCCAGCCAGGCGACCGCGCCATCGTCGAGACCGTGGTGGGGTTGGCCGGGGCCTTCGGCTGCGATGTGGTGGCGGAGGGCGTCGTCGACCCCGAGGCGGGCGCGGCGCTGGTGGCGATGGGCTGCCACGTGGTGCAGGGGTTCGGCATCGCGCGGCCGATGCCTGCCGAGCGGGTGCCGGCGTGGTTGGCCTCGTTCGGGCCAGGGTCGGTGTGGGGAGGCTAGCGATGCATCTCGCCCCGCGGGTCATGGCGTGCGGCGGACGATGGGCCCCCGGCGGAGCTCCAGGTGGGGCAGGGGAAAGACGGCGAGCCGAGGGCCGCCGTCGGCCGGGGGCTCGGGGAGCCAGAAGGCGTGGATGCCGATGCCCGCGCCCATCTGGGTCTGCCAGCGGCCGTCCCCCCGGACCACCTTGCGGCCGAAGGTGAGCAGCGCGGCACCCTCGACGTTGTCCACCCCGTTGAGGTTGCGGTTGAAGGCCGCCACCAGCCGAGGGCCGACGTACAACGGGCGCTCGTCGGCGTGCCAGTCCATCCCGACCTTGGCGTGGGGGCGCAGGTCGATGACGGGGCTGCCCTGGCCGGTGTCGCCGCCATCGCCCGCGACGAGCCAGGTGGAGAGGCCGGTGTCGGCGAGCAGCGACACCTTGGGGCTCACGGGGGCCTCGTAGCGGACCGAGGCACCCACCATGCTTCGGTAGGCGAAGGTGAGGGCGGGGGGCGAGGCCAGGGCCTGGGTCGCGAGGAGCAGGGCGAGCATGGCTCACTGTACAGGGCGGGAGAACAGGGCGTGACATCCGCGGGACGTCGGTGGACGTGGGCGGCTCGGCGTTGTACCCGGCGCGCCATGAGCACTCCCGACGTCCAGTTCGCCGAGGGCCTGACCGGCTCCTCCCTCCTCTATGACGCCATGACCGAGGCCCGGTCGGTGGACCCAGCGCTCCCCGCGCTCCCGGACCCCAAGGCCTTCCGCAAGGGCCTGCCCGACCTCATCTGTGCCTTCGAGGCCCAGCGGGCGGCGAGTGTCCATCGGGTGGAGCTGGCCAAGCAGCTGAGCGACCACGTCCTCGACCACACCCGCCTGGGCGACCGGCGGCTGGTCGATGCGCTCGACGACGGCGTGGCCAGCCCCCTGACCCTGGTCGACGGCACGGGCACCCCGGGCTGGGTGCCATCGGTGACCTACCGCGACGAGACCTACACCGGGTCGGCCATCGGGGCGCTGGCCCAGCGCATGCGGGAGGACCACCAGCTCACCGATGCCGCTGCGGACGCTCTCCGCTGGGTGGCCCGGGAGCTGCTCGGCGAGCCGGTGGTGCTCACCGGCAAGCGCTTTGCCGTGCTGGGGGCCGGCGCCGAGCTCGCCCCCACGCCCTACCTGCTGGCCGCCGGCGCCAAGGTGCTGTGGGTCGACAAGAAGCTGCCCGAGCTCGTCCCGAGCGCCTTTGCCGGCACCCTCGCCTACGCCGAGGACGCCTCCGATCTGCTCGCCCACGTGCCCTCCATCGGCGCCCAGCTCGCGCGGGCGGCGGCGGACGGCCCCCTTCACGTCGGCTTGTTCGCCTATGCCCCCGGCAAGGGGCGGGAGCTCCGCCTCACGGCCGCCATGAACGCCCTGGCGGACCGCGTCGAGGACCTCGCGTCCGTCAGCATGTGGGTGTCGCCCACCACCCCCGGGGAGGTGGCCCCCGGGGAGCGGGACGACCGGCACGCCCGACGTCGATCGGCGCCTCGGTGGCAGCGGGCCCTGTGCCGGGCGCGGATGCTGCCCGAGCCGGCCTTCCACGCAGCCGGCGACGTGCAGATCGCACGGTCCATCGTGCCGCTCCAGGGGCCCACCTACCTGGCCGCGCAGTACCTCGGGAAGATGATGGCCGCCGAGGCGTGGGCCGCTCGCCGGGCTCCGATGCGGGTCAGCGCCAATGTCGCCGGCATCACCCACACCGCCAGCCTGGAGCACCCGCTCTTCCTGGCGGGGTTCCGCGGGGCGCCCACCTTTGGTGTGGAGATCTTCCGACCCGACCAGACCCGCGTCATCAGCACGCTGCTCATGCTCCACGACCTGTTCAACCCGGCCGCTCCCGCGGCGGAGGCCGATCTGGCTGCCCCCGAGCGGGCGCGTCGGGTGGCGGGGCAGGCGGTGCACGGCGGGGTTCGGTCCGCGCCCTTCGTGCTGGACCACACCATCCGGGTGGCGGCGATGGTGGGGCTGGCGAAGGAGCCGAGCTTGTTGGGGAAGCTCCGCGGGTGAGTCGACCAGGGGCTGCCCAGGAGCCGTGACTCACGTGTTCTGGGCAGGGTCACCGGGGGCCACCAGGGGCTGCCCAGGAGCCGTGACTCACGTGTTCTGGGCAGGGGTCACCGGGGGGATGGAGGCGGAGGACCGGACATGGGTCGGGGATGGAGACGCATCCCGCCAGGATGTCCGGCCTTCGGAGGCCCTTTCCGTACGCGAGGAGGGCAGGGCCAAGTTGTCGGCGAAATAGGCCGATGGATCGCCGTCCTAGAAGAAGTCCGGGAGCCCCGGCGCGGGCCCGCCGAACACGGCACTCAGCAGCCTCAGCTCCCCCTCTTCCCCCTCAGCCTGCCCATCCATGGCGAGGTCCTCGGCGCTCAGGTGACCGGCGTACAGCCCCGCCAGCCCCCCGATGTCTACGCGCACGTCGGCGGCGTCGCTGGGCTCTACGCGGCCCCGACCGTCGGCGACGGTGAGAGCCCAGGGCCCACGGTTGCCTTCGATGAGCGGGTCGTCGACGACCAGGCGCACGGTGGCCCGCAGCCCGGACGGGTAGCCTCGGGCCCGCAGCGCCGCCGGCACGTCCACCACCCGTAGCAGGAAGGGCTCGACGAGCTCGACCTGCGCACGGTGCTCGGCGGTGCCCTCCACCAGCGGGCAGCGGGCGCCGAAGCTTCGCTCGAGGGTGCTGCACATGGCGGCGAAGCCACCGAGGAAGGCGTGCAGGGCCGCCTGGGCCTCAGCATCGAGGGCGCCGAGGTCGTGCACCTGCAGCCGGAAGAACTCGGTGCCGGACTGGCTCTCCTGGGACAGGACGACCCAGGCCCGCGGGGCGTCGACGGGGCCCCAGGCCCAGGACTGCTTGGGGGCCTTGCGCACCCGGCGGATGCGTCGCCAGATGTAGGGCCCGCGGTCGAGGCCGAAGGTGCGTGCCGCGACCTGCCGATGGGCCGCCTCGACGGCCGGCCAGGTGGTGTCGTCGACGCGCCACCAGCCTGGTTGGGCCTGACCCATGCCACGGACCGCCTCCATGGGAAGCCGGGCCTTCTGGTGCACCCCGGCGATGCCGTAGCCGTTTCGGGCGTAGAAGGACCGGGTGGAGGCGTACAGCGCGGAGAGCGGTGCCCCGACGGTGCGCAGGTGGTCGGCCATCATCTGCAGCCCGGCCCGCTGCCCCCGGGCGGCGGCGTCGATGGCCACCCCGGCCAGGCCGACGGTGGGCACGGAGCGGCCCCCGACGAACAGGCCCATGGGGATGGTGACCATGGCGCCGCGGACCGGCCCCTCGCTGGGCCAGGCCAGGACCTGGTCGTCCCCCGCCAGGGCCCACCAGGTGCCGATGTCGTCGATGGGCGCGCCGAACGCCTCGGCTTGGATGCGCGCGAGATGACGGCGCTGGTCGTCGCTCAGGGTGGTCACGGGGCGCATGGGGGGTCTCCGGGGCTGGCAGGGAGCGTATCGCCTGGCGCGCGGGTTTCGTGGCAGGCTGCTGCCGGAGGTACCGTTGGCCCACGAACCCACACGTCGCGAGGTGCTCGAGGGCGCCGCGGTGGTGGCCGCGTCTGCGGCGCTCACCGGCCTGGCCGGCACCGCCCTGGCTGCCACGAAGCACACCGTTCCCCGCTACCTGGTGGAGCAGCTCCGGGCCGAAGGCGTCGACGTGCTCTTCGGCGTCCCGGGCGCCACCTGCGACCCCTTCTTCGCCGCGACCGACGAGGCGGGCATGCGGGTGGTGATCACCGCCTCCGACCTGGAGGCGGGCTACGCCGCCGACGCCTACGCCCGATGCCGTGGCCTGGCGGCGGTGTCCGTGACCTATGGGGTGGGCACCCTGGCCCTCCTGCCGGTGGTGGCCGGGGCCTTCGCCGAGGGCAGCCCCATGGTGCTGATCAACGGCGGCCCGAGCAGCAAGGACCTGGCCCTGCAGGACGAGGACGGCACGCTGTTCTCCCACTCCTGCGGCCTCCCCGATGGCGACCTCCAGGCCTTCCGTCCGTTCACCTGCTACGCCGCCCGGGCCGAGCGCACCGACGACGTGCCCCGGGTGATGCAGGAAGCCCTCCGCGCCGCCCGCCGCCACCAGCAGCCGGTGTATGTGGAGATCGCCAAGCACCTGTGGTGGGGCAGCGTGACGGCCGAGGTGGCGCCCGTGTCCCTCCCGGAGCGTCCCGCCGGAGAGGCGACGGCCGTGGCACGGGACATCCGGGAACGGCTGGCGGTGGCGGAGCGACCCGTGGTGCTGCTGGGCAGCCAGCTCAGACGCCGTGGCCTCCAGGATGCCGCCCGCGCCTGGCTCGACGCGGTGCAGGCCCCCTGGCTGACGACCTTCTTGGGCAAGGCGGTGCTCGATGAGCAGGGGGCAGGCTTCGCGGGGGTGTACGCCGGCGGGCGGAGCGTGCCCGAGGTGAAGGCGCGGGTAGAGCAGGCCGATGTGGTGGTGGCGCTGGGCTGCGTGATGGGCCGACAGCTCCGCACCTTGGCCAGCGATCGGAAGGCCACCTTGGTGCGGGTCGACGGCGACCGGGCCCGGCTGGGCGGGGCTCCCTTCGTCGCGGCCGACCTGGGGGCGGTGCTGGAGGCCCTCCGGGCCGACGCCTCTCCGGTGGCGGCGCCCTTCCCGGGGCTGACCGACCGTCGCTTCGCCGCCCGGCGCGCGTCCATCGACCCGCGGCCGCCCCCGCCGGTCCAACAGCAGGAGGTGGGGCTGACCTATGACGAGCTGCTCGCCGAGGTCTCCGCCCTGATCAGCGACCGCGAGCTGCTGATCACCGACACCAGCCTGTCGATGTACCCCGCAGCGGAGGTCGACGTGCAGGGCCGCGACGCCTTCCTCTGCAACGGCGTCTGGCAGGCCATCGGCTACAGCTGCGCGGCCGCGGTGGGGGCCTGCTTGGGCCAAGGTAGGCGCCCCGTGGCCGTGGTGGGGGACGGCGGGTTCCAGATGACCGCCCAGGCGATGTCGACCCTGGCCCAGTACCAGCTGCCCGCCGTGGTGCTGGTGGTGGACAACGGGCTGTATGGCATCGAGCAGTGGCTGCTGGACCCGAAGTGGCACCGGGACGGAACCTACGAGCCCCGCCCGTACCTGGCCCTGAACCGCTGGAAGCACGAGGGGCTGGCGGAGGCCCTGGGCGCCGAGGGCGAGCGGGTCGCCACGCCGGCGGCCTTGCGGGAGGCACTGACCCGGGCGCTGGCTTCGGAGCGGCCCACGCTGCTGGCGGTCACAGTGCGCCCCCACGCGCTGCCGGCCGAGCTGCGCACATGAGGCGCCGCGACCTTCTGCGCGCCCTGGGCCTCGGGGGCCTCTCGGTCCCCGCCCTCGCGCTGGCCGAGTCCCCGGTTCCTCCCCTGGCCGACACCGAGCTGCTGGGCGGGCGCCGGCGGGCCGCGCCGGACTTCGACGCGCTCCACCCGGACCGTCCTCATGCCATCGGCATCCGACCGCACCGGGTCGGGGGGGTGCGGCTGGAGCTGGCCGAGCCCCTGGGGGGGATGCAGGTGGTGCACAACTACGGCCACGGGGCCTGCGGCATCACCTTGGCCCTGGGCTGCGCCGAGCAGGCCGCCGAGCATGTCGCGGAGGCGGTTCGGCGCGTCGAGGCCGCGGGGGGCACGCCCTCGGTGGCCGTCATCGGCATCGGTGCCGTCGGCCTGACCACGGCCCTCGCCGTGCAGCGACGCTGGCCGACCCTGCCGCTGACGCTGTACGCCGCCTCCCTCGACGTGCGCACCACGACCTCCTGGCTGGCTGGGGGCCAGTTCGAGCCCTCGGGCATGTGGCGGGAGTACCGGGACGGCGATGGCCCGGAGCGCTTCGGGCGCCTGCTCCGCACCGCCAAGGAGCGCTTGCTGGCGCAGCAGGCCGACTGGGGGCGCCTCGGCGTGCTCGCGCGAGACAACTTCACCCTCGACCACGACCACACCGCCCTGGACCTGTTCACCCCGAAGGACGTGATCGGCCCGCCGGAGAAGGGGCGGCTGCCCTTCCCGGGCCTGTCGGTCCCCGGGCGGCGGTACCAGACGTGGTTGATCAACCCGATGCGCTGGTTGCCTGCCATGAAGCAGGACCTGGCGACGGCAGGCGCGTCCTTCGTGGAGCGGCGCTTCGCCTCGGTCGACGAGGTCGCGCGCCTCGAGCAGACGGTGCTGGTGAACTGCACCGGCTACGGCGCCAAGACGCTGTGGGGCGACCCCATGGTCATCGCCCAGCGGGGGCACCTGGTGGCGCTGCAGCGCACCGACGAAGGACAGGACTGGCTGTTCGGCGGTGGCTGCGCCAACGGCGTCATCTCCTACGCCTTCTGCCGCCACGACGACGTCATGATCGGCGGCACGTGGGGCCTGGAGGACGACCACCCCACCATCCGCGCCGACGACCCGCCGGTCTTCGCCCGGGTGCGGAGCAACGGGCGCACCCTCTTCGCGGGGAGGCCGGACCAGTGCGAGCGGTAGGGTCCGACCCCATCGGTCGGGTGGGGGACGCCGTGGCCGGTGCCACGCTGCGCAGGCTGCTGGGGAGGGGCGGTGGGGGCGAGGTGTGGGCGGTGGACACGGAGCTGGGGCCGGCGGCCCTGAAGCTGGTGGACCGCACCGAGGTGCTGACGGAGGCGCGGGCGGTGGCTGCGCTGGAGCACCCTCACATCGTCGAGATCTACGACCTGGGGACCACCACCTTGCGGGGCGAGCGGTGCGGCTACCTCCTGCAGCCGCTGGCGGATGGCACCCTGGCCGATCGTGAGGGGGAGGGGGGCTGGCGGCAGGAGCTCCTGCAGCTGCTCGACGCCCTCGCCCACGCCCACAGTCGCGGCGTGGTGCATCTGGACCTGAAGCCCTCCAACGTGCTCGTGCACGGCGACCGGCTGTGGCTGGCGGACTTCGGGGCCGCCCATCGGGTCGACCAGGAAGCGGATGCCCCACGGCGGGGCAGCGTGCGCTGGATGGCGCCGGAGCAGCTGCTCGGGCGCTGGCGAGACGTGGGACCGGCCACGGATCTGTACGCGGTGGGCCTGGTGGCCTGGTGGCGAGCTCGCGGGGAGCTGCCCTGGGGGACCGACGACCCCACCGAGCTGGCGCGGCGGCGGTCCGCGTCGGCCCCGGACGCAAGGGGCTTCTCAGAGCCCCTGCAGGCCTGGCTGGCACGCTTGCTGGCGCCGGAGACGGCCGCCCGGTTCCCCTCCGCGGCCACGGCACGACAGGCCCTGTCGGAGCTCCCGGACCTCGCTCCGACACCGGCGCCCGGGACCGCCGATGCGACGGCGACGGCGACAGCGACGGCGACGCTGTGGGGAGAGGCTCCGCCTCGGCCTGGAGGTACGGACGTGGGCCCGGTCCTCCGGGCCGTGCCGTCCGTCGGCGCGCTGCTGCAGGAGGCACCGCCGCGTCCCGTGTCCCCCCGGCTGAGCCCCCGCCTGTTCGCCCTGCGGGACACCCGGCTGGTGGGTCGGACGGAGGAGCGTCGGGCGCTGGCCGAGGCGCTCCGGGGGGCGCTGGAGGCCCAGGACGTGCGGCGGGCGGTGGTGGTGGGCGCGGCCGGCATGGGCAAGAGCCGGCTGGCCCGGTGGCTGGCCCAGCGGGCCCACGAGCTGGGGGCGACCGAGGTGATGGCGGTGCACTGCTCGGGCGCGAGCGACGGGGTGGCGGCGGCGCTCCGGACCCGCTTTCGCTTGCACGGCCTCACCGGGGACGCGCTGCGGGAGCGCCTGGGGTCGTTCCTTCCCTCCGACGTGGCCCGCACCGTGGGGGCCCTGCTGGACGGTGTCGCCGTGGGCCTCACGCCCCTGGAGCGGCGCCGGTGGCTGCTCCGCGCCATGGCCACGACGGTGCCCATGGTGTGGTGGTTCGACGATGTGCACGCCCACCCGGACGTCTTGCCCCTGATGGACGGCCTGGCCGACATGGGCCTCGTCGGTCTCGTCGTGGCCACGGTGCGGGACGACCTCGCTGCGCCGGGGCTGCTGGAGGCCCTGCGGACGCCGGACGGTGTGTGGGTCCCCCTGGGGCCGCTGTCCACCATGGACCATCGCCGCATGGTGGCGACGCAGCTGCACGTCACCGCCGATGTGGCCGAGCAGCTCGCCCACCGGACCGGCCGTCACCCCCTGTTCACGGCGGCCCTGCTGGCGGACTGGGCGGCGCGGGGGCTGCTGGCGCGGGGGCCCCGAGGTTGGCAGCTGGAGGACGCCGACCAGCTGGAGCTGCCGGACGGTCTCTACGAGGCCTGGATCGGTCGCCTGGCACCGGTGGTGGCGCGCCATGGTCCGGAGCAGGTGGAGCCTCTGGCGCTGGTCGGGGAGCCGATCGCCGCCGACGCCGTGCCCATCCCTGTCGCCACCGACCTGGCGGAGCAGGGCTTGTTGGTCCCCGACGACGACGGCTGGCGCTGGTGCCATGGCCTGGCGCGGGAGGCGCTGGAGGAGCACGCCCGGCGCGGGGGGCGGCGCCGAGGGCACCACGAGGCGCTGGCGGCCCGCGCGGAAGACCCCGGGGACCGCGGCTGGCACCTGCTCGAGGCGGGGCGCTACGAGGAGGCTCTCCCGTCGCTGCAGCAGGTGCTGGAGGCGCAGCGGCGCCGGGGGGATGGTCCCACCGTGCTGCGCTGGGCCTCTCGCCTGGAGGAGGCCCTCGATGGGATCGGGGCGGGCCGGGGAGACCCCCGACGACTCCATGCCTGGGTCTGTCGCGGGGAGGCGCTGCGCTCGATGGGGCGGTACGACGAGGCCCACGATGCCGTCACGCGCGTGATCGAGGGCGTGCCGGACGGGGCCGAGGGCCCGACCCTGGCGGCCGCGCTCCGCTGCCGTGGGGGCGTGCAGCACCGGCGGGGGCGGCGGGCCGAGGCCGTGGCCGACCAGGAGCGGGCGGTCGCCGTGGCCATCGCGGTGGGAGACCGGTCCGGTCGTATCGAGAGCGAGCTCTCCCTCGGGCAGCTGTGCATCCAGCGGGGGGAGCGGGAGCGGGGGTTCGCGCTGATGCGGTCCGCGCGGGAAGGCTGCGCCGCCGACACGCCGCCCAAGCTGGCGGCCCAGACCCTGGTGGGGGCGGCCTACGCAGCGAACTGGCAGCGAGACTACGCCGAGGCGGTGCGCTGGGCGCGGGAGGCACGGTCCCGGGCCGAGGCCCACGGGTGGCTACGGATGCAGGCCACGGTGGCGGGGGTGGAGTCGGCGGCCCTGGACTCCCTGGGGCGCTACGACGAGGCCCTGGCCCGGGTGAAGGGGGCGGCGGAGGCCCTGGAGCACCTGGGGAGCGCCGACGCGGGCCTGATGTGGGCGGGGGCTGCCAACACCTTGCTCAAGCTGGAGCGACCGGGAGAGGCGGCGCCGTTGCTGGTGCGCGCCCTGGACCTGCTCACTGCGGCCGGGCGCTGGCCCCTGGTGGCCGCCACCCATGTGGTCGCCCTGTGGTGCGATCTGCTCCGCGGTGACGAGGGGTGGCGTGACCACCTCGACGCCGCCGAGGAGCAGCTGGCGGCGACCGGCTTCGTGCAAGACTCCATGGCGACGGCGCTGCGGCACGCGCGGGATCTGTGTCCCTCCGACGCGCGCCCCCGGGTGGAGGCCCTGCTGGCGGACCAGCTGGAGCGGCTGGCCTAGCAGGCCGTGCTAGCGCCCCTACAGCCCGTGCTTCTTCATCAGCCGACGGAGCTGGTCGCGGCTGGACAGGCCCAGCGCCTTCCACGCGTGGGACACCACCCCGTCGCAGTCCGCCAGGGCCTGCCGGATGGTGGCGGCGTCGAGGCTGCGGGGATCGGTGGTGGCCACTGGGGTCCAGGGGGGCTCCGGCGCGTCGAGGAAGGGGTCGTCGGTCGTGCGGAGCTGCTCCCACAGGTGGGCGTCGAGCTGTCGCACGTTGGTCTCCCACGGGCCTCGGAGCAGCCCGTGCACGAAGCGGGGGGTGAGCCGTGGCGTGGCCCCCTCGAAGAAGCGGAGCAGGCGGGGGTCCTGGCGGGACGCCTCGCGGAGCAGGTGGCGGGCCAGGAGGGGCACATCGGTCGGCCGGTCGGCCAGGCCGGGCACCTCCAGGTGGTGGCGGAAGCGGGCGCGCAGGTCGTGCTTGAGGGCCTCGGGGCCCCGGTGGGTGGCGCCGATGACCCGCAGGTTCGAGCGGCGGGTGCGGGCCTCTCCGAGACGCTGGTACTCGCCGGCGTCCAGGACCCGCAGCAGGCCGGCCTGGACGGACGACGGCAGGTCGCCCAGCTCGTCGAGGAGCAAGGTGCCGCCGTCGGCCTGGCCGATGAGCCCCGGTCGCTCCGGCATGCCGGGGTTCGGGTAGTTGGCGCGGTTGCCGAACAGCTCCGCCTCCGCCAGGGCCGCGGGGATGGTGGCCGCGTTGCGCGCCACCAGGGGACCGGACCGCTCCGACAGGCCGTGCAGGGCCGCCGCCACGAGCTCCTTGCCGGCGCCCGACGGCCCGGTCACCAACACATGGCCCGGCTGCTCGGCCACCGAGGTCACCGCGGACCGCAGCCTCCAGGTCGCGGTCGACTCGCCCACCATGCCGAAGCCATCGGCCTCGCCATAGGGGCCCGTCGGGTAGGCCCGGGGGAGCGGGGCGGGGGAGAGCTGCCGCCGGACCGCCACCAGCACCAGCACGTTCTCCACCTCGACCACGTCTCCTTCGTGGAGCACGGCCTCGGTGACCACCCGGCCCCGGTGCTTCAGCGGCGTCTTGCCAGCCTGCGTGATCCGAAGCTGGCGACCTCCCCGCACCACCAGCTGCCGGCGGGACAAGGTGCGGCTGACCAGCGGTGGCTGGGGGCGCGCGTCCCCCGCTCGGATGCGCCACAGGACCATCCGAGGGGCCTCACCGCCGTCGCCCCGGCCGAGCTCCGCCTCGGCCCCCTCGAGCACGAAGACCTCTCCGATGCGCTCGGGTGCGTCCCGTGACCAGGCGATGGCCAGGCCCCACACCGGCTGGGCCGGTGGGGGGCTCACGTAGGGCTGCTCGGCGGTCAACGTCTCGTCGCTCATGGGCCAGAGCATAGCGAGCGGCGGGGCGGAGGCCGGCACGACGCGTGGCTCAGGGGGCCACGTAGGAGAGGCCGTAGGTGGACATCGGCGCGCTGCCGTCTCCCAGGGTGAAGCCCGTGGGCACGTCGCCGCCGGGGCCGCCCGTCCAGTAGCCGTAGAAGGGGTCGCCATCGCGGGCGAAGAGCAGGGGTGAGCGGGAGGCCAGGTCGATCACCTCGACATCGCCGGCCTTCCCGAGGCCGCTCACGCCGGGGATGCCCGAGCCGCGCACCCAGAGGGTCTCCGGCGTGGCGACGAAGGTGGGTCCCACGGGAATGGACGCGGCCTGGAAGGTGGAGCCGGCGGTCGAGGGCAGCCAGTGCATCTGGTACACGACGCTGTGGGCGAAGTTGAGGTCCACGCCGGGGTCGTCGGCGGGGGTCTCGTACGCGCCGATGTTGGTCAGGCCGGCGTAGCCGTCGATGTCGCCCCCGGTGTAGGCCGCGTCCGGGCCGGGAACGGAGCCGGACGACAGGTCGATGGGCAGCACCATGAAGCGGTTGAAGGTCTGGCGGTCGTTCGGGTCGAGTCCCTTCTGGATGTAGAAGTGCACCGGGCTCTTGCTCTGGGGCAGGGCCCACAGCGTCTGGCCGTCGGGGGACGGCGCGAACGAGGTGAAGCCCTGGCCGTACAGGCTCGCGTCGAGGTGCTGCACGCCGAACAGGCTCGGGTCGAGGTCGACCGGCTGGAGGGTGTCGGCCTCCAGGGCGGCGATCTGGGTACAGCCACCGACGAAGACCAGGTCGGTGCCGTCGTGGAAGCGCCCGAGGCCGAGGCCCGCCCACGGGTTGTCGCCGCCGCAGTCCACCCGGCCCAGGGGCGTCTCGACGCCAGCGGTCTGCTCGACCACCGCCACGTAGTCGTAGGCGCCGGTGGGTCGGACGTTCAGGCCCTGGCCGTCGATCTCGGCCTCGAACACGCAGTGCATGCCCACGCAGTCGCCGGGGGCGCCGAGGTCGGTGGGGGTGGGGGAGACGGAGAGCAGCAGGCGTCCGTCGGCCCAGGCCATGTCGTCCACGCCCCAGCGCAGCAGCGCGTCGTTGCTGTCGTCGTGGAAGGTCGCCGTCACGTCGGCGGTGTCGATGGCCGAGAGGTCGGCGACCCACATGCCCTCGCCCGCGGCGCCTTCCACCTCGTTCATGCGGGAGGCGCTGGCGTTGGTGAGGATCAGCGTGTTCTGTCCGGCGACCTCGGCGACGATGCCCCGGCAGGGGTCGCCGCCGGTGCCGAGGTTCACCCGGTGGAAGTTGTGCGCCTGGGTGCGCGTGCGGGTGTCGAAGGGGATGGCGAAGTCGCCAGCGAGGCTGTCGTAGAGGAGCCACACCAGGTCGCTGTCGGTCTCGACCATGCCGCACACCGAGCCGTCGACGGGGGTGTAGCCGGCGGTCATCATCTCGAAGGTGTCGGTGGCGAAGCCGGGGGCGTCGCTGAGCTCGTAGGTATCGAGGTCGACGAAGCGCAGACCGTCGCGGACCGCCACGGCGACGCTGCCGCCTTCGTAGGGAATCGCGGGGGAGACGTCGCGCTGGTGGAAGTGGGACAGGGTGAGCGCGCCGAGATCCTCTCCGGCGGCGCGGATGTCGACGAGCCGTGCGCTGGGGGCCGGGTTCGTGTTCTGGGCCTGGGGTTCGTCTGCCAGCATGGCGTCGAACTCGCTCACGACGCCGCCCCAGTCCACCTCGTCGGTGGGGAAGGGGTCGTCCCAGGCGTAGCCACGGTCGCGGGACAGGGCCGCGTCCGCGAAGACCATGAAGTAGTAGCTCCCCTCGGGCAGGTCCGTGAGGGAGATGTCCGGCCCGAAGCTGCCCTGGATGGGGGCCTGGTCGGTCTCGGCGGCGGTGACTTCGCGGACCAGCACCGGGTCGGTGCAGGTGGGGTCGGTCGGGTCGCAGAGCATGATCACCGGCTGATGACCGGTGGTCTCGTACAGATTGAGGTCGATGATGGCCTGCCAGGTGCTTCCCTGGAAGGCCTGCCCGATGTTGGAGCCCCACACGAGCTCGAAGGAGAGCCTGCCGTTGCCCGTGGGCACGATGGTGCCGGTGTCGGTGTCGGCGTCGGCGTCGGCGTCGGCGTCGGCGTCGGCGTCCGCATCGGTGTCGGTGTCGGCGTCCGCATCGGTGTCGGCGTCGGTGTCGGCGTCGGACGAGACGAGTCCGCTGTCGCCTGCCTTGTCCTCGTCGACGGGTTCGCAGGCGAGGAGGCCGAGGCAGAGGAGGAGCGAAGGGGTGCGCATGCTGTTCTCACGGCTTGGGTTCGTGGGAGCGAACTTCAAGGTCCGTGCCAGCGTGAGCGCAGGGATTGTCGGCGTTGGTTCGTTGCGGGCGGGTGGGCGCCCACGGGCGGGGCGTGGGCGCCCCTCGCTGGCGGAGAGCTCGCGTGGTCCGGCCCGGCGCGGAGCGTGGCGCTGTGGGTCCGGAAGGGCAGGGCGTGCGTCGGCGTGGGCACCGACGATGGAGCGGTCGAGGTGGTGTGCACCCAGGCCGTGGCGCTCGTTCCGTATCGGTACGCCGACGCCGAGTGATGCCCATCGGGGCCTCACTCCTCGGTGTCGTCCTCGTCCCGCGGCTCCACCGTGGTCGGCAGGTCCTTCCCCCACCAGGCCATCATCCCGCCCTTCAGGTCGATGACCGGCGCGCTCACGGCCTCGCGGACCGCCTTCATGCTCCACCGGCTACGGTGGCCTGTGAAGCAGACCAGCACCACGGTCTGGCCCTCGCGGACCTGGATCTCGTCGCCCCGCTGCTTCACGCTGGG
>ENA-OWNT01002120-OWNT01002120.1-seawater-metagenome-genome-assembly--contig:-NODE-2120-length-21567-cov-4.476780_pt1 | contig 21567 bp, 20 predicted proteins | sample MGYA00238136_ERZ651165 | MGnify/ENA primary metagenome ERZ651165 (study PRJEB26861, sample SAMN08777766) | seawater metagenome | isolation source: coastal seawater | place: USA: Florida | collected...
CGTGGACTCGACCACACTACCAGGCAGTTTTTTCGGCTGCTGCTGAATCAAATGGTCGTAAAAGCAACGACAATCATTCTGTTTGCATCGTACACATGGTGCATCAAGATGATGTCCTTGATTGGGAGCGACTTTCGAAATGTACTCGTCGATGCATCGCCATTTCCGAGAACGTTTGTGTGTTGGTGCGCATGAGGCTGCAAAAAGTAACGTCTGTGCACAACGCAAACAGAATTAGCATCAGTAACAAACAAGTGAGATGGCAAATAAGAGCACAACGCACCTTTCGGGCCACAGGTCCGCTAGAACTGTGATGATGCGATCTCTCTTCATTTCCTTCGTGAATAAACACCTCTAGGCTGCGCACGTTTCGCAGGAACAACAAGGATTCTTGCACATTGTGTTGAAATTTCTTCAATACTTCCAAGACTCCGTCAACATTTGCAGTTCGTGTTGAAATATCAGACGTCCGTTGGCGCAACGGAAACCGAAACAATGTTCCGTGCATCTTCCTTGCGTCATCGGAAGAGCGACGTTCTGGTGCTGGCTTGTTAAAGTCGGACAACGAGTCAATGGGGCGATCCCCACGCAAGAGTTGTTCGTACGGGAGAAATTGGTCACGGAATTGACTGGCAACTGCGCCGTTGAACTCGCCACCGAAATTTATTTTTACACCTGGTTGTGATGTGGTTGCATACGGAATGTGCGTCGCGTGGGGATCAAGAAACACAATATGGTCTCCGCTAACAAAGCTTGGCACGTCTGTGAAGTGGTACACGCTGTTAAATCCAAGACCAAAACGCCCAGTTTTCGAAATTTCATGAAGCTTGGCACCTTGACCAATACTGGCTAAATTTTTGAAATCTTGTGTCTTGAATTCTGCATCATTGTAGAACAAAATTGCAGGTCCTTGAAACTCCTTCATATCCTTGCTAAATAACGATCGTGTACCATACGATGTGGTGTCAAGCACGATACGGACACGAGTTGCGCCGGCGTCATCTGCATTTTGCATTAGCTCGTGGAATATTTGCGTTCCATCAGGATAGGCCTCTAGAATCTTCGATATCCGACTCGTGAGAGGTTCACTTTGGCCGAAGCTTTCAATTTTGCAATCCACGTTTTCCGACAATGGGTCCGAGGACAAATTGTTCAGGTGGCCAGCTAACACCAAGCTTCGTAGAGACGCCACCCCAATTTTTTGTGCTACATCATGGGCAATTTGACTGTGGACTTGAAAGTGACGCAATTCAGGCTGATCAGCACTGGCTAAAGAAACACTCAGGTTGTCGGCCAAAAGTCGGCGATCCTGCTCAGGAGAGCCACCTCTTCCATCCGGCGACTGGTCCCCGTTTACCCAAGGCATGTCGTTGTACACCAACGCTGACACAGGACGCAGAACGCCTGCAGAATCTGGACAAAATACGTCGATGTTGATGGTGGATGCCAAATTCTTCACGTCGCAATCTAAGCTTGCAAGCATGGCGAGCACACTAACGACCCTCGGCAAAATTTCGTCTGACAAACATGCGACTTGTAGGCCGCGCTGGTCTCCGTGAGGTGTTGCAGCTGACATAGCAATATCGTTAAGAGTGTGCAACAGCTTTTTGGGCGAGAAAGACGAAACAACCCCCGCAGCTGAATGAAGAACTTCAAAATGTTGAACCTCTGGTGGAAGCCGAAACAAGTACGGTGGTATGTCGAACGGAAAATTCTTGGATACACATGAAGATGTCACAAAACGCGAGCCACACCAAATCCAAGCTCCATGTTTTAGCACCGCAACGGCGGAACTGATGTCGGAAGTCTTCGGGTCAGATATCATTCTATTCAACGTAAAGTAGATCGACGAAATATGGCGAGCAAGAAGCTGTTTTTCCAACATTGACAATTCCCTTGTGGCTATTGTCTCGTTGACGGTAGCCGCCAGTCGAACCAATTGGTTGACAACTGTATGCGCGGGCAGTGGGCGCAGCAAACCCAGGGCTCCACAGATTGCCTGACTGGGCGGCGTCGGAGCAGTTAGCAGCGCGAAAGAGAACGAACACAGCCATGCATCTTTCGACAGGCGAACTTGTTCTGGTGGTCTGAGAACGGCAGTCGTTTGCTCAGCAGATTCAGACGTTGATTCCCATGGAAACAAGCAGTTCCACTCAGCGCTTGGGCTTCGGCAGTCAATGGCAGGCATCCACGCGATGCTGCGCAATTCAGCGCAGAACTTGTTTGCTGAGATGCTGTTGCCTTTCTTACTACCACTGTCGCCTCTGCTGTCCCCATCGCGTGCTCGAGTCCCTCCAAATAACTTTGCAAACCCACGAGCAATGCCACGAGAAATCTTTGCCTGCCATAAAAAATCGGCTGAATCGTCTATCACTGAGCATGCACAATTGCAGGTATTGCGAGACACATACCGACGACGAGTCGACAAAGTATTGGTCAAAGTGAGAATCGAGGTACGCCAGTAGCTTGCTTGCCTACGGTACAGTACAGTACAGTCACCAGCACAACATTCTGTCACACGGTCGGGGCAGAAAAAAACATCATGAAAGTGTACTCACCTGCACGGCGTCGTTTGTGTGACGGGCCGCATGCAGTACGTCTTGCCGCTTCAAAGTTGTTCGGATGCCCAGCATCCGTAACGCCGCACGGTGTGTTACTGATGAGCTGAGATCGGTATGCGGGAATAAATTGGCGGGCAAAATGTCCTCGAGTCTGAACGATTCGCCGACATTATTTGTGAACAACGGAGAGTCATGCCGTTCGTATAGGTCCGCAGCATTGGCAAGTGTGCAGTTCACATCAGCATCACGTGCACCGTCATGAACTGGAATGAACGCAGTTCGTTCAACGATTTTCAGGAGATCTTGTCGCCCATTCCAATCGCGTTGGCCGGAGCCGATGGAGTCGAGGATGGCCTTCGCAGCGGCAACAGCAAATTCAGTGCTGAGATCAGCAATGCACTTGAAGATACCTTCGATGCACGCTTCTGGAAATGTTACGATGCGCACATCCAAAACCGTGGACAGTAGCTCGAGGTCATGCTCACGAATGGAGTGCTCAGGCACTAAGAAGTTGGTGGACACTGTGCCGGGATGCGATAACGTCGCACAAAACAACACACGACAGGATTTTGACTCCATGGCACGATAGCGGCGCTCTGTCGTGTTCGGTGTGCTGAAGGGAAAGATTTCCATTTCTTTGAGGCAAGGGGAGCCAGAGACGAACACTGCTCGGAAACTGTCAGCATGTAGGTTGGGTTGTTGCTTCGCCAATGCAAACGCCTGGCACATTACTTCAAAGAGCAACCCCTTCTCAGTATCGCTGATCGCAGAAAATATGGCTTTACCTCGACGCTGATGCAGGTTCATCACAGCGCGGAGAGCTCCTAAAGGCGTGCTTGCGTGAGCAAATTCAGCCCAGTATCTGGTCAGGTTGGGCCGACGTTGGTGGTCCTCATCGTCGAGGCAGCTGTCATTCAGTGAGTACAGGCCCAGCTTTTGCAATACACCATTCAACGCAGGGGGCAAGTCATTCATTTGAACCACAATGCTGGCGTCGAGGCTCAATGCAGGTGTCGTGCAGCTTAGAGATGCATCAGAAGCTCCTCTGTTGGATATCACAGGGATAATTGGTAGAAACTGCAACATGCGCGGTGGAAATTGAGTTGAACCCAAGTATGTCCACAAGTTGTGGAGATTCTTGGTGGTTTGGTTGTGCTCGTCCAAGTCATCGTGTGTCCCATATACACAAGACAAGATATTTGACGTGGTGGTAGGCAACAGCTCTTGCAGATTGGCTGCAACGAAGATTGATGAGCTTGGGTCTTGCTCTCGATGCAGTGTCAATAGTTTGTTCAGCGAAGTTGCTGAGAATGCTGTATGGTCCAAGAAGATGTTTTGCAAGGCGCCTCCCACAACATCATGCAGCGACCCCGAGCGTTGCTGAGGAGCATCTGTCAAAACGGCTCCGCCATCGAAATGTACGGAGGGCATCCGCAGTTTCTCCGCATACGTGGGCAAATCCACACTCTTCGGCATGTACCGACTGGACTCTGTCGGCTTTTGTGATGCAAGCTGCAAGGTGGACCGTGATGATTGCTGAACTGCGCGATCGATGGCCACCTCCAAGGAATTTGGCTGTTTCTGGATGTTCCGTGAATCGTGCAACGTGCAAACATTGGACATTGTTCAGTTACAAACTTTACACACCTAACAATTGCAGCAACGGCGTACCTGAGCTAAGATTGGACCGCACAACTCCACCATGTCTGCCAAGAAAGACCAGCTAGTGTAACCAAGACTACGGAGAGTACACGCAAAGTGACGCTCAGAAGCGGTCCAGAGATTACTGCGAGGCTTTTTGCTTGCTATGCACGCAGTAACTTGAAGCAATGGTACTTGTGACACGTTATTTTCCGAAAGTTCGCTTTGAGTCGGTTTGAGATTGGGACGAACTTCAGCCTTCACGGGCAACAGCGGTACTCCAACAATATCCGCAAACGTTTCTTCTGTGATATCCGACAAGCAGTAACTGCTCACAGTCCGGAAGTGTTCCACCTGCATGGCGATGCACTTTGGATATGCAAAGTCAGCAACTGCGCGAAGAATTCCGCGTGCGCAGCTCGGCGTGAGAATTCGAGTGTGATTCTTGCGCGAGTCGCAATCCAGTATTGTGGCCACAATATCAGTAGGAACAACACACACAGGGGCACGGAATTCTGAGTTGTTGGTTCCGGAAAATATGTTCGCAATGTCGACTTCGGACGTATTCTCCAAACGCGCGAAAATTGCTGAGTTGATATCGATCCACTTGTGCAGCCGCGGGTCTGCCGAGCGCTGAATGGCAAATAAAGGTGTTCTGTTGCGCATCAGCTTCGAATAGAACGATTTCACGACGAAGTTCCAGGGCGGTCCTTGACAGCGTGTACTTGTCGGAAAGAGCCGATAATATTCACGAATGCTGAGCGAATCATCAGAACCCTTGCACAGTCGGTTGCGAAGTTGGGTGAGAAGACGGATATATGCATTTGTAATTGTCTCGGCCAATAGCATTTCGTTCCATGCGCATCTGACTGCTCCACTGCCAGCAAGGTCGTTTCCATGCCAGATATCGCGCCGATTAGATGACAGCTCAAAGAAAGCATTCACTTGGACTGGCAGACCTGTAATAATAGGCAACGGAAGAGTACAAGACGCCGTTGGATTGGGGGACGAAACGGGACTTTCTGCAGTATTATCCGTTGACAGTAGTGCCGCACACCCGCCCCACGGAGTGAGTCCCAAAGATTGGGCAGATTCTTGGGAAAGAAAATGTGACTCAGCTTCACCTCCAAAATTGTTGCACACTGCAAATTTTCTCACCACGCGAGTCGCTGATCCGTGACTGGGAGTGTGCTCCGTCAAAATTTCCAAGTTGAAGTCGCACAGCATCGCATCGCGGCGCTCAGCGCTATTTTTCCAAGAGGTGTCCGTCGCGCTCCACTTCAGAGAACGCTTACGCCGAGTTTCCGCGCTGGAGTTCACAATACTTGCACGAAAGTAGCGCCGTGGTGCTTGCTGTTCTGGCGTGTTATCCCAAGAAAAGAAGACGATGTGTTCGACATGTTTGAGGAACAACAATGCTGTGTGCGCTTCTTGTTGAAACTCTTGGAGCATTTGCAAGACCTTCGCGGCGCTATGGTGGGCAGATGACAACTTGCTTGCTTTGGCTTGGGCTTCAGTCCGAAGAGGAAACCGAAAGATGGTACCTTTGTATGGTTTTGCAAAAGAACACCCAAATACTTGCAGGGGAACAAAGACACTGGGGTACGTTCTGAGGACCTTCTTGTGCTTCATGAAATCAATTAGTTTTCCGGGGTTGTTGGGGTTCGGATCGGGGAGATACTTCGCGTGAGGATCAAACATAACGATGTACCGTTCTGATACGAACGACGGGACATCTGTTAGGTGGTATACCGAGTTAAACCCAATTCCGAATCGTCCAGTGCGTCGCTTGGACCGATCTTTTTGTTTCATAGAATTCCCAATGCTTTGGATCGATGCAAAATCCTCCTTGGTGAAAACCGCGTCGTTGTGAACCAGCAGCGACGGGCTCTCATTTAATTCTTGAACTCTTCCATAAACTTTAACATTCTTGTCGTTTTCGCCGAGAGCATGAAAAGTTCTGTGGTCAACACAAAATGACACACTTTTAGCTTTGGCATCGTCCGCATTCTGGATCAGTTCCTTAAATATGCTCGTTCCCTCCGGATAATTACGAAGGATTTCTCGGATTCTGACAGTGAGATCGATTTTTTGACCAAAGTCATCCCCTGTGAAGCCACCCACGCTGTCATCGGCTGACATCTTGCTCACGGAGTGGACAACACCAAAAATATGACCCAAGCTCACCGATGAGCTTGGGCCTAGCTATGAATTTCGGTATTTCCAGGAAACGGTGTACATATTCCTTTTGACCCAAGAGCACTCGACTCTAAATAATAACTGCTACAAGTATCAAGAGCACTCGATTTTGAGAAATGCAACAAGGATCTCCTGGCGACTGTCAAGCATATTGGGGTCTTCACAAGGACGGAGTGTTCGTTACCAAGCACTGAAAGACGCCCGATCACCGCAACATCAATTCACGGGTGCAAGGTGTCATTGTTGCGCCGGTTCATCGTCGTTGGGATTCATTCCCTGGCCTCTGACGCCCAGCTCGCAACCTTCCATTCCTCGACCCCGCCCGCTCCTCAAAACCCTCCGAACTCCCCTCCTCCCCTCCTCCCGGACCACACCAAACACCAGAACCCTACTCTCTGCCGCGTTGCAGGTTACAAGCAGCAGCAACATTCACAATCGGGCCGTCGGCTGCCGCAAACCGCAAAGCTGCGACGTAGCGACGCCACGGACGGACGGCGAACAACGACGCGACGACGAACGAACGAACGAAGGGCGAACGACGAACGAACAACAACGAAGTTCGCGCCGATCGAACTTCGAAAACTCCTCCAACTGACTAACTCTTGGTCACCACTGCCGCAGCGTTGTGATAGAACCTGTACAAATCCAATCCAGTTTTTCGTCCTTGATTGAGTTTGTTGTTGGCCACACCGCCAACGCCGATGGCCACAGCCACACACGCCGCAGTGTTGTGGTGTTGTGGTCGTCGCTGATTCCGTCGTTCCGTCGTTCCGTCGTTCCGTCGTTCCGTCGTTCCGTCGTTCCGTCGTTCCGTCGTTCCGTCGTTCCGTCGTTTTGGATTCGTTCCTTCGTTCGTTCTTCCACTCTGGTGGTCTCTTGTTGGGATCGGCAAAGGCGAGAGAGGAGAAAGAAAAGAGGGGATGCAGGAAGGTGCAGGGAGAGAGAAAGGCGGGAGTGGACATGGCGATTGAATGATTTGATGTGACGCACATGAACCCATGCGGCTGACCACCACACCGTCGACGTGCGCGCATGCTCAGTGTGCGTGTGTGTTCCACCAACGGACTGTCGAGCAATGCGCTTCGCCTCCACTGCGATCGCCCACGCCGCCACAGCTTGACGATTCCAAGTCGCCCGTAAATTGCTGGTTGGTTCTGTTGTAGTTTCGCTTTTCGGCCTGGTTTCAATTCTTCTGCGACGGCTGCGCCAACGAGCGAGTCCTCCGCCTGGCCGGGTGCATCGACGCAATGTAAGTAGCGTCAGGGCCAAACCAGTTTTTGGCGACACACTGAACACACGATGTCGTTTTCGGACGACCAGAAGACCAGCGCCTCCTTACTTCAGCCGTATCCTGTGTCTTCGTTCGACAACCGCTTGGACCACGACGTACAGTTCAGCACCGACCATGCGCCGCCACACGAACAGTCAGTCGCGCACGCATCGACCAGCATCGGCGGAGTGGGGGGCTTTAGTGGTCGAGAGAATCCAAGATGGAGGTACTTACAAGTGCTTGCGTTCGCTAAGCTGGGGCTGATCGAATTCGTCGCGACATATTTCTTCGCTCTATGCGCCATCGGCACTGTCGTGAGCTCCGCTATGGCCCGAGGTCATGTCGCAGAGGTTCGTAACCGTGCAAATGTCATCTACATGCCGGCGTGAGGCAACAGTGCCCCGCGAAACGTGGACTGATGTTATTTTCTTTGTGTTGGCTTTGCATTGCGTCGATTAACGGAACCCATTGATCCATTGATCCATCCTTGCACTACGCGTAAAACAAAGACGGAGCTATCCATCACGCGACTTGCAACCATCGTCCTGGGAAGCACGCTGACATTTGCAACCTTGCACTGGGGCCTCAACCTCTTCGTGGAAGCTCAACAGGCGCTTGCACCTGCAGAAGTCGTAGTCCACCACGGCAACGAAAAGCGGCGCCCTCGCGCGCACAACCTGCGCCAATCGTCCCCAACGATGGTGATCCTAGGTTCCGCGCCAATCGCGCACATGAACCCCGCCCTGACGCTCGCGTTGCTGGTTCGTGTCGCTCTCGCTGATGCACTAGTTGCTGCGATTCTCTGCATTGAACGTCCTTTTCATGTTTCCATTGTTGGTGTTGTTGTCATTATGTTGTTATGATTATCGCTTCGCTGGTGGATGTTGTGCGCTAATTCTGCTGGTCCTCCGACTCGGCTCACAAAGATTGCAACCGACATGCATTACATTGTCGCCGTCCTATTCCTTCCTGCCCAACTTCTCGCCGGTGCACTTGCAGCAACGACAGTATGGGCCGCCACTCCTGCTGAATTTGTAAAGCACGTGACTGGTGTGGTTGCCTCGCCGGAGAGCACGTGGTGGCAAGACTTGTGCTGCGAAACGATATTCACGGTTCGTCGACGTTGCGATGAGACGTGCGTCGACACACAGGCTTGTCCTCACATTCATTCTGTGATATCTTCACTGTGCTGCCGCAGGTATTCGCATTCGCCGCCATCGTCAGTTATGCCGCCACTCGAGGATTGTCGGCAGGTGCCTCCGACGGAGTTGCTAGCGGACGCGGCAACACATGGGAGGCCTACAACGACAATGATGAAGACTGGATGTTCGTAGAGGATGACGAAGGTGATGTCTTGCTTCAAAAGGAAGCGCCCGTAGGCAATGGTCCGTCAGTATTGCGCCGCCACACAGACAAGGTGCGTGCAATCCGTGTGTGCGACACGACTTTGTTTACGAGGCCGAGAATTTTTTGTTCTAGTGCTGGCTTCCCATTCATTGCTCGTCCAATCTGTAGGCCGCTCACTATGAGGACAAAGTAGTCCGTGGTCTCACGAGCACCGCCCAAGTGTCGCTCAACTTCGGCCCTGTGTTTGGACCGCTGTTTGTCGCGACCATTGTCGTGGTATGGCTCCAGCGTTTTGTTTGCGGTGATTGTGGAGAGGAAGGTGACGCATCATGTGTTGTGTGGCCTTGGTATCCGTGATGCAATTGCAGACTGCCGTTTCTGGTGGATCTTTGAACCCGGCGTTGAGCTTCGGACTTGCACTGGTGGCGAATAAATGGAAGCTTCACTGGCTTCGTTGGGTGAGTGTGGAGTATGGCTGCTGTGCACCGATTGTGCTGCCGAACGCTGTGTGTTTTCTCTTTTGTAACCACACGATACAACTTCCATCTTCGTAGGTGGCTCCAATAGTTGGAGCAGTTCTTCTCGGGTTTGCTGTGGATGGATTGCAATCGTGCTGCGGTCGGCGGCGTCACAAGAAGTCTGCGGCCGCTCGCAGGTAACGTGAAATTCTTATAAGTTTTAGAATAAGGTGTCAACATAAAAGCGGTCAACACAACCTGCCCTGCGCCTGATCTTGATCCTGCTTCGATGTCGACAATGCCATGGCTACCCTGTGGCGATTAACGGTGTATAGAGGTTGACCGCATACTAGGTCGACTCCTACGGTCATTGCGAGTCGCTTTTCGATTCTGCTCGATGATGTAGCGATATCTGAAAGACGCAAGAAAAACACCAATGGAATCGTAAAAGCAAAGTTTTGAAGCGGTTGACGCCACTGCAAATCCACGTACTGCGTCTCATCTCGTTCGGTCACGAGGGCCTCTCGTTGCTCGCTCAGCGCGCTCTGAATGACAAAGAGCGACCGATTGTAGCGCTCGCTCGTGAGTGCCGCTGTGATGCACGTGCCGTAAATCACCAACGCATACACGAGGATATAGAGACCAACGTACTGCTGGCGCACCAACCCTGTTTCGCCCTGCTCTAGAATTAAGTTGGCACTCGCAGATGTCAAGTCTATTTCTTCCGTGAATACGTAGACTTGGATGCATATGCCAAGCGCCGGGGCTACCAGTGCAAGGATATACTCTCGAAACGGCAGCGCGAGGATCATCAACGTCGCCGGCAGTGTCAACCCGTGTAAAGTTGGAATGCTAGTGATGAAAAACATCAAGTTTCCCACTGCAGCGTTGAACGCAAACGACTGGCACAGACTGATCGCGTCCGTGTTCGGAGCACGCAGGTCGCCAATACCGCCGCAAATATCGCGCGGGCCATCGACAAGCCAACCATCCACAAAAGTAGAGTTCGAGGGAGGCGTTTTGAGTACCGCGGCAGCCTCAGACGAGAAAATGGAGCCCGTGTACGTTTTGAACGACGAGAGCGAGAACAGTGGTCCAACGATGCATGAGCATACGCCTGACAAATCAAGGGAGCGATCACGACAGTCAATAACATACAACAAGACTACACCGTCGAAGATCACAAACACGATCAAAAACGAGTTCTTCGCCACGTACCCATCGGGATGATAAGAATGAGCTCCAAATGGGCGTACTTGCGCCAACTTTTCTTGTGAGCTAGGACGCTCGCCTGAAAGTGCGCGCGCAACAAATTCTCGTTGTAACTAAGGCTAACACGATATATCACGGTGCTATGGATGAGACGTACCATGGCAAATATTAGAAAATTGAGGAAAGGAACCACCAGAGTTCGCAAAGCATCGGCGTCGTCGGCGAAGAGTAGCCCAAATGATGATCGTGACAATGTGCTCTGTGATGGTTCAGTGAGACATATCACCAAGTCAAACAATCGGCTCGACCGAGAAAGCATTGCGACACAGTAAAACGCTCTCACCAAACAGGCATACGCAAAGTAAAGAGCCGTGAACAAGTAGAACGCCCAGCGAGATGTTTGGTAATGGGCATCACTTTGCAAAAATCTGCAGGGGGTCAAATGCATGACGTCAGGCGTAATGGAAGTGATGCAACGTGAACGAGCAAGGAACTCAACGTACTCGGCGAAAAATCTCGCTTCCATTCTGGTGTCGGGGAACAGCAGAAAGTGCTTTTGGCTGTTGGCACACAAAGGCAATGATGACGAAAATTCCAGTACACGCATCACCGCAACAAAACGAACCAACATAACAGCCTGGCAGCAGAAAACTTGTCTGGTGTCGAAGGCGTATCCCCAAGCAGATCCTCATTGTGATCATCGGAATTGGAATCGAAACCGCCTCCCAGATCAGAGCGGAACGCTGCTGGAGCCGTCACATGCAACCCATGTTTCGGTTGTCTCGGCAGTTCACGCAAGTGCAGCCCACGTGACAACCGGTCACCCGCAGCTAAGTCGCCTGCTATGGTGACAGCTGATGAATCCACCTCACCCGCAACGCTCGCTTTCAACAGCCTGCGGTGCGAATGAGTGACGCGTGCAGTTACCGTCTTTCTTTGTCGGGCCCCCTTCAATATGGTAGCCACCGCGGTGCCAGTGGCGGCGAGTAAAGACAATGCTGCGGAGCGCGATGCCTTGTGCACCGATTTTGACCGCGAAGTCGCAGCTCCGAAGTCCCGAATCGGACCGGCAACGATGTCCCTGGATATTTCCCTGAACGAAGGCCGACCCGTACTATCAATCTCACCACATCGTTCTGTCAACAGGCGGATGAACTCCGGACAAGATGGAACGAGGTGCGCAAGGCTGACCGCTTGCCACAACGCGTATATGTCGGATTTCACCGTGGCGTAGGCGAGTTTGCGGTCGGAATACTTTGATGTCACGTCGGTTGAATACCTGGCAAGGCCCAAAATGAAGCGATTATTGTTCACACGGCATGTACAACCCGATCGACACCGGGCACTTACTGTGACGCAGAGAGCAGCGACTGCTCTGCTCGGGTGTTCGCCTCAACGAAGAGTTCCCACAGGATGACCCCGAAAGCGTACCTTTTGAATAGCAAACACATGCTCAGCACACGAGGAGTGTCAGCAATATCCTTCGTTAACGTACACATCGGCAGCCGGTGTCAACGCATTCGTGCAGCTGGTTTGACGCAGGTAGTGAACATCTGCACATCGTGCAATGGCAAAATGTAAGCAAACCATTGCGAAGCATCGAATCAAAACCCGCACTGATGACTTACATATTTCCGGAGCCATGTACAATAGAGTGCCGTATTCGTACTCATGCGAGTCAGGCCGTTGTTCATGCGAAGATCTCTCCTTGCTTCCACGTAGAAGTGATACAGAGGAGAAAGATGATACGATACTCGATTTATAGATGCCGGGAGTTGCTGCAGTGGAATAAGCAACACGACTGGAGGCACCAGCCGCTGATCTTGCTGAATTGGACGAGCTTAAACCTGAGTCCAACACCAACAACGCTGTCAGGGTGCCACAACAGAGAGACACTAATGCATTGGTCAACAGAACTTACGTACCAAAGTCGCAGATTCGGACTCGTCCTTGTTCGCTCAGAAGCACATTCTCGGGTTTTAAGTCTCGGTGGAGGATGTTTCTGTCATGGAGATACTTCATGCCACCTGTGCAATGTACAAAGCATTAGACATGCCGACGTTCACACGGCAGGACGGAAAGTGACCCGCGGTTGCCAAACAATTTCGTACTTGCGAGCTGCAACGCTATCGTAGTTGAATCTGGGCCCCCAACTCGCTTGCGCTGCGGCACAGCAAACAGGAACAACCATCAACGAAGCAATCGCAAGCTAAATGCATGACGACAACCATGAAGACATATTACGCACGCACCAATCTCTCTGAAAATGTTTGATTCTGTAAAAAACCTCGAAGGTTGCGGTCACACCATTCTTGAACAATAAACACCTGAAGCACGCCTTCTACGCTTGTTCGACAAAGACCGAGCATTTTGACAACGCTGGGATGGCTGAGCTGCCCTAAGATCATGACCTGCCACAAACACAATGTGTTTCAGCAAAGCGTCCGGTTCGCGTGTGTTCACACCAAGAAGAAGTAAAAAACGAACCTCATTTGTCAGCTCTTCCAATGCTTCATCAAGCCCCACGAGATCCGACATTGCTTTCAGTTGCTTCGCGGCAACCTTCGTCCCGCGATAAGACGCTCGCCACACACTACCCGCGGAACCAGACGCCACCTGCATGACACACACCTTTGGTTAGATGATGGTGGCTGGGGAATCAAAGGAGGCAAAGCCAACTTGCCAGCTTTTCAAGAGTAACTTCAGACATTGGAATTTCCCAAAAACTGGTGTTGATGCTGCTGCTGGAGGGGTTTGTCTCCTCTCCAGTAGTATCACTGTCACTCGCCTCAGCGTTTGACTTGGAACGAGACTCCGTTTGCTTGTCGGCGGCTAGCCATTGAAGTAAAGCTTGCCTGCGAAATGGGTTGGCCTCGTTCTCAAGAGTCGCCATCTCAACCTGCGAGTATCCATAAAAACATAAACGAATCAGTTCATTGCCAACCACGCCATTCTCAACAGTGGCACTGTCGTTGCGTTGTGCGCACAACTTACGTCAAGAGTTTTCGTCCAAAAGAACAACTCCCGCTTGAGACGGGCTCGAGCGATGGTGTGCAACAGCAACGCAGCGCTGGCGGCCATGATCGAAATAGTGATTTCCGAGAAGAAACCCATAATCGTCACCACTAAATAATTGCTACACTGGACGGCACTGGTCATACTGAAGTCCAGGTTACTCAACGCATCCGGCATGGTAAATTCGCCAACGATTGTCAACAGCACCAGCGCCCCAACCGGAATGACGAAGATCATGATTCTGGCCGGCAGAAAGTTGAGCACAATCAACACTTCCAGTCCGACCCAGCCAACCAACGCCCGCATCAGAAACGACTCATTGATGAACCCCGACAACCTTGAAAACAGACTGAGGGCGCCAAACACCGTACAAGAAGTGGATGTGCCGTTTCCGGGGTGTCCACACGACACGTTGTACCATGGAAGGACGGACGCGACGTTGATAGAGTTTTGAACTGACAAACTTGCATTGCGGCAGGTGATGCCAGGTTGACCGGTGGTGTTGGCCAAGAAATCCTCCAGCTGCTGCTTCAACTGCCCGGCGTTGAACTTGGAGTCGCACAGGGAGTACGGAAAATAAGCAAGCAAGCTTATGCCGAACAACGCCGCGCCGATATGTGTCAACGCAGCCAGCCGTCGTGGGGTGCCAGCGCACCATGTTACTGCAATGATTAAAAACACAGCAGACGTCACAATTGTGAGCCACCATAAGCAGTAAACTATGCACAATTGATTGGTGTCGCCGTCGTGGATGTGACTATCGGTATGAAGCGTGAAGGCGTAAAATCCAGCGGCTAAAAAGCACAGTACCCCCCCGACAATGCGCATCGTGGCAGCATAGTTTGCTGTTCCGAGATACTCCCATTCTAATTCGCCGTCGCCAAAAAGGAGGCCATTTTTTTCAAGCCAGCGTGCAAAGCGAGATTGTGGTGCCGCCCAAACGCAAAGGCATAGTCGAGTGCACCCTTGCGGCATACCGAAGGGAAAGCCACGATCCTCAATCTTGTGTAAAGCAGCAGGAGTGTCTCCGCCAGCAGCTCGGGCTACACTGCTCATGCCGCGCCGCAGGACAACGCAATGGACACAATAGCGTGTTGACAACTAGCGACTGGCGCCCAATTCGCCTGCAAATGAGTTTGTCATCGTTGATATCCACCGATTTAGGACGTGACAAACTGGGTGCTGCGACGGGACGGGTCCCACGACAAAGTTTTTGAAATACAAATACAGAGAACATTTCCCGCGGAACCTTGGAATTTCAGCATCCAGGTCATTGACAGAGACGATCATGACCGACGCCTGTGTAATCGTGGGACCACACGACGGAGAGACGAGTTGCATGGACATGTGTGTCCGTCTGTGCCTGCACAGCAGCGTGCTGCCTCCACAACGTCCATCTCTTCGTTGGAATTTTAAACTTGGCCCTTCGTGTCTGCATCATCATCATCGTCGTCATCACATCATCATCATCATCATCATCATCATCATCATCATCATCATCATCATCAGTTTCTTCTTCTTCACCGTTTATCACGACTGCTTCCATCTTCAATCGCCCTCCTCCCACTGCCACCACTGCCACCACTGCCACCACTGATCCACAACGCGTCGCACCTCCGCAATCTTTGTCGTCGTCGTCGTCGTCGTCGTCGTCGTCGTCGTCGTCGTCGTTGCCGTCGTCGACCAACCTCTAAAAAACCGAACGCCAATTCAATTCGCTCTAAAAATGGCAAAATGGCAATTTTATCGTCTCGCGGTTTTTTAGACGTTTTCAGAAAGAATTCGAGCCTCTGTCACCCATCCCATGCCATGCAACAGCATCCCTTCAATCAACATCCGCTGCAAGCCGCAAGCCGCAAGCCGCAAGCCGCAACGACGCGCGTATGGTAGCGGGTAGCCATACTCGTATGATAGGGTGTCTTCTGCATGCATGCATGCATGCATGATGCATGCGATGGGCATTGTACTCGCGTACCCTATGCTGTAAAAAGCGTAAATCTAAATTTGTAATTTGTTTGTGGGGGTGGGCGATGATGCGCGCTGCTAGCCCCTCATCGTGGTAGCACTTACTTCATGGCGGTAAAGTACTCGAGTACTTGTGATGGGAGCAGCAACAGGAGGAGGACAAGGACGAGGAGGAGTCCACGTGTCCTGATTCTTGGTCTCCGCATTCTTCCGGGACGCCATCGGCACTGTAGCCAACGAATCCTTGTGGTCTATCTCAGTGAGATGTCCCTGTTCGAAGAACATGGCAAATGTGCACGAAACCTTGCGAGAAATGCATGCTTGGGTTGTCATCTTTGAAGCTGAAGCTTGCTGATGATTGCAGCTTGTGTGGCAAATTTTATATAAAAAATTTCCATGAGTGAGAACCACCTAGATAGCGCGAGTCATTCGCCCGCTTTTCCTGCCCTTTGTACACACTGCACGTCGCACATAGACATCGACCATGGACATAAAAGTAGGCGTAGGCGTCGACGTAGGTTTCATCGCATCCACATAGCGATACATGAATGTGTGCGCATACACACACGTGTAATTGTTTATAAATAACTACGGGAAGTGTTTTAAAATCCCATTTCATTGATTGGACTGCGAAATGATCGGCATTTAGAAAAAAGCTTTCTGTTTCGACTTCTTCTTCGACCTCTTCTTTCGCTGCGATCGGTCCCCAATGCCTGGAGGCTGAACGCCCTGCTCCATTTGCCTGGTCTCCGCTGGCTTCGGGGTTGTAGGCTCCTTGAATGACAATGAACGCTGTAACTTTAGACGCTCCGCGTCATTGAAAACATCGGCAAAGGCATCCAACACATTAAAAGGTCCCTCCTGTGTTTCCGCGCAACATCGAAAACGTGTCACAACATGGACGACAAGACTGCTAACACCAAATAAAAAAACTCACTGTGTTTTTCACTCCTTCGTTGCTGGAACGATTTGAATCAGCGGTTTTGCTTCTGGGGCTGATGTCCTGCCTGCGTTGATGCGGCGACTTCATCCCTTCTCGCTGTGACTTTCGTGACTGAGAACGCAACGTCGCACTCCTTTTCAACTTTTGCTTCGTGGCATCGTCCAAGATGTCGTTTAGCGATTCGAGCGCATCGAATGGTCGGTTTTCAGCAACCGCGGCGGAAGTTGCAGTGTGTGGTTCTCTCACAACACCACCGGACAGGGACGCATCGGGTGCAGCGGCACGTGATTGTGCGCCAGCAGCCATCTGGTCCTTGAGTCTAGCCCGATTCGGGACATCGAACTCCCCTGAGTCACTTTCTTTCTTCACCTTTACCGACGGCGGCCTAGAGTCGTGCTTTTTCTTCGCAGCACTGCGACCAGCGCGACTCTGTGAACGTGACGTCAATTGTTGAGTGAGTTCATGCCGGGTGGTGTCATCCAGGACCTCTGACAGCGATGCCAGGGGATCGTAGGCCCGCGCCACCGACGGCTCGTGTCCGCGCACAGGAAGACTTGGTGCACTCTCATGGGAAAGAGAAGTGTTGTCAGTTGCAGCGGTTGATACCGCTGGCGTCTCCATCTTCATAACTTTCTTGGTTGTGTCAATTTTCTTCTTTTTCCTGGCATTCAGCGAGAGTGCGCGTTTCATCTTGATCTGGTCGGTGTCATCCAGCTAAGGATAGGTACAAAAGCAAACGCGACAAAATTCGTGACGTTCAGGGCCGCAAGCGCGCAGACGTCAAAGTCACATCGCACAGAGCAAGTCAGGCACGACAAAATGTGCTCAACAACGAACCAAATCTGAATAGCGAGACGCAATGGAAGACCGAGCGTCAAAACGCTCACCGCTACCAAAAGATGTTGTGTCAGGACGTGACGATTGCGACCGTGCAGCATGTTGCTCAGTGCTACGATCTTGTCGACCACCGCTGTGATCTTGGTCAGCTACGTGATCGACTTCAGCTTTCTTCGATTTATGAGAGATCGAGCGGTGCTCACGAGGTGACGCCGTTGACTGCGCATTCGAACTATCAATGCTGGATTGCACCTCCTGATCTCGACGCATGGCCTTATGAGCTGGACTGGCAGCAATATATGACAGCGAACGGTGCAACTTTTCGCGTTCGGAATTGCTGAATACATCCGAAAATGTGTCGAGCACACTGAAGTTTCCCCGTCCTGCTCTCCCTTCTTCGTCGGCATTCTCCTGCACAACACCGACAAGTCACAGGTCACATACATGCACGCACAATATTGCTGTGTCAACGCTTCAACTCGTTAAGCTACGCAATCTGCGCCACCGACGCAACCAAGTACGTACACTCGCATTTGATCGGCTCCCACGATTTTGTGATGCCTTCTGTCTCAGCTTTAGCTTCTGTTGAGACCTCGAATTTGACTCCACCGTTCGTCTTAAAGAGCGTTGTGTCGAAGCGTCGACGATTCCTGCCAGCGAGCCCAGAACATCATAAGCACCACCAAAGTCTGTTGTCGTTGGACTTTGGGTGTCAACTTGAGTATCCGATGGCACAGCGAGACTCGCGGCAGCGCCCGCCACTGCATCGCTTGGTGTTGCCTTCACACCGTCCGTGTCGTTCACAGCAACCATTTGCTGCTTCGTTGGCGAGGACAAAGCGCGCTTCAGCTTCAACTGAGTTGAAGCGTCAAACTACAACACAGCGTCAACAACACTCAACAGTTTTAACAGTTCAAGAGCGCATGCAACAGGAGGACACAAAACAGTCTGGCAATGCACTTACCAAGTCTGAGTACCGTTGTGCGATCGCAGAACGTACATCGAAGGCCTGTGGGTCTGAAGAAGCTTCAGTTGAAATCTCTTCGTCTTGCGATTGACGTGTGCTTAGCTTGCGAGATCTGGCTTGGCGATGTTTCTGTATCTGTGCGATGACGTGCGGATCCAGCATGTCCTCGTAAGTACCGTGCATGCTGTTTTCAGAGGTTGAAGCACGGTCTGTGGCTGGCGATGACCCGGTGCTGGGAATCAAATCCGCGCTGGTGTCACCCTCCACGTCTTCATTCCGCAACCGTGACTCATGGTGTCGTTCGCCACTCCGGCTATCCACTCGCATTCGCGACGCCTTTTCATCTCCACAAATAACACGAGCAGCGACAAGATCTGGGAAGTTATCTGAAAGAAAACTGTATCCTTTGGTACGCGTCGTTTGTTCTGGCAATGACTCTGTCGAAGTTGTCTGATGCGGGGAGCTGTCAGGACCATGTTTGGAATCCACTTGCGAGGCAGCAGAGCGCTGGCTGCCAGCACGCGGGTTGCGAGTCGGTGACTTGCGCCCTGGGAACCGAATATGTTTAGACACGAGATCGAACTTGTCCTGCAGCCTTACTTCCGGAGTTTTTGGCTTTGACTTTTTTTGCGACAATTCTACGAGCTCGAGTTGACGCTTCCTTTCCTGTTTTGCGTCTGTACTGTTTTCTTTCAAAAATCTCTGGCGCTGTGCTGCAACAACTTGCGATTGGACTAACTTTTCCCGCCGGCGTTCTTTAATTTTGGATATGAAATATTCAACCATGGGGTACCCGATCACAATCACCGTTCCACCGATTGGAGCATACACAATGATCTTGGTGACGACTTCCCAGTTGTAATCACCGTCGAAGTTGGCTTTCTGCATCAAGAACTTCAGCAACGATGCAAAAAGCGCAAGCTGGATGATTGAATACATGATAGTTTCGCCCTTCGAACAGTGCGGTGACGCAATGCCGACTACTCCACACATTATCACAATCTCGATGATGGCGATGAGTAACTGCTCAGGCGACCCGGGATCCAAGAAGACAACAATTGTCGTCAGAAACAGCTTGTGCAACATGAGAAAAATTTCAAAGTACCAATACTTTGGCTTGTATGACGCGACAAGTGAGCCATAGCTGATGAAGTATAGAGTATCAAACGTTGGGTTGGGCATGTGAATGCCTAACTCGAGGTACTTGTCTTTGCTGAGCATCTCATGCCGCATATGCTTTTTGTAAAACACCGGCTTAAATTTTTCACTGGCGATGGCATCTATGTTACACGCTCCGCAGCGAGGATCGCATGTGTCATCCAGTCGTTCTCGATTGCGAAACAGAAGCCCAAAGAAGAACAGAGGCACTCCGGCGGGAAATATAATCGTGAAGATTACCCCTAATGTAAGGAGCAAACTGTAACGACCGTCCCCGGTATCTTGGTTACAAATGATATTGAAATCCGCAGCATATAAACGCGACACCGGCTCGCCATCAGTCCGAAGCTCAGCTGCAAACTGTTTGCAATGGAAAGTTTGTAGTACGACGCGAGACGTCATTGCGTAAAGCACGTACACCGCAATGAGTGTCGCTCGAATCAAATAAGCGGAGAAGTAGCTCCAGGCCGATGCTCGCGCATACTTTGAACTGGATTCTTTGTGACAACACCACTTGGTGCCATAATAGACGAGCAAGAACGATATCCCAATGATGAATGGAATCGAGACAAATGTCAAGAATATGACGCCATATCCACCTTTAACAAGGCACGCGAGCCCTTTCTCTAAATCAAAATTGGCCCAATCCAACCATTTAAAATCGATACTAAATTCCTCTGGGTCCGTCTCGAAGGTTGCCGGATTCATGAACATGTTCTGCACTTGAAAGAAGTTGACCAACATCAGGATTTTGCTCAGGATACTTCCATTGGGATCACGCACTTTAGTGCCACCCCTCGAGGTCATCAAGCGTTGCTTCACTTTATGAACCCACTTACGACGAAACACATACGCAAGGACACCCATGCCGCCAAAGAGCACCAGGAATGGGATTCCGACATAATAAAACATCTCCAATAAACTGAGTTTCCCCTCCTCTTCAGCCTGGCAATCCGTGCATACGTTGCCGTCCTTCGCATAGCGTGGATCAAACCGAATGTCGAACAGAGTGTCACGACCACACGGTGCGTCCGGCATGTCCACGCACGAGTCGTCACCCCGACACCGTCGGCACATTATTCCCATATTGTTCGTGGCACAAGAATCCCACTCTCCGGCCAGACATGCATCTGAAAAGCAGTTTTCAAATTGCAAAGAAAAGTTTTGGTTGGACTGCAAAGGAAGACCTCTGGCATCAAAATACAGAGCAGGATCCTGCCAGTAAGATGCTTCTGTGGCCAAGTACGTCAGGTCACTTTCCTCCACTTCCGAAAGACGACGAGTTAAAGTTGTGCTGTTGTCGGCGTCTGAAGTGGAATAGTTGCGGGGCAAGCGAAATTCTTTTCCAGCGTTTTCATTGCAATCAGCTCCTTCCATACATTCGAGACACTCTTCATAAGTATCAGACAAATTGGTTTTCAAAATTTCGAAGGCTTCAGCGAACAAAGTTTCGTTGTAGTCAGTCGGTGAGTAAAACGCAAGAGCTAACGCGACGTCATCGCGAACGTCGACCGTCTTGAAGTAGCCCTCTTTGCAGCTGCAAAACTTAGCACCGGAGCTAGATTCCGCATTTTCAACACAAGCGAAGCACTCTGATTGGTGTGACAAGGGTTGGAAGAAATTAGCCGAGCAGGCCAAGCATTGGACAGCCTGTTTCGAGCCAGAGTACTTGCCAGGTGCACATGGAAACTGCATGGCCGCACCTCCAATAAACCCAGTACCGTCCTCGGAAGCCCGGCAGCTGCCATCATCTTTTGTCGAGCAGCAGTAATACCCAACGGTGCACTCCAAGCAATCTGAACTTCCCTCATTGCTTTGATACTGGCCAGGTGGGCAAAGATCGCACTCTTCAGCAGCAGAAGAATCGAAATACTGCCCAGCAGCGCACAGCTTGCAAGCTGTTGTTGCGTACTCATTTTGGAATTGACCGACTGTACATGGCTTGCACTCATGTGCCGTGACTTCTTCTTGGTAATATCCAGGCTCACATGGCC
>ENA-OWNT01002121-OWNT01002121.1-seawater-metagenome-genome-assembly--contig:-NODE-2121-length-21556-cov-3.872294_pt1 | contig 21556 bp, 15 predicted proteins | sample MGYA00238136_ERZ651165 | MGnify/ENA primary metagenome ERZ651165 (study PRJEB26861, sample SAMN08777766) | seawater metagenome | isolation source: coastal seawater | place: USA: Florida | collected...
GGACCCGCTGCAGTTCCTGCTCGACGAGGGGCACGCCCGAGGGCTCGAGGTGCACGCGTGGATGAACCCGTACCGCGCGAAGGCGAGCAGCAGCTCGGCGGCGGCGTCCACCCATCAGAGCGTGGTGAACGCCGCCTACGCCTACCCCTACAACGGCACCTTGTGGCTCGATCCGGGCGCCCCGGTGGTGCAAGACCACCTCGAGGCGGTCATCGCCGACCTGGTGACCCACTACGACGTCGATGGGGTGCACTTCGACGACTACTTCTACCCCTACCCCGACGGCTCCCCCTTCCCCGACGACGCCACCTACGCCGCCCACGGAGGTGGGCTGTCGCTGGCCGACTGGCGCCGCGACAACGTCAACCAGATGATGGAGCGGGTCGCCGGCACCATCGCCGGCATCGACCCCGCCGTGCGGTTCGGCATCTCGCCGTTCGGGATCTACCGCCCGGGGCAGCCCCCGGGGATCAGCGGCCTCGACCAGTACGCCGAGCTGTACGCCGACCCGGTGCTGTGGAAGGCGAGCGGCTGGGTCGACTACCTCGCGCCCCAGCTGTACTGGCCCACCACCCAGACCGCGCAGGCCTTCGAGCCGCTGCTCGACTGGTGGGCCGAGCTGCCCGACACCGGCCGCTCCACGTTCATCGGGCATGCGCTGTACCAGCTCGACAGCAGCAGCGCGTGGTCCCTCGACGAGTTCCGCCAGCAGGTGGCGCTCACCCGCGGACGCCGCGACGCCAACGCCCTGGGGAATATCTGGTACCACATCGGTCCCTTGCAGACGAACCAGTCCGGTATCCGCGATGTGTTCCGTCAGGAGCTGTATCCCGGGCCAGCCTTGCCGCCGCCGGTCTTCGACATGGCCCAGACGGTGGTGGCGCCCCCCGGCACCGCGCTGGCCATCGGCGGCGTCACCCTGACCCACGCCGACGCCCGGTGGTGGGTGATCTATGCCGAGGACGGCGCGGGCTGGACCATCGAGCGCATCGTCTCGGCCGAGGAGGCGACGGTGCTGCTCGACCCGGGGCGCTGGGCGATCAGCGCCGCCGGCAAGCACGGGGTGGAGAGCCTCGGCGTGGTGGTCGAGGTTCCCTGAGCTGGCCCCCCCAAAGCGGGCCTCCCTGAGCGGCCACACCCAGCCGTCCTGTCGAAGGGCTGGGTGTCGCGCGAAGTGGGGGCGGTCAGTTCGTCAGGTGCGTGCTGATCGAGGTGAACGTCGTCTCGAGGCTCGTGCCCACCAGGCCGACGGCCGTGATGATGAACACCGCGATGAGCGAGGCGATGAGCCCGTACTCGATGGCCGTGGCGCCCTGGTCGTCGTCGAGGGAGGTCCAGACCGCGCGCCCCCAGGCCACCAGGGTGACGTCGCTGCCCTCGCGACGGACCGCCGCCTTCGAGAAGGGCACGCGCACGTCGGGCAGCTCGGGAACCTCGCCCCGCATCGTGCGCTTCTTCATCGCGCTGATCTCGGCCTTGTCGGTGGGCTCGCCAGGGAACGCCGGGCCGAGGGTCTGGCGGTACATCCACTTGGGCTCGAGGCACACCACCGGGCCGTCGTAGTCGCCGGCGGTGAGCAGCAGCCCGTGCACGTCGAAGCTGGTGCTGGGCATGATCACCACCAGCCCGGGGATGCTGCAGAAGTAGCCGTCGACGCTCATCGAGTGGTAGACCGCGCCGCCGCCGAAGGGGTCGGTGGGCATGCGCAGCAGGAGCTTGGCCTTGGCCTTGCCCACGTTCGTCCACCGGATGTTGCCCAGGTAGACGAGCCAGTGGAAGGCGTTGAGGGAGTAGTCCCCGAACTGGATCTCGGGGAGCGCCATCACGTCGTCGTGCATCGCCAACCCGGTGGAGGCGCCGACGATGAGGGGCTCGTTGAGGGGGCTGTCGACCACGTGGTTGGGGTGCTTCGCCTGCAGCCCCGCGGTGGCGGTCATGACGCCGCCGAGCCGCCCCACGTCTTGGCCGGCGATGAAGCCATTGCGGCGGACGATGAGCTTGTCGAGGGCGGAGCGGATGGCACCGGCGTAGCTGACGTTGGTGGTGCCCTCCCCCGGGGCGGTCTCGGGCACGTCGGGGAAGTCGGCGTAGATATGGTCGAACAGGGTGGACGGATCGGGGTGGGGCTCGTCGCGGATCTGGTCGAGGAGCGCCCGCACCTCGTCGTCTTCCGAGCCCATCACCGCACCGAGCTCGTGGTGGGCGAAGAAGTCGCGCCCGCTGCCCTCGATCCGCTTCATGATGTCGTCGGCGCCGAGCACGCCCCGCTCGACCAGCTGCTGACCGAAGGTGAGGATGGGGTCGTCCTGGCCGAGGTCGAAGGTGACGTCGGCGGCGGAGCTGTGGCCGTTGAACCGGGGCAGGTTCTGCACGTGCACCAGGCAGCCCTGCTGCTCGTCGCGGCAGTAGGTGGCCGCCTTCACCATGCAGTCGAACACCGACGCGAAGTCTCGCCCGTCGCAGGAGAAGTGCTCGAGCCCGAAGCCCTGGGCGTAGCGCTCGAAGTCGACGATCCCGCGGCCCTCCTCGGGCTTGGTGGAGATGGCGACGCCGTTGTCGGTGACCATGATGATGGTGGGCAGCTTCCACACGCTGATGGCGTTCATCGCGTCGTGGAGGTCGCCCTCGGCGGTGGACCCATCGCCCACGATGCCCATGGTGACGCCGTTGGTGATGCCCTTGACCTTGTAGCCGAGGGCGTAGCCCGCCGCCTTGCCGAGCTGCATGCCCACCGCCGACTGGATGGGCAGGATGCCGACCTCGGGGATGTTGAGGTGGTAGACCATCTGCCGGCCCTCGCTCATGCCGTCGGTGGCGCGAGAGAACTGCTGCCGGAGCATGCGGAGGGTGAAGTCGTCGACCCCGTTGAGCTTGCTCCACATGCTGCACAGCGCGCCGGAGCGGTAGTGGCCGACGAAGGCGAAGTGGGCAGGGTCGACCACGCGGGACAGCGCCAGGGCGGTGGCGGTGCCGTGGATCTCTTCCCCCGGGCCCCAGATGGCGAACTTCACCTCACCCCGGGTGACGAGACGCACGATGTGCTCCTCGGCGGCACGGGACCGGGTGGCCACGCGGTAGGCCAGCTTCAGCTCGTCGGCGGTGGGAGCCTCCACCAGGGACGGGGAAGCGCCAGTGGGGGACGAGACATCAGGCTGGGTGCTCACAAAGACCTCCGAAGGATGGTCTCCCTATCACACCCGGCGCCCGATCCCCGAGGGGTCTTGCCCGGGACGCGGAGGCCGAGTGTCAGCGCAGCGCCTGGAGCTTGTGCAGCTTCTTCTCCAGCTCTTGGCGATGCACGAGGTCGAGCACCTCGAGCGAGCCCTCGTGGACCCGGTAGAGCATGCGGTAGCTCCGCCCGATGCGAACACGCCACACGTTGTCGAAGCCCAGCAGTCGCTTGGTGTCGCGCCAGCCCGTCGCCCGCCCGCTGCACAGCTCCCCCAGACGCTGCATCGTCTGGCGCGCCGTGGCCACGGGTACGCGGCCCAGCACCTCGGCGAAGCCGTCGGGAAGGAGGGGCAGCCGCACCCCCATGGCCGCCGTGATCTCGTCGTCGCCTTCGTCGGCGGCGCCCCCCGGCGCCGGCGTGGCCTCTTCCTCGGCCACCACGGCGTCGAGCTCGGCGAGCTCCCGGAGCTCCCGACGCAGCGCGTTCCGCTCCCCATGGACCCTCTTGTGTTCCACCTTGAGCCGGGCGAGCTCGTCGCGCAGCTCGGCCGTGGCCAGCTCCTCCTCCGACCGCGCGGGGGCGGTGTCGACCTGCCGGCGAGCCCGAGCCAGCTCCCCCTCCAGCCGGGCGCGCTCCCGCTCTACCCGCTGGAAGGCCGCCTCGGCGTGACGCCGGGCCTGGAGATGCTGCTGCACCACATCGTCGCCGGGGCGCTCGTCGGCTGCGTCCACGGGCCACACCGCGGCCCGATCCCACGGCCACCAGCCCTCGCGGTCTCGCCGATCGTGCAGGGCCGCCAGGACCTCCAGGCGGTCGTCCACCGGCACATCGGGGTCGAGGAGCACGCCACGGGCCACGGCGACGCCCACCGCGGGGAAGGGCGACGCCAGGGCGGCGAGGGCCAGCTCGCCGACCCGCTCGTCGAGGGTGGCCGCCGCGATGCGCTCGAGCGCCTTGATCCCCCGCGCAGGGGTGGCCCCGCGTACCGGGAGCTCGAGGGGGCGCAGCGACGGCGGGAGCTCATCGGCCAAGGCACGGGCCGCGTCGAGGCGCCCGAGGGCGGCGAGGGTCTCGGCCAGGATGGCCAGCACCTCGGCCCGCTCGTCGTCGCTCACCACCGCGTCGGCCCAGCGGCGCGCGGCGTCGAGCTCCCCGAAGCGGATCAGGTCGTGGGCCACCGGGACGCGGAGGGTGGGGTCGACCCCTGCGGGGTCTCGCCGGGCGAGGTCCGCGATGGGCAGCTGACCGAGGCTCTCGGCGGTGGCGGGCTGGTCGGCGAGGGGCTTGCCCTCGCAGCACTTCTTGTACTTCCGCCCCGACCCACAGGGGCACTTGTCGTTGCGTCCGATCTTGGCGGCCCGTGGAGCGGCGACGGGCAGCTCGGGCACCACCCCGAGCACCGGCCCGGTGTAGGCGTTGACCAGCCAGTCAGCGGTCTCCTGGGCCACCTGGCGCCACTCGGGGGTGTCGTAGGCCTGCACGAGGGTGGAGAGGAGCGGGTCGTCGAGGAGCTCGGCGGTGGCCAACACCGCCGCCAGGCTGTCGTCGTCGTCGGCGCGCCGGGCCACCCACTTGGTCCACCGCACCAGGGCCGGACTGGGCCGAGCGCCCTCCTGACGCAGGCGGCAGGCCACCAGGAACAACAACGACGCCGCCGTCCACACCGATCCGATACGGGCGTCGTCCATGGCGCCCACGGCGGCTGCATCCACATCCCCCTCGACCCCGGCCACGACCACCGCCAGCAGGAGGGGGTCGTCGACGAGCGAGGCCCCCGGCACCAACACCTCGGCGGACACGGGCCGCCCCATGTGGAGCGCCGCCAGCAGGCGATTGCCGAAGCGCACCTGCTCCCTCTCCCGTGCCAGCTGGACCAGAGAGAGGTCGCGGGGAAGTGCCGCCGCGAGGCGCTCGATGGTGCGCCGGCACAGGGGCTCGCGGTCGAGAGAGGTAGGGTCGTGCATACTCCCCCGATAGTGCGCCCTGCCGCCCGCGGCACCGGGGCGTTCGGTCGCTGTCCCGCCCCCGGAGGACCCCATGGCCACCCGTCGCGCCGTCGTCATCGGAGCCGGCATCACCGGCATCCTCACCGCCCGTGAGCTGCTCCTCCAGGGGTGGGACGTGACGGTGCTCGAGGCGGCCCACCTCGGGGCCGGGAGCTCGTCGCGCACCGCCGCGGGGATTCGGCAACAGTTCTCCACCCCCGGCACCGTCCACGGCATGCAGTACTGCGTGCGCTTCTACCGGGCCTTCGCCGGGGAGGTCCTCGGCGGCACCAGCCCCATCGTGCAGAACGGCTACCTGTTCCTCCACGACGACGACACCCGCTGGGCCGCCGCCCGCGAGGTCGCCGCGATGCAGCAGGCCGCCGGGCTCCACGTCGACGTGATGAGCGCCGACGACCTCGTCCACCGCTTCCCCTGGGTGGCCGACGACGGGCTGCTGGGCGGCACCTTCTGCCCCACCGACGGCTTCCTCCTGCCGCACCTCGTCTACAACGACGGCGCCCGCCGGGTGCGGGAGCTGGGCGGCACCCTGCACAGCCGTGCCCCGGTCACCGGCGTCACCACCGATGGGGAGCGCATCGCCGAGGTCCTCACCCCGAAGGGCTCCTTCGGCGCCGACCTGTTCATCGACGCCACCAACGCCTGGACCCGCCGTCTCGCCGCGGTCCTCGGTGCCGAGGCCCTCGAGGTGGACCCCCTCAAGCGCTACCTGTGGTTCCTGGCCCGGGGCGGGCCGATGACCGCCGAGACCCTCGGCAGTCTGCCTCTCGTGATCAGCCCTGGAGGGGGCTACTGCCGTCCCGAGAACCGCGACACCATGCTGCTCGGCAAGAAGCACGACACCCCCGCCCAGGTGGACTTCGACTACCCCGACCAGGACGCCGTGGAGGCCGACTACGCCCACGATGGCGGTGTCGACGCCTTCCCCTACGAGCTGTGGGCGGAGATGGCCGAGGCCATCCCCGATCTGGCCGAGTTCGACGGCTTCTCCGCCACCACCGGCGGCTACTACGCCACCACGCCCGACCACAACCCCTTCCTCGGGTTCGACCGGCAGCGCCCCAACCTGCTGCGCCTCGTGGGCTTCTCCGGCCATGGCGCCATGATGGGCCCGTTCACCGCTGCCGTGGCCGCGGCCCTGGCCGACGCCGGCCACGACCTCGACGCCATCCCCCTCGACGGCCGAGACATCGCCCTCGACGCGTTCCGGATCGGGCGGGCCTACGATCACCGCGAAGCGATGGTCATCTGATGACGGCCGCCCCCGCCAGCGGCTCCCGGCTCCCTTGGGTGCTCGGGGCGGTCCTCCTGGGCGCCCTGGCCGCCGGAGGCCTCGCCCTGACCTTGGCCCCCGACACCACCGCTCCACTCCCCCCGCCGGCCCCGCCGTCGACCGCCCGAACGCCACCGCCACGGCCGACCGCCCCCCGGCCACCGACGGCTCCCGAGCCCCCCACGGCCCCCCCCCGAGCCCCTGCGCGCCCCCCCGCCGAGCTGCCCCTCCCGCCCCGCATCGGGCCCCGGCCCGCCGTCGACCCCGACGACGTGCACGATGCCGACGACGGCGGCGTGCAGCAGGCGCTGTTCACGCGGCACCCCCGCCTCCTCGGCTGCTACGACGACTACGCCGCCACCTTCGGCGACGTGCCGGGCCGATGGACCGTGGAGGTGACCGTGAGCCCCAACGACGGCGCAGCCGACGTGCAGATCCGCACCCTGAACGGCGGCGGCTTCACCGAGCTCGACGACTGCCTCGCCGAGGCCATGGACGATGCCGTCTTCCTCGAGCCCGAGCTCACCCGCCACGTCCGGGTGCCCATCCCCCTGCCCGGGCGCTGAGCCGGGGTCAGCCCAGCTGCACTGCGATGGCCAGGGCCTGCGTGATGGCCATCACCGTGCCGATGGCCATCACGTTGAGCCCCCACAGGATGGACAGCGCGGCGCTGATGATCAGCCCCACCTTCTGATTGCTGGACACGTTGGGCTCCCGGGCCGCCGCCACACCGGCACGGCCCCCTTGCACCACGGCGACCAGGCCCACGAAGGGCGCGAGCAGCGTGGTGAGCAACCCCACCAGCGGCACCAGCCCGAGCCCCAGGAGCACCGCGCCGAAGAAGCCCACCACCGGCCCGCTGACGATGAGCGACCACAGCTTCCGCTGGTGGGCCTGCTCCTCCTCCACGGCCGTCTCGCACTCGGAGCAGATCCGACCTTCGTCGCCGTACAGCAGCACGGCCTCGGGAAAGCTCTGCTCGCACCGGACACACGGGACCATCTCGCCCATTGGCCCTCCCGGGGCGCCCATAACCGCCCGCCGGGACGAGGACGGAGCGACGGTGGACATCGCGCCGTCCATACGGCAGTATGACCGTTCGACGCGGGTCGTGACTGGGTCACCCCGCCACCTTCGGGAGACCCCATGCGAGCCCACCTGCTCCTCGCCACGCTGCTGCTCGTCGGCTGCAAGAAGTCCGAGCCCACCCCGGTCACCACCACCCCCGAGCCCGGCCCGTCCGCCGACGACCTCGCCCTGGTGGTCACCGAGCCCGACCCCGCCAGCTACCACAACCTCGGCACGGTCAAGCTCGCCGGCACCCACGTGGGCATGGAGGCCGTCACCGTGGATGGCAGCCCGGCCGACGCCGACGACGGTGCCAACTGGTCCCACACCATCAGCCTCGAGCGTGGCGTGAACACCTTCGAGGTGCGCGGCGACAAGGGCTCCACCTTCCGCATGGCCCGCCAGTCCGTGATGGCCGGCTCCTTCGGCGAGCCCTCGGGCACGATCGGCGATGCCGTGGGCGTCCGCCTCAACCAGGGCGGCCTCGACGCCGTCGGCGGCATGATCGCCGGCCTCATCGACGACGCCTCTCTGTCCAAGACCCTCGCCAAGGCCGGCCCGATCTACGAGAGCACGCTCCTCGACGTCGACCAGGTCGTCCTCTACTTCGACCCCATCCAGACCCAGCTCACCCCCGGGGCCGGCGGCCTCGACATCGTGCTCACCCTGCCCAACACCGAGGTCTGGGCCCTGGTCGATGTCCCCCTGCTCGACCCCTTCGACGTCTGGCTCACCATGGACTCCGCCCGCGTCACGGGCACCATCGACCTCGGCACCGACGGCAGCGGCCACCTCACCGCCGACCTCTCCAGCCCCACCGTCCAGCTGGTGAACTTCGAGTACGACACCTCGCTCATCCCCGGCAGCAGCCTCGCCCTGTTCGACGGCACCATCCAGGGCGTCCTGGAAGACGTCATCCTCGAGCAGCTCGAGACCCTCGTGCCCGACCTCCTCGAGGAGCAGCTCGCCACCCTCGAGCTCGCCTTCGAGCTCGACCTCCTCGGCACCCCCGTGAGCATCGCCACCGACTTCGCCCACGCCGCGGTCGACCCCCAGGGTGTGCAGCTCGTGGCCGACCTCGACGTCGACGTCGACGCCAATGGCCTGAAGGCCGCCCCCGGCTATCTCCGGGCCGACGTCGCCCAGCCCACCCCCAACACCCGCGACGACCTCACCATCGCCCTCTCCGACGACCTGGTGAATCGCCTGCTCTACGAGGTGTGGGCCGGCGGCATCCTCGATCTGCAGCTCAGCACCGAGGATGGCTCCCTTCCCTCCAGCTACCTCGAGAGCTTCGGCACCGAGGAAGGCACCCTCAGCATCGACGCCCGCATGCCGCCGGTGCTGGTGCAGAAGGGCGCCGAGACCGAGCTCCAGGTCGGCGAGATGCTGCTGCGCCTGTCCACCCCGACCAACTCGAACTTCACCTACATCGACCTCGCCCTGTCCCTGAGCATCCCGGTCGACCTCGAGGTGGTCGACGGCGCCCTCGACATCGATCTGGGTGCCCCCGACCTCGCCTTCATCGTGCGCGACACCGACTGGGGAACGGTCAACGAAGAGTTCATCACCGAGCTCCTCGAGGAGCAGCTCCCCATCGAGAGCCTGCTCATCGTGCTCGGCGCCATCAGCTTCGACCTTCCCAGCATCGCCGGCCTCTCGCTGGAGAACGCCAGCATCGACCGCGACGAGAGCGAGGTCTTCACCAACATCGCGGCCGAGCTGTAGCAGGAGCCCCCATGACGATGACCCTTCTCTGGCTCCTCGCCGCGTGTGGCGGCGGCGACAAGACCCTCGCCGAGGTCCCCGCCGGCGACCCCGCCACCAGCACCTCCCTCACCACCAGCACCGTTCCCGTGCCCACCACGCCCGAGCTGTGGTTCACCGACCCCGGGCCCGCTGGCTACGCCTCCTCGGGCACCGTCACCATCGCAGGCGACGCCGCCCTGATGAACAGCGTCACGGTCAACGGCGTGGCCGCCACGGTCGCCGACCATCGCTTCGAGGCCGACTTCGACCTCCTCCCCGGCATCCATGGCATGTGGATCGAGGGCGTCGACGAACAGGGCGAGGCCCACGCCCACCAGGGGGCCATCCTCGCCGGCACCTTCGCCGAGCCCTCCGGCCCCAGCTACGACGCTCTCCAGCTGCACCTCGGGGAGGGAGCCCTCGCCGAGATCGGTCCGGTGGTCACCGCGCTGCTCACCCCCGACCTCATCAACCCGGTCATCCAGGGTCTCAACCCCGTCGTCGACAGCTCCGACGCCCGGGTCAACCTCGGCGACATCCGCTTCGACGACGCCATCGTCCAGGCCAGCCCGACCGACCAGGGCCTGCTCCTGTCGATGGAGCTGCCCGGCTTCGTGCTCCCGATCGACGCCAAGATCATCGACGCACTGCCCCTCGGCATCGACGTCAACCTCGACGTCGACGTCGAAGCCGACCTCACCCTCGATGTCCTGATCGACCTCGACACCGACGGCCGAGGCAACCTGCTGGTCGACATCAAGCACGTCCAGGCCGACCTCGGTGAGTTCGACCTCGACACCGGCCTGCTCGAGCTCATCGACTGGCTCTTCGTCGACGACGACGACCTCGCCGTGTTCATCGAGACCCAGCTGGAGAACCTCGGCCCCTCCCTCGACGGCGCCATCGGCGACATGCTGAACGGCCTCGACCTCTCCATGGAGACCGAGCTCCTCGGCGCTCAGCTCAGCATGCAGCCGGCCTTCGACGCAGCCAGCGTCGATGCCGAGGGCGTCTACCTGTCCATCGCGGTCGCCCTCGAGGTCGACGGCCCCGCCCCCGACGCCCCGGGTCACCTGGCCTTCCCCACGCCGCCGAGCACCGTGCACGACCAGGTCCAGATGAAGATCAGTGACGACTTCATGAACCGAGCCCTCTTCGAGATGTGGGCGGGCGGCGCCATGAACCTCGAGATGGACCTCTCCGAGGGCCCCGCCAGCACCCTGCTCCTCCTCTTCGGCGGCGGCAGCGAGGGCGCCCTGGCCCTCGATCCGCAGCTGCCCCCCGTCTGGATCGAGCGCGACGGTCAGGGTCGCCTGCAGATGGGTGAGGTCCTGTTCACGGTAGAGACCCCCGGCGGCGACCTCGGCGAGCGGGTCGAGCTGCTCATGAACCTCGACGCGGCGGCCGAGGTCTCCTTCGATGGCACCTCCGCCGGCGTGGTGCTCAGCGACACCGTGGTCGAGATGGTGGCCGTCGGCGAGAGCGCCGGCAACGAGGACCTCGACGTCGACTCCCTCGCCGGGGCCTTCAGCGTCGGCATCGGCATCATCAACGGCCTGCTCGAGTTCCCCCTCGACGGGCTCGTGCCCGCCGGGTCCCTGCCGGCGATCGCCTTCGAGCGAGACCCCAGCGGCCTCGGCACCCAGCTCGAGCTCGACATCTCCGAGGTCGACGTGCCCACCCTGCTGGGGCTGCCGGTCCACGAGGTACCCGTGCCCGCCACCGCGGTGCCCTACGCGAAGGACGCCGAGATCAGCGACGACCAGGTCGTGGGCTGGGTCTGCGACGACGCCGAGGTCACCGCCCTCGGCAACGATGGCACCTGGTTCGTCGCCTCCGGGGGCCGCCTGAACGTCGAAGGTACCGGCCACCAGATCACCGTCGTCGACAAGGGCGACGTGGTGCTCGACGCCCCCAAGAACGCGGTCCAGGCCGACCCCGGCGCCGATGTCGACGACAACGACGGTAGCAACGTCGTCACCGTGGTCGACCCCACCACCCTCGACCTCACCAACGCGCCCGCCTACGGCTGCCCCTGACGGCCAGCCCCCCACACGCTACATAGCGGCGACCTGACGCGAGGAGCCCGACGTGCTGCTGTTCCTGATGACTCTGTCGGCCCAGGCCGCTGGCCTCGACCTGCTGGAAGTCGGAGGTGCCTGGGGCACGCCCGGCGCCACCAACCCCACCGCCATCTGGTGGAACCCCGCCGGCCTCGCCGTCGGCGGCGGCACCCAGTTCGTGGTCGAGGGCGCCCCGGTGTTCGCCAAGGTCTACGCCGACCGGGCCAACCCCAACTACGGCAGCCTCGAGCAGACCGCCGCGGGCACCTCGGACATTCCCGACGGCTACCCCACCGAGTACGACTACTCCGGCCGCGACGACGTGAGCCTGAACGCGGTGGTCCCCTTCATCGGCGTCTCCTCGGACTTCACCGTCGAGGGTCTCGGCATCGGCGCCGGCCTCGCGGTGCCCCAGGCCACGGGGGGCGAGATCGAGAACGAGTGGGGGGCCAACCGCTACAGCCTCCGCTCCGGCGACATCCGCGCCATCCAGGCCATCCTCGCCGCCAGCTACCGGGTCAAGAAGCTCGTGTCCTTCGGGGTCTCCGGCGCCTTCGTCGACAGCACCTGGTCGGCCAACACCGACACCGTCACCTACGTCGACCTGTCCGACGCGGTGCGCGAGGAGTTCGGCGGCCTCGAGCAGCCCCTCGGCTCCTTCCGCGACGGCTACATGGAGCAGCGGGGCTACACCGCCACCGCCGACTTCGACGGTCTGAAGGACCAAGCGTTCACCTTCGGCGCCGGCGTCTACGTCACCCCTCACGAGAAGGTCGGCATCTCCGCTGCCTTCAACAAGGGCATGCGCCTCGACCACAGCGGCGACGTGAACCTCAAGTTCCAGTGTCCGCCCGAGTACGACTTCCTGGTCGACATCGCCGCCCGCGACCAGGGCCTGTGCGACGAGAACCGCAACGGGGCCGAGTTCAACGGCACCAGCACCGTCGGCTACAGCCTCCCCTCCCGCGTCAACCTCGGCATCGTGCTGTTCCCCGTCGAGCAGCTCCGCCTCGAGGTCATGGGCAGCTGGGTCGGCTGGAGCGCCTTCACCGACTACGAGATCACCACCGAGATCGACGCCTCCGAGGTCACGCTGGTCCAGCCCGACGACCCGGACGACCCCGACGACGTGGCCGAGGCCCAGGAGACCCGCGAGAAGACGGCCGGCCTCGCCAGCCAGGACCTCATCTGGGCCCGCGACGGCCGCGACACCTTCTGGGTGGGCATCGATGCCAAGCACCGCGTGAGCGACCTCTTCATGTACGGCGGGCGGGTCTTCTACGACCGCACCTCGGTGCCGATCGAGTCGCTGCAGCTCAACAACTTCAACGGCAACACCCTCGGCCTGATGGGCATGGCCATGGTCAGCCCGGTCGACAAGCTCGGCATCTCGCTGTCCCTCACGCACCACATCATCCCCGAGCGCACGGTGGACAACAGCGTCTTCGGCCTCACGGTCTTCGACGAAGGCCGCAAGGATGCGCGCTACCGCTGGCCCGAGGCCAACGGCAGCTACGGTGGCTCCATCACCCGGCTCGGGATCGCGCTGCGCGGCCGCTTTGGGCACGATCAAGCCAAGTGGTAGCCTCCCGGGCCACGCCCCGGTGACCCCTCCCTGACCGTCGGGGCGCGGTGGAGGACCCATGGTCGACGCACCCGCCCCGCACCCCACCTTCGTGGCCCGCCCCGGCCCGGTGGTGCTGTGCATCCTCGATGGAGTCGGCATCGGCGACGGCGCCGACGACGACGCCGTGGCCACGGCCCGCACCCCCCACCTCGACCAGCTCCGCGCGGCCCAGCCCTGGTGCCAGCTCAAGGCCCACGGCACCGCCGTCGGCCTCCCCAGCGACGCCGACATGGGCAACAGCGAGGTCGGGCACAACGCCATGGGGGCCGGTCGCGTGTTCGCCCAGGGGGCACGGCTGGTGAACCAGGCCGTCGCCAGCGGCGCCCTCTTCGACACCGAGCTCTTCGCCGAGCTGTGCCAGCGGCCGACGCTTCACCTGCTCGGCCTGGTCTCCGACGGCAACGTGCACAGCCACGTCGACCACGTGCATGCCCTGATCGACGCGGCCGCCGCCCGGGGGGTCGCCCGCCTGCGACTGCACGTGCTCACCGATGGCCGCGACGTAGGCAAGCGCACCGCCCTCACCTGGGTCGAGCCCCTCGAGGCCCTCCTGGCCCGCCACTGCGCCGCCGGGCGCGACTACCGCATCGGCTCCGGCGGCGGCCGCATGAACATCACCATGGACCGCTACGAGGCCGACTGGAGCATGGTCGAGCGAGGCTGGGCCTGCCATGTGCACGGCCAGGGCCGCTCCTTCCCCAGCGCCAGCGAGGCCATCCGCACCCTGTACGACGAAGACGCCGACACCGACGACCAGTGGCTCCCGGCCTTCGTCGTCGCCGACAGCGACGGTCCCGTCGGGCGCATCGAGAGCGGGCACGCCGTGCTCTTCTTCAACTTCCGCGGCGACCGGGCCATCGAGATCAGCCGCGCCTTCGAGGACGACACCCTCGACACCTTCGACCGAGGCGCCCGCCCCGACGTCCTCTACGCCGGCATGATGCAGTACGACGGCGACCTGCACGTGCCCCGGCGCTACCTCGTGGAGCCGCCGGCCATCGACCGCGTCCTCGGCGAGTACCTGGCGGCGGCCGGGCAGCGCACCTTCGCCTGCTCCGAGACGCAGAAGTACGGGCACGTCACCTACTTCTTCAACGGCAACCGCTCCGGGCGCATCAGCGACGACCTCGAGACCTACCTCCAGGTTCCCAGCGACACCCTCCCCTTCGACGAGCGCCCCTGGATGAAGGCCGCCGAGATCACCGACGCGGTGGTCGACGCCATCGAATCGGGCACCTACGACCACGTCCGCCTCAACCTGGCCAACGGCGACATGGTCGGTCACACCGGCGTGCTCGAGGCCGCTCGGGTCGCTCTCGAGGCCGTCGACCTCCAGGTCGGGCGCTTGATCGACGCCGTCCGCGCGGCCGACGGCATCCTCCTGGTCACCGCCGACCACGGCAACGCCGACGAGATGGTCCAGCGCGACAAGAAGGGCCAGCCCAAGCTCGACGACCAGGGCCGCCCCCAGCCCCGTACCTCCCACACCCTCAACCCCGTGCCCTTCATCGTGGTCGACCCCCGAGGCCAGCTCGACGTCGTCGACGGCGACCACGGCCTCGCCTCGGTCGCCACCACCGTGCTGGCGCTGTGCGGGCTGTCCGCCCCCGAGGGCTACGCCCCGTGCCTGGTGAGTCCCCGATGACCCTCGACCTCCGCTCCGACACCGTCGCCCACCCCACCGAGGCCATGCGCCAGGCGATGATCCGAGCGCCCCTGGGCGACGACGTCCTCGGCGACGACCCCACCGTCCAGCGGCTCGAAGCACGCCTGGCCCAGATCACCGGCAAGGAGGCCGCGCTGTTCGTCGCCTCCGGCACGATGGCCAACCTGCTCGCCCTGCGGGTGAACACCCAGCCCGGCGACGAGGTCATCCTCCACGAGACCGCCCACCCGCTGCACTACGAGTCCGGCGGCGCCGCACACGTCGCGGGCGTCATGCTCGCCCCCCTGGGGGGAGAGCGAGGCTTCCTCGACCCCGACGAGGTCCGGGCCCGGGTCCGCCCCAACCTGCCCCATGTGCAGCCCACAGCGCTCCTGTGGGTGGAGGACACCGCCAACCGGGGCGGAGGGGCCGTGCACACCCTCGACCGCCTCGGCGCCCTGTCAGGGGTCGCACGCGAGCACGGTCTCCGCACCCACCTCGACGGCGCCCGCCAGTGGCACGCCGCGGTCGCCAGTGGGCAGCCCATCGCTCAGCGCGTCCAAGGCTACGACACTGTCTCCCTGTGCTTCAGCAAGGGGCTCGGCTGCCCGGTCGGGAGCATCCTGTGTGGCAGCGCCGCCGACATGGCCCGCGCCCGCCGCTTCCGCAAGATGGTCGGAGGCGCCATGCGACAGGCCGGCATGCTGGCCGCTGCCGCCCTCTACGCCCTCGAGCACCACGTCGAGCGCCTCGCCGACGACCACCAGCACGCCCGCCAGATCGCCATGGGCCTCATGCTCGACGGCTGGCGCGTCTCCACCCCGGAGACCAACATCGTGCACGTCGACGCCCCCGAAGGCGACACCGGGCCCGCGCTGCAGGCCCGGCTCGAGGCCAGCGGCCTGCGCTGCTTCGCCATCGGGCCCCAGCGCGTGCGCCTCGTGCTCCACCTGGGCATCTCGGCCGCCGACGTCGACGGCGTCATCGCCGCCTTCGCCGCCGCGAGGCCCTGATCAGTTGCAGGTCGCGGGGACCGAGTAGCTGATCTCGACCACGTCCTTCTCGCCGATGGTCGGCGTGTTGATCGTCACGGCCTGGGCCGCGGGGTCGTAGGTGTAGTCGTAGGTCGCGGTGCCGTTGACCTCGACCACCACCGTGCTCGGCTCCGCCGGGTTGGCCAGGGAGTAGCTCTGGATGCCGGCGAGCACCTCGGTGGCGATGTCGGTGAAGTTCGCGCCCCAGTTGGTGCCGATGTCGAGCGAAGACCCACCCGTGAGCGTGACGGCCTGCTCGTAGCCGGCGTCGTCGGAGGGGTCGACGACCGCCGAGACGCGCAGCAGCGCGGGGTCGGCGACGAAGTTCTCGAACTGACTCACCCAGTAGGCGGCCGTCTGGTTGGACTGCTCCGGCTCGTCGCTGATGACGATGATGTGGAGCAGCGCCCCCGACCGCAGGAAGCCCTCGTTGCAGTTGCCCGGGCCGGTCTTGGTGAGGGCCATGTGGGACAGACGGAGGAGCTGCTCGGTGTAGTTGTTCCCCGTGTTGTCGTCGTGGCTACCGTTGAACGCGTTGTTCGTCAGGATGGTGCCGACGTTGGGCGTGGTGGGGTCGAGCACACCGGTGGTGGTGCACTGGGAGTGGGCGTCGGTGATGAGGAGCAGGCGCCAGTCGCTGATGGCCTGGAGCTCCTGCACGAAGAGCGGGAAGCCCTGCTCCACGTCGGCCTGGTTGGCGGCGTCCATCGAGCCGGACTGGTCGATGGCGATGAGCACGTCGACCGGCGGCGCGCCGGGGGTGGTGAAGGTCTCGGTCTGGCGGGAGGTCCAGATGCCGTTGCCGTCCTGGGTGGCGACCTCGTCGCCGTCGGGGTCGTTGGAGCTGACCGTGAAGGTGCCCGCGTCGGAGATGGCGTCGGTGGGCATGAAGTCCACCCACACCGAGGTGGACTCGCTGGGCGCCAGGGTGAACGGGAACGCCAGCTGCGAGCTGTCGTACATCAGCTGACCGCCCGAGGCGTAGGTCGCGTCGGTCACCTCGAGGACTTCGTCGCCCACGTTGGTGAGCGTGAGCTCCACGGACTCGCCGCAGGGCACGAAGTAGTCGCCGAAGCTGTAGGTGTTCGGGCTGATCTCGAGGTCGGGGAGCAGGCCATAGCCGAGGAGATCGACCGTGGAGTTGTCGCCGTCGGGGTCGTTGGAGAGCACCTGCACCACGCCGAAGGTCTCTTCGGGCCCCGTGGGCTCGTAGGCCACCTCCACCGACTTCTGCTCGCCGGGGGCGAGGATGAAGGAGAAGTCCGGACCGAGGACCGAGAAGACCTCGTCGCCGGAGCCCACCACGATGTCGTCGACCTCGAGGCTGCCGTTGCCGATGTTGCTGACGGTGAACTCGGCGGTGGCCATCTCTCCCACGGCCGTGCCGGGGAACGCGATGGCCGGCGGATCACAGAGGATGTCGGGCTCGGGGCCGACCTCGGGCTCCTCATCCTTGTTGATGCCGGTCTCGATGCAGCCCATGGCCATGGTGATGGCCAAGATGGACGTGATGCGCGTCATGGTGTGCCCCCGCAGGCGGTGGAAAAGGTCCGTGGTCCGCTAAGGATAGCTCGCCGGTGCTAGTTGTCGCACTCGCCGAGCACGTTGTAGTCGATGACCACTTCGTCGCCTTCACCGATGGTGGGGCTGTTGACGTTGACGGTCTGGGAGTTGGGCTCGTAGGTGATGTCCGTCGTCTCGACGCCGTTGACCGTGACGACGATGGTGTCGGCATCCGCCGGGTCGGCCAGGGGGTAGGACTGCAGGCCGTCGAGCACCGCCGAGGCGATGTCGGTGAAGTTGGCGCCCCAGTTCGCGTTGCAGATGTTCAGCGAAGCGCCGCCCGTCAGGGCGACCGCATCGGTGTACTTGCCGGCGCCGAGGCCGCAGGTGCCGTTGAGGTCGAGCACGCCGGACACCTTCACCAGGGAGGGGTCGACCACGTGGTTCTCGAACTCCGAGACCCACGACGCGGCCGACTGGGTGGACTGCTCGGGCTCGTCGGAGATGGTGATGATGTGGAGCAGCGCGCCGGGGCGGAGGAAGCCCGCGTTGCAGCCGCCGGCACCCGCGTTGTCGAGGGCGCGCGAGGACAGCTTCAGCAGCTTCTCGGTCTCCCCCACGACCGAGAAGTTGTCGTCGTTGTCGTTGTGCTGGACGTTGAAGGCGTTGTCGACCAGCAGGTTGGCGGCGTTCGGCGTGTTGCCGTTGATGATGCCGCCGGTGGCGCAGGCGTTGTAGGGGTTGGTGACCAGCATCAGCTGCCAGTCGGAGATGGCCTGCAGCTCCTGCACGAAGGCCGGGAAGCCGTTCTGCACGTCGTCGACGTTGTCCTGCTCCATGGAGCCCGACTGGTCGATGGTGATGAGCACGTCGACCGGGGGGGCGCCGGGGGTGGAGAAGGTCTCGGAGGTCTCGTCGTACCAGGCGCCCTCGCCGTTCTGGTCGGCGGTCTCGTCGCCCGCCGGGTCGGTGCTGACCACGGTGAGGATGCCGGTGTCGGAGCCAGAGGTGGTGGGGAGGAAGTCGACCCACACCGTGACCGCCTCGTCGGGGCCCAGGACGAGGGGCAGCTCGAGGTCGGAGCGAAGCTCCAGCTGGCCGCCGGAGGCGTAGTCGAGCTCGAAGATCTCGAGGTCGACCTGTCCGACGTTGCGAAGCTCGATCTCCTGACTGGCTCCGCAGGGAACGAAGGCGTTGCCGAAGGTGTGGGTGGCCGGCGAGATCTCGAGGTCGGGCACGAGGCCGTAGCCGAGGAGGTCGACGGAGGAGTCGTCGCCGTCGGGGTCGTTGGAGATCACCTGCGCAGCGCCGAAGTTCTCGTCGGCGCCCATCGGGGTGAACTCCACCTCGACCACCTGGTTCGCGCCGGGGTCGAGGTCGAACTCGAAGTCGGGGCCGAGGATGGTGAAGGCGGTGCCGCTGCCGATGACGATGTCTTCCACCTCGAGGACCGCGTCGCCGACGTTGTTGACGGTGAACTCGAGCACCTGGGTCTCGCCGTCACGGAGCGCGTCGAACTGGAGGGCCGGGGGGTCGACCAGGATGTTGGGGACCACGTCGTCCGGGGGCGTGTCCTTGTCGGAGAAGCCCTGCTCGATGCAGCCGCCTGCCAGCGCAGCGGCGGTAACGATGGGGATGATGCGGTTCATGACAGAAGCCTCCACGCCAGTCAGCGGCCACTACTGCAAACATCGTGCCCGCGAAGACGAAGGATCCACGGTGCACGCCGAGGTCCAACGGCGACAATTGTCGCACCGGTTGCCGCACGTGGGGCACTGGGATCCCAGCCCCCGATTGACTGCCTTCCTCGCAGGAGATGATCGACCCTGATCGCGCACCGAGGAGGTGCCCTCGACACCGCGCGGGGCACCTGAGCGACAACGGCCGCCCCCGCAGAGCGGAAGCGGCCGTCGAAGGCGGAAGACGCTCGCAGAAGCTAGAGAAGGTCGGCCACGGCGTCGCGCTCGACGGTCAGGCCCTTCACGTTGTCCTGGATCCGCGCCTTGGCGTAGTCGTCGAGCTCCAGATCGGCCACGACGTGGGCCCGGCCTTCGCCGTCGACGGTGCAGGGGAAGGAGAACACCATGCCTTCCGGCACGTCGTACCAGCCCTGGCTGACGATGGACATGGACACGATGCGGCCATCGGTGCCCTGCCACCAGTCGCGCATGTGGTCGACGGCGGCGTTGGCGGCCGAGGCGGCCGAGGAGGCGCCACGGGCGTTGATGATGGCCTTGCCGCGGGTGGACACGACCTTCTTGAACTCACCCTGGAGCCACTCGGCCTCGAAGAGCTCGCTGGCGGGGCGGGCGTCGACCTTGGCCTCGGACACGTCGGGGTACATCGTGTCGGCGTGGTTGCCCCACACGAACACGTCGCGCACCTTGGCCACCGGCACGTCGGCCTTGATGGCGAGCTGGCCGGCGGCGCGGTTCTGGTCGAGGCGGGTCATCGCGGAGAAGCAGGACGGATCGAGATCCGGAGCGTTCCGCTGCGCGATGAGGCAGTTGGTGTTGCAGGGGTTGCCGACCGTGATGACCTTGACGGTCTTCTTGGCGTTGTCGTTGATGGCCTTGCCCTGACCCACGAAGATGGGGCCGTTGGCGGCCACCAGGTCGGCGCGGTCCATGCCGGCGGAGCGCGGGCGGCTGCCGACGAGGAAGATGGCGTCGGCGTCCTTGAAGGCCTCGTTGGCGTCGGACGTGCCGATCATGCCGTGCACGAGGTCGAAGGCGGAGTCGGTGAGCTCCATCATCACGCCCTTGAGGCGGTCCATGCCGGGGGGGATCTCCAGGAGCTGGAGGATGATGGGCTGGTCGTGGCCGAAGCAATCGCCGGACGCGATGCGCCAGAGAAGGGCGTAGCCGATGTTGCCGGCGGCACCGGTGACGGCGACGCGAATAGGAGCCTTCATGGGTGGTCCTCCAGGTGGGATCCAAGTGGGGAGCGTTCGTAACCGCCGGGCGTGCGAAAATCCCGCCGCCGTGGCCCCGTCCCCCCGCCACCGCGCTGGAGCCGATGCTCGAAGCCCTCTACCCGCGGTCCTGTGTCGCCTGTCGGGCCGCGCTGGGCACCGATCCGGGCCCCCTGTGCCCGACCTGCCACGCCGAGCTCGCGGTGCAGCGCCGCTCGCCGGCGCTCCCGGGGCTGCAGGAGGTGTTCACCGTCGACCGCTACGATGGTCCCATCGGTCAGGCGGTGGCCCAGGCCAAGCGAGGCAACGACCGAGAGCGCCTCCTCGCTCTGGGGAACGCCCTGGCCCAGGTCGCACGCCCCTTCGTGGCGGGGTCCTTCTTCGACGCCGTGGTCCCCTGCCCCTCCCCGTGGACCCGCCGCCTCCGGCGCGGCTTCTCCCCCGCCCACCTCCTGGCCCATCAGGTGAGCGCCGCTCACGGCCTGCCCCTGATCGACGCCCTCGCCGTCGCGCCCGGCCAGCGGCAGTCCTCCCTCGGTCGGGCGGATCGGGCCACCAACCTGGGCGGCCGGCTCCGGCAGATCCGACCTACCCCGGGCCGAATCCTCCTCGTCGACGACGTGGTCACCACCGGCGCCACCCTCCAGGCCTGCGCCCAGACCCTCGTCGACGCCGATGCCATCTGGGCCCTCGCCCTGTGCCGGGTCCAGCGAGACGGAGTCCCAACTTCTCGGACAACCGACGAAGGTCCATGACATTCGATGTCGACCGAAAGTCGAGGGCGGTGCGTACGAAGTAGGTGAGACGCCCCTTGGGAGCTTCGACCCAAGAACACCCCTGCACTGGCACACCGATTGCTTCCAAGGGGCGCATCCCATCCCCCCTGGAGTGCCCCATGTCCCAGCACCTCGAGACCACCCTCGGCGACCTCATCACCGCCCTGTACGAGTCGGCCCTCGAGACCTACGGCGACCCCGAGGTGGCCGAGGTCGCGGCGTCGGCCATGCTCAACGACATCCTCCTCGCGGAAGACGAGGCCACGCACGACCAGAGCGCCGCCGCCGCCTGAGTCCCGTGACCCCGCTGTCACCGCTGGTCGGTCGACCCACCGCTGATCCGAAGCGGGCGTCGAACCGATCCTTTCGATCAGCGGGCCTCGTAGCGGGCACCTGAGCGAGCAGGTGGGGGTTTGACCCTACGTGATCGAGAGCTATACTCGACGTCCCCTCCCCCCTCCCTCCCCCGCCAGTCCATGGCCCTACCCGTCTCCAACGGCCCCAAGAGCCGCGATGTCGCTGTCCGCAACTGGGCAGGTCTGACCGTACGCATCGCGTGGACCCTCCTCGCCCGCGGCGTGAAGGTGCGGGCCGACGTCCTGCACGACGCCCGCGTCAACGCGCTGCTCCAGATCGACCGGAACGCCACGCAGCACCACGCCGAGGACTTCGCGGCCCACACCACCCGCGCCTTCGTGCGACGGGCCCGTGGCCTCCGCCCCGACG